>ERZ825137.949-NODE-949-length-39608-cov-4.904533_pt1 | contig 39608 bp, 29 predicted proteins | sample MGYA00519873_ERZ825137 | MGnify/ENA primary metagenome ERZ825137 (study PRJEB31778, sample SAMEA3449190) | human gut metagenome | biome: human gut; feature: human-associated habitat; material: faeces | place: United Kingdom | collected 2010/2012 ...
TTTGACAGTATATCAAAAGAAGTCGGTCTGTCACAGCACCGCCTGGGACGCAGGAACTGTTTCAGTCCTTCAGCAAAGATCGCCCTCATGGTGCTGAAGGCCTACACCGGATTCTCCGACAGACAGCTTGTGGAACATCTTAACGGTAATATACACTACCGGATGTTTTGTGGAATCATTATAGACCCGTCCTGTCCTGTAACCAACTACAAGATAATCAGTGCTATCCGTAATGAGATAGCACCCCGTCTTGACATCGATTCCCTTCAGAAAATCCTTGCTTCACATTGGAAGCCTTATCTTGAAAACCTTCACGCATGCATGACCGACGCCACATGCTATGAAAGCCATATGCGTTTCCCCACAGACATGAAGCTCCTGTGGGAAAGCATCGAATGGTTATACCGGCACATCTGCAAGCATTGCAAAGCTCTGGACATAAGACGTCCGCGTAACAAATACACAGACGTTGCCGAATCCTATCTGTCCTATTGCAAGAAGAGAAAGAGGAAGGCTTCAAGGACAAGGATGCTGAAGCGCCGTATGATCAGACTCCTGGAAAAACTCATCATACAGAGAGACGAGATTCACAGAGAGTATGGTGCTTCACTCAGATATACACAGGATTATCAGAAACGGCTTTCTATAATCAGAAGGGTTCTTGTACAGGAAAAGGAAATGTTTGAAGGCAGGAAGGTCAGTGACCGTATTGTCAGTATGGACCGTCATTATGTACGCCCTATCGTAAGGGGTAAGGAGACAAAATCTGTCGAGTTCGGTGCAAAAGTCAACAACATACAGATAGACGGGATCTCGTTCATCGAGCACATCTCTTTCAAGGCATTCAATGAAGGGATACGTCTGAAGGACTGTATCCGTATGCAGCAGAAACTTATGAATGTAAGGGTCAGATGTGTCGCAGCCGACTCCATATACGCCAATAATGCCAACAGGAAGTTCTGCACGAAATATGGAATAGCGACGTCCTTTGTACGCAAGGGAAGGGCCGCAAAGGACGAGCCGGTGAGGAAGCTTCTCAGAAGTGAACTCTCAAGAGAGAGGGCCACCAGGCTTGAAGGAAGCTTCGGCACGCAGAAACAGCATTACTCACTCTCAAGGATAAAGGCACGGAACAGGAAAACGGAAATCCTGTGGATTTTCTTTGGAATACATACGGCAAATGCCATATTAATGGCTGAGAAGTTCAGAGACAGGCGGAGTAAAGCGGCATAACAGATTAGACATGATGAATCAGAAGAAGTCTCAGGGCTTCTTCCGAAACATCATGCCCTAACGGATAAGATTTTAGGTGGGAGATAGAAAAATTACAATAAAAATGGAATATGAGATGATATTAGGCGATCATATTCATATGACATCTTATTTTTTAAGACATTTACTGAATATCCCTAATAGTAATGTTTTTTTTAGCTCAAAACGAAGAGATCATTAAGCTACTTCCGGAAAATCATGCGTCAAAATGAGTTTTTAGGAAATATCAAGCGATATCAAAATAGAAATGGTATCTAGAATGAGAAAAAAGCTCATTCACAAATGATATTTTTAATCTTCGAGGTATTTACTGAATATCCCTATCTAAAGATACAAAAAAGGCAACTAACTCGTAATTAATTAGTTGCCTTATATTTTTTATTTTCTGGATATCACTAAAAATAGCTAATACCACTCAATATTACTGCTGATACTGCTTCGTTTATCATACTTCAAAGCGTCCTTCAACATGCTGGCATTAGCACTAATCGTAAAATTATAGGAAGTAAATGGACCGAACACCATACCGGCTGTCATTTGGAAACAGTGTAAATCTCGGGAAATATTAACAGTTGACATAGAAATCTTCTTTGCTTCGAAGTCATAACCACTGGAGAACGAAATATTCCATTTATCGGTCAGTTTCAAATTTCCCGAGAAGTTCATGTTCTGTGTAAACTTATAAGGATAACGCATCGTTTTGATGTTAATCTTCGCAGTCCGATCTTCACTCATAGTAATACCATAAGAGACAGTAAACGACCATGGCATCTTGAAGCGTAAATAACCGTCGTCATCTATATCGGCTTTCACTTCGGTTTTCTTCTTAGGTTCCTCTTCTATCGGGTTACCAAACTCATCGTACTGCGTATCGTCCGCACTGTCATTAGATGAGGTTTCTTTCGAATCTTTATCCTTGTCCTTACCGAACCATTTCTTCCATGTATCATTATTAAATGTATAGGAAAAATTCTGGCTCATGCCCTGAAAACGTCCGAAACGTCCGTAGGACCATTCTGTACGGTTACCTTCTACCACCTGTCCGTTCTCATTAAATGTATAGGCATAAGTAGCGAAACGGGCACTCATATTAAAAGTATAACTTTTAGTCAGTTTCAAACGAAGACGCATATTCAAGTCACTCCAAGGTTGTACTTTAGCTGCAGTATTGTAAGAAATACCAGCATAAAGTTCATCAATCAAACTAATCTTTTTAACACCAGTAGAATCCTTATCCGATTTTACTTTCATTTCTAGATTATTAGAAATATCGAAACTGATGCTTCCAGATTTCCCTCGTCCGGGATATCCGAATAATCCATCGGCATAAGGAGTATATTCTACGGTCCGTACTTCCCCATCTTCATCAGTATACACGTAACTGTCCCAAAAACCATACTTCCGTGCACCGAAGTCCGGCGTCATACTGTAGCTAATAGAGGGTTTAAAGACATGGCGTATCATTTCAACCTTATCACCGAATATTTTTTTCGACGGTTTATAGAATCCGTATAATGTGGTATTGGCGGCAAGACTAAGACTATAATTGTAGACCCTATTAAAACCGTAAATTGTATCCTGCTTCTCTGCCTGTTTCGCTTCATCCCAACTCCGATTAATTTTATGAGTATACCACCGCTCTGTATAATTGAATGACGGCACCACATTGATATATTTAAACAAGGTAAATGTAGCACTGACAGGAATATTGTGTCTCATACCATTACGCCAATCTTTTATCAGATCGGATTTCATAATCATATCTTCTTTAGTCGTAATGCTATTACTCAACTGTCCGGTATATTGAAAAGAGATTTTCTCATACCAACGTTCTTTACCGACCACTTTCTTACGTTTAAACGGATAGATACGCCCTAAAGATATATTCAGGTCAGGCATTGTCAATGAAATAATAGAGTCGCGTGTATTTTGCGAAACATTAAATGTACTCGAAATAGTCAGGTTCTGATTAGGAAATGTACGCGAATAGCTAACACTAGAAGTACGTGTACTTTGAGAGTAGAGTTGCGGATCATACCAACTGCTCAAATTAGACTTTTCATAACTAGTTGATGCATAATTCACACTGGCAGAGAAATTAGTATTCGGACTAGCTTTCGGATCTTGCCGGTGTGTCCACATAATCTTAAAACTCGTTGTTTCCGAATAGTCCGGCATATTCTTATCTCCCGTCTTGGTATCCAAGTAACTCAAGTTAAAGCTACCAGAGAATTTATAGCGTTTATTATAATTTGAAGCGGCTCCCAATCCCCATGAACCTTTCGTAAAGATTTCACCGGTCAATTTCAAATCCATTTGGTCGCTAATGGCAAAATAGTAACCTCCATCACGCAAATAGAAACCTCGCGACGTTTCATCCCCGTAACTCGGCATGATGAATCCCGATGAATATTTGCTGCTAAAAGGAAAGAATCCAAATGGAATAGCTAGAGGTAAAGGCACATCCGCCACCACCAACCATGCAGGACCGAATACAACATTTTTCTTAGGACGGACTTTTGCGCGGCTCAAAGCCAAATAGAAGTGTGGGTGTTCGTGGTTATCGCAGGTAGTATAACGCCCGTGCTCCATAAAATACTCATCATTCGCCCCTTTTTTTGCATTCTGGCTAGTGATGTAACCTTCACCCTGTTCTGTAGTGATATTATTAATAAAACCTTTTTTTGTTTTAAAATTATAACTCATCGTCTCCGACTCATAAGGAGTCTCACCATCTTTAAAGATTGGTTTTCCTTTAATGACTCCTAAAGAATCTTTTATTCCGTTAGCGTGCACCGTACTACTATCCAAGTTCATAGAAATAACATCGGCTGTTAGTTCTATTTTCTGATAATTTACTTTACCGGAGCCATACAAAACCGCATTCCGTCCAGAAAAGATTGTTGAATCGCTCGATTCGTAAATAACCGGCGCATCAAGTGCTTCTTTCTTCGGCTTGGCTACCGTATCTACCATAAGAGTATCGGACACCGCATGCTCCGTCCTGACAGAATCAACCGGAGCCTCTTTTTTCTTTCGACGTTGCGCATCGGCACTTTGCGGAACAAGCAATAGTACAAAAAGCAGTAGTATTGATATATTTATATAGATTCTTAATGATGTCATTAATCAGGGATTTACACATCGGTTGGCAAAATTACATAATCTCAGTCAATATAAAAGAAGAATGCCAAGTATTTTAAATTATTTTTTAGAGTTATAAAAAGAGTTCGCACCATTTCTTAAAACGATAAACTCCCTCTTCACCATATTTAGAAAGGCTCTTTAATGCAGCTTCCACACTTTTTTCTCTTCTTAAATGACTTTTAGAATAAAACTTGTCGGCAAAGCAAATAACCTGTTCCTCCATACTGACCGGAACCATATCCCGATGTGGAACCGGTAAGTGCTGTTCCGCTATTTGCTGCAACGAAATTCCTGCTCCGGTATGACGTTCGCAAACCAGTGCATGCTGAGGAAAACCTTCTTTGCGCATGAGTTCAGCTCCTAAAAAGCCGTGACAGATATAAGGTTCGGTCCCGTAGCAGGCTATATCCGGCGCATCGGTAAGAAATATTCCGATATCATGAAGCATAGCTGCTTCCTCCAGAAAAGAAACATCAAGTTTAAATTCGGGGTGAGCCGCAGCTATTTGCAAAGATTTGTCGGCTACAGCCCGACTGTGTATCCATAGAATTTCTTTTAGTTTATCTTGATTTTCATAATATCTGTCTATTATAGCAAGCACATTCATTTATTTCTAATTTTTATAGATTAAAACAATGTTTATTGTATTTTTGTGCAATATTACAAAAATAAATTAGTAAAAATGAATATTAGTGAGATTTTAGAAACTACTGTTTTCGGCGTCTCTATCCATGGCGCCGTTGTTTTTTGTATCAAAGCTGCTATTATATACGCATTTGTACGTATTATTACAGCTATTATAAAGTATTTATTCCAACGCTCATCAAAGAGGCAAGGTAAAGTGGTCCTTGATGCAACCAAAGTCAGTTTTATACGCCGCATCGTAGTAGCTACTATTTATGTTATAGGTATAGCCGCTTTTTTGTCTCTTATTCCAGGTATGGAAAAGATCAGCAACTCTATCCTTGCCAGTGCCGGCATTTTGGCCATGGCAGTAGGTTTAGCTTCTCAAGAAGCACTGTCAAACATAGTAGGCGGACTGTTTATAATCTTCTCACGACCGTTCAAAGTAGGAGATTTCATTAAAGTGGACGATGTAGTAGTAGGTACGGTAACGGAAATTACTCTCCGCCATACTGTCATACGGAATGCAGAAAACAGAATGATTCTGATTCCGAACAGTAAAATTAATTCGAGCACTATCATTAACTCTACTTTTGGCGACTATTCCACTTGTGCTTTTATAGAAGTCGGCGTATCATATACTACCGATTTAAACCATGCTATGCAAGTGATGCGAGACGAGATCATGAAACATCCATTATTGATAGACCACCGCACAGAAGCAGAAAAGAAAACCGATACGCCGGAAGTGGTAATACGTGTTATTAATTTAGGTGACTCTGCTATTACGCTGAGAGCATGGGCCTGGGCAAGCTCTACGGGAAATGCTTTCGTCTTGAAATGCGATTTGCTGAAATCGATTAAAGAACGTTTCGACCAAGAACAGATTGAAATTCCTTACCCATACTTCAACCATGTGATTATGAAAGCTTGAGACACGACAAGAAGTTTGCCAATTAAAAAGAAAAATGCGATTCGTATAAACCGCTATATAATTCTTCAACATTTACTTTAAACTGCCTGATCTATTTCTATCAGCAGTCTCCCAATCAAAATATGTTCTTCACTCGTCCCTATTTCTTATGCTATTTTGTGGGCTTTGCCCCTTCTGCCAGCAAATTATAAAAAGAAGGGAGAAGTGAAGAATATATTCGAATGAGTCGACAAACGGAACTTTAAGCATACACAACTTTAAGAAAAAAGTATTTGCTTTATCGACAACCTGTCCACAGTAAAAAGCAATCTCAACTAGTTCTCTCCCGCATACGCAATTCATGTTTAATAAAGCGGCGAATCAACCTATAAGCCGGATGGATGGCCTTGTACGGACGAAGCGAACTTTCGTGTAACACAAACACCAAAAGACAAAACAAACTAATCAATGTAAGCCAACCATATATTTCTTTCATTGTCACCATCAACACTTGCTCTTGCAAAGCACCGTACACTTGACCGACGGATAGATGTGCGACTGTTGGGTTAACACGATCCAAAGTTGCACCCAGCGATATACCATTCTCTACCAACATCACTTTCAGGACTCGTCCCAACACAGCCGAACCAATAACACCTGCCAGCGTAGTACTAGCAAAGCCTTGTATGGATACAGCCTGGAAAAAGTTTTGGAAAGGAACTTTAGAAAGCATCGTAATAAAGCTGATTTCAATAATTATATAACCGAACGCACGTAAGAAAAGCGGCAACATGAGTGTTTCCTTAGGCAAATTATAATCGAGAGTGAAATAGAAATACATCAGATACCCTGTGATACAGACGAAAGCAGTTATTACCATCGTTTTATAACGCCATTTACATCTGGCGAAAGTCAAATAGGTAAATACACTACCTATTACTACGCCCAACAATACAATCCAATTGAATGAGATATAGTTCAAGGCATCGTACCTTAGCACAGACTCCAAATAAATGTGCTCTAAAATATGTGACGGTGACAATAACAAGTCTATTAGAATATAAAGCAAAAAAGTAAGATATACTGCCCGAAAGCGCCACGTTTCTATGGCAATAAAAGGGTGACGGATAAATGAAGCCCGCCACAGATTTAATGCCAATACTACCATACCGCCTATTGTCGCCATCCATATGTAACCGGAACCATACCAATCGTAATATTCTCCATATACACACACGAATACGATGCACATCACCGTCAGTCCCCACATAAAGCCTCCTAACCAATCGATTCCGAAAAGCGGTAACTTACGCATGGAACGGTAAGTACGAAACATAATCATTACACCAATCATCACTATCAGAAGTAGAGCGATAATCAGCCAATACATATACTCCCATTTTGCCCAAAAAGCTACATAAACCGTGGTAAGTCCCGACACCTGAATACACCCTTGTACTAACAGATAAATATAACAAAAGAATACCGATAAGTCACGCTTCGGAGTCAACCACAACTGTATGGTAGAATTACATTCAAATGTCCCCCACATCCTAAAGATACCAGCGAAAAAACAGGTGACCACCAACACTGGCACACTCCGCGTATACATGCAAATGAGATTACTAATAATCAATGCTATACTGCAAGTAAGCAAAGAAGTCTTTGATGCGAAACGGAACTTCAACCTAAACATAATAGTGAAAGTTAATGACATTCCTATCATCGAAGCATAGCCCGCCATCATGATATCCTCTTGCATCAATGCGGTAGAACCTACCATCTCACTGACTGCCGCTAAATATACACCTCCTGAAAACTGAAATACTACCACGATGGCGATAATAATCCAAGGACGTAACTTCTCCGGTACAAAAGAACGGATAGAAGGAATAGAAAAAGATCCTGCTTCATGCATAAATTAATAATTTACCAAACATTCTACATTCATACCTGCGCGTAAGCGTTTCATATCTTCGGCACGGTTTTCTTTCGAGAATTCAATCCTTACGGGAATCCGTTGCTCTACCTTCACAAAGTTTCCCGCCGAATTGTCCTGTGGAATCAAGGAGAAGCTAGCCCCGGTAGCACGAGACATTGCTTTCACCGTCCCTCTAAACACCACACCGGGTACGGCATCCACCTCCATTTCCACCGGTTGCCCTTCACGAATTTGTGCAGTCTGCGTTTCCTTATAATTAGCTACCACCCATTTCTCATTCTCGTCCACCAAATCGACCAATGTCTGCCCAGGTTGAATCAACTGTCCTTCTTTCACTTCTTTCCTTCCGGTAGTACCGCTGCATGGAGCCAAAATCACAGTATACGAAAGATTCAAACGCGCCAATTCTACTGCAGCGGCAGCCAATTCAATACTAGCTTCGGTTTGTTCTAAACGTTGGGTCTGCTCTTTCTTCACCAATGCGGTCGTCTGTTTCTGGTGTAACAATAGTTCGTAGCGTGCTTTAGAGGCTTCATATTCCGTTTTTACACCATCATATTGTTGTTGAGTAACGGCATCCTGCGCCAATAAATTCTTATAACGGTTATATTCGCGTTCCGCATTGGCCAACCGAATTCCAGCTTCCCGTACACTGGCATCGGACACGGCTATATTATTCTGAGTAGCATGAACGGAGGTATTCATTACTGTTTTACCAGCCAATGCATTTTGATAATCAGCCTCAGCCTGAGCCAATCGGAAACGAAACTCCATATCTTCTATCAAAGCCAACGTATCCCCCTGATGTACCTCCTCATATTCGGAAAAATAAAGCTTCTTAATAAAACCTTGTATGCGGCAATTTACCGGCACAATATGTTGGCGTACTTGCGCATTATCAGTAAATTCTACACTTCCAAGATGCACAAAATGAGAGCAAACCCACAATAAGCCTAAAGATAATACACACACGATGGTTACATTCGCCACTAACTTTTTAGTTTTCTTATTCATAACATTTTATTTTAATCTTTCATCCTTAATTCCTTTTTCTTCTCTTTTTCCTGACGGACAAAGCAATCTCCCTTCGTCTTACAATATACCTGAAACATAAAGCAGTTTGTAATAACTGAAGATAATATGAATGCGGGCGTTTATCAGCTCCACTTCGGCGGAAAGTTTGGCATTACTTGCATCCAGCATATCAGTGATCAAGGCCATATCATTCTTATAACGATTATGTATTACGGCATAATTCTGATTGGCAAGTTCCACGCTTTTCAACAACGTATTCAGTTGCTCGTAAGCCTCCAAATATTTTATATAGTCCGCTTTTACTGCCAGTTCCGTTTGTTCCTTTACGTCATCATATTGTTCTGTGACCCGCTGCATGGAAAAACGGCTGCGACGAACCGACTTATTAGTCTTATAAAGCGAAGAGATATTATACTTCAAACCAACACCTATATACCAATAATTAAAATTCTGATTAATGGGCGGCACTTCTATTATAATAGGGCCATCAAAATGATTTCCAGCAACCAGAGCCAATTTAGGCAGACGTTCTGATTTAATAAGTTTGTCCTGATGTTTGCTCATTTCCACACTTAGCGCTCCTTGTTTCAACAAAGGAGCATGCATACGAGCTCTATTCATCCAATAATCTTTGTTTTCTACCGGCAGAGAACGATCGACTAAAGAAGTATCCGGTTGAATACGGATTTCCTCTGGTAACCCCAAGGTAGTAAGCAAATTGGCATTCAGTATAGCCAAAGAATTCCGTATCTGAATACGGGCGAGTTCAAGATTTGCTAACAATAGCTCATAACGGGTAACATCATTCTTTAGCACCAATCCCTCGGAATTCTTTACCTGAATATCTCTCAGCACCTGACGGGCCAATTCAATATTCTTCTCATATACTTGCAACAAGTTGCTCTGTTTGAACAAGTCGAGGTAATACCCAACTAAAATAAACCGTACTTGATTACGGTTTACGTCCAGACTCAAGCGGGCACTCTGTTCCTGTAACTTTGCCAAGGCTATGCTATGTGTAATGGCTCCGCCTGTGTAAACAGCCTGTGAAGCCTCGATAGCAAAATTATTTCCCAAATGCGGTATCGGCGCTTTCATTCCATGAGAAAGATTACGTTCAATCAAGCAACCGTTACCTAAAAAGCTAAATGACAATGAAGCTTCGATTTCCGGCAAACGGGCATTTTTAGCCACATTGACTTCTTCCTGTGCTTCACGGATTCCTGTTATAAATGAGCGGATGGATTTGCTGTTCCGATCGGCAAGTGAAAATATCTCTTCAATAGTCATCACCCGATCATGCTCTACCTGAGCATACAAATCTCCGGAACATAATGACGCACAAAACGCCATTATGAGCAAAAAGAATTTGTTCATACATTATGGTTTATGAATTAAAAAATAAAATTATAAGATTGATTATATATTGCACAAAACAAGTCTGTCCGATTATGTAAATAACAAAAACGGCAGAATTAAAATGAATCACACATTATACAAGATTTTTTATTGGTTCAATCGGAGTTCTCTCTTCCCCATTGATGGAAAAGTGAGAGGCGTAATTGAATTGAATGACAGAAATAAAGAAAAGATATAATTTCTAACTTTTTCATTTACTTAAGAAGAGACTATATGCCCCTTCGGCTGCAAAAGTACACAAAAAACGCAAAATAGATAACGGAGAAAGGAGAGAAAAAAGCAAAAACTTCTTTCTATCTCCTCTACCACATATAATTCTCAACGCTTGTCAGCAATACCGAAATTCCTCCACTCTGTTTGGTCGAACTTACGCTTAATAAGTTTTTTGGCCATTGTTACAATCTCCTTTATTTCATCCATTTTCTTATTTGCGCACGACACTTTAGCACTCACCTCTTCTCGCAATTTTTCCAGCTCTTCATTGTATACAGCAGCCTCACTGGCATTCCTCTCCAACAGGTCTATCTGTTCTGAAGTGATGCCTAAATCTTTAATCAACTCATAATTCTTTCTCATACCGGCTACCAGCATGTGTGCCTTCTGCACTTTCTCTAAATACACTTTTGACATAATCGTTTCTCTATTATTTAAAATAAATAAGGATTTTCAGGTGCTCCTTACATTACACATATTTGTTATCAATCGTGAAGTCTGGTTTGATGATTCCGCTTATAATTTCTCTCTTCCGGAACATAAAAAAATGTCGCCCGCAAACCAGTCATGTATTCTTGCACAAGAATGCACTACCATACAGTAGTTTAACCACCGACAACTTACAACACTTCATTTATTTTTGCCATAACATAAATTATACAGTGCCTTTACAACTGCATTTTTATGTATCATTTTTTCTATACTTTCCATATTTTACCTACATAGTTATGCTACTTGGTTCCGAGAACAAAATTAACAATTTAATTCGTTTTAGCAAGCGGTTCCCAGACTTCAAAGGCTTCATAACAGAAGTACAAACAAAAGATTATCAACAGGTTGCAAAAAGTTAAACTTTTCTAAAAGCAATACTTATAAACGTTCGAGAAATAGTTTCTTTTGATTAATTTTGTAATAGGAAGTCGTAAAAAGCGACTATGTAATCACCATGAATAGCAAAATTAATTTAAAAGACATTACCTTTGAAAATGTAAAAGAATTAACTGAAACAGACATCTATTATTTAATGCAGGAGTTAGAACAGGTAAGTGACCCTACTTTCCGCTCCGACCGAATGAAAGTCATTAACTCTGCTTTCCAGTTCCGTTACATTTTACCTAAAAAGAAAGTTTTAAAAGCCGAACTGGAAATGTATGGCTATTGCTTCCCTTGTAATGATAAAGTACGAAACAGCAATATGATTGTGGGTATTAAAAGAAAATAACCACATCTACATTTCCTCTGTACTTTATAACAGCCCGAAATATTCTTGCATAAAAACATTTATCTATTACAGCATATATTGTAACACTTTCTAGATATTCCGGGCTAGTTTTGTATCCAATTCTCCCCTTTTTCCCTCCTTATCAACCATCTAGGCAACAAAGAAATTTTATCTTTTTGTGAAACATTTTACGAGTTATTTGTTATTCTTATATAAATCCGATTAAAAAAGATAAGAAACATTACACATCGTAAAAATGTATGCGAACAATCAACAAGTATTACAAACTATTTTGTTAACCCAGAAAGATGAAACAAGAGCAAAATGATTGCGTCTTCTCTAAAGACGCCTGGGGCCACGCCCTACGTGCCATCCCAACTGTTTGGGGCTTATCGGCAGTTTTCTGCCTGGCAATTCCAATGAGTTCTTTTGCGGCTAAAAACAATGTAACGGCAACCCATGCCGTACAACAACAGCAAAGGATAGTAAAAGGTAGTATTGTCGACGAAAAAGGGGAACCGTTGATCGGTGTCTCGGTTTTAGTAAAAGGTACCAGTACCGGCACCATAACTGATTTCGACGGCAAATTTTCTCTCGAGGTTCCTGCGGGACATAAAACATTGGAGATCTCTTACATCGGTTATAAAACCCAAGATGTAACTATCGGCAATGCGCCGCTAAATATTAAAATGCAACCGGACAACAAGTTACTCGATGAAGTGGTGGTAATCGGTTATGGAACGGTTAAAAGGCGTGATCTGACCGGTGCGGTAGCTTCTGTAAAAGGAGATGATATTACCTTGAATCCGGGTTCAAGACCTATGGATGCCTTACAGGGAAAAATTGCCGGATTGGATATTACCAAATCATCCGGACAAGCAGGAGTTAACAGTACCATTCAATTGCGCGGAACCCGTTCTCTACAAATGGATGATAACGGAAAAGCCACCGGAGGAGGTCCTACCTATATTATCGATGGAATGCCTGGAGACATCAATACTCTTAATCCTAACGACATTGAATCGATAGAGATATTAAAAGATGCTTCGTCTACCGCCGTATACGGTTCGAGTGGAGCAAACGGTGTAATAATAGTCACCACCAAAGGAGCGAAAACAGGAAAAGCAACCATTAATTTCAATGCTTATGCCGGATTTACAGGATGGGAATCATTACCGAAAATGCGTTCGGGAGAATCGTTTATACAGGTTCGCCGCGATGCAGCACGGGCTATCGGTGCCAGTACCGAACTAACAGATTTATTCAACAACGCTTCCGAACTGGCCGCCGTACAAGATAATCATTGGATCGACTGGGCTGATGCAGTATTGAATAAAGGATTCGAACAAAATTATAGTCTTTCCGTTTCGGGAGGAACAGAAAAAACAAAAGCTTACTTCTCCCTGAATTTTTCCGATGAACGAAGCATGTATAAGAATGATAACTACAAGGTCTATTCGAGCCGCCTCCGTATCGACCAAAACATTAATAAATGGATTGATACGGGTATCAATATACAAGCTTCATATACTCACCGCAACGCACGGAACGGAGTACTGGAAGACGCATTACGAGCAATACCTTTGGGACAATTATATGACGAAAACGGGAACATTAATTTATATCCTGTAGCAGGAAACACGAATACCAGCCCCAGTATCCTGGCGGACGAACAACCGGGAGTATACAAAAACCAATCGAACGTAGCCAGATTATACATCGACGCTTACATAGACTACAAACCTATCGAAGGGCTCTCTATACGTTCCATGTTAGGAGGTTCTTATTCCGGTACACGTACAGGCAAATTTGTCGGTGTAAACTCTTACAATTATTTAAAAAACGGTGGCGGTACGGACCAAATTAACGCCACGGTATCCACTCCGAATTCATATAATTATAAATGGGAGAACATCTTTACTTATCATACAGTTATCGATGATGATCATGATATTACTCTTACCGGAGTAACCACCTATAACCACAACCAGTCGGAAGATTACTCTATGTACGGAACCAATATTGCAGACAACAAACTGTTATGGTATGGTTTGAGCGGCGACAATATTAATAACAAAACTTTGACCAGCAAATATTCCATGTCGAAAGGTATGGGATTTGTAGCACGCGTCAATTATAGTTATAAAGGCAGATATCTGTTCTCTGCTTCCTGTCGTTGGGACGGTTCTTCTCGCTTAGCCAAAGATAACCGATGGGACAGCTTCCCTGCCGTATCCGCCGGATGGAGAATCTCAGACGAAACTTTTATGGAAAGTACCAAAAGTTGGCTGGATAATTTGAAAATACGTATCGGATGGGGTATTTCCGGAACCACGGCAGGTATCAATCCTTATTCTTCCGTATCGGGAATTGAACAGAGCGCTACCAACATCAGCGGGCAGAAGGTTCCTACGACCTTATTTTCCAAGGTTATAGCCAACCCACGACTAACTTGGGAACGTTCTTCTAATACAAACATTGGATTGGACGCTTCTTTCTTGAACAACCGTATCGACCTTACTATCGATTACTATAATACCATCACCAAAGATGTGATTATGAGTGTCAATATGCCGAATACAATGGGAGGTTACAATGCGTCTACACCTTATACCATGAATGCCAACTTGGGCAAAACCCAGAACCGTGGTGTGGAACTGGCACTTACTACTCATAACATTACTAATCGGGACTTTACCTGGACATCGACCCTCACCTTCGCCAAAAATAAAGAGAAGATTACAGCGCTTACCGAAGGACAAGATATGATGATTAACGCCAAAAACAACGATTTAGTGTGGAAACTAGGATCCCCGATATACTCGTATTACGGTTACAAATTCATCGGTATCTGGCAACACAGCGAAGCGGAAACCGCAGCCTTATTCGGTTGCAAACCGGGTGACGTAAGGGTTGAATATGCCAGTGTAAAACAGGATGCAAATGGTTATTATTACGAAGAAGAAACGAAAGACAGTAACGGAAATCCGACAATGAAACGAGTGGACATTACGGCAGAGAATCCGTATACCCAAAGGGATGGTGTGGACCGCCAAGTGTTAGGGCACAAAAACCCAAACTGGACAGGAGGTTTCAAAAATACCTTTACTTACAAGGGCTTCGATTTGTCCATATTCCTATACGCACGATGGGGACAAATGATGAAATATGACAAGATTATCGGTTTATACGACCCAGCCGGTACCACCTATAATTTCCCAACCTATTTCACTTACTATGATTCCACGATAGAAGCCGACCAACACGTACTGTTTCCGGCGGCAAAAGCCAACACAAGTTTCCAGGATTACGACAACTATACAAGTATGTATTACATAAACGGTTCGTTCTGGAAAATCAAAAATGTGACTCTAGGTTATACCTTGCCTCGGAAATATTGTAATAGTATAGGTATTACCAATCTCCGTGTGTATGGTACCATCACCAACCTGTTTGTTTTCTCACCTAGCAAATATGTGAAAGATTACGACCCGGAAATGGACGGAAGTGTAAACTTCCCGTTATCGAAAGAATTAGTATTCGGTGTAAACTTAACTTTTTAAATGACAACAATAATGAAAAACAAGATATTCAAATGGACACTCTTTGCCGGTTCCGCTTTCATGATGAATGCCTGCGAACTGGACGAATACAACCCGAATGAAGTGACCGGCGACGAAAAGCTGGAAACATTCGAAATTTACAACGGCTTGGTAAATCAATGTTATACGCCGCTTATTAATACTTTTTACCAAAGCAGCGATTATATCATAATGACCGAAGGTGGCACAGACTTATGGCAATCACCTAAAAATGGAACTAATTCCAGTGAAATCCTTTATTACGAGAATCTGCCTGCCAACAAATCATATGTAGAGAAAGTATGGACTTTCGGATACAATACGATCAATATGTGTAACGCCGTTGTCGATCGGGCTCCCAAAGTAACGGACGCCGACCCCAATACGCTGGTGCAATGCATAGCCCAGGCACGTTGCCTCCGCGCTTACTACTACTCGGTATTGGTGGAACAATTCGGCGAAATCACGTTATCGCTGAACGAGGCTACTTCCGGACCGGAATTGTACCCTACACGTAGCTCTTATGCAGATATTTATGCAACTATTATTTCGGATTTAAAATACGCCGTTGCCAATCTACCTACTTCATGGAACGACAGTTATGCACGTGTAACTAAAAAATCCGCTTTAGGGCTACTTTGCCGTGCCTATATTCAGGGTGCTTCCCACAACCTGACCGACGAGGGAAAATCATATCTGGAACTGGCTTACGAAACTGCGACCCGATTTATCGCGGAAAAAGATCAGTACGGTGCTTACCTATATCCTGACTTCGCCGACGTATTCAACGAAAAGAACAACCGTAATAATAAGGAAGCGTTATTTATCGCAGCAGGCGCCAACCGTAATTCGGAAGCTTATAATGCAGGATATACCCAATCGGAAGTATTCCGCCATTTCTTGCCTTCTTTAGGAACCTATACGGATTTGGGACTGGTAGACAAAACGAACAACTTTGTATACGGACGCCCAAACAGCAATATTTTCCTTCCCTCTAAATATTTATTGGAATGTATGATGGCCGATCCCAAAGACAAACGTTTCCAATATTCATTTATTACAGCTTACTCCGCTTGGTCGTGCTTGCTGTATTATAATAGCGGTCCACTTTATGACGACAAAGGGAAACCGAACTGGAACTATCCGTACAGCTATGAAACTTGGGGAGAAACCTATCAGCTGACAGAAAATAAATGCAACAAGTTTGGTATCGATAAAAAATGGATAGGCGCCAAACTCTACCCCCACTTCGAACTGATCAATAACTCCACCGACGAACTGGGAATATGGAACGCAGACGGTACGGCTTACATCAATCAGGACGAAACCGACGGAAATATTCTTCATCCGGACATTCCTATGCCGGCACCCGGTGCGGACGAAGACTGGCAATATGCCGTTTACGTATCGATGAAAAATTTAACACCGGAACAGAAGGCGCAATATCCCTGTTTTGTAGTCAACGCATTCGATTTATATGAAGCCGACGGCACTCCCAAAACCACTACCACAATTAATGGTTCTGTTGTGGAACTAGAAACTTCTATCTATCCGGCACTTTCCAAATTCAACATGCCGGGCAAGGAGTTTTTTGGTTCGAACGTACAACGGAAAACGGTTGATATGACCATCATGCGTTTTGCCGAAGTATATCTGATAGCCGCAGAAGCTTCCGTCCGTTTAGGAAAAAACGATGCCGCCCAATATCTGAATGTATTGCGTCATCGTGCCGGAGCAACCCAAGCCCCTACGTCTATAGATATGAACTACATTTACGATGAATACGCAAGGGAATTATGCGGAGAATTCAGCCGCTGGTACCTGTTAAAGCGTAACCATGCTTTCGAAGCGCGTTTAAAAGCTTACAATCCACGTGCAGCGAAAAGCTTTAAACCGACCAACTACCTTCGTCCTATTCCACAAAAATTCCTGGATGCCATTTATAATGCAACGGAATACGGACAAAATCCGGGTTATTAATATATAGTATAGTTTGGTATGAAGAAGGGGCTTTTCGGGTAGCCCCTTCTTTTTTTATGTTTCATACGCTTAAGAGAGTTTTTGCAACCGTTTAGTCGATAGATTTCAGGCATTCGTAGATTATTGGTACACAAAGAATAAACTTTAGCCAACCAAGAGGGTCATAAGTATGTTATGAAACTAATAAATGAAGCAATTATGAAGAAACAAATTTTCAGTTTAGCCATTGCACTGCTTATCAGTTCGACTGCATGTATGGCCCAAGATCAAAAAAGACAAAGACCGAATCGCTCACAACGTATGGAGCAGATGATTACCGAACTCGGGTTGAACGAAACCCAGGCCAAACAGTTCAAAGAAGCCATGGAAGAGATGAGACCCGCAAAAAATAATTCAGGAGAAAGACCTTCGCGCGAAAAAATGGAAGCGCAACGGAAGAAAATGGATGAAAAGATGAAAAGCATCCTCACCGAAGAACAGTATAAGAAGTACCAGAGCATGCGCCCGCAAAGACACCAGAGAAGAGGCAAATAGCCCTTGCACGCTCAAATTTCTCACTCTTTAAATAACTAATAATGTTAGCGCGTCTGACATTATTAGTTATTTAATTAACCTATAATGCTACAAGGTTCAACATCATTAGTTATTTTACAACGTATAAAATAGCTATTTAACCGACATGTTTTGCACTACATAACGGTATACCGCCTCCGAAATATCCGCAATAAGCTGCGCCGTGACATGACTGTTTTCTTCCGAATCTTTAATGAAGACGGCAATGGCATAATAATTCCCATCCGGCAGGCATACAAAACCCACATCATTTAAACCGATAATCTGCCCTTTTGCATTCAAATCGCCTGTTCCAGTCTTATGCCCTATCACCGCTCCGGTATTCTCCAAAGGTTTTACCAAACGGTCTTTTCCAGTTTCACACTCTACCAGTGTTCGTTTCAGGAAATCTTGATATGGCTTTCCAAACAATCTTCGGGTAAATAAATTCTGAAATAAAACTGCTGCTTCAAGCGGAGTAGTCCAATTCCGATAACATAACGATAGGTCTTTATGCATAGCATTCTCATCGGCAACAACGGCAAATCGCACTCCACCTAATGAACGGATGTAGCGGTCCGTTGCTTGTGGTCCGCCTGAACGGGCAAACAAAATATCGCAAGCATTATTGTCACTTAACTGTAATGTATATTTCAGCAGTTCCTTTACCGGCAACACGATTCCTCCTTCGGGATACCTGTCGCGCAAAGGACTGTACGTATCCTGCCTTAACTCTTCTTTGCGGATAAAAATCTCTGCATCTAACGGCAATCCATTACGCTGGAGAGAGTCTGCCACAGTCAAAGCTTGATGGAATTTAAATACACTCAACATTGGATAGCGGCAATCGTTGTTCACCGTCACTGTATCTTTACCATTCAGAATAACCGCTACACCTACTTGGGCTTTCTTTCCTTTCATCACTTCCCTTATTTCCGAAGTCAAATCTCCCGCTTGCGCCACCATCTGACAAGTTCTCATTTTCATAGATCCAATACAGACGATATCCTTGGCTTTAGCTCCACCTGCGCTCCACATTAGCACCACGTTCTCCCAAGAAACAGATAGAAGTTCGGAACAAGGAATCATCCACACAAAACATAAAAATAAAATCAGTCGATTCATCATATTTATAATATACATTTAAAAAATCGCAAAGCACTAACAAACAAGGAATAATGAACCTACTTCTGCGCTTTAGCTTTCAAATTTGGTAGAAAATAAGTTACGAGTCCTAATAAAGGCATATAAGCACATACGTCATAAACGGCTTCTATACCATGTAAATCTGCCATGTTCCCTAATACCGCCGAAGCAATACCCGCTATACCGAACGCAAAACCAAAGAACAAGCCGGAAACCAAACCTAATTTATAAGGCAAAAGTTCTTGAGCGTATAAAAGAATAGCCGGAAAAGCAGATGACAGGATAAGACCGATAAGAAAACTTAGTACGCAAGTCCATGCCAATCCGACATGAGGCATTAGCAAACTAAAAGGCGCCGTACCCAGAATAGATATCCAAATAACGTATTTCCGCCCTATCTTATCACCTAACGGACCTCCGACCATCGTACCGGCTGCCGTAGCAAACAGAAACACAAACAAGAACAGTTGCGATGCTTGCACACTAACCCCGAATTTATGAATCAGATAAAACGTATAATAACTACTTAGACTTGCCATATAAATATATTTGGAAAAAATCAGCAGTAGCAGAATACCGATAGCAAACACCGTCATTCTTTTCGATAAAGGCGATTCACTCTGTACTTCCGCTACCTGATGCTTCCGTTTCATTACCCGTAATACCCGTTTATACCAACGGCATATCGGAATCATGCTTACCATAGCTATAACACAGAATACACAGAGAATAACGATATTCTGCCGGCCATAAGGAGCCACCACCAACGCAACCAGCAATGGTCCCAATGAACCGCCTAAGTTACCGCCCACCTGGAAGATAGATTGCGCGAAACCGCGTTTGCCGCCCGAAGCCAAAAAAGTAAGACGTGAGGCTTCCGGATGAAGAATGGAAGAGCCTATTCCTACGAAAAATACGGAAAGTAATACCCACCACAAAGTCGTGGCAAAAGCAAGGTTCATCAGTCCCAGCATAGTAAATCCCATTCCCACAAGCAAGAACCAAGGATTCGGCTTCTTATCCAAATACAAACCCACGACAGGTTGAAAAACCGATGCCGCTATCTGATAAACCAATGTTATCAAACCGATTTGGGCGAAATTCAACAGCAAATCTTCTTTCAACAACGGATAAACCGCCATAATAATAGATTGAAGCAAATCATTCAGACAATGGGAAAGGCTCAACGCAAACAAAATTCCCATCGCCGTGCGGGTCATCCCCCACCTTGAGTTCTGATTCATTGTTATACTTTAAATTTAATCGTTTCTTCCATAGTCAATGCCTCATCCACCAGGGCTTCAGTGTCTGACTTCTTGTAAACATCCATTTGTGACAAATCAAGGGGACAAAGATAGCAAAAGCCGGACGAACCGCAAAAAGACCAATACCATTTCTCTTTTATGGCAGTAAGACTATTCTCTAGAAAAAGAAAACACATTCCAATTTGCATAAGGAGCGGTCCGCCAACCGGTTTCAACCGGATGCATCGTTGATACAATCTGACCCAGCATATAACGATATCTTACCCCTTCTGCAAACAACTCCATTTACCTAAAAAAGAATTATCCGGCACTTCATACTTGCTCACCACAAAAAATTAATTATTTTCGCCGAATAGATCATTTTAAAAGAATGAAAAATACTACGCAATATATTTCCACTTATTCTTCCCCGATTGGAGAACTGACTCTTGCAAGCAATGGTCCTTGCCTGACGGGCGTGTGGTTTGACGGACAAAAGTATTTCGGAAGCACTTTAACAAACGAATACGAACAAAAATCGCTGCCCGTCTTCGAACAAACCAAAGCATGGCTGAACTGTTATTTCAGCGGAAAAGTGCCGGATTTCACTCCGGACTTGCACTTAACGGGTACACCGTTCCGTCTCGAGATATGGGAGATACTAAAAGGAATACCTTACGGAAAAACAGTCACTTACAAAGAAATTGCGGAAACTATTGCCCTGTCGAAAGGACTACGGAGCATGTCGGCACAAGCTGTAGGGAACGCAGTAGGACACAATCCCATCAGCATCCTTATTCCTTGTCATCGGGTGATCGGTTGTAACGGCAGTCTGACCGGATATGCGGGAGGCATTGACAGAAAGATAAGTTTATTGACTTTGGAACAAGCAGACACGAGCACGCTGTTCTTTAAATAGTCCGGCATTCATCCAAGCAAGAACGGAAAAAACATCCATAAAACAATCCCGGCAAAAAGAACAGTAATCCTCATGCACCGGCATCCTTCATCTTAGTGCATTAAAATCACGGTTCTTTCACCGAAAAAACAAAGGAACAAGTATAATATCTATTTTACATCAAACGCTTAATAATTGAATTATGAACTATATAAATGAATGTGTAAGAAGACAAGACAGATTACTGGAAGAGGAAAACGCTTATCATTTACTTCGCAACGGTGAATTCGGCGTTTTATCTATGGTAAAAGACAACGGAGATGCGTATGGTATTCCTATTAATTATGTATGGGACGGCACGGAAACCATTTACCTGCATTGTGCTCCGGAAGGCGAAAAGTTACGAAGTATCTCCCAACATCCGGAAGTATCTTTCTGTGTGGTAGGACGTACGAATGTAATATCAAACAAATTCACCACCGAGTACGAAAGCATTGTAATCACCTGCCATGCTTGCACCGGTTTGCTTCCCGAAGAACGGATGCACGCCCTTCGACTGTTTCTGGCAAAGTACTCGCCGGACGACCTGGTAACGGGAATGAAGTATGCGGAAAAATCCTTTCACCGGACCGAAATCATCCGGCTGAACGTGTTAAGATTCAGCGGCAAATGCAAACGCGTTCATTAATGCAGGAACAAATAAGCAACAAACAAGTAAATTCAATAAAAGTACAGGAAGATATTTTTTATCCAACTCTAATAAATCCCGCTCGCCCTACAAACTCCGTATGCTATAGAAGGATGGCTAACAGATGAATTGTTAATAAACTAACAGAATAGGCCCTTAAAAATTCACATTTCCTAACACGAATGGTTGCAATGAAAACGCTCATCTTCTCTGCTACCCCGAAAAAAACGATTCTTCAAGTGCTTATGCTTACGGAGAATCAAACTATAAAAAATGTAAAAGAACAAGGGTAGACAGGGACAATTTCTTTTAAAGTTACATCCAACTTCTACTGAATTACACACGTCACGCAGTAGAGTTACGACCGGAACCTTGAAGAGATTTTAATGGAAACTCTTCTGCGCAGTAGTCAAACTTCTGCTGAACAACGGTAAAAAGTAGGGTGACGTTGTACTCGTAAAGCGTATAATTTCTAATTTCGACACTTGAAGGGTTAATGAACGTGAAAGAAGGCTTGTAAAAGACTGGTGGCACAGGTAGGGCAAATGAGTGCAGATTTTGCTTACCAATAGACCGCTCAGAATCCTACGGACTCTAACCTACTGGAAACCAGCACATCTCTCTTTAGCCCAAAGTCATTGTTTTCCGGCTTTGGAACCCTGCTTTCAAACAAAAAGACAAACTGTTAGAAATCAATCTCTTATCCAAACTGAAAGAAATACTTCCCAGAAAAGATGTGTTAAGATATATATCCGACTGTTAATCCAGCGGAAACCGGTGGACCTTACTTATAATAGAGGTAACCCCCATCTTTATCAAGTGAGTCATAAATCCTCTTCAATGGAATTGAAAAGAAACTACAGCAAAACAAATAAAGCAGAGACAAGCAAACATCCTCTATAAATCAATATCTTATATTCATTGTTTTAGCTCATTCTTTCTCTTCTTCCACAGCTGCCAACTATTGATAATGTTTTGCCACAACACGTAGGAACCCGGACCTACCGACGACAAAGGGGCAAGGAAAGTGTATGCCATCCAGATAGCCAACACGGTATTTTTCTGTCCGAGCGCCTGTCCAGCACTGATGCGGTCGTTGTAATGACTACCGATGGTTTTACCCAAAAAGAATTGCAGGCAACATACCACGAGCGCTACCACGGCAATCCATATTTCTACATTCGGATCGGCATTGCTGTGCATCAGAGACTTTACCGTTTCTCCGGTCACAATAGCCAATGATACAGCCCAAAGATAAAAGGCCAAATCACGTACGGCAGTAATGCGGGCATTCATTTTCGGAAAAACATATTGCATGATGCAGGCGGCAAGGAATGGACAAATAAGTAATGGAAATATCTTGGCGAGAATTAACAGGAAAGCAGTAAAAAAGCCGCTTCCAGCATGAGGTTCCACTAACGGAAAGATAAGGGGAACAATTATGGTCGTCAACAGGTTAGATAACAAAGTATAGGTAGTAAGGCTTGAAGCGCTACCGCCCAACTTGCCGGTAATAACTGCTGCTGCAGTAGCCGTAGGACAAATAACACATACCAAACCTGCCTGCGCCACAATCCTGTCGAACGGAAGCAACAAGTGATACACCACCACACATCCTATTATTTGAATAATAGAAAGCCATATATGCCAAGGGCGGAGATGCAACTCACGCGGAGATATCTTACAGAAAGTAACAAAAAGCATAACAAATATCAACATGGGAGTGAGATAATCAATAATGGCACGAAGCACCGGCTTTAGTGGTGACATCAATGAGACATTTGCAAAAAACAAATAAACAAAAACTCCCGTCAGCATGGCCACGGGCAGCGTCCAATTCTTAAGGAACTTCAACATATTCTTTTTATTTAAATGCGGATTCGTCCATTTTGTCCTTACCATTTTCTAAATATGGATTAACGCAGACTTCCGCAGATGATTTATTTTTCCAAGGAGTATGAAGGATCTATAAGAATTAAAGAAGTTATAAACATGATTATATCGGTATACCGTGAAGTGTACAGAGCGAATGTCTCATATCCTTAAACATCAACCAACTGTTGGTTTCACACGCCTCATAAATTTCCAGACAAAGCGTGAAAATATTTACCCTCCGAATAAAAGCATTATCCTTTTTATCTTCCCTACTTCACTTTAACTTTTAAGCGAATCAATAACTTATTTACCCCAATCGAAGCGATCCCTCTTCTCCAGAATAAGCGGTACAAAAGTAGTACTTTTTAACAAGATTTGTTTATCTTTGCCCCGCAATTTTGCAAAACAAAATAAATAATTCATTTATGTATAAACAAAGACAAAACCAACGGATGACCGCACTGTTTCGGCAACTGAACCGTAAGTCGTACTCCGTGTTCTGTAGTTTGAAGAAGGAGGTACGTATCGGCGTGCTGGCTTTTGCCACCTTGGCTTATGCCAATACAGGCAGCGTGTCGGCACAGACGGTGAACCATGTTTCCCTCAACACTCAGACAGCAGACGTGGAGATGCAGGAAGTGGAAGTCACGGCTTCACGTGTACCACTTACGCTGAATCAGGCGGCGAGAATGGTAACTGTACTGGACCGCGAAGCAATTGCCGCTGCCCCCGTACAAAGTGTTAACGATTTATTGAAGTATGTTATTGGCGTGGATGTCCGCCAACGAGGAGACCTCGGAATTCAAACAGACATCAGCATACGTGGAGGCACGTTCGACCAAATTACTCTCCTTTTAAACGGCGTAAACATCTGCGACCCGCAAACTGGGCATAACGCCGCCGATTTTCCAGTAGATTTAAATGATATTGAACGCATCGAGATTCTTGAAGGTCCCGCCGGACGTGTATATGGTACATCCTCATTGCTGGGAGCTATCAATATCGTAACCCAAACCGATAAACAGAGTCATGTTGCGGCACATGTGGACGGCGGTTCTTACGGTTTGATAGGAGGAGGAATACGCTTCAACTTTACCAAAGGAAAAGTAAGCAACCAGATTTCAGGAAATATGAACCGAAGCGACGGAGCGACGGACAACAGTGATTTTAAAACACAGCATGCATTCTATCAGGGATGTTTCACTCATTCGCAAGTAGATGTAAAGTGGCAGGCAGGTTATTCAAACAAAGATTATGGTGCAAACACATTCTATAGTCCTAAATATGCCGACCAATTTGAACATACACGCAAGTATTTTGCTTCGATACAGGCAGAGACGAAAGGATTCTTTCATCTGCTCCCTTCAGTTTACTGGACACAGGCAGACGACCGTTTCGAACTCATTCGCGGGGATGAAAGTAAAGTGCCGTTCAATTATCACCGTACCAGCATTTACGGACTAAATCTGAACAGTTACTTTACAAGCAATCTCGGTAAAACAGCTTTCGGAACGGAAGTACGAAACGAAGACGTGATAAGTACCGTATTGGGCGAACCGTTGAAAAGTCCGCAAGCGATTTCGGGAAGCAACCGCCTCTACGATAAAGGACGTAACCGTACTCATGTCAGTTTTCATGCAGAACACACCGTATTACTTTCACAATTTACCTTATCTGCAGGTTTCATCGCTACGATGAATACGGATTGGGACAAAGAATTTCATTTCTTCCCGGGCATTGACGCCTCGTATTGGTTTACTCCACAACTGAAAGCGTATGCTTCCTGGAGTACCTCTCTGCGTATGCCCACCTTCACAGAACTTTATTACAGTACTAACGAAACGCATCAGGGAAATAAAGATTTAACTCCCGAAAAAATGCAGGCTTACGAAGCAGGACTAAAATATCAGACTCCAGGCTTACAGGGAGTACTGAGCGTATACCATCATCGCGGAAAAGATTTGATTGACTGGATCCGACCTATTGACGAAACCATTTATTACTCGTTGAATCATACAAAAATTAATACCACCGGCGTAGAGGTTTCGGCAACCTTTAATTTGACAAAGTTAGTCAACAAGAACTTCCCGTTCACTTCCGTTAATGTGGGTTACAGTTACATAAACCGGAACAAGGCAGAAGAGAAAACATACGAATCGCTTTATGCACTGGAATATCTGCGCCACAAGTTTGTTGCCAGCTTAAACCATCGCATCTGGAAACAGTTGACGGCAAGTTGGGCTTTCCGCTGGCAGGAACGGATGGGTAACTATACGGATTACTCAACGAATAAGGAAGGAGTACAAAACTCATACCACCCTTATTCGATGTTGGATGTAAAATTACAGTGGACCGCCCCTGCTTACCAACTGTATATAGAGGCAAATAATTTATTCGACAAAACGCACTATGACCACGGTAACATTCCACAACCCGGTATCTGGATACGAGGAGGAATAAGTTACCGGTTTAATCTCTGATTACTTTTTTATTATATTCCGCCACAAGATGATTCCAAAGACTTTCATCTTGCGGCGGAAAACTTTTTCCCATTCTTCCCTTCAACCCGTACAATTTACGTTTTCTCCTTATTTTGCTAAAATCAATGAAAACTTAAAGGCAAATGTCGAGTTTTCTATAAAAATCCATTATTTTTGCACAACTATATGTTCATAATGCGCGCACTGCACTTAAAAATAGTATTACTGATCGTAAGCTGGGGATGCTTTTCTACTTGGTTCAACGTCGTCTCAGCCAAAGACTTTGTCGTGGTTATTGATGCCGGACACGGTGGGCATGATGCCGGAGCCGTAGGCAAAACTTCCAAAGAAAAAAACATTAATCTGAAAGTAGCACTTGCCGTAGGTAGACTCATAGAAAATAGTGACCGGAATATCAAGGTTATTTATACCCGAAAAAAAGATGTCTTCGTTACCCTTCAGGAACGAGCGCAAGTCGCCAACAAGAACAAAGCGGACCTTTTCATCTCAATACATACCAACGCCTTGGCTAAAGGGCGAACCATACAAGGTACCGAAACTTACACTCTCGGACTACACCGTACGCAGGAAAATCTAGAGGTAGCAAAAAAAGAAAACTCTGTTATCCTGATAGAAGATGATTATCAAGCCCGCTATGCCGGGTTCAACCCCAATTCTTCCGAAAGTTATATTATGTTCGAGTTCATGCAAGATAAAAACATGAAGCAAAGTGTACAACTTGCCACCCTCATTCAGAAACAATTCAAAAGTACGGCACGCCGTATCGACCGTGGGGTGCGCCAAGCAGGATTTCTGGTGCTCCACGCTACTTGTATGCCAAGTGTTCTGGTTGAATTAGGTTACATATCCACTCCTGAAGAAGAAAGATATCTGAACTCCCAAACAGGAGTCAATGCCATGAGTCGCAGCATCTGTCAGGCTGTATTAAATTACAAAAATGCTCAAACCGGTTCTTCTTCTCTGGCAACTGTTGCGGAGTCTATCGAATCGATACCAGAAGCAAAGATTTCCGACCTGCCTCAAGAAAGCACAACCGGAAAGGCGGACACATTCCGTCCTTCAACTCCTGCTCAAGCAAAAAGCACTGGTAGAAATCAAGCGAGACCTCAGAGAGGAAGCAAGACGAATAACGTCTCGAACAAAAACAAAGCAATTGCTCAAACCAAACCTGAGACTAAAAGCACAGAGAATAGTCGGATAAAAGTTCAATCACTAAACAATAAAAAAAACAATCCGCCAGAAACAAATAAGCCTGTTTTCAAGATACAAATATTAACTTCCTCCACCTTATTAAAAAAGAACGACCGTAAACTAAAAGGTTATAGTCCGGTTAATTATTATAAGGAAAATGGAGTCTACAAGTATACGTATGGAGAATCTACCAATTATAACGATATTCTCCGCTTAAAAAGAAAAACAAGCGCAACATTTAAAGATGCATTTATTATAGCATTCCGTAACGGAAAAAAGATGAATGTGCAAGAAGCTATACAAGAATTTAAACGCAATAGATAAAAAGACTAAAAAATGAACTTATTCACAAAAGAGGTAAAAATAGGATTGGCAGGTATCATAGCCGTTGCCGTGTTGTTCTTCGGAATCAAATTCCTGAAAGGCATTAATATGTTAAAAGCAACCAACTACTATTATGTAGAGTTCGAAAACGTGGCGGGATTAACTAAATCCAGTCCGGTATATGCCAACGGCTATGGCATCGGTATCGTACGCGACATTACCTATAACTATCAACGTCCGGGACACGTAATAGTAGAAATTGAGGTAGACAAAGAGTTCAGAATGCCGGAAGGCAGTTCGGGTGAACTGGTTACCGAGATGTTGGGAACCATTAAAATGAATCTTCTGCTGAACAAAGATGCCCAAACATGGTACGCAGCAGGCGACACCATCCCTGGTTATGTAAATGGAGGCTTGGTAGAAGAAGCAGCCCGATTAGTTCCTAAAATGGCAAAAATGCTTCCCCAGCTCGACTCTATCGTTTCTTCATTAAACCAATTATTAGCCGACCCAGCCTTATCGGGTACGCTGCACAACACGGAACGTATCACAGCCAATCTGGAAACAACTACTCGCCAGCTAAACCAGATGATGGATAATGACCTTCCACACCTTACGAATAACCTGCACACGATTACAGACAATTTCGTAACCATCAGCGATAATTTGAAAGGTATTAACTATGCCTCAACCTTCCAAAAAGTAGATACTACCTTATATAATATACAACTGATTACTGAAAAACTGAATCGGAAAGACAATTCAATCGGATTACTACTGAACGATCCATCTTTCTATAACAATCTGAATGCCACAAGTGCGAACGCAGCCGCTCTTTTTGAAGACTTGAAGGCACATCCTAAACGATACGTTCACTTTTCTATATTTGGCAAAAAAGATAAGTAACATTCAAAGAAAGCAAGGAGTAACAGAGCTAAAGAAAATAAGAAAAGTAGGTGAAGGAGATAGCCGTTTAGTGGTTTACCAGTTCACTGCGAAGTGATCAGGAAAAATAAAGTAACTAAAACCGAAGTAATAAATAAGTTAAAAGCTAAAACGAAATATTATAAACAGCAGTAAAACCAGGAGACTCTAACTCCTTATGAAGAACTAAGTGAAGCGATAGCTCATTTAACTACTGACAAGCGAAGCTTGCGAAATTTAAGCAATGGAAAAGCTTATATAGATTTTGTCTAAATAATAGGCTTTTCCATCTTTAAATATAAAACGGCTGTAAAGTCCTAATACACCTACAAAAAAAGGCTTTATTCTTTTTAAGAAGATTTAGCCATCCAAGAATAAACAGGTTCAAATACACTCATTCTCAGGTTCTTCGAATATTACAAAAGTGTTTCAGAAAGTACCTTGGATGTATTTCTTTTAAAGCACTGAAAGTTAGCCTATTATTATTTTTCACACATTTGCAAGAAAAAGCTCCTATTGTTTTTCTAAAATAAGATTCCCAATTTTGCATACGTAGAAGTTTTAGACAATTAATAAATGTAGCGATAGCCTTATGATTGAAAACAATCATGTTGAACTTTGGAACCGCTGTCTTAAAGTGATAAGAGACAATGTTCCCGAGCCGACATTTAACACGTGGTTTGTTCCAATCAAACCACTACAGTACGAAGGAAACACGTTGACTGTAGGAGTCCCAAGTCAGTTCTTTTATGAATTCATTGAAGAAAAGTTTTTGGGATTGTTGCGTTCCGCACTATATAAAGGTATAGGTGAGGGCACGCAGTTGATGTATAGTATCCTAACAACAAAAGGCAATGATCCGGGAAAAGTGGAAATTCCTTCGGATAATCGTTCCATACCCGGCACGTATGTTCAAACAAAAGATGCACGCAAAGGTCCCTCGCCCATGGATGCTCCCGCACCACAGGATTTAGACCCGCGCTTAAAAGCAACTTATACCTTCGAAAATTTTATTGAAGGCGCAAGCAATAAGTTACCTCGCGTAGCAGCGGAAACCGTTGCACAAAATCCAGGTAAAACAGCTTTCAATCCTTTATTTATATATGGCCCGTCGGGATTGGGAAAAACGCACTTGGTTAACGCTATCGGTAACAAAATTAAAGCTACTGACCCTTCCAAACGAGTGTTATATGTATCCGCACATTTATTTCAGGTACAATATACCGACTCTGTACGTAACAATACGGTCAACGATTTTATTAACTTCTACCAGACTATCGACGTGTTGATTATTGATGACGTACAGGAATTTGCCAGTTTGACCAAGACTCAAAATACGTTCTTCCACATATTCAATCACTTGCACCAGAACGGAAAGCAATTAATTTTGACTTCCGACCGCTCGCCGGTAATGTTGCAAGGAATGGAAGACCGCTTGCTGACCCGTTTCAAATGGGGATTGCTGGCAGAACTGGAACGACCGAATACCGAATTGCGCAAGAGCATTTTAAAGAACAAAATGTATCGTGACGGATTGAAGTTCCCGGACTCAGTAGTTAATTACATAGCCGAAAATGTAAGCGAGAGCGTTCGCGACTTGGAAGGCATTGTCAACTCCCTGATGGCCTATTCCGTTGTTTACAATAGAGATGTAGACCTTGATTTAGCGGAATGCGTGGTAAAGAAAGTAGTGAAGGTAGAAAAGAAACAACTGACCATCGAGAATATTATTACGAAAGTATGCGCTCATTTTGATGTGGACACGATTTCTATACAAAGCCGTTCCCGGAAACGCGAAATCGTACAAGCACGCCAAATAGCCATGTATCTGGCAAAGAAATACACGGAAGCCTCCTCTGCCCAGATCGGTTCAGCCATTGGAAAAAAAGATCATGCAACAGTGTTACACTCTTGTAAGATGGTAAGAAACCAGTTAGACGTAGATAAAGAACTGCGCGCTCAACTTGAAGATATCGAAGCTGAATTAAAGCATTAAGCTTCGTACTGTGAAATAAAGGATTTACACTTCGTTCGGAAAATAAAAATATAGCCTGCTTTACAGCAGGCTTAAGAGTTAAAGTGGAATGATTTATTAAATCTGCGCTAATCCGCGTTAGAAAATATACAAGCTAAATAAATCCTTGTTTCTTTAAAGTATTTAAAAATGTCTCAGACATTGATTCATTATCCTTTTTAGTATAACGCACCTCCGCAAACACCTGAGCCAAAGTCTCTTTATTGTTTTCTTTTACAAAGAAATCATTTTCCGGCAACGACTCTTTATAAGCATACAAGCGGTCGATGTCCGCACGCGTATAATCATGATACTCTTCTTCATGCATAATGGCTTCCAACGGCAAACGATCCGGCTGTGCAGGATGCTCGGCAGGATACCCTACCGTTACCGTAGCGACAGGCATCACCAACTTCGGCAATTTCAACGTTTCGATAATCAAGTCGGGATTATAAACAGTTGTTCCTAAATAACAGATACCCAATCCTTTTTCTTCGGCTAAAGTGCAAAAAGTCTGCGCTATTAATAATGCATCGGTAGAAGCATTGATAAACGAAAGAAAATTATTATATCCAGGTACAGCCTTCCGCTCTTCGCACCATACTGAAGTACGATGAAAATCAGCGCAAAAAGTAAGTACCACAGGAGCATTCGTTACCATAGGTTGATTAAAATGCGCAGGAGCCAACCGCTCCTTCATCTTCTTATCCCGTGTTACCACCACACTATATAGTTGTAAATTTCCCATTGTAGACGCTCTGCAAGATGTTTCAAGCAACTCATCCAACAAATCGGGAGCAATATCCTGCGTAGCATATTTGCGTATCGTTCTTCTTTGTTTTACATTTTCCATATTTATATTTTTTAAAGCTAAAAAATCAGGGTATCTTCACAGAAAGCCGATGTAATAGAGATCTCGATAACTAAACCTAAATCTTTCGCCATGCAAATGTAGACATTTCTCGGATAATTCGGAGAAGTAACATTATCTTTTTTCTCTTTCACATTTACTTTTATATCAAGATATAACGTTTAAACTAAGACAAAAGTTTTCTAAAACAGATAACTTACTAACCATCTCAATAAAGAATATATACTGTAAATCAATTATTTAATAAGTAAGAATGGAAAACTTTGAAATTGTTGATAACTTTTTCGAGGAAAATTTTGTTATAAAGAAAAACATGTATAGTTTTGCCGCACATTTGTTAACCAATGTCCAGACTTCTACAAAAAGGACAGATAAACATTATAAAATTAAAAACTAAGTTTTGTATACTTCCCATCTTTAGGAGATAAAGGTAAGGAGTTAATTAACAAAACTTACGACATTTAAATTAAAAAAGATACAGTGGAACAACAGAAGTATTCTTATGACGAAGCTTTTGAAGCCTCTTTGAAGTACTTTAAAGGCGATGAACTGGCGGCGCGTGTTTGGGTAAACAAATATGCAGTGAAAGATTCATTCGGGAATATTTACGAAAAATCCCCCGAAGATATGCATTGGCGTATAGCCAATGAAGTGGCACGCATCGAATCAAAGTATCCTAATGCGTTAAGTCCAAAAGAACTTTATGATTTAATGAATCATTTCAAATATATTGTACCGCAAGGAAGCCCAATGACGGGAATCGGAAACGATTTTCAAGTAGCGTCCTTATCCAACTGCTTTGTAATCGGAATGGACGGGAAAGCGGACTCTTACGGAGCTATCATCCGTATTGATGAAGAGCAGGTACAACTTATGAAACGTCGCGGAGGTGTAGGACACGATTTATCGCATATTCGACCGAAAGGCTCTCCCGTAAAGAATTCGGCACTGACTTCTACTGGTCTGGTTCCTTTTATGGAGCGTTATTCCAACTCCACCCGCGAAGTGGCACAAGATGGCCGGCGAGGCGCATTGATGTTGAGCGTTTCTATTAAACATCCGGATTCGGAATCTTTTATCGATGCCAAGATGACCGAAGGCAAAGTAACCGGCGCCAATGTTTCGGTAAAACTGGACGATGAATTTATGAAAGCCGCTACCGAAGGGCGTCCTTACATGCAGCAATTCCCTATCGAGTCTGATAAACCCAGCTATGAAAAAGAGATCGATGCATCGGCTTTATGGAAGAAAATCGTTCACAACGCATGGAAATCAGCCGAACCGGGAGTTTTATTTTGGGACACCATTATACGTGAGTCGGTTCCCGACTGTTATGCCGACTTAGGATACAAAACAGTGTCCACCAATCCTTGCGGTGAAATCCCATTATGTCCTTATGATTCTTGCCGTTTACTGGCTATCAACCTTTATTCATACGTAGTAAATCCGTTTACCAAAGATGCTTACTTCGATTTCGATTTGTTCAAAAAACATGTCGGACTGGCACAACGTATCATGGACGATATCATTGATCTGGAACTTGAAAAGATAGATCGTATTCTGGAAAAGATAGATAACGATCCGGAAACGGAAGAGGTGAAAAGTTCCGAAAGACATTTATGGAAAAAGATTTACAAGAAGAGCGGGCAAGGAAGACGTACCGGGGTGGGTATCACTGCAGAAGGTGATATGCTTGCCGCTATGGGATTGCGCTACGGCACGGAAGAGGCAACCGAATTTTCTGAACAGGTGCACAAAACGATTGCAGTGGAAGCTTACCGATCTTCAGTACAGATGGCTAAAGAACGAGGAGCTTTTGAAATATACGATACGGAACGTGAGAAGAATAATCCGTTTATCAATCGTATCAAAGAAGCTGATCCGGCTTTGTATGAAGAGATGGCAAAATACGGTCGGCGTAACATTGCCTGCCTTACCATTGCTCCCACCGGAACCACCAGTTTGATGACACAGACCACATCGGGTATCGAACCTGTGTTTATGCCTGTATACAAACGCAGAAGAAAAGTAAACCCGAATGACCCAGAGGCTCACATCGATTATGTGGACGAAACAGGCGACGCTTTCGAAGAATATATTGTCTACCATCATAAATTCCTTACATGGATGGAAGTTAACGGACTGGATACTTCCAAGCAGTATACTCAAGAGGAAATCGACGAACTTGTATCAAAATCACCTTATTATAAAGCTACATCCAATGATGTGGACTGGCTGATGAAAGTGAAAATGCAAGGACGCATACAAAAGTGGGTGGACCACTCTATCAGCGTAACTATCAATCTCCCGAATTCAGTAGACGAAGATTTGGTGAACCGCCTATACGTGGAAGCATGGAAGTCCGGTTGTAAAGGTTGTACGGTTTATCGCGACGGCTCCCGAGCAGGAGTCCTTCTTTCAACAAAAAGCAATAAGAAAAAAGATGAGCTGCCCCCTTGCAAACCGCCTACGGTAGTAGAAATACGTCCTACCGTATTGGAATGCGATGTGGTTCGTTTCCAGAATAATAAAGAAAAATGGGTGGCTTTCGTGGGCTTACTCGACGGACATCCTTACGAAATCTTTACCGGTCTGCAAGATGATGACGAAGGTATCTTATTGCCTAAATCCGTCACTAGTGGGCGTATCATCAAAAATATAGATGAAAATGGGAATAAACGCTACGATTTCCAATTCGAGAACAAGCGCGGATACAAAACCACCATCGAAGGATTGTCTGAGAAATTCAATAAAGAGTATTGGAACTATGCCAAACTGATTTCCGGTGTACTTCGCTATCGTATGCCTATCGAGCAGGTTATCAAGCTCGTAGGGTCTCTCCAACTAAACAGCGAAAGCATTAACACCTGGAAGAACGGTGTAGAACGTGCTTTGAAGAAATATGTTACCGACGGAACCGAAGCAAAAGGACAGAAATGCCCCAATTGCGGTCATGAAACCTTAGTATATCAAGAAGGATGCCTGATTTGCAAAACTTGTGGCGCTTCACGATGCGGTTAATCAAATAAAGTCATATCTTTGTACCATCCTGAGTAATGTAAAGGACATTCTTCAGGATGGTATTTTTTTAACCGTTTATTAATAATGCGAATCAGCAGTTGAAGAAGTTGCCGTTTCCTCAGGAAATATCAGGAAGCAGCCGGCCTTTAACTTGCGATTCCTATTAACAACCTTAAAACTATGATACATATTACGTTCCATATTGAATACCGGACGACATGGGGAGAAGAACTCAGAGTACTCGGTTCTGTCCCGGAATTAGGAAATTTCACCGTAGAGGACGGATTTCCGCTTCAAACAAACGATGGTATACACTGGTATGGCACCGTTGCAATCAATTCGTCCGAAACAGACAAAATCCATTATTACTACAGCATTGTAAAGAACCGTCAACTCGTTACGGAAGAATGGAAGATGTTTCCACGGTATATACAAGTGGAAAACGGACAAAGAATCTACCATACTTACGACCAATGGAAAATGGTTTCCGGGCAACTTCATTTCTATAGTTCAGCCTTCACCGAATGTTTAATGGCACGGCACGGCGAAAGTGCGCCACTTGCCCATTATAACAAAGAGTTAACCATCAAAGTGCATTGTCCGCGGGTACACAGCGACTATGCTTTGGGTATTTGCGGTAATCAAGATGTTTTGGGAAACTGGGATACCGAAAAAGCTGTGATTTTAAACGACCGAAACGCCCCCGAATGGCAAGTCAATCTGGACGCCTCCTCCCTGTGCTTTCCTTTAGAATACAAATTTGCGCTCATCAACTTGAAGACGCATCAAGTGGAAGCTTGGGAAATACATGACAACCGATATGTCAATCATCTTGAAATAACAGACAACGAAACAATTATACTGGCCGACCATTATGCTTATTTCGACCAGCCGCAGTGGAAAGGAGCCGGCGTAGCCATTCCGATATTTTCGCTACGCTCTACCCAAAGCTTCGGTATCGGAGATTTTGGCGACCTAAAACTGATGATAGACTGGGCGGTACAGACTCATCAAAAGATTGTGCAGATACTTCCGATTAACGATACCACCATGTCGCACACCTGGATGGATTCGTACCCGTATAACAGTATCTCCATTTTCGCCTTGCATCCGGTCTATCTGGATGTAAAGCAGTTGGGAACGCTCCAAGATACCGAACAACAAAAGCTTTTCGATATAAAACAGAAAGAGCTGAACAGTTTGCCGCAGATTGACTATGAGGCCGTTGAACATGTCAAATGGGAGATTTTCCATGCGTTCTATGCACAAGATGGAGAACAAACACTCTCCTCCCCTGAATTCAAAACCTTTTATGAGGCTAATAGCGACTGGCTGCAACCTTATGCCGCCTATAGCTATCTACGCGACCTTTACCGTACGGCAGATTTCCGTACATGGCCCCAGCACAGCGTGTTCCAAGCAGAAGAGATTGCAAAGCTGTGCGAGTCTCAATACAAAGAAATAGCTTTCTTCTATTATCTGCAATTCCATCTGCACCGCCAACTGCTGGCGGCAAGTACGTATGCCCGGCAACACGGTGTTATTTTAAAAGGAGACATCCCTATCGGAATCAGCCGTTGCAGCGTGGAAGCATGGGCGGAACCCCATTACTTCAATATGAACGGCCAAGCCGGAGCTCCTCCCGATGACTTCTCCGTGAACGGACAAAATTGGGGATTCCCTACTTACAATTGGGAAGAAATGGAGAAAGACGGTTACCGCTGGTGGATGCGCCGGTTCGGAAAAATGTCCGAATACTTCGACGCTTACCGGATAGACCATATTTTGGGATTCTTCCGCATATGGGAGATACCGATGCATGCTGTCCACGGATTGCTCGGACAGTTTGTCCCGTCACTACCCTTGAGCCGCGAAGAAATTGAAAGTTACGGACTCACTTTCAACGAAGAACTGTTCACCCAACCCTACATCCATACCCTGTTTCTCAGTGACCTGTTCGGCGACCGGAAAGAAGAAATCATTGCCCAATTCCTTGAGCCTATGACGGAGAAGGACCGCTATACATTACGCCCCGAATTCGACACGCAACGTAAAGTAGAAGCCTTTTTCCACGACAAGACCGATAACCCGCAGAACATACTGATACGTGACGGGCTCTATACATTAATCAGTAATGTGTTGTTTATCCGCGACAACAAAAACCGCAATATGTATCATCCACGCATCAGCGTACAAAAAGATTACATTTTCAGCATCCTCACCGAAAATGAGAAAACTGCCTTCAACCACCTTTATAACCAATACTATTACCATCGACACAATCAATTCTGGCAACAACAAGCCATGAAGAAACTCCCCGGTCTGACAGGTTCCACCCGGATGCTGGTGTGTGGCGAAGATTTAGGCATGATTCCCGAATGTGTAGGCTGGGTGATGAACGATTTACAAATTCTGAGTCTCGAAATACAACGGATGCCTAAAGACCCCTACCACGAGTTCGGACAATTGGACCAATATCCCTACCGCTCGGTTTGCACCATCTCCACCCATGACATGTCCACGTTGCGCGGATGGTGGAAAGAGAGTCCTTCACAGATACAACGGTTCTACAACCACGAACTGCAACATCAGGGGAAAGCACCGGAGGAAGCTACCGGAGCTATTTGCGAAGAGGTGATACGCCAGCATTTGCGAAGCAATTCGATGCTATCCATTCTGGCTTTTCAGGATTGGTTATCCATGGACGAAGCCATCCGCTTCCCCGATGCAGATGCCGAACGCATCAATATTCCTTCGCAACCCCGCCATTACTGGCGATACCGCATGCATCTCACATTGGAAGACTTACTACAGGCGGACTCTCTGAACGAGCGTATCCGCCGGATGATTAACGAAAACGGACGGAATCAGGAATTTTAAAAAGATGAGAATACAAAACACTTCAATCCTATTGCAAGGTTTGCGGATCTACGCCCGCCACGGTGTAGATCCGCAAGAAACCGCCGTAGGAGCCATGTTTACCGTGGATCTGAAACTTGAAACGGACTTCAGCCGCGCACTGGAAACAGACGAGCTGGACGGAACTGTGAATTATGCCTCCGTATACGAGGCCGTAAAGGAGGAAATGCAGATTCCTTCCCGCCTGCTGGAACATGCCGGAGGACGTATTGCCTATCGGCTGTTTCGCGACTTTCCCGCCATTCAAAGCATCCGGCTAAAGCTCATCAAGCAGAACCCGCCGATGGGTGCCGACTGCGACGGGGCGGGAATTGAAATAACCGTTCGGCGGGAATAAAACAAGGAAAACTTTCAGCTTTCTGTATGGTGAATTAGGAAGCAAACAGGAGAGCGTGAAGGAAGACGGTCCTGTGGGTTGTAAACCTGTTTTCTGTATAGTGCCTTAAGAATGCAAACAGGAGTAAGTGTAAACTGTTTGCAGGCATAGTCGGAATAAAACAAGAGAAGCGTGCTCCGAATTAGTGCCACAGCATTGGCACACCTGTGACACACATATTGGCACAAGTGTGACAAAAGCGTTGGCACAAGTGTGACACAGATATTGGCACAAGCATGCCGCCAGCGTGGCATCACCTGGCAGACAGCCCTATGTTACCTTGTCTGCCCTACTAGATCACCTGTCATTACTTAAAGAACAATAACCAATAAATCAGATACTAATGAAAACATTCATCCTCTCTCTGTTTGCAGTCCTCTCCGTTTCGGGAGCGCTTGCCCAACAAACAGAGGCACAAAACAACACAGCCGGATACGAAACCGTAAAAGATATGCCTCTTTTCTACGATAAAATGAAAGCACGGCTCACCTATCCGCTTGCCTGGCAAAACAACCGGGATAAAGCATTCAACACTTGGAAAAAAGAAGCGCGTGAGGCACTCTTCCGATGCCTTGAGCCTGCTACGCCGGAAGCCAACTTCCGGATGGAAATCATTGATACGGAACAACGCGAAGGTTATAAGGCACACAAGATATGCGTCAATCTTTCCGGATACTCCCGCGTTTCCGCCTACCTGCTGGTCCCCGACGGAAAAGGCCCTTTTCCCGCCATCGTCATGTTCCACGATCACGGAGCACACTTCTCCATCGGCAAAGAGAAAATGGTACGCCCGTTCCATGTAGCGGACACCGTGCTGGCCGATGCGGACGAATGGTCGGTAAAGTGTTACGACGGACAATATACGGGCGACTATTACGCACGCAACGGTTACGTAGTATTATCGGCAGACGCCCTCTTCTGGGGCGACAGAGGACGCAAGGAAGGAGTACGTTACGATTCGCAACAAGCGCTTTCCGCTAATCTGTTACAGTTGGGCATGTCGTGGGGCGCGCTGATAGCATGGGACGATATCCGCAGCGTCGATTTCATCGCCACCCTGCCCTACGTCGACACGGAACGGATTGCCGTACTGGGATTTTCCATGGGTGCACACCGCGCCTGGATGACCGCAGCCGCCACCGATAAAGTGAAAGCCGCCGTAGCTGTCTGCTGGATGAACACGACGGACTCGCTGATGACGCTTACCAACAACCAAAACAAAGGCGGCTCAGCTTACTCCATGATTATCCCCAACCTGCGCCGCTATCTGGATTATCCCCACGTAGCCTCGCTGGCCTGCCCCAAACCGATGTTTTTTATCAACGGCACACGCGACAAACTCTTCCCTGTAGAGGGAGTGAAAGAGGCTTACCGGCAGATGCACGAAGTATGGGACAGCCAACAGGCGGGCGACAAGCTCCTTACCCGCTTCTACGATTCACCTCATTTCTTCAGCAAAGAAATGCAGGAAGAGACGCTGCGATTCTTCCGGAAATGGTTCGGAAGATAAACCTCTCTTCCACTCATAACGGATATAACGACAACCTGTCTCAAAACAGAGATTGAAAATGGGAATACCATACATAGAAACCTTTTTCATAGATATGGGTTGAAGTGAGGAGATACCCCTACCGCAAACTCGAAAACAACGTCCCTATGAATACATGTTTTTCCGTAATATCCGTTTTAGATTACTTCCTCAAAGAAACAATGGCA
>ERZ825137.950-NODE-950-length-39591-cov-4.928698_pt1 | contig 39591 bp, 26 predicted proteins | sample MGYA00519873_ERZ825137 | MGnify/ENA primary metagenome ERZ825137 (study PRJEB31778, sample SAMEA3449190) | human gut metagenome | biome: human gut; feature: human-associated habitat; material: faeces | place: United Kingdom | collected 2010/2012 ...
ATTTCTACTCACGCCCCTGCGGGAGGGGCGACACTGCACCCGATACATAGCATTCCGCCGGGAGGCGATTTCTACTCACGCCCCTGCGGGAGGGGCGACGGTATCATCGCCGAGTGTGAGGAACAAGGTATTCAATTTCTACTCACGCCCCTGCGGGAGGGGCGACCCGCGCGATGTACGGCGTGATTAAGTCTGAATTTATTTCTACTCACGCCCCTGCGGGAGGGGCGACGGTCTTTTTTGAGAGAATATAACATTCTCGTTATTTCATTTCTACTCACGCCCCTGCGGGAGGGGCGACTTGCCGCTCCTGAAAGAAATCACGCAGGAGGCGCCATTTCTACTCACGCCCCTGCGGGAGGGGCGACCCAGCACGTTTTTCTGAAAGTCCGGAATGGAATCATTTCTACTCACGCCCCTGCGGGAGGGGCGACCGCATCAACCTCATGTATCAGTCTTTCCTCAAACTTATTTCTACTCACGCCCCTGCGGGAGGGGCGACGGGAATACCGCGCGAAATGGTACGGCGAGGACGAAGCATTTCTACTCACGCCCCTGCGGGAGGGGCGACTCGTATCGAGCTGCCGAGCTACGGCAGAAAAGGAAAATTTCTACTCACGCCCCTGCGGGAGGGGCGACGGCACTCAATCGAAATGCTGCAGGAGTTTGAACCGATTTCTACTCACGCCCCTGCGGGAGGGGCGACTGCGGTCGTGCCGGTGATGCCCATTTCGGTCTGCACATTTCTACTCACGCCCCTGCGGGAGGGGCGACTATGTCTCGGCCTGTGAGGCTACTGGAATGTCCGTATTTCTACTCACGCCCCTGCGGGAGGGGCGACCCGCGCCGAAACTGAGCGTGATGTGCTGGAAGCATTTCTACTCACGCCCCTGCGGGAGGGGCGACAGGGTCTCGTTTTCCTTGGCCGTGCTGCCGAGAACATTTCTACTCACGCCCCTGCGGGAGGGGCGACCGGTCGCGCGCAGCCAGTCGAGGAAATCGGAAATATTTCTACTCACGCCCCTGCGGGAGGGGCGACCGGCGCGTTGGACAGAAAGAACTTACCTAGACGAGATTTCTACTCACGCCCCTGCGGGAGGGGCGACCTGGGCATATCGGCGCAGGGGGTGTCGCCGCTTTCATTTCTACTCACGCCCCTGCGGGAGGGGCGACCGACGTTTGCCGCGTAGATGTACGGGCAGTAGTATTTCTACTCACGCCCCTGCGGGAGGGGCGACAGGGGATAAATCCAGATGGCAAGTTTTTTCAATCTATTTCTACTCACGCCCCTGCGGGAGGGGCGACCGCAGCGCCGCGAAGGGACATGAGTGAGGAATACGTATTTCTACTCACGCCCCTGCGGGAGGGGCGACCAGGCCGTGCCAACACTGATCAAGTCAATCGTATTTCTACTCACGCCCCTGCGGGAGGGGCGACAGCAATTTTCCACAAGTCCGTCATGAGGTTTTGCGGCAAATTGCCGAAAGATGATACAGTTTTATGTCTGGCTTCCTTTGGTTTTCCAAGAAGAGATCCAAAAGCTGTATATCTTGCATGGATTTCATGCGCCAACCTGCCGCAAAAATGTGTACGGCAGGGGTTGGCGTTAAAAGATCAAGGCACTTCCTGCTTCCACGAGGGGCTTGCGTCCCATGCTTTCGATCCGGTTCTCGTATGAATTGCCGAGTCGATAAAAGCGGACAGAATCCTGCTCCATATCGATAGCTTTTCCCAGTTCCTGTTTCAGCACGACCAGCTGTGCAGCGTCCACGAGCACCTCAAACACGGAGTTTTGAACACGCATCCCGTGCCGTTCACAGATCTTTGCTACTTTCCGCAAGCGCTTTTGCCCGGCAGAATCCGATGTGTCCACATCATAGGTTACGACCAGCATCATATGTCATGACCTCCACACAAACGGCGGGTATCGATCCAGATCCCCGCGCAGCACACGGGCAAACAGCATAGACTGTACGTATGGGATCATCCCAATGGGAACTTTCTCCTTCAAAAACGGGTGCTGAATGGACTCGCGCTTTCTGGCCCGCCACTGTTCAAGAACCTTTCGCCGCCCTTTCTCGCTGAGGTATACCGCTTCAAAGTCTGTCGTAAAATCCTGCGTCTGAAACTGATCCCTGTTGAACATGGAAATGACCAGCCGGTCGCACAGGGGCGCACGCAGCTCCTCCATGATGTCCAGCGCAAAGGATAGCCGCCCCGGGCGAAGGGTGTGCAGATACCCGGCGGCAGGGTCCAGCCCCACAGCTTCCATCGAAGATCGAACGTCATGTGCCAACAGCGTATAGACAAAAGACAGCACCGCATTGACTTCGTTCAGCGGCGGACGCCGACTTCTCGTCTCAAAGCGGTATCCCTTCGGACTGGAGAGCAGATTGTCAAAGCGAGAGAAGTAGACAGACGCAGCTGCGCCCTCGATTCCGCGCATGGAATCAATGTCCGTACAATCATCCAGACGATTTGCGATTGCGGTCAAATCAGCTGCCGCCGCAGCAACGCCGCTCTTTTCTGCTTCATCAGAGGCAGTACGGGCATACCGCACCAACACAGATCTGCTGTTTCGCAGCTTACAGAACAGCAGATCCTTGACAAACCGGTTTGCAAAGGCTGTATCTGCCAGTGTTTCATACTGGCGCTTTCTTAACAGCACATTTCCGCTGACCGGGCCGCATAGCCGCCCCAGAAAAAAGCCGTTCTCGCTGAGAAATGTAATCGTCACGTCGTTTTGGGAGCAAAATGAGAGCAACGCAGTTGAGAGTGTGTTCTTTCCGAACAGAACGATGGAGTTCACCTGTGTGATTGGAACAGCGGCCTTTTCTGCACCGCCGATGGAGATGCAGATATTCCCGTTCCGCTCAAACAGATAGCTTTCAGGCGTTGTAATATAGAGCGTCTCCAGCAGCTTTTTCATGGGACATCCTCCTCGTGCATGGCCTCTTTGCGCAGCTGCATACAGTAGCCGGACGCGGATCGCTGCACGCTGGGAAGGCAGTGCTCCCGCAGGGAGCACGCCTTGCATTTCGCCCCGTATTCCGCCGGCGGGATCGAAAAGCTTCGGCGAAACGCCTCGATCCTTTCGATTGTTTCCTTTACAAGACTGCGGAGCTCCGCTGTAAAAGAGACCGGATACCGGCGGTGCGATGTGATGTAGTAGATGGCGCCCTCCGGGATCTGTGTCTGGAACATTTCTTCCAGACACATGGCCTGCGCGCACAGCTGAACCTCATATTCCTGTTCTGCGCGGAGTTTTCCGTGCTTGTACTCAACCGGATACAGCCTGACCGGGAAATCCAGCGCAGGGATCATGCAGCCCTGGGCGGATGCTTCCGCTTCTATGCAGTCGCATTTCCCAGAAACTCCCATAGCTTTGGAGAATACAGGGAACTCATACAGCTTTGCTGAATCGCCCCGGCGTTCTATCCGCTGCGTGTGGACCCGCTCATGCTCAGAACGTCCTTTTGCGGTATCCGCACTTTCCGCCCAGACCTGCTCATTGGTCAGCAGTGCAGCCCGACGCAGGCAGAACCCTGCGTGAGACAGTCGGGAAAGAGGAATCGGCTCCCACTCATCCATGGCAGAACCAGTCTTCGTCTGCGGGAAGCGCGTCCCAGACTACCGGCTCAAAGGCGCTTGGCTTGAACCCGATCTGCACGCCCTTGGGAACCCTGTCCAGAGAGACAAGCGCGTCATAATCCCGATAGCTTCTGGGATAGGAAACGGAAGCTTTTTTCGTGACCTTGACCAGATCAAAGAGCTTGTGGGCCGGGGCGCAGCCCAGTTTGGCCTGACGGATTCTCTGCGCCGCGTCGGTATCCGTGCCAACGTGCCTGAAAATAATCAGCGGAGAAACGACGGCCATTTCGCCCTTGCTGGCGGAGTGGTCATGCTCGTACATATTCAGAATGGCTTCAAACAGGACATTCAAATCTTCGTCATCAAACCCGGTCTCTTCAGCCAGGTTGGCGCTGACGAAGCCGCGAACCTCATACAGGCCGAAGGGGATGATCTGCTTGCGGCCCATTGTGCGAAGCTTGTCCTCCGGCTGCTCCTGCTCCCATGCCGCGTAATCCTCTACTGTAGCGCCATCCTTTACCTTGTCGGCGACCGCCATACGGGTGATGGAAATGTCCAGCGGAAGAACGGCGTCCAGACTTTTTCCGTAGGTGATCTGCACCGGCCCGCGCACCTGCCCCGCGTTGGGGCCTGTGGACATGACTGCGCCGAAGGTACGTACATCGTAGAACAGCTCACAGGCCTTTTTTCTGCCCGCGTAAACGGCTTCCTTTGCCTTTGCGCAGTCTTCAACACCGGCTGCCCGCTTGGCCTCCGCGATATGGCGGTTGATGTTGGTCGCCTGCTGGATGATGATGTTCATACCGGGCTCGCCCTGATGGGCCAGCTCCACGTAATTTCGAATGCGGCGCTTGGTTGCAGCGTCGGTGATGAAGCCCTGCATGGTCTGCGGATCGAGCCGGGGCATATTGCCCATGTCCGGGTCTCCGTTTGGGTTACAATTTGTGCACGCAACGTAATACATGAACTCATATCGGTTCTGAATTGCCATAAGATACTCCTCCTCTTATTCTTCTGCCGCGCCGGTCTTTTCTCTGGCGGCGGCGACGTTTCTGTTTCTCTCCTGATTGAGCTTCGCGCCCATCTGATAGTAGCCCAGCGCAAAATAGGACTGCTGTTCCAGATTCAGCGTAGCAGGAATGGACGTCCCCAGCGCGACGGAAATTTCCTGCAGCTTCTCGCGGTATTTATCGGCGAGCCATCCGTTTTCGATCTTTTCCAGATGGTGATTTGAGCGGCTGCTGAGCTGGCCGATGACCAGCGCGGGCATCTGAATGGCGGAGGCGTAGTACCGCTCCACAATGCCGGTATTGACGTCCGGCATGGCCGTCCTCTGGATCGCCGCATATACGGCCATCAATCCGCCGCAGTGATATGCGGCATTGCGAAGATGCAGATTGTATGCTTCCAAAATTGTTCCCTCCTGATGATGGATTCGATTTTTCCGGAGCAGCCAGACCTTCAGCCATTGGCAGGCCAGACTGTTGGGCAGGGTGCTTCGCGTGTCGCTGTCGTCGTTCGACAGCAGCTCCGAGCGAATATAAGCCAGCGCCTTTGCCGCGACGGCATCCGGCAGGCATCCGCCTGACAAAATCGCCTGCACGACCGCCGGGGTGATCCCGGCCAGCTCCTTTGACAGCCGCTCAAAGGGTCGGCTGTCGGTTTTCTGGAATTTTAAAAGACGAAGCAGACGAGCAGCCAGCTTCACAGGCCTGATGTTTCCGGTACCGCCCTGATTGGTCAGTGCCAGATCGGCATACCATTGTCCCAGATTGCGGCGAAGATCCGGATAGCTGCCTCTGTCATATCTGCGGATCATAACGCGGCTGTTTGCGCCGGACAGCAGCAGAATATAGTAGGATACGTTGTCCAAATCGGGAACAGGCTGCCCGGAATAGACGCTTTCCGGAATTTGATTCGCCTGATTTCGCGCTGTCAGCTCGTTGACGGCGGCTTCCGGTTCTGCTTCCTCGTCCGTTTCATCCTCCGGCAGATCATAACCAAAGTCCACAGTATAAAGCGGATCATCCTCCTGTGGAATCTCGCGGTCAAACCAGTGGACAAATTTCATTCCTGCAAGGATCGGCGCATCCTTCAAAAGATCATCCAGCGCAGCCTTCACGACGCTGAAAGCCTCTTCCGAAACAGGTGCGTTCGCCGCTTTTTTCTGGTTATAGGAGCAGAATGCCGTCTTGTCAAAGCAAATCAGCGCATCCCCGCTCGCGTGCCCTCCGACGACTCGCAGGCCCTGTATCGGCGTGGTCGTCGTCATGGGAACCGTCGGTTCGCCGGTGATCAGGCACAGGGCGGATGGGCGTTCGTCCGCCGCAAAAAACTGCTTTCGGTAGGACTTCCACCATGTACGAAGTTTTTCCGATTGCAGGATAGACTGCCCGTTGACCCGAAATGAGATCCGATCTCCCGGCTTGATTTTGGCCCGATCCAGCTCTGCGCGAACGGCCGCCGCAAGTTCAGGCGTTTCCAGTGCACGGACGCAGACCTTCAGCAGCGGTTCTTCCTCTGCCGCGCTGCGGAGTGCCTCCAAAAAGAATGTGCTTTTGCTTCCGGGCTCCTCGGGAATGACGACAGAGCGCTTCTCTGCAAGAACATTACTCTTATCCTTGCCGTTGGCCAGACTGCCGATATCCGGGCACGGAACAGGCTCGTCTCCCCCCAGATAGACGCTGACATGGTCATCGCTTTCAGAGAGGGAAATATATGCCTTCATGGTTTTCCCCGCGAATCCCGGCGGCAAAGCCAGCTGGCGGCGTACTCCGTAGTCATATAGTGCTTTCAGCATAGGCCTTCCCCCTTCAGAACCTCCGGACTGTCATAGGGCGGGATCAGAATCACGCCGTTCTCCATGACCGCGTGGAACAGGGACATTTTGATCTTCGTCTTTTTCGTGACCTCCACATCATCCGGCGCAAACAGGTCGTAGACCATCAGCCCTGCGTCCATCGACTGCTGGATAGGCGAACGCGTCCCGTCGCTCTCCTCAAAATAGCAGACAAACTCGCGCATTCCAAGCTCCGGCTGGTGGAAACATTTTCCCGTTCGGATGCGCCGCAGCGCCTGCTCATACAGTTGGAGCTCTTTTCCCGCAAAAGCCGGGCGGGGAATGATCGACGCCGCGATCCGGTAGCGGACGTCCTGCAGCGCCGTCGTCTGCCGCTGCGTTCGCTCCTCCTCGGTGGAGATCGGCTCCGAACCGACGGTACATTTGACCTCGTTGCGCTTGAAGCTGATATAGCGGATGGGGTTCAATACCTCAATGCGGTTGATCTGCCAGCGGAACTCCTTCGGTTTCATATAAATTGCCGATAAAATCCCTCTGGCGGCTGATGGGGTTGGGAATGGGTAGGTCAGCCGTTCTACTTTTGCATAAGGGGCAGAGAAACAGGCGAAATCTCCCCAGACCTCGATCGTGATTTCTTTCAAATACGCTTCACCTCCGTAATTTGTTCGTCCTGATTCGGACTGTGAACAGGACGTCCATAGCACGTGTCTGTTAGAAGAATGAAATATCTGACAAAATAAGTATGAATTATAACGGGTAATTTGTCAAGTATCCACGAAAAATAGAATAGCACACCAGCTGTCCAATAATCCGGACAACCAGTGTGCTTTTTTTCAAAATATAGAATCAAATCGTTCTTCCTGCGGAAAATGCAGGCCCAGCTGCTCCGAATACAGGTCCTCGTACTGCTGGCACAGCAGATAGACATTGCTGCCTGCGGCCTGTTCGGCAGACTGTTCTCTGCCACGGCGGGCAAACGGAATCTGCTCGGCATACAGGGCCAGATTTTTTGCAAAACAGGTCAGGGTGATCGGCGCTGCCTGCTTCAGAAGCACACCGGTGACACCCTGTTCGCGCAGCTGCTTCGCGATCTGTTCATACAGCTCCCGCTCTGCGGCATAGGGAACAATGACCTGTGCACCGGCGCTGGCGATCAGCTTGTATTGCGCCGCCGTTTCTGCAAAGGCCCGTGCGTCGATTGCCTTCGTCAGCTCCGGTTTATCGACCGTGCCGTCAAACAGCCGCCGGTAGTATTCCCGGATGTTCTCCGGGTCATGGATGGAAAACGGCGGATTCATTTCCTGTACTGTGACCGCAGCATTGTTGTACCAGTCGTCAGGATACGGTATACGGCTGTCCTCCGGGCGAAATACGATCACTTGCCCCATAGAATCGCAGCCGTTCCGGTTGCAGCGTCCGGCAGCCTGAATGATGGAATCCAGCGGAGCCAGCGCGCGATACAGCGTTTCAAAGTCAAGGTCTACCCCAGCCTCGATGCACTGGGTCGCCACGACCCGGCAGGGCAGCTTCTGCTTCAGCCGCTGACGGATGATCTCAATTTGCCGGCTCCGGTGCGCGGGGCACAGGTCCGTGGTAAGAAAGAAAACCGTGTCTTCGGGGCAAAGCCGTGACAGTACGTCAGCGATCTGCCGGGCGTGACGGCGCAGGTTGACGATGGCGCAGACCCGCGCACAGCCCGCCATTTCCTCCGCAATGGCTTCGAGGGGCGTTTCATTCCCGATCCGCCATTCCACATTCACCCGCTTCAGAGCCTCGAACAATTTTCTGTGCTCCGGAAGGATCTCACAGGGCGTCCAATTCAGATCCTTTCGCGCGGCAAAATCCGGCTGCGTCGCTGTGGAGAATACCATGGTCGTGTGATAGCGGCTGCACAGCGCATTCACTGCGCGGAGCGTGGCGGAGGTCAGACTGGCAGGCAGGCTCTGGGCCTCGTCAAATACCACAACGCTGCCTGCAATGTTGTGGAGCTTTCGGCAGACGGTCGGGCGGTCTGAAAACAGAGCTTCAAAAAAACGGACAGACGTGGTGATGATGACCGGAGCGCTCCATCTGGCGGCCAGCTCCCGGGCCTCCTCCGGTAAATCACTTTGGCTATGGTCGACCAGTACGTTTGGAATGATTTTAGCATACGTATCTGCATTCTGTTCCGCCAACGTCAAAAACGGGAGGACAATAATGATCCGCTTTTTCCCATGCTTCAGGCAGTGCCGCAGCGCAAAGTGCAGCAGCGCCAGCGTTTTTCCGGTTCCGGTAGGCGCCGTCAGCGTATATAATCCCTCCGGCTTATCACCCATCTTCCCACACTGTTCAAAGACCTGATCCCGGTACTGATTCAGGGTTTTGTCCGCAGTGGAGGCTTGCCGGATGCTGCCGCAATAGGCGTATAGTGTTTCCAGAAGCGCCTGCGGGTCAAAATAGCAGTCCTCCGCACGATCAAGGTATGTACTGTCGTCATTCATTGCAGAGGCCGTGTAGTCTGCATCCACCAGACAGGAAAACAGCAATCTGGTATACAGCATGGATTCCAGTTCATCGGCAGGAGGTATCGGAAGCTTTGGCAGTCTGAAATCAGGAAAATCCTTTTGAAACGCGGCGTTTGCCTCTTTCAGCTGCGCTGCGTTTTCAATCGAGGGCGTTTTTCCGGCGTTTCCGTGGGCTTGCTTACGATCATCTGCAATCGCGTGCAGCTCCGCCTTTATCATATCGTAGGCCACAAGACCGGCATGGTGTCCATTGACCGCCTCTATCACAGGACGGCTGCCGGGTCTTCCCCTATAGCAGCATTCCAGAAAGCAGGCCCCGCTTATCGCATGGTCAACGCCTGTTCGTTTGCCTTTCCACACATCCTGAAACGCCTCGGTATACTTTCCAAAATCATGTACCAGCCCTTCCAGTCCTGCGGCATCTGCAAGGCCAAGCGCCTCCCCGTACTCCCGCGCAAGCGCAGCGACCTTTTGTAAATGCTCCTTCACAGTTTCCTGATGCCCCTGCAGATTTTCGGATTTCGCATAGTATTCCATAGCTGCCTCCCCGGCTACCGGTTTTATCCATTCCATTATACCCAATCCGCAAATAGTTTCAAGTAAAACACGTTATTCGGATAACACTGCGGTTTTTCCGCTCCAGCGACGCACGGCGAAGCAAGAGGTGAAGAAACAGGAATCTGAAAGAAGCGTTCTGTTTCTCCATCCTCGCCAGACGTCCTTCCGCCAGAACCGCCCTTTCCATATCACGCGCTTTCCCGCATCCAAACGGACGTCTCCATATGTAAGGCAAGCGAGCGTACTTGCTGATTACAAGAGCAACCACGATCAAATGCTGATCTTTTTCCGCAAGCAGTATGGGCGGTATCGGAATTTCCCCGTCCGGTGCATGATTTCTTACGATTTTCTGAAAATATACAGTTTGTTGATAAATTTTGCCGCAGATGTGATATGATATCAGCAACTACTTGGAGGAGGACGGCATTTGTGGCAGCGTCATTCCTGAAACGAAAACCGAAGGAGCCGGACGGGCCGCAGCGGCAGGAGATCCCCGTTTTGGAGGCGGACGCCGAGACGGGCTTAAGCGCCGCGCAGGCGCAGGAGCGGCTGGACGGCGGCTGGGGCAACGCGCCGGTGGAGTCTCCCGGCGCGTCGGTCCGGGAGATCATCGCAAAAAACGTTTTTACGTACTTTAACTTCCTGTTCTTCCTGCTGGCAGGCTGTGTGATCGCCGTGCGGCAGTGGCTGAATTTGACGTTCCTCGGCCCCGTGTTCTGCAATATGTTCATCGGCATCGTGCAGGATCTGCGGGTGAAGAAAAAGGTCGACGGGCTGAAGATCATGGCCGCGCCGAAATGCCGCGCCGTGCGGGACGGGCAGACCGTCGAGCTGGACGCGGCCCAGCTCGTGCGGGACGATATCGCCGTCTTTTCCCCCGGCGACCAGATCCCGGCGGACGCCGTCGTCGCGGCGGGTGAATGCCGCGTCAACGAGGCGCTCGTCACCGGCGAGGCCGATGAGATCGTTAAAAAGCCGGGCGAGCGGCTGCTCTCCGGCAGCTTTGTCGTGTCCGGCAGCTGCCGCGCACGGCTGACCGCCGTGGGCGCGGACAGCTTCGTCTCCCGGCTCACGCTGGAGGCCAAGCAGACCGGATCGCAGCCGCAGTCAGAGATGATGCGTTCGCTGACGAGTCTCATCAAATGGATCGGCTTCCTTGTCATTCCGCTGGGCGCAGTGATGTTCATCAAGGAGTATCTGTGGCTGAAAAGCCCGATTGTGGACGCGGTGACAAGCACGGTCGGCTCCATCGTCGGCATGATCCCGGAGGGGCTGTATCTGCTGACAAGTCTTGCGCTGGTGGCAAGCGTCATCCGGCTGGCAAACCGGCGCACGCTCGTGCACGACATGGGCTGCATTGAGACGCTTGCGCGCGTCGACACGCTCTGCGTCGACAAGACCGGCACGATCACAGAGCCGAAAATGACCGTCGACGACATTGTTCCCTTACAGCCGGAGCGCTATATCGACGACGATATCCGCATGATCATGGCCGATTACGTCTGCGCCATGCAGGACGACAACGACACCATGGCCGCGCTGCGGCGATATTTTACCGGACAGTCCATGCAGACGGCGATTGACGCCATGCCGTTCCGGTCGGCGAAAAAATACGGCGGCGTATCCTTCCATGAGGATGAGACGTATCTGCTGGGCGCGCCGGAAATTCTGCTGGCAAACTGCCCGGAAAAGGAGCAGTATCTGCCGCTGGCGGAGGAATGGTCGGCGAAGGGCTGCCGCGTGCTGCTGCTGGCGCTTTACGACGGGAAGCTGTCGGACGAAGCGCTGGACGCGGAAATGATGCCGCTGGCGCTGATCCTGCTGAGCAACAAGATCCGGCCCGAAGCGCCGCAGACGTTCTCCTATTTTGCGCAGCAGGGCGTGCGCACGAAGGTCATTTCCGGCGACAATCCCCTGACTGTTTCGGAGGTCGCGCGGCGGGCCGGGATCCCGGACGCGGAGAAATTTGTCGACGCGCGGACGCTCAAAACGGACGCGGAGCTTGCGAAGGCGGCGGAGGACATGACCGTCTTCGGACGCGTCACGCCGGATCAGAAAAAGAAGCTCGTCGCAGCCATGAAGCGGGCGGGGCACACGGTCGCCATGACTGGTGACGGCGTGAACGACGTGCTGGCGCTGCGCGAGGCAGACTGCTCCATCGCCATGGCCTCCGGCTCGGGCGTCGCGTGTCAGGCATCGCATATCGTGCTGCTTGATTCGCAGTTTTCCGCGCTGCCGTCCGTCGTGGCCGAGGGCAGGCGCGTCATCAACAATATTGAGCGCAGCGCGTCGCTGTATCTCGTCAAGAATATTTTCACGTTCGTGCTTTCCCTCATCACGCTGTTCTTTACGCTCCCCTATCCGTATACGCCCGCGCAGCTGAGTCTGGTCAACGCGCTGACCATCGGCATCCCGTCGTTCATCCTTGCCATGGAGCCGAACGAGAACCGCATCAGCGGCCGGTTTATGCCGAACGTCATTTACCGGGCGCTGCCCGCCGCGCTGTCTGACCTCATTCTCGTGGTCGGCGTGATGCTGTTCTATCTGGCATTCCACATCAAAGAGGATATGCTCTCCACGCTCTGCACGGGCATTATGGGTATCGTCGGCCTGCTGATGGTCCACCAGACCTCGCTGCCGATGAATAAGCTCCGCAAGGCCATGCTCGTCGGACTGTGCATCGCATTCGTGGTGTGCTACTTCTTCCTGCCGGAGCTGTTTACGCTGAGTGCGCTGGATAAGCCGTCGCTGCTGATCCTCGTCGTGCTGGGCCTGCTTGCGTTCTCGGTCATGTTTGTCTGCCGCCGGGGACTGCGCAAGGCAAAGGCGCGGCTGGGCAAGGGAATTTTCCCGCACAGGAAAAAAAGATAAAAATCCGCAGATACTAGAGCCAGCCGGGAAAACCGGCTGGCTCAGACTTTTCTATATAAAGGAGAATGCATATGCACTATCATGTGAATGAAGACGCCTGCATCGGCTGCGGCCTGTGCGCCGAAACGTGCCCGGAGGTCTTTTCTCTCAGGGACGACGGCTTTGCCGAGGCAGCGCCCGGCCCCGTGCCGGAAAGCGCGCAGGAGACTGCCGCCGAGGCCATGGACGCCTGCCCGACGAGCGCGATCGAAGAGGGCTGACAAGGGGCAAAAAATCTGCTATACTGGTTCCATCCTGTCAAATGGGGTGGAACTATGGAAGAACGTTATGTGGCGTTCGACGTGGAAACGCCGAACGCGCAGAACCGGCGCATGAGCGCCATCGGCGTCAGCGTGATCGAGCGCGGCGAGATCGTGCAGGAGCTTTACACGCTTGTCGACCCGCAGACGCACTTTGATCCGTTCAATATCGCGCTGACCGGCATCACGCCGGAGCAGGTGCGCGGCCAGCCGGACTTTCCCGCGCTCTGGCAGCTGCTGGAGCCGATGCTGGCCGGCTGCATTCTGGTTGCGCACAACGCGCCGTTTGATCTGCGGGTGCTGGCCAGCTGTCTGCACGATTATCGCATCGACTGGAAGCCGGAGGCCGCGTATCTGTGCACCTGCCAGATGGGCCGAAAGGCATATCCGTACCTGCCGAACCACAAGCTGAACACGCTCTGCGACCATCTGCGGCTCGACCTCGACCACCACAACGCCGGCAGCGACAGCCGCGCCTGCGCGCTTTTGCTGCTCGACTATCTGCAAAAGGGCCTGCGCCCGGAGCCGTTTCTGCGCACCTACCGCTTCGCGGACCGGAAAACGCTCCCGTACTGCACGGTATAAGCGCCCGCGCCCATGCCTCCCCCTGCCATGCGCTGCATGGCAGGGGGAGGCTTTTTGCCGTGTCAGCGCAGCGTTTCGAAGCGCTTTACGCCGCGGGTCATGAGCCAGCGGGCGGTAAGCGCGTACAAGATCGCCATCAGGGCCAGGACCAGGCCGAGGAAGGCTGTTGTCGGCATCAGCTCCGCCAGCAGGAAGAAATAGAGCGCGCCGACCGCGACCACGAAGCCAAAGCCCAGCAGCATACTCAGCAGCACGCCTGCGCCCTGCTTTGCCGCCTGCGTCTCGTTGATCCAGTCGAGGTTGCAGTGGCGCAGATCCTCCATCAGCCCGACGTTCGCCGTCAGCAGCACGAACAGCAGCTGACAGGCCAGCAGCAGCGCCGTCTCGGCAGCAGGCAGCCGCAGGGCAAGCGCAGCGGCCAGCGTCATAAGGAGTGCGGGCGCAATTGCCAGAGAGTTGGACAGGCTTAGCTTTGCCTGCAGAACCTTTTTGGTTTCGACCGGCATGGAGCGCACGATCCAGTAGCTCTTGCCCTCCAGCGACACGGACGATGCCGTAAAGAATACCATGCCGGAAACCATCATGCAGGCCAGCAGCAAGATGGGGGCGGCTGCTGCGTACAGCTCCGGGATCGCGGTCAGCGCGCCCAGAAGCTCCCGCCGCTTGACCACCGCCAGCACAGCCAGCACCAGCTCAAACACAAGGCCAAGCCCGGCGTTGAGCATATAGCCGGAGCTGCTGGTCAGCCGGGCAAGCTCCCGGCGGTAGAGCGCCGCACTCTGCGAGGAGGCGCGCATGGCTTTTTTCTCGTACCGCACCTTGACCTGTCCGCGCCGCGTGGTGACGATGCGGATAAAGCTGCGGTTCAGCGGCACATAGGCCAGCACGAACGGCAGGACTGTCCACAAAAGCGTCAGGCCGAGGTCTGCAAGGCTCCCGTCCGCAGCGGCCCGGCCCAGCCAGACGAGCGGGGCAGCCGAGCCGAGCGCGCCCGCGATCGCCGCGCCGTTCGCGGCCAGCTGCGTGACATAGCTGTTCATGCGGAAGCAGAACAGGAAATATGCCAGCATGAACACGACCGAGATCACCATGGTCACGGCGGTCGTATTGCGCATATGGCTGGTCACAAGCGAGACAAGCCACGCAAACAGGCAGCTCACCGCCAGCGAAAACAGCGGCAGCGCCAGCACGATCACGACGAACGCCGCAATGCCCGTTCCGCTTGTCTCCCCGTATTGCAGCCACGAAACAAAGACCGGGAGGGCCACGACAAGCTCAAGCACGAAGTTCATGGCCAGCAGCGCCGCCATGCGGCTGAGCAGGATCATGCCAGGCGGCACGGGCATGGACAAAAGCAGCTCGTTGTCCTTCGCCTCAAACAGCTGCGATTTTGCCGTAAACACGCTGCCGATGAACATGAGCGCAAAGGCCATGATCGCAAACATGGCAAAATACAGCCAGCCGAGCCCCGCCGGGAAAAACGCGGCGGCAAGCTGGGAAAACGAGGCATAGAACAGGAAGACGAACGCACAGAAGCAGTAAAGCATCAAAAATGCATAGCCGGCGGCCTTGCCCTTCGTCTGGCTCTTCCGCTTCCGGCTCTGTCCGGTAAACGCGGCGAGCAGCGCCGCCATCCGGACGCGAAGCAGCGTTTTAAGCATTCTTCTCACCCTCCAGCTCCAGGAACACAGCCTCCAGCGACTGGTCGCCCTTGACCTCGTCCATCGTGCCGGAGGCGATGAGCCGCCCCTGCTTGATGATGGCGACCTTGTCGCAGAGCTTTTCCGCGACCTCCAGCACGTGCGTGGAGAAGAAGATCGCGCCGCCGCGGTCGCAGTGCTCGCGCATGATGCCCTTGACCTGATAGGCTGCCGTCGGGTCGAGGCCGACAAACGGCTCGTCCATGATGATGAGCTTCGGGTCGTGGAGCAGGGCGGAGATGATCGCCAGCTTCTGCTTCATGCCGTGCGAATAGGCCGAGATGGGCTGCGCCAGATCGCCGGTCAGGTCGAACAGATCCGCGTATTTTTCGATCCGCGCCTCGCGGTCGGCCTTCGACACGCCGAAAATATCGGCCACGAAGTTCAGATATTTGATGCCGGACAGGAATTCATACAGATCCGGGTTGTCCGGGATGTACGCTAAACGCTGCTTGCAGCCGAGCGGGTCGGCCTTGACGGACTTCCCGTCTATGGTGATCTCGCCCTGTTCAAACTGCAGAATGCCCGCGCAGCTTTTGATCGTCGTGGTCTTGCCTGCGCCGTTGTGGCCGATGAAGCCGTAAATTTCGCCGGGCCTGATGTGCAGGCTCAGGTCGTCGACCGCCTTTTTCTCTCCGTAAAGCTTTGTAAGATGCTCAATTTTCAGCATCGAATTCACTCCTTTCAAGATGGGTAGCCTTTCAGACGTTTTGTTTGGACAAAAGTTCCCATGTGTCTATATCATAGCAGATTTTTTCAGTTTGTACAGGCAAACAATTTAGCAGTCGTAGCGTGAGACTGCTAAAATTCACAGTCTGTTCACACAAAGATGCAGAATTGTTCACAGACCGGGCCTATCATGTGACTTGTAAACAAGAGATGAGCAAGACGCTCAGATCGAGTTTTCAGACATTATATATTACAAGACTCAAGGAGGTCTTTTCCATGTTAGTACCGTATGCACGTAAAAATCACAATGTTTCCAATTTCAATCCGTTCCACGATTTTGACGAGCTGGAGCGCGCGTTCTTCTCCGACAACGCCCTCGGCGAGTTCAAGGCCGACATCCAGGAGGACGGCGACAACTTTGTTCTGGAGGCTGACCTGCCCGGCTTCAAGAAGGAGGATATCCACGTGGACGTCGCCGACGACCGGCTGACCGTCTCCGCCGAGCGTCATTCCAACTTTGAAGACAAGGACAAGAAGGGCAATTACCTCCGCTGCGAGCGTTCCTATGGCTCCTACGCCAGAAGCTTTGATATCTCCGGCATCGACGCCGCAGGCATCAAGGCCGCATACGCCGACGGCGTCCTGCGCGTGACGCTGCCGAAGCAGAAGGAAGTCCCCGCCTCGTCCAGACGGCTGGAGATCGAATAACAGATAGATCTTCTACCGCATCGAGGGCGAATTCGTGTCCGTCGGCGCCGTGATCCACGGGAAAACGGACTATCTGGATGTCCTTTTTCAGAAAGAACGGTAAACAAAATTTCCAAACAGAAAACCCAGCCTCTTATATAAGAAGCTGGGTTTTCTGCGTAATTGCAGAGCCCCGCGCGCAACAAACGACGCGGTTTCCATGACGCTTGCTCCGCCGCCGGAAAGAACACAACCGGACGGTTATGGGTGGCTTGGCAGATGGTTTGGCCGGGCCGGGTGCTGGCATTGTATGTCTTGTTTTATCCCTTTTCCAAAGCCGTCCGGGGCTGTTTTCCTGCTGCGGCGCAAAAAGTTTACAGGCCGGAAACAAATTTTTGCATGATTGCACTTTCCTGTTGTGTCCGTATGTGGTACAATGTATTCGGATTTTTATGCTGTTGCGCAGATTTGGATAGATAAAGGAAGATCATCATGGAATTACTCGCTCCCGCCGGTTCGATGGAGGCGCTGCGCGCCGCCGTCTGCAACGGCGCTGACGCTGTTTATTTAGGCGCCGATACCTTCAACGCGCGTATAAACGCCCGCAATTTTTCCGCCGCCGATCTGCAGGAAGCCGTTGTCTACTGTCATGTGCGCGGCGTCAAGGTACATCTGACGCTCAACACACTCGTGCTCGACCGCGAGATGCCGCGTGCGGCGGAGCTGATCCGGCTGGCCGCGTCCTGCGGCGTCGACGCGTTCATCGTGCAGGATCTGGGCGTGGTATCGTTATGCCGGCAGCTTGCGCCGGACGTGCCCATCCATGCCTCCACGCAGATGAGCATCCATTCGCTTGAGGGCGTGATGGAGGCCGCCGCGCTCGGGTGCAGCCGCGTCGTGCTTGCGCGGGAGCTTCCCGCGGAGGAGATCGCGCATATCTGTAAGAAAAGCCCGGTCGAGATCGAGGTTTTTGTGCACGGCGCTTTGTGTATGTGCTATTCCGGACAGTGCTACCTGTCCTCCGTCATCGGCCGCCGCTCCGGCAACCGGGGCCAGTGCGCGCAGCCCTGCCGCCTGCCCTACGGCTACGGCCGGTTCGAATCGACGCGCTACCCGCTCAGCCTCAAGGATAACTGTCTGGCGGGCGAGCTGGACGAGCTGCGGCGCATGGGCGTCGCGTCCATCAAGATCGAAGGCCGCATGAAGCGGCCTGAGTACGTCGCCATCGTCACGCGCGCTTACCGCACGGTTTTAAACGGCGGCAAGCTGATGCCGTCCGATCTGCAGGAGCTGGAGACAGCCTTCTCCCGGCAGGGCTTTACCGACGGCTATTTCAGGGGCCAGACCGGCAGCGATATGTTTGGCCGCCGTCAGGAGGGCGAGGACACGGCCGACCTGTTCGCCTCTGCCCGCGCCACCTATGAACAGGGTGAGCCGCAGCGCATCGGCGTGCGCTTCTACGCCATGATCCGCCGCGGAGAGCCTGCGCAGCTCGCCGTCGAGGACCCGGACGGCAACCTCTGCCGGACCCGCGGCCCCGTTCCGGAGCAGGCGGTCTACCGGTCGCTCACGCCGCAGGATCTGGAGCAGCAGCTGAAAAAAACCGGCGGAACGCCGTATCTGTGCACCGCCGTCCGCTCGTCTCTGGACCCCGATCTGATGCTCCCGGCGTCCGCCATCAACGCCATGCGGCGCGATGTAATCGCGGAGCTGACCGCAAAGCGCGGCCGTGCCGCGCCCGCGCATCTGAACGCGTATGACGAGCCGCCGCGCTACGACGGCATTGCCGGGGAGCCGCAGCTGACCATCGCCGTCCGCACAGCCGGGCAGATCACCTCCCGTATGCTCTCCATGAAGCCAACGGTGCTCTATGTCCCCCTGTCCGAGCTGGCGGAGCACCCGGATCTGCCGCAGCGCGTAAGCGTTGAAACGCAGCTGGCGGCCATTCTGCCGCGCGTGATCTGGAGCGGGGAGCTTGCTCCCGTCGCGCGGCAGCTGCGCACGGTCTATGAGATGGGCGTGCGGCAGGTTCTGGCCGGAAATCTCGGACAGCTGCACATTGCCCGCGCGGCGGGCTTCGCCGTCCGCGGCGATTTCGGCCTCAATATCGTCAATTCCCGCGCCATGCGGTACCTGCGCGAGCAGGGGCTTGATTCGCAGCTTTTGTCGTTTGAGCTGACGCTGCCGCAGATCCGCGATATCTCCAAGGCCGTCCCGGCGGAGCTGCTGATCTACGGGCGGCTGCCGCTGATGCTGATGGAAAACTGCGTCATGAAGAACCGCACCGGCATCTGCGCCTGCCAGACCGGCACGGTCCGTCTGGTCGACCGTGTGGGCGAGGAATTCCCCATCGTCAAGGACCCCGGCACGTGCCGCAACGTGCTGCTGAACGGCAAGAAGCTGTATCTGCTCGACAAAAAGGACGCGCTGCGCGGCATGGGCCTGTGGGCGCTGCGCCTGCAGTTTACAACGGAAAACCCCGGCGAGATCGACAAGGTGCTGATGGACTATCAGGGCCGGGCCGTCTTCGACGCCGGAAGCTATACGCGCGGACTGTATTCGCGCGGCGTGGAATAAGCAAAAAAGAAGGAACTCCTTATGATCATCCTTGCATCGCAATCTCCCCGCAGGCACGAGCTGATGAAGCTCACCGGCCTGCCGTTTACCGTTCGTGTCGCGGATATCGACGAAACGATGGATCCGGCGCTGCCCGTCCAGCAGGAGGTCACGCGCGTCAGCCGCAGGAAGGCACAGGCCATCGCCGCCGGCGCGTCGCCGGACGATATTGTCATCGCCGCCGACACCATCGTGGTCATTGACGGGCGCGAGCTGGGAAAGCCGCGCTCGGAGGAAGAAGCGCTCGGTATGCTCCGCCTGCTCTCCGGCAGAACGCACGAGGTCGTGACCGTTCTGTCCGTCTGCAAAGGCTCACAGCTTGAGTCCGAAGCCGTCGTGACGAAGGTGACGTTCCGCACGCTCTGCGAAGAGGAGCTTCGCGCCTATGTCAGGACCGGCGAGCCTATGGACAAGGCCGGAAGCTACGGCATTCAGGGCTACGGGGCCATGTTCGTCAGCCGGATCGAGGGCGATTATTTCTCCGTCATGGGCCTGCCCCTGTGCCCGCTGTGCCGGATGCTGCGCGCGTTCGGCGTTCCGATCCTTGACGTGCAGGAGGCGCAGGCATGAAGAAAAAATTCTGGACGGGCCGCCTCAAGACCATTCTCATTGTCGCGCTCATCATCGCTATCTGCGCCGCCGTGACGCTTGCCATCACAAACGGGACAAGCGCCATTGAAAACGTGGTCGGGACGATCCTGTCCCCCATCCGTGCGGGCGTTGCGTCCATCGACCGGCTGGCCGAGCGGTATTACAACTATATGTTCCGCTATGAGACGCTTGAGGCGGAGAATGCGGAGATGGAAAAGCAGATCCTCGCCATGCAGGCCGACGTCCGCGACGCCGAGCAGCTGCAGCGCGAGAACGAGTGGCTCAAGGCGCTGCTGCAGCTGTCGAACGAGCATGAGGACTACCAGTTCCTCACCGCCTACATCATCTCCTGGGATTCCTCCGACTACAAAAGCGCCTTTACCATCGGCAAGGGCACGAACGCCGGGCTTGAGGAGGGTATGTGCGCCGTGACGGAGAACGGGCAGGTCGTCGGCCTTGTGACCAAGGTCGGGGCCAACTGGGCCACGATCACGACGATCATGGATTCGTCGCTGGAGATCTCGGCCTCCATCGCCTCGTCCGGCTATACCGGCGTCGTCCAGGGCACGTTCCTGGAGGACGGCACGGAGATCCTGCGCATGAACTATCTTCTGACCGATGCCATCGTCAAAAACAACGACCAGGTCGTCACCACCGGCTCGACGCTCTACCCGCGCGGGCTGCTGCTGGGCTACATCACGAACGCCAGCCTCGACGAGACGGGCGTTGCAAAATACGCCACGCTCGAGCCGTCGTGCGACCTCGGCAAGCTCGAGCAGATCGCCATCATCACGCAGTATGACCTGCAATGACCCCATGATAGGAAAGGAGGCGCGCCATGCACGCGACCTATAAAAATGCGCTCATGTGGACGCTCTACGGCGCGTTTTTCCTGCTGCTGACCGTTCTGCAGACCGTTGTGTTCGGCAGAGCCCGGTTTTTTGACGTCAAGCTCAGCATCCTCCCCGTCTGCATCGCCTGCGTGGCGATGCTCTGCGGCGCGGAGGCCGGGGCACTGTATGGCCTGTGCTGCGGCACGGTCTGGTGCTTCACCGGGGCGAGCGGCGGCGCGCTGCATATCGTGCTGATGACGATCTGCGGCGCGGTGATCGGCTATCTCTGCGACCGGTATCTGGTGCGGCGGCTGCTGTCGGCGCTGATCATGAGCCTGCTCGCGCTGACGGTCTGCCAGACGATCCTGTTCCTGTTCCAATGCTATCTCGGCACGATCTACATCGGCATGATCTACACGCTGCCCATCCAGATCGGCCTGAGTCTGCTCTCCTGCCCGCTCATCTACCTGGGAGCCTGGGCGATCCGAAAGGTTGGTGCCAAGTAAATGCAGCGAATCTCCCGCTTCCGCATGATCGTGTTCATCGTCATCATTCTGGCCATGATCGGCGTGTTCTCCCTGCGGCTTTACAAGACGCAGGCGGCCGTCACCGAGGAATCCCTCGTCGCCGCCGACGCCGACTCCATGACCTATCAGTCGACGGTCGAGGCCGCGCGCGGCAATATTCTGGACCGCAACGGCAACGTGCTGGTCTCCAACCGCGCGAGCTATAACCTCGTCATCGTCAATTTCGTCTTCTTCAACGCGCCGGACCCGAACGGGAATCTCTTAAAGGTGCTGGACCTTTGCGACGAGCTTGGGATCCAGTACGAATCGCACTTCCCCGTCACCCCGGACCGGCCTTACGAATATACGGACGACAACAATTCGGCCTGGCAGGAAAATTTCCGCAAATTCCTTGCCGACCGCGGCTATGACCTCGATATCTCCGCGCCCACGCTCATGAAGCGGCTGCGCAGCGAATACAAGATCCCCGATGACTGGAAGCAGGCGGACGTCTACCGCATCATCGCCGTCCGGTACGAGCTGGAGCTGCGCTCGATCGAGGGCGTCGGCCTGGAAAACTACACGCTGGCGGAGGACGTCGACGCGGAATCCCTCGCCGCCGTCATGGAGCTGGCCGTGCCGGGCGTCGTGGTCGAAAACGGCACGGTGCGCGAATATAACACGAAGTACGCCGCGCACATTCTCGGCTACATCGGTCCAATTTGGAGCGCGGAAGCCGATGAATACCGTGAAAAGGGCTACTCCATGAATGCACTCGTCGGTAAATCCGGCGTGGAGCAGGCGTTTGAGCAGTACCTGCACGGCTCGAGCGGCCTGAAAAAGACGACGGTCTCCTCGACCGGCGAGATCCTGAACCGCTATTACGTGACCGAGCCCGTTCCCGGCAACAACGTGGAGCTGTCGATCGATATCTCCCTGCAGGCCGTGGCCGAGCAGTCGCTCGAGAAGGTCATCCTCGACCTGCGCGAAAACGGCGTCGGCCGGAACAAGGAGGGCAAGGACGCCCGGGGCGGCGCGGTCGTTGTGCAGCTGTGCAAGACGGGTGAGATCCTTGCCATGGCGAGCTACCCGACCTATGACCTTTCCACCTATAATACGAACTATAACGAGCTGGCTGCCGATCCCTACAAGCCGTTCAACAACCGTGCGCTCGGCCTGCCGTATCCGCCCGGCTCGACCTATAAGATGGTCACGACCATCGCCGCCATCGACAGCGGGACCATCAGCCGCTGGACGGAGATCGAGGACGAGGGCGTCTACACCCGCTTTGAGGACGCAGGCTATATGCCGCGCTGTATGCTCTACACCACGACGGGCGCGACGCACGGTCTCATCAACGTCATGAAGGCGCTGGCCGTTTCCTGCAACTACTATTTCTATGAGGCGGGCTACCGCACCGGCATCACTGCCATCGACAACACCGCCAAGGCCCTCGGCCTCGGCGAGCCGACCGGCATCGAGCTGCCGGAGGCCACCGGCCGCCGCGCCAATCCGGAGACGAAGAAGGAGCTCTACGACGAGGGCCACGACGGCTGGTACGACGCCGATACCGTCGCCGCGTCCATCGGCCAGTCGGAAAACCGCTTCACGCCCCTGCAGCTGTGCTCCTATACGGCGGCGCTCGCCAACCGCGGCGTGCGCTACAAGGCCACACTGCTCAAGCGCGTCCTCTCGTCGGACTATCAGGAGCTTGTTCTGGAGAACCAGCCCGTTGTGGCAAGCACGCTTAACATCTCGGATGAGGCCTACGCCGCCTATTCCGAGGGCATGCGTGAGGCCGTCACCTCCGGCACGGCCTACAGTGCCTTCGTCGGCTATGACGTGGCCGTCTGCGCCAAGACCGGCACGGCCCAGCATGGCTCCGGCGGCTCGGACAACGCCTCATTCGTGCTCTATGCCCCGGCGGACGACCCGGAGATCGCCATTGCGATCTATGTGGAAAAGGGCGCGCAGGGCGGAACGCTCGGCACCATCGCCCGCGATATTCTGACGGCCTACTTCTCCGAAGCCGGCTCCACGGATACCGTCCCCGCCGAAAATACCCTGAACTGAAAAGCAGGCGGGCCGCCCGGCGGCCCGCCTTCCGTTTATGGTGTGCACTCCCGAATTGTCATTGCGAGGGCGCTTCGCGCCTGTGGCAATCTCGGGAAGGCACTGTCAGCCCGTACACGCCATTGTAGGGGAGCGGCATGCCGCTCCCGGCGGAACGCTGCCAGCTGGTACAGGTTGTCGTTAAAATGGTGAAAACCGATTGCGTCTGTAGCGGCGCTCAGTGAGCGCCTTGCAGGCACTAACAACTGGTACACAGTATCGTTAAAATGGTGAACGCCACCGAATTGTCATTGCGAGGCCCCGAAGGGGCCGTGGCAATCTCGCAGTATCCGGTCGGATAACAGGAGGACCATCGGCGAAATCGTAACTGCCTTCCCGAGATTGCACCCCAAGGGCACTTCCTCGCGCTTCGCGCTCAGGGCGCCACGTCGGCCGTTGGTCTCCTCGCAATGACAAATCGGGGGCCCCTACCGTTTTTACGATAGCCGGTTCGAATCGGCGGTTTACCGCCGGGCCTGGCTGTCCCCTCCCCTGCAAAACAAATCATATCCGAAATTCTGACGGAAAGTGGGAAAATTCCTGCTTTCCGCATTTTGACATGCTCAAAATTCCTTTTTCCGGAGGTGTATCATGGAGCTGATCCTCGATCTTCTGCGGCGGCTGCCCGATTATCCCCGCCTGCGGACCGCGCTGGAGAGCGCGCAGGCCGTCGGCGTATCCGGCGCGGCGCAGATCAACCGTTCCCATCTCATCGCGGCCCTCTGCCGCGACACGGCCCGGCCCGCCGTGGTCGTCTGTCAGGATGAAATGGCCGCACGGCGCACGCAGAGTGAGCTTGCCGCCTTCCTCGGCGCGGAGGCCCCTATCCTGCCGACGCGCGACCTGATGTTTTATGACGCCTCCGCCATCTCGCGCGGCTGGGAGCAGCAGCGCCTGCGCTGCCTTTACGATCTGGCGCGCGGCAAAACGCCCCTGCTCCTGACGACGCTCGAGGCGTTTTCCCTGCGCACAATGCCGAAGGCGCAGCTGTTTTCCGCCGCGATGCGCCTGCTGCCCGGCGCGCAGCTCGAGCTGGACGAGCTGATCTCCCGCCTGCTGCACGCGGGCTACTCCCGCTGCTCCCTCGTGGAGGGCGCGGGCCAGTTCAGCGTGCGCGGCGGCATCGTGGACATCTTCTCCCCGGCGGAGGAGCGCCCGGTACGTCTGGAATTCTTCGGCGACGAGATCGACACCATGGGCTATTTCGACCCCGTCACGCAGCGGCGCGTCGAAAATGCCGATGAGCTCGTCATCCTGCCCGTGGCCGAGACGCTGCCTGCCCTGCACCCCGGCGGCATCGAGGGGCTGGCGCGGGAGCTGGACGGCCTGCTGGCCCGCCAGCGCCGCCGCAAAACGCCGAACGAGGCTCTGATGCGCACGCTGCAGGCTGACGCCGACGCGCTGCGGGGCGGCCTTGCCTTCTCGGCGGCCGACCGCTATCAGGCCCTCATCTATCCGGAGTTCGCCTGCGCGGCGGACTACCTGCCCGCCGAGGCGCTGGTGTTCTTCTGCGACCACGGCAACCTCCGCCGCAGCGCGCAGCGCGCGCAGGAGGAGCTGGGCATGATGCTCGACAGCCTGCTGCAGTCCGGCCTGCTGTGCGGCGAGCTGTGCGATTTTTCCGCAGACTGGGAGCAGCTGTGCGGCCGCGTGGCCGGGCACGGCGCGGCGTTCTTCGACTCGTTCCTCGCCGCGAGCTACCCGCAGAGCCTGCAGCCGTCGCTGCTCGTAAATGTCATGGCCAAGCAGCTGCCGTCCTACGGCGGCAATCTGGATGCGGCGGCCTCGGACCTCGCGTTCTATCAGAAAAATGACTATGCCTCCCTTGTGCTGTGCGGCAACCGCCGCCGCGGTGAGATCCTCGCCCAGCAGCTGCGGGAGAAGCATCTTTCCGCCTTCCTCGCCTTCCCGCTGGCAAAGCTTCCCGCGCCGGGACAGATTCTGCTGACGGACGGCGCGCTTCCGTTCGGCATGGAATACCCCGACCTGCGCTTCGCCATCCTGACGGAAGGCCAGCTGCTGGCGCAGACCGCTCAGAAACCGCGCAAAAAGCATCAAAAAGCGACCAACCGGCAGAAACTCAGCTCGTTTACGGACCTTTCGCCGGGCGACCTCATCGTGCATGAGTACCACGGCATCGGCCGCTATGTCGGCATGGAGCAGATCCGCGTCGACGGCATCATCAAGGACTATGTCAAAATCGCCTATCAGGGCACGGACACGCTGTATGTCCCGGCGACGCAGCTCGACCTCATCTCCAAATACATCGGCGGCGGCGAGGACACGGTCGTCAAGCTCAACAAGCTCAGCGGCGACCAGTGGCAGAAGACGAAGGCCCGCGCAAAATCCGCGGCCAAGGACCTTGCCGCCGGGCTCATCCAGCTCTATGCCGAGCGCAGGCGCCGCATGGGCTATGCCTTCGCGGCCGACACGCCGTGGCAGGCGGAGTTCGAGGATAACTTCCCCTACGCCGAGACGGACGACCAGCTGCGCTGCATCGAGGAGATCAAGGCGGACATGGAGTCGCCGCAGCCCATGGACCGCCTGCTGTGCGGCGACGTCGGCTTCGGCAAGACCGAGGTCGCGCTGCGCGCGGCCATGAAGGCCGTGCTCGACGGCAAGCAGGTCGCCATCCTGGTACCGACGACCGTGCTGGCGCAGCAGCACTACACGACGGCCCTCAACCGCTTCCGCGGCTTCCCCGTGAACATCGGCGCGCTTTCGCGCTTTTCCACCCCGCAGCAGCAGCGCAAGGTCCTGTCCGACCTGCGCACGGGCACGCTCGACCTCGTGGTCGGCACGCACAAGCTGCTGCAGAAGGACGTGGAGTTCCACGACCTCGGCCTTCTCATCGTGGACGAGGAGCAGCGCTTTGGCGTGACGCACAAGGAAAAGCTCAAGGAGCTGGCCCGCGGCGTCGACGTGCTCACGCTCTCGGCCACGCCCATCCCGCGCACGCTCAACATGGCCCTGTCCGGCCTGCGCGACATGTCCACCATTGAGGAGCCGCCGCATGACCGCTACCCCGTGCAGACGTTCGTGCTGGAATATGCCGAGCCGGTGCTGATCGACGCCATGCGGCGCGAGATCGAGCGCGGCGGGCAGGTGTATTATCTGCACAACCGCGTCGAGAGCATCGAGCAGTGCGCCTCGCGCATCAAGCGCGCCCTGCCGGACGCCGAGATCGCCGTCGCCCACGGCAAAATGAGCGAGGAGGAGCTCAGCGACGTCATGCAGCGCATGGACGAGGGCGAAGTGCAGATCCTCGTCTGCACGACCATCATCGAAACGGGCATCGACATTCCGAATGTCAATACCTTGATCATTGAGGACGCCGACAAGCTCGGCCTTGCCCAGCTGCATCAGATCCGCGGGCGCGTCGGCCGCAGCAGCCGCCATGCCTATGCCTACCTGACGTTCCGCCGCGGCAAGGTCCTCACGGAGATCGCCGAAAAGCGCCTGAACGCCATCCGCGACTATGCGGAGTTCGGCTCCGGCTTCAAGATCGCCATGCGCGACCTCGAAATTCGCGGCGCGGGCAACCTGCTCGGCGCGGCACAGTCCGGCCACATGATCTCCGTCGGCTATGACCTCTACCTCAAGCTGCTCGAGGAGGCCGTGCTCGAGGAGCGCGGTGAACCGTCGCCGGAGGAGAGCGCCTGCACGGCCGACCTCGATGTCACGGCGAACATCGACAAGGCCTATGTGACCTCGGGCGAGCAGCGCATGGACCTCTACCGCCGCATGGCGGGCATCCGCTCGCAGAGCGATGCCGACGAGCTGCTCGACGAGATCGTCGACCGCTACGGCGACCCGCCCAGGGGCGTCATGAACCTCATCGACATCGCCCTGCTGCGCGCCCGCGCCAGCGCCGCCGGCATCCGCGACATCGCCCAGAAGGGCCGCACGCTCCGCTTCCGGCTGGCGCAGTTCGACTTTGCCGTCGTCTCCCGCGTGGCCGGGCAGTACCAGAAGCGCATGTTCGTCGAGCCGAAGAGCGACGAGCCTGCCATCACGCTCCAGCTGACCGCGAAGGAGGATCCCCTGCAGGCCGCGGAGAAGTTCGTGAAGACCTATCAGGGAGAGTAGAAGCTGCACGCTTTGCAGCACCGAGGCATGCGGCAAGAGCAACACGGGATACAGCGGTGTACGGACATGGTACACAATTCCTCGCCTTGCGATCGTTCGGTGAATCATAACGTGCTTCGATCGTCCGCAATGGTGAGCGGATAGCCGTAATTGCCGTCCTCCCTCCGGAACCCGCCCTTGAGATCCGCCTGCCATATGTCGTTGCAGGCATCCTTCCCGGACCGCGTGAGCGCCCTGCACTTCCGGGACTCCTCAATGCAGATGCAGCCGCGCCGATGCAGGATGCTGTATACATTGTTTTTGCAGATATGCTCACCATATTGCTGCGCTGTACATGACATTTTCTTGCTTACCGCCCCGAAGATTTTCTCAAAAAATTTCTTCGCTCCCCCCTCTTGACAAAGGCAAAAAATATGATTATAATGCACTTAATTTCAAACGACAAACCTGTGAGGAAGAAGAGTAGCACAGCACAGGGCATCCCAAGAGAGCTTCGGGTGGTGAGATCGGAGCGGTGCGCAGCGGTGTGAATGGCCTTCCGAGGGCGGCTTGAACGGGAAATTTTCCCAAGTAGGGTCCGACGGGAACCCTCCCGTTATCCGTGGGGTACGCATGATGGTGCGTAAAAGCGAGTGGACATCGCAAGATGTCAATTTGGGTGGTATCGCAGAAGCAAAGGCTTTTGTCCCATGTGGGGCAGAAGCCTTTTTTGTTTTTAAAATCCAGGCCGCCGGCACCGGTCCCTCCATCCGCCGCCCAAAATACCCATATCAAATTTTGGAGGAAAACAAAAATGAAAAAGAACATGCTGAGCCGTGTGCTGACTCTGGCCCTGGCCGCCCTGCTGGCCCTGTCTCTCTTCGCCTGCGGCAAAAAAAGCGATGACAATTCCACCGGCTCCTCCGGTGCCGCATCCTATCAGGTCGGCATCTGCAGCTATGCGGACGATGCATCCCTGAACCAGATCGTGGACAACATCGAGTCCCGGCTCAAGGCCATCGGCCAGGAGAAGGGCGTCACCTTCGAGATCAGCTATGATAACTGCAACACCGATTCCGCCGTGCTGAATCAGATCATCGCCAACTTCATGGCCGACAAGGTGGACCTGATGATCGGCGTAGCCACTCCCGTGGCCGTGGCCATGCAGGCCGCCACCGAGGGCACTGACATTCCCGTGGTCTTTGCCGCCGTGTCCGACCCTGTGGGTGCGGGTCTGGTGGAGAGCCTGGAGGCCCCCGGCGCCAACATCACCGGTACCTCCGACTATCTGGACACCGATGCCATCCTGGACCTGATTTTCGCCGCCAACCCTGACGCCAAGAGCATCGCCCTGCTGTATGACCTGGGGCAGGACTCCTCTGCCGCTCCCATCAAGAATGCCAAGGCGTACCTGGACAAGAGGGGCGTGTCCTACAAGGAGTATAACGGCACCACCACCGACGAGATCAGTCTGGCCGTCAGCAGCATCGTGGCCGACAAGGCCGACGCCGTGTTCACCCCCACCGACAACACCGTGATGACCGCAGAGCTGGCCATTTACGAGGCTCTGGCCAAGGCCGGCATCCCCCACTACACCGGCGCTGACTCCTTCGCCCTGAACGGTGCGTTCCTAGGCTACGGCGTGGACTATGCCAACCTGGGCGTGGAAACCGCCAACATGGTCTCCGGCATTCTTCTGGACGGCAGCAAGCCCTCCGCCACCCCCGTGCTGACCTTCGACAATGGCACCGCCACCATCAACACCGACATCTGCAGGGAGCTGGGCCTGAACTATGACGAGCTGGCCAAGACCTTCGCCTCTCTGTGCACCAAGGTTCAGTCCATCGTCACCGCCGAGAGCTTCGACGATTTGAATGAATAAGAAATCAAGCATCCATCAGCGGGCCCCCGCTGATGACCCTCGCACCGCCCACTCAGTAAACAACCCCATTGCATAGGAAAGGAGAAGCCTCTCATGAACATTTTATCTCTGGTCCAAACCGCCCTGGAGCTGAGCCTCATCTGCTCGCTGACCGTGCTGGCACTGTTTTTGAGCTACTCCATGCTCAATGTATGCGACCTTTCCACCGACGGCTGCTTCACTCTGGGCGCCGCTGTGGGTGCTATGGTAGCCATTGCCGGGCATCCCTACCTGGCCATTCTGGCCGCCATGGGCGCCGGAGTCCTCTCCGGCTTCATCACCGCCCTGCTGCAAACGAAAATGGGCATTGACAGCCTCCTGGCGGGCATCATCGTCAACACCGGGCTCTACTCCATCAATATCGCCGTCATGGGCGGCTCCTCCCTGCTGAACATGAACAAAACCGAGACCGTATTCACCAAGGCCCGGGCTCTGCTGCAGGGCACCTTCCTGGCTGAGCAGTATAAGCTGCTTGTGGCGGCCATCGCCGTGATTGCCGTGATCGTTTTTTTGGCCCTGTTTCTGCATACCCGCCTGGGTCTGGCCATCCGCGCCACCGGCGACAATCCCGACATGGTCCGCTCCTCCTCTATCAATCCCACCTTTACCACCATCGTAGGCCTGTGCGTGGCCAATGCCTTCACGGGTCTGTCCGGCTGCCTGCTGGCCCAAAGTCAAAAATCCGTCAGCATCGACATCGGCACCGGCATGGTGACCATCGCCCTGGCCTCCCTGCTCATGGGTCAGGTGCTGCTGGGCAAGGGCAGCATTCTCAAGCGGGCCATCGGCATGGTGGTAGGCGCCTTTGCCTTCCGTCTGGTGTATACCATCGCCCTGCGGCTGGATATGCCCGCCTTCATGCTGAAGCTGGTGTCCTCGGTGATCGTGGTGCTGGCCATCGCCACTCCCTATTTCAAAAAGCAGCTGCCCATGCTGCGCCGCCGCATGGCTGCGCGAAAGGAGGCTCGCCTTCATGCTGAAGATTGAAAAAATATCCAAGACCTTCAACCCCGGCACCATCCATGAAAAGGCTGCCCTGCAGGGCCTGAGCCTGCACCTGCTCCCCGGGGATTTCGTCACCGTCATCGGCTCCAACGGCGCAGGCAAATCCACCCTCCTTAACGCCATCAGCGGCAGCTTTTTCACCGACAGCGGCAGCATTTATCTGGACGGAAGAAATATCACCTTCCTGCCGGAATATCAGCGCTCCCGCCAAATCGGCCGTCTGTTCCAGGATCCTATGCGCGGCAGCGCCCCCCACATGACCATTGAGGAAAACCTCTCTCTGGCGGCGGCCTCCGGCGGCTGGCTCAGCCATGTGACCCGGGCGGAAAAAACCGCCTTCCGGGAAAAGCTGGCTCAGCTGGACATGGGCCTGGAGAACCGGATGAAGCAGCCCGTGGGGCTGCTTTCCGGCGGCCAGCGTCAGGCGCTGACGCTGGTGATGGCCACCTTCAAGCCGCCGAAGCTCCTGCTGCTGGATGAGCATACCGCTGCTCTGGACCCCGCCACGGCAGAAAAGGTGCTGGAAATCACCCGTCAGACCGTCTCGGAGAACCGTATCACCACCCTCATGGTCACCCACAATATGCACCAGGCCCTGGAGCTTGGCAACCGCACATTGATGATGGACAGAGGCCATATCATTCTGGATGTTGCCGGAGCGGAACGGGCGGGCATGACCGTGGAGGACCTGCTGGCTAAGTTCAAAAGCGGTGCTGGCAAGGCCCTGGACAATGACCGTATTCTCTTGTCGGAACAAACAAACTCGAATAGAAAAGGCGCACCGAATGCCGCGGACTGATAACGAAGCATGGAACAAAACAGTCTGTCCGGCGCGGCAAGGGCAAATAACATCACCGGGAGAAGCAAAAAGCTCTTATGATATGAGGAGCTGGAACGGCAGCTTTTCGGATTTACGAAATAACGGCAAGCCTTTGCCGGCCGATGCCGGCGTTTATGCAGTAACGCTGGAATCCTGTCAGAATTTGTAAAAAATGGAAAAAAATCAGACATGTTTTCGGCCGAGATTTAGAACAACACGGCACCTCTGTATGTGTATTTTTAATTGCATATAGCGGATGTTTGTGATAATATATATAAAACGCCATTGGTGTGGAAGCGGCCGCATGCCCGGCTTGTGGACATACCAAAATAAAGAAAGAAGGTAGGTTTATGAAAAGCACACACTTAAGAAAACGCATTGTGGCTGCATTGCTGGCCGTGGTGTTAGCTGTTAGTTTGGCTGCGCCATCTCTGGCAATTGAGGAGACAGGCGTCTCGAAATCAGGCAGCAATGGGCTGACTTGGGAGGAAATAGACAGCAGCTCTGTTCAGGTAGAGTCCCCCATTCAGGCGAATACCGGCGTAGTGGAAAAGACGGTAGAATACAAAGACACCGATATGGTTCGTGTCTCCATTATTCTAAAGGATGCCTCTACCCTGGAAAAGGGCTTTACCTCTGATGAGATTGCAGCTGCTGATCGCAGCGCCATGCAATATCGGCGGAAGCTGGAGAAGCAGCAGGACAGCATGGCTGCCGCCATCTCCAAGCAGGCACTGAATGGTGCAACGCTGGATGTTGTTTGGAATTTGACATTGGCAGCCAATATCATTTCTGCAAATGTCCAATATGGGCAGATCGAGAAAATCAAGGAAGTTGCCGGTGTGCAGGAGGTCATTCTTGAGAACCGGTATGAGCCCTGCGTGGTGAAGCAGGAGGAGACGGCGGATCCCAATATGGCCACCTCCGATAAGATGATCGGCTCCAGCGCTGCGTGGGCGGCAGGCTATACCGGCGCAGGAAGCCGGATCGCAATTATCGACACCGGCGCCGATGTGGATCATCCCTCTCTGGATCCGGATGCGCTGAAATATGCCTTGCAGGGGAGTAATGCGACGATCATGACGGAGGCTGACTTGACCGATGAGGTGCTGAATCAGCTAAATGCATATACTCGCAAGGCCGGACTGACCGCAGCAGATTTTTATGTCAACGAGAAGATCCCGTTTGGCTTTAACTATGTGGATGCGGACACGGATATCACGCATGATAATGATACGCAGGGCGATCATGGCTCGCACGTGACCGGCATCGCGGCGGGAAACCGTTTTGTTAAGGACGAAGCCGGAAACTATGTCGCAGCGTTGGACTCTGTCATGACGCAGGGCGTGGCGCCCGATGCGCAGATCCTGACGATGAAGGTCTTCGGCAAGCGCGGCGGCGCCTATGATTCAGACTACATGGTCGCGATTGAAGACGCCATGGTGCTGGGCGCGGACGCAGCGAACCTCTCTCTGGGCGGAAGCTTCCCGGGCTACTCCGAGTATACGGAAGAGAAATACCGTCATATTCTTGATGAAATCGTTGGCAGCGGCATGGTTGTCACAATTTCTGCAGGTAATTCCGGCAGCTGGTTTGACCAAACTGCGTTTGGCCTACCCTATGCGGGCAGTGTGAACTGGGCTACAAACGGCAGCCCCGGCTCCTATGTTAACTCGCTGTGTGTAGCCTCCGTCGATAACGCGGGCGTTACAGACAATTATCTGAAGGTGAAAGGTCATAACATGACCTACACGGAAAAAAGCTATCAGAACAAACCGATCTATACCATCGGCGGAAGCCATGAGTATATTTATCTGGACAAGATCGGTACCGCGGAAGAGTTTGCAGCAGTCAAGGATGTCCTGGCAGGAAAAATTGCAATTTGCAATCGAGGCGATACCTCATTTTACGAGAAGGCAGAAGCCGCGGTTGCCAATGGCGCAATTGCGACCATTATCGTCAATAATCAGCCGGGCTCCAATTATATGGATCTGACCGATTATAAAAAAACGGAGCCCTGCGTCTCTATTTCTCAGACGGATGGCGCGTTCCTGCGTGAAAGCTCCACGAAGGTGACGAGCCAGGATGGCAGTGTTCTGTATTATAGCGGTGAGATGTTTGTGAGCTCCGAGCGGGAGTCCTGGGATCTGGGAGAAGACTACTATACGATGAGCAGCTTCTCCAGCTGGGGCATTCCCGGCGCCCTGACGATGAAGCCGGAGATCACGGCGCCCGGCGGCCGGATCTACTCCCTGAAGGACGGCGGAGAGTATCAGAATATGTCCGGTACCTCTATGGCTTCTCCGCAGGTAGCCGGAATGGCGGCGCTGGTCGCTGAGTACATTAAGCAGAACGATCTGGCCGAAAAGACGGGACTGGCTGTGCGTACGCTGGCCCAAAGCCTGCTGATGTCAACTGCTCAGCCGATCGTTGAGAAGCAGGGTGTTGATGAGCAGGGGAAGACACTGGAGGGTTACTACTCTGTTCTGCAGCAGGGTGCAGGCCTTGCAAATATCGGCGCGGCTGTAAATAGCGGAAGCTATTTGATGATGGATCAGGATGCAACAGATTCGTATGCAGACGGAAAGATCAAAGCCGAGCTGGGAGACGATCCCCAGCGCACCGGTGAGTATTCCTTTGGCTTTACGCTGTACAATCTGGAGAATACGGACAGCACGTTTACCTTAAGCGCTGATTTCTTTACGCAGGCGGCACTTCAGGGCGAGCTCAATAACGGGAACGGGCAAGTCATGAATTTCTCGGACAAAAAGACTGCCGCATTAGCCGCAGACGTTGTCTGGGACGTGGATGGAAAAACGCTGAAGCCGGAAATGCCTGCGGAGCTGGACGGCTGCGATTTTGACGGAAGCGGCAAGGTAACCGCGGACGACGGTCAGGCGCTGCTGGACTATGTGACCGGCGTGCGGACCGAGATCAGCGGCAAGAGCTGTGCGGATCTGGATAAGGACGGAGACATCGATACCTATGATGCTTACCTGTTCTTCTCCCGCTTGAGCAGTGCTGCCGTGACGGTTCCTGCAAACGGGAAAATTCACGTCACGATTCGTGCAAAGGTCCTTGGTCTGGACAGCTACGACGAAAAGAACGGCGGTGCAGGCGCTTATGTCGAGGGTTATGTATTTGCCAACGAGGTAAGCAGTAAAGAGGGTGTCGAAGGGACCAGCCATTCTATCCCGGTGCTGGGCTACTACGGAAATTGGACCGATGCCTCCATGTTTGATGTCGGCAGCTTTATTCAGTATCACTACGGCATGGAGACCCGTCCTCCCTACATGCTCGCTGCAATTCAGCAGGCAGCGCAGCTCCAGTCGCTGACCATAAAATACAAAGGCGTGGATGACTCCTATTCCCTTGGCGGAAATCTGTATGTAGACGACGGATTCTACGATGCAGATCGTTACTCCATCAACCCGAATACCGCAAAGATCTCTGATATTTATTTCTGCCTGATCCGAAATGCGGCCAATGGCCGGATCACTGTGACCGGCGAGGACGGTACGGTATATCTCAACAAGGAGACTCAGGCTCCGATCATTGGCGCCTACTATTTCTCGAACCAGAAGACGTGGATGCAGGTGCAGAGCGGCTTGTCCGTGGATTGTGCGCCGGATGCTGCGGAAGGCGAAAAGCTGACTGTGAAGCTTACCATGGCGCCGGAGTATTATGTGGATTACAGCGGCTCGACGCTTTCGACGGATTGGGATGCGCTTGGTGAGGGAGCAAGTCAGACCTATACGATGTTTGTTGACAAGACTGCTCCCACGCTGACCGACATTACGCTTTCCGAGGACCTGATCAACGACGGACGGGTCATGACCGTTACGGCCTCCGACAACAGATATGTTGCAGCAGCGGTGCTGTACGATTACTCGACCGGGAAAATCCTTGCGAGGACGGGCGGTTCTCCGAAGGGAGCAAGCCGCGGCGAGGCTGTTACCATGTCGTTGGATGCAAACGGAACAGCAAATGCAGCACATCTGCTGCTGCAGGTATATGACTACGCAAACAACTGCAGTACCTACAAGATCAATCTGAACAAGTCTGAGCTGAATGATCCTGTTGAGGTTTCCTTGAATCGCAGCACGCTGAAGCTTTTCAAGGGCGGCACGGCGACGCTGGAGGCGGAAGTTACGCCTTTCGGCATCCATCCCGATACGGTGACCTGGACCAGCGACAATACGAATGTGGCTACCGTGGACGAAGACGGTACGGTTACCGGTATTGGCGATGGCACTGCCACGATCACGGCAACCTCTGTAAAGGATCCCACCAAGAGCGCAGCCTGCACGGTAACCGTTGAGGTTTTGAAGGTTACGCTGACCGGCGCGCTGATGGATGGCTCCTCCACCTCCCAGTTCTATACGTGGGATATGGAAAATGATACTACATGGACGCCGGGGGCTGTGATGGAGGTCGAGGGCATTACCTCTACCGCATATGACACGGATCGCAACAATGTCATTGTGGTTGACGGAAATGAACGGAAGCTCCATCAGGTCGACATGGAGAGCGGCAAGGTTCTGGCGGACTATGATGCCGTTGCGGGTGGTAACTTCAATGTGCCGCTGTTTGATCTGGAATACAGCAAGCTGTTTACCAAGGGCGACGTACCGGCCTGCTACAGTATCTACAGCTTTATGCTCAACAAGCCTGCGGAACTGGGCAGCATTCGTACGGACGGCTTCATGCTGTACATCGATTTCCTGTTTTACGGAAACGGAGCCGATAAGTTTACGGCGATGACCTCGCTCGGCAAGACAAAGCTTGATCTGGATCAGGACGGCACTGCGGAAACGGATGCGGAGGTACTGCTGCTGCTGGATAACCGCGGCAACGTGTGGACCTTCCAGATTTATGATGGGATCGACTACAGCAATACAACAGGCAAATATGAGATCGCAAAGTCTAACCTGACCAGTGCATTTAAAATGTACTTCATGGGCGACAAAAACGGCACGCCGCTGTGCTCTATGGTTCCCACGACGGTCAATGGACAGCTGGCATTGTATTTGTCCTACTTTACCGGCAAGGCCAATGAGCTCTACCGTCTGACATACGATTCCGCCAAGAACTTCTGGACCGGCGAAAAGCTGGCCAGCTTCGGCGAGAATGTATATCCGGCAACGATCCTGAAGATCGACAATCATGAGGCCAGCCAGACGGAGCTGGAGCAGATCGTAAGCAATCTGCCGCTTGGCTCCCACACGGTACAGTCTCAGGATTTGACAGACATGCTCAATTCTGCTGCGGTTGAAGAAGCGGCCGCGTCTTATGGTGCGCTTAATACAGCAGCAGAAAAAACCGCATCGGCGAAACCGGCGGCTGACATCGCGGGCGAACAGCCTGCATCCTCGGAGATCATTACCTCGGAGGATCAGAACACGGTCACCCTGAAGCTGGTGTCGGGAGGAACGGCCCCCACCACGAACGGGCTTATGAGCGTCAGCTACGATGCTGCCGGCTGGGAGCTGAAGAATGTCATTGGAAACGCGCAGTATTTCTCCTACAAGGGTGAAGCCGGAAAGGTAACGCTTGGTTATGTTTCCGTGGACAGCATGCCTGCCGGAGAACAAGTCGCAGAGCTGACGTTCACCAGGACGAATGCTGGCAAGGACGCCGATCCTCGGTTCACGGTCCAAAAGACAGAGCGCAATGAACAGCAGATCGATGAGGTGGAGCATCTGACGGCAAGCAGCAACCGTGATGATCCGTGCCCGTCGAAGGAATTCCAGGATCTCAGCACAACGGCTTGGTATCATGAGTCCGTGGACTATGTGTTGTCTAAGGGCATTATGCAGGGCTACGGCGACGGCACCTTCCGCCCCGATGAGACCGCGACCCGTGCCCAGGTGGTGACGCTGCTCTATCGCATTGCGGGAGAACCTGCTGTGGATGATTCCAAGGCCCTGCCCTTCACCGACGTGAATCTGGAGAGCTGGTACGGCAGCGCCCTGCGCTGGGCTTACCAGAACGGCATCACCACCGGTGTCAGCGCGGATGCCTTTGCGCCTGACGACTGCGTGACGCGCGAGCAGATGGTTTCCTTCCTCGCTCGGTATGCCAAGGTGACCGGTGCCTATGAAAAGGTGTCCGAAGACCTGAGCAGCTTCTCTGACAGAGATCGTGTCTCCTCCTATGCTGTGGAATCCATGCAGTGGGCTGTTGCCAACGGCCTCATTCTCGGCACAGAAACGGGCAAGCTGGAGCCCATGGCTACGGCCACCCGTGCTCAGCTTGCGGCAGTGGTCGCCAGATACTGCCAGAGCATTCACTGATTTCTATCCGAAACGGCGTGCTTACCGGGGGCGTATTGCCCCGCGGTGAGCACGGAGCAAGCCCCAGGGCTTGACAAAAAACAAAGTGCAAAAGCAGCCCCACAGAAGTGTTTCTGTGGGGCTGTTTAGACTCTCAAGGCCCTGCTTAGCCGAAAGTCAGTGTCCGTTTATGATACCACTTTCTGCGGCCTCGCAGCGGCACTTCGGGGGGCAGTCGCCATGATCCTGTTCGGGAGGTTTACATAAAGTTCACAATTGTAACGCTTTTGTTGGCAAAACGTTGTTGCATTTTGGCGGCTTCCCGGTATAATAGGATAGGAACAAACGGCGGCGGATGCCGTCTGGAGAATAGGCGGCATCCTGCCGTAGAACCACCGGAGAAGGAGATTTAAATGGGTAAATTTGAAAAAGGCAAACGCCCGACGCAGGCTCAGTCCTATGCCGAGCCGCAGCGTGCGCCGAAAAAGAAAAAGCAGAAAAAGCAGTCCCGCCTCGGCCTGATCGTCGCGCTGCTGGCCGTGGCCGTCGTGCTCGTCGGCTGCGGCGTGGGCTATATGTTCCTGCGCGACGACGGCAGGATCGTCAACAACCTCTATGTCGCAGGCGTCGATCTCAGCGGCATGACGAAGGAGGAGGCGCGCGCCGCGCTCGAAAAGGGCGTGAGCGTCTATGGGAAGGAAAATATGAACGTCGCGCTCTACACGCGCGCCTACGATACATTCACCTCGACATATGACCCGGCGCAGATCCCGCTCGTCGACATTTTCGGCAAGCCGCTCGATGCCTCCGCGCAGACCGAGGCAACGGAGCCGACCGAGACCGAGCCTTCGGAGACGGAGCCGGTGACGGAAGCGCCGACCGAGGCCCCGACGGAGGAGCCGACCGAGGACCCGAACACCCCGCGCGACGAGGACGGCAAGCCGATGACGCTGCTGACAAAGCTGTGCCTGACGCCGTCGGACACGGCGGTCCGCCTCGACCTCGACAAGGCCGTGGAGGCTGCCTATGCCTACGGCCGCGGCGGCGGCCTGTTCTCCCGCGTGAAGAAGAACGCGCTGACGGAGCGCACCGATCTGAACGTCGCCGATTTCCTCACGCTCGATGAAAGCTACGTCCGCACGATGCTGGACGAATATGCCAAGGACGCCGTGAGCGAAAAGACGGAGCCCTCCGTCACCGAGGGCACGACGACCGTGACGGACGACGAGGGCGAGGAGCGCGAGCTCAAGACCCTGACGGTCAAGCTCGGCAGCGCGGGCCGCGAGATCAACACGGACGAGCTGTACAAGGCCGTGCTCACCGCCTATGCCGACGCGAATTTCGAGATGCAGTATGTGGTGGAGGAGGACCTGCCGGAGGCCTTTGACCTCGACGCCCTGTACCACAAGTATTATGTTGCGCCGGTGAACGCCGTGTGCGACGAGGACACCTATGAAGTGACCGACGGCTCGGACGGCTACGGCTTCGACATCAAAAAGGCCATGGACGAGCTGGAGAAGGCAGGCCCCGGCGGCGAGGTCACGCTGACGCTCGACGTCATCGAGCCGCAGTACACGAAGGAATCCCTGCAGGAGAAGCTGTTTCACGATGAGCTTGCCAGCTACGACAGCCCGTACAACGCCGGTCTCATCGGCCGAAGTGAGAACCTGCGTCTGGCCTGCCTGGCCATCAACGGCTATGTGCTCAAGCCCGGCGAGACGTTCTCGTTCAACGGTGTCGTCGGCGAGCGCACGGCGGCCAAGGGCTATAAGGAGGGCGGCGTGTATGTCGGCGGCGAGACCGTCCAGCAGCTCGGCGGCGGCGTCTGCCAGGTCGCGTCCGTGCTGTACTACTGCACGCTGAAATCTGACCTCGAGGTCATCGCGCGGCAGGAGCACCAGTATGTGCCGGACTATATTCCCTGGGGCATGGACGCCACGATCTACTGGGGCAGCCTCGACTATAAATTCCGCAACAACACAACCTACCCCATCCGCATTCTGGCGGAGGCCTCCGGCGGCTATGTCCGCGTGCGCTTCATGGGCACGGAGACGAAGGATTACACCGTGGAGCTGGACTACAAGGCCGCGATGACCCACAAGAGCAAGACCGAGGAGGTCGAGATCTCCAAGGGCATGAAGAACTACGACAAGTACAAGGACTATAAGGACGGCGAGCGCATCCAGGTCGGCTACGACGGCTATGAGGTCGATACCTACCGCATGAAGTACGACAAGAACGGCAAGCTGCTGTCCACGGAGAAGGTCAACCACTCGAGCTACGACTGGCGCAACCGTCTGGTCGCCAAGCTCGTCGAGGAGACGGAGCCCCCCACGGAGGCGCCGACGGAGCCGACGGAAAGCCCGACGGAAAGCCCGACGGAAAAGCCCACGGAGCCGGAGCCGACGGAACCGCCCACGGACGCCCCGACCGAGTCCACCGGCGGCGATGAAGAAGCGCCGTGATATAAGGCAACACCGCATAATTCCTCTTCGGCCTTCGCCGGATATTTTTCGCCGATTCTGCGGTTCGAAAAGTTTGAAATATTGCGCAGCCGTTGGCGGCTTTGCCGCCTTACGG
>ERZ825137.953-NODE-953-length-39428-cov-4.485079_pt1 | contig 39428 bp, 29 predicted proteins | sample MGYA00519873_ERZ825137 | MGnify/ENA primary metagenome ERZ825137 (study PRJEB31778, sample SAMEA3449190) | human gut metagenome | biome: human gut; feature: human-associated habitat; material: faeces | place: United Kingdom | collected 2010/2012 ...
ACAGCAGGGCCGGTATCGGGAAGATCGTCACGGCCGTCACGGTCGTCACACGCAGCCTGATCGAGCGTCAATCGGATACTTCTTCCGGCGTGGGTGCGGGCGCTTTCATAGCAGATATGATACTTGCAATTTAGCTGCCACGCCCGCACATTGAGCCGCATTGCCAGAGCGTTTGGCTTCATGTTTATCTCCAGCGCAGCAGCCAGCTCGGTTGCTGTGCCGCACCAGACCGGGCGCTCCGACGTTATAAATGCCGCAACTGCTTCTAAAACAGGATCAGGTGCTTCATGGTGAAATTCTGTTTCTGCCCGCTGCAATTCCCATATCAGCCTTTCGCTGTTCCGTGTCAGATAGAGCCGTTGATCCTGCTGGTCACGCCCGGATATGTCCAGCGTCGCAGAGCAGTCTGTCCGGCGCTCCTTTTGGAGTAGGAACGCGCCATCCGCTGCGCCGAGCAGACCATTTGTGCCGGAAATCATATCGAATCGATCATCGGCTTGCTGCTTGCGTGTATGATGCACCAGCAGCAGACAAACGCCGCTTTCGTCGGCAAAGCTTTTCAAACTGGCCATCATTTCATAATCGCTGGCATAGCTGCACTTTTCGCCGCCGTCCTCCCGGATTTTTTGCAGCGTATCGATAATGATAAGCCGTGTGTCCGGGTGTTCACGAATAAAGCCCTTGAGCTGCGTTTCCAGACCTTTGTTTAGCTGTTTTGCATAGACTGCAAAATAGAGATTTTCGGTACTGTTCTCTCCGAACATCCGGTAAAGCCGGTCTTGCAGGCGGCGGTGATCGTCCTCCAAAGCCAGATAGAGAACAGTTCCACGATTTACGGCATATCCCCACAGCGGAATCCCCATGCTCACATGATAGGCAAGCTGTGCCATGAGGAACGATTTTCCGACCTTTGGAGCGCCCACAAAGAGGTACGTTCCCGCATAGAGCAGACCGTCAATCACTGGCGGTCTGCCGGGAAAGACCTGTTCATAAAGGTCGTTCATAGACACGGTTGGCAGATACGCCGGGTCACTGGCCCGGCGTATCTGCTGCATGATTTCCTCCAAATCGTCCGCTTGCGTCTTGTATTCTGCGGTGTCCTCTGCTATACTTTGACTAGGTTCTTTTGAGAGCGGCTGTCCTCCGTCTGCGCCAACAGGCGGATATAGGGCAGTCGTTTTCTCTTGTTCAAAATCCATCTATCAATCCTCCCGCATACCGTCCAGCGTAGCGGCAATCAGTCTGATTGTTTCCAGCTGCTCACCGTCGATGGACTGTCCGGCTTCTATACGTTTGAGTTCTTCCAGAACACTGTTCAGCTCATTGCGCAGCGCCTTATAGACCCTTGGATTGCCCTGTACGACGATTTCACGGCACAGGAGTCGCCTTGTAATATAATCCTGCTTGGTCAGGCCAGAGAGCCGCACAGCGGCGTCAATCTGCTTGTTTTCCTCCGGGGATACCCGGAAGGCCACGGTCTTGTTCCTCCAGCGGTTGTGAGTGTCCAAATTCTTAGCTGACATTACGCTCCCATCCTTTCAAAGTCCAATTTGTCTGCCATTTCCGTCTGCTTGGACGGAAACAGGTGGGCATAGCGATAGGTGATCTCGATACTCTCATGCCCCACACGGTCAGCAATCGCCACAGCGGAGAAGCCCATGTCAATCAGAAGTGAGATGTGCGAATGCCGGAGGTCGTGGATTCTGATACGCTTGACCCCTGCCGACTTCGCCCCTCTGTCCATCTCATGGTGGAGATAGCTTTTCGTGATGGTGAAAATGCGCTCCTTCTTCTTGATACCGTAGAGCATCCCCAGGTAATCCTTCATCTCGTCACAGAGGAAGTTGGGCATTTTAATGGTGCGGTTGCTTTTCTTCGTCTTTGGCGTGGTAATGACGTCCTTGCCGTGGAGCCGCTGATAGGACTTGCTGATTTTCACCGTCCCGGCCTCAAAGTCAAAGTCTGCCGGGGTCAGGGCCAGCAGTTCCCCCTCCCGAATACCACACCAGTAGAGCATTTCAAAGGCGTAGTAGGAAACGGGCTTGTCCATCATGGCATCTGCAAACTTCTGGTACTCCGCTTTCGTCCAGAACAGCATTTCCTTCCGTTCCTCTGACCCCATGTTCCCAGCCTTGGCGGCGGGATTGGAGCGCAGCTCATAGAAGCGGACAGCGTGATTGAAGATGGCGCTAAGCTGGTTGTGCAGGGTTTTGAGGTAGGTAGCCGAGTAGGGCTTGCGCTTCTCGTCCCGGTAGGCCAGCAACTCGTTCTGCCATGCGATCACGTCCTTGGTGGTGATCTCGCTAATCTTCCGCTTGCCAAAGTAGGGCAGAATTTTCTTCTGGATGATGTTCTCCTTGGTCAGCCAGGTGTTCTCCTTGAGCCGGGGTTTCATATCCTTGGTGTAAAGCTCGGTAAAGGCTTCAAAGGTCATATCCAGGTCGCCGGAGGTCTGCATCTGGAAACTGCGCTCCCACTCCTGGGCCTCCCGTTTGGTGGCAAAGCCACGCTTGCACTTCTGTTTGCGCTCCCCCGTCCAGTCCTGATACCGCACCATGACGTACCATGTTCCTCTTGCTTCGTCCTTAAAGACTGGCATTTAGTTCCCTTCCTTTCTGGCCCCGTAGAGCCGTTCGTTGAAATACTGGCGGTTGACCCGCCCTGCGATGGTGATGAAGCCCTTGTCCTTCAATTCTTCGTTGAGCTGCCGGATGAGTTTATAGGCGTAGGGCTTCGATACACCCAGCTCGTCCGCAACTTCTTCCGCCCGGATGAATCTGTTCTCCATATGGATTCCTCCTTTCTTTTGATTTAACGCTATTTGCTTAACGTAGTCCTATTATACTAACTCTATTCCGTTATGTCAAGACCTTCCAACGAGAAAATATAAACAAATTTATTTATTTTTCTCTTGACTGGTCTAAACATATCTGTTATACTTCAAGTGTCCCCATTACATAGATTGGAGTTGGCAGTTATGGCGATTGGTGAACGTATTCGTTTCTTCCGCAACATGAAGGGCATCACACAGAAGTATCTTGGCATGGTGGTGGGTTTCCCGGAACGCTCCGCCGATGTGCGTATGGCACAGTATGAAACCGGGAGCCGCACCCCCAAGGCCGACCTGACAAAGACCCTGGCTGACTTCTTTGATATTTCCCCTGATGCCCTGACCGTCCCTGACATAGATACCGACATCGGCCTGATGCACACCCTCTTTGCTTTGGAGGATATTCGGGGGCTGACTATTGGGGAGATTGACGGCGAGGTTTGTCTGCGTCTGGACAAATCCAAAGGCAAGACCTATGCCAATATGCTTGATATGCTGTCCGCCTGGGCGGAGCAGGCCAAGAAGCTGGAGGCCGGGGAGATCACCAGGGAGGACTATGACCGCTGGCGGTACAACTACCCCAAGTACGACACCACCCTGCGGTGGGCAAAAGTTCCCTCACAGGAATTGAGTGATTTCCTGGTGGATGCACTCAAAGATAGCCCCGATACTGATGAATAGACAGCAAAAGCCCTTACCGACGTTGCCATCGGTAAGGGCTTTCTAATATGGTTGTCCTCACTTATAAGCCGCAAAAGAACATTCTTTACCCGCAATCCACTGGGGATACAGAATGATACGGCCTATGGGGAGCGTTATCAAATCGTTATCAAAAGAGAGATATAAAACCGCAAAATCGTTGTGCCGCAACGGGTTCGGAGTTTCAAAAACTCACTCCCACTCAATGGTCGCGGGGGGCTTGGGGCTGAGGTCGTAGAGGACGCGGCTAACGCCGGGGACCTCGGCCTGCACGCGGCGCGTGACGGTTTCGAGAAGCTCCCAGTCAAGACGGGGAACGCTCGCGGTCATGGCGTCGGTGGTGTTCACGGCGCGGATGATGACCGGCCAGAGCTCGGTGCGCTTGCCGTCCACGACGCCGGTGGTGCGGATGTCGGGGACGATGGTGAAGTACTGCCATACCTTTGCGTCCATGCCGGACTTTGCGAACTCCTCGCGGAGGATGGCGTCGGACTCACGCACGGCGGCGAGACGGTCGCGGGTGATCGCGCCGATGCACCGGACGCCGAGGCCGGGGCCGGGGAACGGCTGACGCCACACCATGCTGTGCGGCAGGCCGAGCGCCTCGCCGACCTGACGGACCTCGTCTTTGAAGAGGTACTTCACCGGCTCGACAAGCTCAAAGCCGAGCTTTTCGGGCAGACCGCCGACGTTGTGGTGGGCCTTGACGCCCTTGTCGCTCTCGACGATGTCGGGGTAGATCGTGCCCTGGCCGAGGAAGTGGATGCCCTGGAGCTTGGCGGCCTCTTCTTCGAAAACGTGGATGAACTCCTCGCCGATGATCTTGCGCTTGCGCTCGGGCTCCGAAACGCCCGCGAGCTTATCGAGGAAGCGGTCGGTCGCGTCCACGTAGGTGAGATTGGCGCCCAACTCTTCGCGGAAGACCTTGATGACCTGCTCGCTCTCGCCCTTGCGCATGAGACCGTGGTTCACATGCACGCAGTAGAGCTGATCGCCGATGGCACGGAGCAGCAGCGCCGCCACAACGGAGCTGTCCACGCCGCCGGACAGGGCCAGAAGCACCTTGCCGTCGCCGACCTGCTCACGGATGAGCGCGACCTGCTCTTCGATGAACTTTTCGACGTTCAGCGTCTCACCGAAGGCGCGCCCGCCGATCTTTTTTTCTTCGCTCATAATTTACTCTCCTTGGGTCAAAATATTTCTATGGCTATTGTAATGTTTCGCACCATCATCATTTTTACGGTGCTGCTTTTGTGCATGCGCATTCTGGGAAAACGGCAGCTCGGCGAGCTGGAGCTATCGGAGCTGGTCGTTTCCGTACTGGTGGCGGACTTAGCGTCGCTCCCCCTGCAGGATATCGGCATTCCGCTGATGAACGGCCTTGTCTCCATTCTGACGCTTTTCTGCCTGGAGCTCATTCTCTCCGGCGTCACGCTCCGCAGCCAGAAGCTGCGCGCGGCGCTCTTCGGCAAGCCGTGCTTTCTCATCGAAAAAGGCACGATCAACCAGAAGGAGATGCACCGCTGCCGGTTTTCCGTGGACGAGCTGACCGAGGAGCTGCGCCGCCAAAGCGTTACCGACCTCTCGACGGTCGAGTACGCCATTCTGGAAACGGACGGCACGCTCAACGTTATCCTCACGCCCGCGGAGCGCCCCGTTACCGCCGGGCAGCTCCGCTGCGCCGAGCCGGAGACGGGCTACCCCTATATCCTCATCAGCGACGGGACGGTGCTGCGCGAAAATCTTCGCAAATGCGGCAAAACGGAGGAATGGCTGCGCGGCGAATGCCGCCGGCAGGGTGTAAAAAGCCCCGAACAGGTGTTTCTGCTCACCTGTGATACGACCGGAAACGTCTACTTTGCCAAACGGGAGAAAAGGCCATGAAAAAAGCTGTCGCCGCGGCTGTATTGCTCGCGCTGCTCTTCGGCGCGGCGGCGTGGAACATTGCGCACATCGATTTTCTCACCGGCTCTCTCACGGCGAGTGCGGACGAAGCGCTCGCACACTGCCGCGCGGAGGACTACGACGCCGCGGAGGACGCGCTGCGCAAAGCCATCGAGCTCTGGTACGGCGCGGAGAACTACACGCACATCATGATCCGCCACGCAGAGGTGGATTCGGCGACCGACGCCTTTTACGCCGCGCTCGAGCCGATCCTCACGCACGACGCCGACGCAGCCGAGAGCGCCATCGAATGTCTCAAAGCGCATCTGCAGAGCATCGGCTCCATGGAGCACGTGAGCTTCCGGAGCGTATTTTAAGCCTTGTCTTCCAGAAGATGCGTCAGCTCTTCCATGAAGGTGTTGATATCCTTGAACTGGCGGTAGACCGAGGCAAAGCGGACGTAGGCGACCTCGTCGAGTGATTTGAGCCGCTTCATGACCATTTCGCCGATCTCGCTCGTCGGGCATTCGCGCTCGAGCCGGTTCTGCAGCTCCTGCTCGATCTCGTTGGCGATGCGCTCAAGATCGCCGAGGGCGACGGAGCGCTTTTCGCACGCTTTGAGCATACTGTTGATGAGCTTATTTTTATCGAACGTCTGGCGGCTGCCGTCGCGCTTGACGACGACGAGCGGCAGGCGCTCCATGACCTCATACGTTGTGAACCGGCGCTGGCAGGCGAGGCATTCTCTTCTCCGCCGGATAGACGCGCCTTCGTCCGCCGGGCGGGAGTCGATGACCTTGCTTTCCGCATAGCCGCAGAACGGGCATTTCATACGGTGTTACCCCCTGAAAGAAACATTTTTCAGCATATTATATCATACGCCGCGCGCCGTCACAAGACAAGATACGGTTACAAAAAAGCAGAAAAATCCACCGTTTCCATATGTTGTCCGTTGCGGCGCAATGCGCTGCGCGGGTACAATGGACGCGGTGATTTTATGAAACGTCTTTTCTCCCCGCTGAGCGAGGAGGCCTTCGGCATGGTGCGCGGGACGCTCTGCGTGAGCTGCGCGATGCTCTTCTGCTCGGTAATCCTTCTTTTACATATCGGAGAGCTCGCGCCGCGCACCTATGCTCTCTACCGGCTCGCCGCCGAGCTTGAGACCGCCTCCGGCGGCTTTCTCCTGCTCGGCAACGTTGCGGCCTTCGTGCTCGAAAGAGCGCGCCGCCGATAGAAATTCATCCCGTGTATAGAGCGAGTTGACCGCGTCGAGCAGGGCGTTGGCCGAAAGATTCTCCGGTAGCGCGAGCTTTTTCTGCAGAGCTTTCCGCCGCGCGGCGCTGTCCACCCCGCCGGAGAGACCGAGAGCGGCGAGATCTGCCTTGGTGACGCGCCCGCGCGTCTCCGTATCGCACACCGCCCCGGCGCGGCGCAGCGCCTCTTCCAGAATTTCCGGCTTCATGCCCTCCACGCCGAGCGTCCCGGCGCGCGAGGGCGCTTTTTTGCGCCGCTCCTTGCCCGCCACATCCGGGATGTAGGCATGCTTGAGATACTGCGCACTTATCGCGCCGCGCAGACGGTTGCGGATGACGAGCCCCGCGCCGTCCGCGTCCGTGAGGACAATGAGCCCTCGCTGCTCGGCCACACGCCGGAGCAGGGCGAGCTTTTCCTTGTTTTTGAATATACCGAACCCGTCGGTCGTGAAAATCGCGGTATCGACGAGCGGTTCAAGGGCGATCTTATCGTACCGCCCCTCGACGACAATGGCTTCCTTGATCTTAAGCACGGCGGCTCTCCATCGCAAAGCGGATCAGAAATTCCTTGATTGCCTCGGCGTCCGTGATCGCGCCGTTCTCGCGCGGCTTCATGGCGCACTCCGCGCACAGGCGCACGCCGTTCGTAAGCGCCGGAAGTGAAAACTTTGCCGCGGTTTCGGCGATCTTCCGCGCGCGGTACTCGCTCGACGTGCCGAGGATCTCCATAAGAAACGGCACGCCGCGCCCGCTCTTCTCGGCGATCTTCGCGGCATAGAGCTGCCGCACCTGCCAGCCGATCACGCCCATGATCTCGATGGGCTCGGCGTCCCCGGCGAGAAGCTCTGCGAGCTTGGCCGCCGCGCCGTCGTAGTTCCGGCGGGCGATCTCCTCGGTCATCTGGAAGGCGTTCGCCTCCGGGATGTGATGCGCGAGCTTTTCAACGTCCTGCGCCGTGACGCGGTCTCCGGGGACATAGCCGCAGATCTTTGCGATCTCCGGGATGAGCCGGTTCATAAGATCGCCGGAGAGGAACACGAGCCGGTCCACGGCGTCGCGGTCGATGCGCTTGCCGTTGGCCTCAAAGCGGCGCGCGATCCAGTTGTTGAGCGGCGTGCCGGTCTGCGCCGTGAAGTTCACGGCCTTGCCCGCGGACTTGAGCTGCTTGATAAATGAGAGCCGTCCGTCCGGCTCCATACCCGTCGGGAGCGAGATGACAACGGTACACCAGTCCGGAATGTCCGCAAAGAGCGCGGTGGTGCGCTCGTCACGGCACTTGTTCACGTCAAATCCGCGCAGCTCCACGAACGTCCTGTCTCCGAAAAACGGCATGGCGTCGAGCGCCTCGGCGATGTCGTTCGCCGCAGGCGCGGGAGAGTCGATGCGCTTTGCGTTGAACTCGTCTCCCTCCGCGCCGACGCACGCGGCGCGCAGGCGCGAAACGAAGTCCGCGAGAAGATAGTCCTCCTCGCCCCAGAGAAGATAGAGCTTTTCCGGGCCTTTGTCGCGGAGATTTTTTACAAGCGCGCCGTAGTCGAGCGGCGTTTCCTTTTTGCCGAAGGACGGTTTTGCCATAGCGTTTTACCCTTCCCCGGCGGCGATGGTGATCTCGCCGTCGGTATCCGTGCGCAGCACGGTGATCTCATATTTTGCCAGCCGGTCGAGAACCTTCTGCGTCGGATGGCCGTACGTATTATACCCAACGGAAATGACCGCCGTTTCCGGCGTGATCGCTTCCAGAAGCTCTTTGCAGGTGGATGTGTTCGAGCCGTGGTGCGCAACGAACAGCACCTCGGCGTCCGGCATCGGCGCGCTCGCAATGAGCGCCTTTTCCGCCTTGGACGGCGCGTCGCCGAGGATGAACGCCTCGAAATCATCCTGCGAGACCGCAATGATGAGGCCGTTTTCGTTCGCGTCGTCGGATTCCGGCAGCAGCGGTGACCAGACGGCAAGCCCCGCCGTGCCGAGCGGCAGTGTCATGTCCTCCGTCACATATTCCACCCGTGTCCCCTGCCGCTCCGCGGCATTCAGTATCTCCGCGAGAAGAGATGTTTCCTCCGTTTCGCGCGGCAGATAGAGCGTGCCGACGCGCACGCGGGATAAGAGCTGCGCCGCGCCGTTGGCGTGGTCGGTGTGGAGGTGCGTAAGGATGAGCGCGTCGATGCTCCTCCGGCACTCGCCGCCGAGAAACTGCACGGCGCTTTTCCCGGCGTCGTGCGTGACCCAGCTTCCGCCGCAGTCGATCACCGCGGCATGCTCCCCGCTCGTGAGAACGATGCATTCCCCCTGCCCGACGTCGAGCGCCGTGAGACGGAGCGTATCGCTCCATTGGAGTCTTGTAATGCCCGCGGCGGCAAAGAGCAGCGCGAGTGAAACGCATATCGGCGCGAGAGCGCGGAAGCGCCCGGTTTTCCGAGAGCGCAGCCACGCGGCGAAAAAGAGCGCGTATACGAGCGCGAGCCAGCCGAGAAAGAGCGGATTGCGCACATAAACGTTCGCGCACGGGAGGCGCGAGAGGAAGCCGGACACCGCGTAAATATACCGCACGCCCCACGCGAGAACGCTTCCGGCCAGCGCCGCGGCGCCGGGCAGAAACGCGCCAAGCAGCACGATGATGTACCCGCCGATGTAGACCGCCGAAACGATCCACAGGCAGAGGATGTTCGATATCGGCGACACGACCGACACCGAGCCGAAGTGCACTGCCGTGAGCGGCGCGGAGAGCGCCATCGCGCCGATGCTGCTCGAAACCGAGCCCGCGGCGAAAAGAAGAACGCGCCGGGCGTGCCGGTTTTCGGCGATCTTCAAGTCTTCGATCCGCCGGCTGAGCGCGCGGTACATCCGATCGGAAAGAAACCAGATGCCCGCCACGGAGGAGAAGCTCAATTGCAGACTGACGCTCGCACAGGCGGAGGGATTGAGAAGGAGCAGCAGGGCAAGCGCCGTCAAAAGCGACGTTACGCCGTCGCTCTCCCGGCCGAAAAGCGGGGCGGCGAGAAGGAAGAACTGCATGACCGCCGCACGTGTCACCGACGGCGTAAAGCCGGTCATTGCCGCAAAGAGCAGCAGCACCGGCAGACTCACCGCGACCGCCCACGGCCGCCGCCCGATCAGCAGAAAGAGAAAGCCCATGAGAAAGGCGATGTGCATGCCGGACACCGCCACGACGTGCGCGAGCCCCGCATCGGCAAGGGCGTAGTAATGCGCGCCGTCGTCGTAAAGGTCGGTCTTGTCGCCGGTGAGGAGCGCCGTGAGAAACGGCTGCACATCCGGCGGAAACACGCTTTGGCAGATCCCGCCGATGGCGCGGCAGAGCGCCTTCGGCGCATAGAGAAACGAAAAGTCCCAGCGTCCGGTGATCTCCGGCGCGCCGGTCGCCGTAGCGCGAAGGAAGATGCCCTGCGCGGCGTAGGTATCCACGCTCTGCCCGTTGCGCTCGCGCGCCGGGAGCAGCTTTACCGGGACGGAAAGCTCGTCGCCCGGCGTGAGCGCGGTGAAATTTTCCGTATCGTAGGAGGCGATGCGGCACTTCACGCCCGGCAGGTCCGGGTCTCGGACACGCACCGTTATGTATTCGCTCGTATCGTAAATGTCCGGGTAGTCCGTCACGCGCACGGAGATCACACGCTTTTCCCCGGCGAGCGCGTCCGAGGGCGCGGCGAGAAAATGCTCCTGCACGAAAAAGGCAAAAAGCCCGATCGCCGCGCCGAGCAGCGCGAGATGCGCGCGGGCCCGGCCCTTTCCGCGCGGAAGCAGCAGCGAAAGCGCGGAAAGAAGCGCGCAGACGCCCGCCGCCGGGAGCAGAACGCTCTCCGGCAGGAGATAAAAGGATACGAAAACGGCAAGGGACAGCGTCCCGCAGAGCAGCGCCGCTTTACGCATGGCCGTTCTTTTCGTCCGTCAGGCCGAGCAGATAGTCTGTGGAAACGTGATACAGCTCCGCGAGCCGGATCACCGCCCAGACCGGGATCTCCCGGATACCGGCTTCGTACCGGCGGTAGACCTCCGGATGCATGGTCAGATATTCGGCGATCTTTTTTTGTGTCAGATCATGGTCTTCCCGAAGCTCATACAGACGCGGAAAATACATACAATCACCCGAGCTGATGCTACCAAACGGTTGCGTTCCGCTTAGTTTTTCCAACCATACGGTTGGTTGTGCATGTTTAAAAAAGCTCCCTTGTGCAAAGGGAGGCGATTGGGTTTGCGGTAAACCCATTTCTTCCCGCGGGCGGAGCAGAGCCCCGCCCGCGGGCGCAATGCAGATATTCCTGTAGGGGCGGGGCTCTGCCCCGCCCCTGTACGTTTTTCCGTACCCTTTACGCCATCGTGTCGTCCAGACGCTTGCCGCCGAGGATGTGGAAGTGGAGATGCTTCACGGTCTGTCCGGCGTCGGAGCCGACGTTGGATACGATGCGGTAGCCGCCGGTCAGCGCTTCGCGCTCGGCGATCTTCGCCGCGGCGACGAGGCAGCGCGCGGCGGCTGCGGAGTTTTCCTCCGTCAACTCCGCGGCGGAGCCGATGTGCTCTTTCGGCACAACGAGAATGTGCGTCGGGGCCTGGGGGTTGATGTCGCGGAAGGCGTAGACGTGCTCGTCCTCATACACCTTCGCGGACGGGATCTCCCCGGCGATGATCTTGCAGAAAAGGCAGTCGTTCATAATAGTGCTCCTTTCATAATGGGCAAAAGCCGCCGCAATGCGGCGGCTTTTGAAAAAATCAGTTCAGCTTTCCGGCGACGAAATCGTCCACGGTAGCAAGAGCGTCGTCGAGCTTGAGCGTATCGGTGCCGCCGCCCATGGCGGAATCCGGCTTGCCGCCGCCCTTGCCGCCGCAGATGGCGGTGACGGAGCGGATGATATCGCCCGCGCGGACGCCGGCAGCGACCGCCGCCTTGCCGCACACGCTGTGGAAGGTGATCTTCCCGTCGTGCACGGCGGCAAGCACCGCAACGATGCTCTCGTCCTTGTCGCGCAGGAAATCGCCGATCTTGCGGAGGTTATCCGGCGTATCGACCGGCACGACGCCGGTGAACACGTGCAGCGGGCCGACCTTCTTGGAGCTGGCGAGGAAGCTCTCGGCGTTGGAGAGCATTTCGCGGCCGCGGAACTTTTCGAGCTCGGAGCGCAGCTCGCGGATCTCGCTCGTGCGCGCCTCGGCGCGGGTGAGCAGTTCCTCCGGCTTGGCCTTGAGACGCTCGGAGAGCGTCATGAGCAGACGGGTGTTGTTCTCCATGAATTTGAGCGTTTCCTGGCCGGTGATGGCCTCGATACGGCGCACGCCGCTCGCAACGGAGAACTCGCTCACGATGCGCAGCGAGCCGACCTTCGCGGTATTGTCGAGGTGCGTGCCGCCGCAGAACTCCACGGAGTAACCATCGCCCATATCGACGACGCGGACAACGTCGCCGTACTTTTCGCCGAAGAGCGCCATTGCGCCGATACTGCGCGCCTCCGCGATGGGCATCTCCTTCACGGTGATGGGGAAGCCTTCGAGCACGGCCTCGTTCACCATGCGCTCGACGGAGGCGATCTCCTCGGGCTTCATGGCGGAGAAGTGGGTAAAGTCAAAGCGGAGACGGTCGGGCTCAACGAGCGAACCGGCCTGATGGACATGGTCGCCGAGAACGGTGCGCAGCGCCTTGTGCAGCAGGTGCGTGGCGCTGTGGGCGCGCATGATCGCCTTGCGGCGGCCGGTATCGACGCAGGCGTTCACCTTGTCGCCGACGGCGAGATTGCCGGAGACCATCACACCGTGGTGCAGCACCTTGCCGGCCTTGTTCTTCTGCACATCGTGCACCTCAAAGACGGCGTCCTTGAGAATGAGCAGGCCATGGTCGGCACTCTGGCCGCCCATTTCGGCGTAGAACGGTGTTTTATCAAGAACGATGCTCGCGTGCACGCCGGAGCCGACGCGCTCGCGCAGCTCGTCCTCGGCAACGATGGCGAGGATGGTGCAGTCGTCGTGCAGACGCTCATAGCCGGTGAACTTGGTGGGGAGATTGTCCAGGCCGAGATCGAGCCCCGCCCATGCGGTCTCATCGGAGCTGCGGGCGGCGCGGGCGCGCTCGCGCTGTTCCTTCATCAGGGTCTGGAACGCGGGCTCATCGACCGTCATGCCCTCGTCCGCCGCCATTTCCTTCGTGAGATCCAGCGGGAAGCCGTAGGTATCGTAGAGCTTGAAGGCGTCGGCGCCGGAGAACACGGTCTCGCCCTTTTCCTTGTGGGAGGCGAGCATACCGGCGAAGATGGCCATGCCGCCGTCGATCGTGCGGGAGAAGTTCTCCTCCTCGGAGCGGATGACGCCGGTGATGTACTCCTGCCGCTCGGTAAGCTCGGGGTAAGCGCCGCGGTTCTCGTGGATGACGGTATCGCAGACTTTATAAAGGAACGGCTCCTTCTCGCCGAGCAGACGTCCGTGGCGGGCGGCGCGGCGGAGCAGACGGCGCAGCACGTAGCCGCGGCCCTCGTTGGAGGGGAGAACGCCGTCGCAGATCATAAAGGTCGAGGAGCGGATGTGGTCGGTGATGATGCGGAGAGACACGTCCTTCGCGTTCGTCTCGCCGTAGTGCGCGCCGGTGATCTCGCTCACCTTGTGGGTGATGTTCATCACGGTATCGACGTCGAAGAGGGAGTTCACGTCCTGGCAGACGACCGCGAGACGCTCAAGACCCATGCCGGTGTCGATGTTCTTCTGGGCAAGCTCGGTGTAGTTGCCCTGACCGTCGTTGTTGAACTGGGAGAACACGATGTTCCAGATCTCAATATACCGGTCGCAGTCGCACCCCACGGTGCAGCCGGGCTTGCCGCAGCCGTATTTCTCGCCGCGGTCGTAGTAGATCTCGGAGCAGGGGCCGCACGGACCGCTGCCGTGCTCCCAGAAGTTGTCCTCCTTGCCGAAGCGGAAAATGTGCTCCGGGGCGATGCCGATCTCGTTGTGCCAGATGTTCCAGGCCTCGTCGTCATCGAGATAGACGCTCGGGTACAGCCGGTCGGGGTCGATGCCGACCCAGTCGGGGGAGGTCAGAAATTCCCACGCCCAGTGGATGGCTTCGCGCTTGAAGTAATCGCCGAAGGAGAAGTTGCCGAGCATTTCAAAGTAAGTGCCGTGGCGGGCCGTCTTGCCGATGTTTTCGATATCGGGCGTGCGGATGCACTTCTGGCAGGTCGTCACGCGGCGGCGCGGCGGCTCTTCTTCCCCGGTGAACCATGTTTTCATGGGGCTCATGCCGGCGTTGATGAGCAGGAGCGAGGGGTCGTTGCGGGGGATCAGCGAGAAGCTGGGCAGACGCAGATGACCTTTTGTCTCAAAGAAGGAGAGATACATCTCCCGCAGCTCATTGAGTCCGAAATTTTTCATACTAACCTCCAAAAACAAATACACCCCGCCCCCGAAAAACAGGGGCGGGGAAAAACATTCCACGCGGTACCACCCTGATTGCGGCTTTAAGCGCTGACGCCAGCCGTATCTCGTGCGCCCGATAACGGAGGCGGACCGCCGCGCTCTTCGCGCGAAGGCTCAAAAGTGGCTGCCGCGGCGCCGGACGAGGGGCTTTCAGCCTCCCCCTCTCTCTGTAGACCGTATCAGCGCGGCTTGCTTCGTCATAGCCCAAAAATCTTATACATTCTATCACGAAATATCCGCTTGTCAACCGGGAAAATGACTCTTTCCGGCGGTTTTTCCGTACAGGAAAAACATACTGCTTGCTATCATCGCGCAAAAGTGTTACCTTTATAAAGGGTTTTTATGCCTCTGATACGTTTATACTAACCCGGAGGAGGGGAAAAATGCCCAACTGCGATGCCGGACTCGTTTCCGTTCTCATGAGCGTATATAACGGCGCCCCCACGCTCGAAAAGGCGGCGGCGTCCGTTCTGGCGCAGACGTACCGCGATCTGGAGCTCATCCTCTGCGACGACGCCTCCACGGACGATACATGGCGCACCATGCAGCGTATTGCCGCGCAGGATGCGCGCGTCACGGTCTTCCAAAACAAAACAAATCTCGGTCTCGGCGCTTCGCTCAACGAGTGCCTTGCGCGCGCGCAGGGCGCATATATTGCCCGGCAGGACGCCGACGATGTTTCCGACTCTGACCGGATCGAGCGGACGATGGACTTTCTGCTCTCGTCCGGCGCGCCCTACGCCGCGTGCGGCGTGCGCGTTTTCGACGATACCGGCGTATGGAGCACGCGGCAGTTTCCGCAGAAGATCACGAAGCACATCATCGCGCAGAAGAATCCCTTCTTCCACCCGACGATGCTCTTCCGCCGCGCCGTGCTCGAGAGCGTGAACGGCTACAGCACCTCCCCCGAAACGCGCCGCACGGAGGATTATGATCTCGTCATGCGGCTTGCCGCCAACGGCGTGATCGGGGAAAACTTGCAGGAGATCCTTTACTCGGTGTACGAACCGCAGGAAGCCTATCTCCGTCACAATGCCAGGACCCGCATGTATGAGGTTCGCGTCCGCGCGCGCGGACTGCGCGCAATGGGCTCTCCGGCTTCGGATTACATCTATCTTGTCAAACCGCTCATCATGGCGTGCGTTCCGCGCGGCATGATGCGCTCGGTAAAGCGGCTGCAGTGGAAGCTGCAGAGCCGCGATACGAAAAAGTGAGGAATACCGGATCATGGCATTCAACAAAGGCTACGTAAAAGAAAAAATGGAGGGCTTTCGCCGGTTCACGCCGCTGCTGCGCGAGCTTGTGGTGCGCGACATCAAGGTGCGCTACCGCCATTCCGCGCTGGGGCTCGTGTGGACGGTGCTCAACCCGCTGCTGATGATGGTCGTCATCACGATCGTCTTTTCCACGCTCTTCAAGCAGAATATCCCGAATTTCCCGATCTATTATCTTTCGGGCTCGCTCATCTTTGCGTTCAATTCGGAATCGACGACGACCGCGCTCAACTCGATCATATCCAACGCCTCCCTCATCAAAAAGGTCTATATCCCGAAGTACCTTTTCCCGCTCTCGAATGTGCTTTCAGGGCTTGTGAATCTCGGGTTTTCGCTCATTGCGATGTTCATCGTGATGCTCATTACCGACGCGCCGTTCCACGCGACGCTCCTGCTGCTCCCGATCCCCATTTTCTATACGTTCCTCTTCTCCGTCGGGCTCGGCATCCTGCTCTCGGCGGTCACGGTGTTTTTCCGCGATATCGCGCATTTCTACAGCGTGTTCATTCTCGCGTGGACATACTTCACGCCCATCTTCTACCCCGTGGAGATCCTGCCGGACGCCGTGATGAAGCTCATGCAGATCAACCCGATGTACCATCTTGTTTCCTACATGCGCTCCATCGTGCTCTACGGCGTGTTCCCCAGTCTGAAGGAAAACCTTCTCTGCCTGTGTCTGGGGCTTTTGATGCTCGCGCTGGGGCTTTTCTTATTTTATAAAAAGCAGGACAAGTTCGTCCTGTATGTCTGAGCGGAGGTGCGCCATGGGCAGCGTTATTAAAGTCAACGATGTTTCGATGATGTTCAATCTCAGCTCGGAGAAGATCGACAGCATCAAGGAATATTTCATCAAGGCTGTGCGCCGGGAGCTCCATTTTCAGGAGTTCTGGGCGCTGCGGGACATATCGTTCACGCTCGAAAAGGGCGATTCTCTCGGCATCGTCGGGCTGAACGGCTCCGGCAAGAGCACGCTTTTGAAAATCGTCTCCGGCATTTTGAAGCCGACCAAGGGCACGGTGGAGACCTACGGGAGCATCGCTCCCCTCATCGAGCTCGGCGCGGGCTTTGACGCCAACCTTTCCGCGCGCGAGAACATCTATCTCAACGGCGCGATCCTCGGCTACAGCCGCGCGTATATGTCCGAGCGGTTCGACGAGATCATCGAGTTTGCCGAATTGCAGGACTTTGTGGACACCGCCGTGAAGAACTATTCCTCCGGCATGGTGGCGCGTCTCGGCTTTGCCATTGCGACGATGAACGTGCCGGACATTCTCATCATCGACGAGATCCTCGCCGTCGGCGACTATAAATTTCAGGAGAAGAGCTTCGCGCGCATGCAGGAGATGATCGCCTCCGGCGCAACGGTCGTTTTCGTCTCCCACTCGATCGAGCAGGTGCAGAAGATCTGCAAAAAGGCTCTCTGGCTCGAGCACGGCCATATGCGCATGCTCGGCGACGCGGACGCCGTGTGCGGGGAGTATATGCGCGCATGAGTACCGCCGCACCGAAGAAAAAGCGCGTCCTTTTTATCATCAACCAGTTCTTTAGGGGCGGCGCGGAAACGGCGCTCGTGAATCTCCTGCGCACGATGGACAGCGCGCGCTTCGACGTTGATCTTCTCATCTTTGATATGATCGACCTGCCGGGCAGTCTCTCCCTCATACCGGAGATACCGGACTGGGTACACGTCATCAACGTGGCCGAAAACGAAAAAAAGACCGCGTTCGTGAAAAAGGCCGTCTTCAAGCTTGAGCGGAAGCTCACCGGCACGCAGCCGTTCCGCCGCGGCGCCATCCGCTATCTGCAAAACCAATACTACGACGCCGCCATTTCCTACGGCGAGTGGTTTTCGAGCGCGCTCTGCGCGCGCTATGCCGCGGCACGGCGCAAATATGTCTGGATCCACGCAGACATGGACAAGGCCGCCTTTCTCCACCCGGACATCCTGCGCTTTGAAGCGCAGTTCGACGGCTTTCTCTTCGCCTCCCGCCACTCGATGGAGGGGGCGGTGAAAAAATATCCGCAGCTCGCCTCCCGCTCGGCCGTGCTTTCGAACCGCGTGGACAGCGAGAAGATCATCGCCATGAGTGAGGAACCGCTGCCCGTCTCTCTGCCGAAGGACGGTCTGCCGCTGCTCGTGACGGTCGCAAACGTGCGTGAGGAGAAAAACCATCTGCGGCAGGTCGCGGCGATGCAGCGGCTCTTTTCCGAGGGGCTGCGGTTTCGCTGGGTGAATATCGGCTCGCTTGCCAACGCCCCGCTCGTGGAAAAGCTCCGGCTTGCGGTGCGGGATGCGGGGCTTGAAGACTATTTCACACTGACCGGCCCGCTCGACAATCCCTACGGCGTGATGCGCCGCGCCGACGCCGTGTGCGTCCTCTCCGACCATGAATCGTGGTCGATGGTCATCACGGAAGCAAAGGCGCTCGGCGTGCCGGTGATCGCAACGCGCACCTCCGGCGCGCTCGAACAGATCGAAGACGGCAAAAACGGCGTCCTCTGCGGCTTTTCCGATGAAGAGATCGCCGAAAGCCTCCGCGCCTTTCTCACCGGCGGCGCGGCGGAGACGATGCGCCGGGACGCGAAACGTCCAGCCGCCGAAACATCCCGGGACACACTGGAAGCGCTATTGGAAAACGACACGAAAAAGGCTCTCTATGTATTCGACGATATAAACTACGCGAGCGGCGCCCGCGCCGCGGCGCTCGCGCAGGCGCGCGCCGTGTCCGGCGTAGCGGAGGTATGGCTCTATTCCGCTGAGCCGTGCCGGGACGCCGCGCTCCGACAGGAGTTCCGGCTGCTTGAGATCCCCGACGGTGGGGGGCTGCGTCTGCTCTCACGCCCGACGCGGCAGGTGCTGCGCGACGGGGACGTATCCTTCGCCGGAAAGCTTCTCCGGCTCGCCTACGCGGTGCTCGCGCACATCGGGCTCGAGTCTGTGCTGCCGAAAGCGCTGCTGCGGCGAAACATGGCCGCGGCGTTTGAGACCTTCGACACGATCTTTGTCGTGAGCGAGGCCTCCAAAATGCGGGAATTTGTCTCCCGCTGCCGCCATCCGGGAAAGATCCAGTGGATCCATACGGACTACGCCGCCTGGCGGGAGCTGAACGAATGGACGCGCGCCGTTACGAAAAACGACGCCGCGCTCTATCGCCGGTTCGATGCGATCGTCTGTCTCAACAAGACGCTGCGCGAAAAGTTTCTCGCCGTATATCCGCAGTTCGCGGACAAGACGCTCGCCGTGCCGAACCCGGTGTTCCGCGGCGAGATACGCGAGCGCGCCAAAGCGCCGCTCACGGTGCCGGTGGACGAGCGGGTCTGCAATCTCATCACCATCGGGCGGCTCGAGCGCGAAAAGCGCTATGACCGGCTGCTCGATATCGCCGCGGAGCTGAAAAAGCGCGGCTTCGCGTTCCGCTGGTACTTTGCCGGCAGCGGGCCTCTGTACGAGGATATCCGGCGGCGGCGCGACGCGCTCGGTCTCGGCCCGTGCGTGACGCTGACCGGATATATGGAAAACCCGTGTCCCCTGCTCGCGCGGTGCGATGCGCTCGTGCTCTTTTCGGAGTATGAGGGCACGCCCGTCACGATCGACGAGGCCAAAACGCTCGGCGTGCCGGTCATCGCCAACGACGTTGGCGGCGTAAGGGAGATGCTGGAGGACGGGCGGTACGGCAAAATTACAAGCGACGACAACGGCTTCATCAAACTTATCACTCAGCTATAGAAGGAGATCCAAGGATGGCGAAAATTATTTTTACGGTCGACAACATAAACTACAAAGGCGGCGGACATTTCGCCACGTTTAAGATCGCCAACTATCTTTGCAGCTGCGGCCACGGGGTCATTTTGTACTCTCCCGTTAAAGCGGAAGCATCGGTGCGCGCGGAGCTTGCTGACGGAATCGTGGTCTCACAAAGAGCCTCTTTTTCCGATGCCGACTATATCGTCGTTCCGTTTGAGAATTCAGCCTTCTTTGAAAAAATCGCAAACCTCAAAACCCGCGCAAAGAAGATCCAGTGGATACACATCGATTACGACGTCTGGAAGAACGTCGTGCAGGACGATACGGAGCGCAGAAGGCGGCTGCTCACAGCCTATGACAGGATCGTTTTTGTTTCGGAACATAACCGGAACAACTTTTTGAAGTATTTCCCCGAACACGCAGAAAAAAGCACAGTAGTATACAATTTCGTAGATTCTGACAAAATCCGCGCTATGGCAGCCGATGCAGTCGATGCGGAACTTTTCTCTAAGAAAACGTCCTATTCGCTGACCGTTGTTCTGCCCGGACGGCTGGAAGAGCAGAAAGCCTTTCACCGGATGCTGGACGCCGCCAAAGTACTGAAAGAGCGTGGATTGAATATTGAATGGCTGATTTTAGGACGCGGATATGAATACGATTCCCTTCTGCAGAAGAAGGAGCGCTACGGTCTGGACAATGTGCATTTTCTCGGCTTTCGGCAAAACCCGTATTCCTACATGAAGGCCGCCGACGTAACGGCGATTTTATCGGAATACGAAGGTCTCGCTCTCACCGTAGCAGAGAGCCTTACCGCCGGAACGCCGGTGCTGTCCACCCGCACCGGCGGTGTGGCGGAACTGCTTCCGGACGAATACGGCTGGATTATAGAAAATGACCTTTTGTCGATTATAGACGGAATGACCGCCATTTACGATGACCGGAAATTGCTGGAAGAAAAGAGAACTGCTCTTCGCTCCTATGCGTACAACAACGAACGAATCAAAGAAAGTCTGGACGCCCTTTTCCAGACCTCCGAAGAAAGAGGCCGCGCCGTGATGCACACGCAAACTATCTACTCCTCTAATAAAACGCCGGATATTTCCGTCATTATCCCGGTATACAACACCGCCGACTATCTCCCGGAGTGCCTTGACTCTGTGGTGGGACAGACTTTCGATAGCTTTGAGATCATTATCGTTAATGACGGCTCGACAGACAAGTCGCAGACGATCATCGATGACTATGTATATCAGTTTTCTGACCGTATCCGGGCGTTCACTATACCGAACGGCGGGCTGGGCAACGCGCGCAATTACGGTATCGGCAAAGCCCGCGGAAAATATCTCGCATTCGTTGATTCCGACGATTTTATCCACTGCGATATGCTCAAAAAAATGTATGAAGCCGCACGGCAGCACAATGCCGACTGCGTGATGGCGGATTATATCGCCTTCTGGGACGACGGGCGGGAAGAGCTCGTCCGCTCCGTTGAGTTTCCCGACGCCGGACGGCCGGATATTATGAAATACTCCGCCAAGTACGGCACAGTGAATATCTGCACAAAGCTGGTCGCGCGCGAGCTTTTCGATATCATCCGCTTCCCTGCCGGATTCTACGAGGATCTCGCCACAACGCCGATCCTTCTGAGCTGGGCCAAAAACGTCTCCTATCTCCGCGAAGGGCTCTATTTTTACCGCCAGCGCGTCGGTTCCATCACGTCGATAAAATCCGGCGACAAGCGCCTGCTCGACTGCTATGCCGCGTGGGATCGTATCCGCGAACACGCCAACCCTCTCTTTGAAAAGGAAATACAGTTTGCGGTATACTGGAGCCTCAACTTTTTCTGCACCAATTTTCTCGATGACTTCACAAAGCAGTCCAAGGATTACTATGACCGGAACCGGGACTATTTCCGCGGAAACGCTTATATTGCCGACGCGATCCGTGAAGAGACATTTCTGGATTTTGAGCATCTGGACACGATTCCGAAAATCATCCATTACTGCTGGTTCGGCAACGGGGAGAAAAGCGAGCTCATTCAAAAATGCATGGATTCCTGGAAGAAGTACGCCCCGGATTTTGAGATCATGGAGTGGAATGAATCCAATTGCGACATTCACACAAACCGGTATGTGGAAGAAGCGTACGAAAAGAAGCAGTATGCCTTTGTTTCCGATTATTTTCGGTTAAAGGCGCTGTACGATCACGGTGGCGTTTACATGGATACAGACATGGAACTTCATCAGCCGCTGGAAAGCTTTCTCTATGCGAAAGCGTTCTTTGCCTTTGAAACGCCTCTCTTCATTCACGCCGGTATTTTGGGTGCCGAAAAAAACTGCGGGCTCATTGGTGAACTGCGCCGCTCGTATGAAGAAGACACTTTCGATCTGACAGAGTGTCCCGGAGAGGACTTCACGATCCCACGCCATCTTACGCAGCTTCTCATCAAACGGACGAACCTGCAATTGAACGGAAAATCACAGCTTTTGGAAGGCAACATCCGTGTATTCAGCGCCAATCGTATGACTGTGAATATGCACGACGGGAGATGTGTCTGCGAGCACCATTACGAGGGCAGTTGGCTAAGAAAGGATAATGGTCCAGCTCCGGATTATACATACGAAGTTTTGAAGCACTACTTCACATGGGATCTGCTGCACGGAGACAACGACATATCTCTCCCCGGTGATACGGCGCAGCTTCTAACATACTACAAAAGCGAATGCGATCGCTACGAAAACTCCACCTGTTGGAAGATCACCAAGCCGCTCCGCATTCTCGGAGATTTTCTGAAAAAGATTTTCCGACGCAATGAAGTCTCCTGACCGAAACGCATTATCGGAGTACGGGTTATGAAAAAAAGCAAAAACTATCTCGCATTGCCGGCCATCGTTCTGGCTGCGCTTTATCTCACCTTTCTGGTCAACCTCCATACGCTCGAAACCTCATTGCAGAGAGTCTTTATCTTCTGCTATTTTGTGGTCATGGGCGTGCTGGCATTCTTTTTGAAGAGCAAATACGCCGAGGGAAAGCCGTTCCCGCTCCAAAGCCGGATCGCCGCGGCGCTGCTCGCCGCGCTGCTCGTCGGCGCGGGCTGGAACACATTCCTGCCGCATGTGCGCTTCCCGCTGGAAGGCTCGCACATGTACGCGCTCTGGGAAAAGCTGCTCTATACGCTCGGCGCGTGGTGCGTTGTGTTCTACTTTGCGCAGCTCGCGCTGCTGTTTCTCGCCCGCCCCATGGAAAAACGTGGCTGGACAGAGCGGCAGAAAGTGCTCGCCTTTCTTCTCATGGGAAACTTTGTGTTTCTCTTTTTCACGAGCGATCGCATCCAGCCAACGCATCTGACGCAGGGCTTTCTCCTGCTGCTGACGGTCGCTTCTGTCTGGTGCTTCAACCGGAAGAGCGGCTGTATGGAAAAGTACCGCACAAAGGGCTCCCGTGCCGCCATTGGGATAATCGCCGTTTATGCCTCGCTTGCGAGCTTCGCGCAGCGCTTCTTTCTGGACGGCAACACGAGGATGCACTTTTCGCTGCCGGGGCTTTTCTATGTGCTAAGCGGTATTCTCTGGTTCATCCCGGTCGTGTGGCTGATGCTGTTCGCGCTGGAATGGCTCTCCGCCCGTCCCCGCACGCTGCCGAAACCGGGAAGCCGGAAGAAGGCGCTGTGCGTTCTTCTTATTGCACTGCTTCTCTGTCAGGTCTTTGTGCTCTGGGTCGAATGGCCGGGCGGATTTCCGCTCGACGCCGTTTATCAATACCGTCAGGCGATGGGTGAGCTCCCGCTGAGCGACGATCATCCGGTGCTGGATACGCTGCTCATACGTGCTGTTCTGACGGTCTTTCCGCATCCCGCCGCGCTCACGGCGGTGCAGCTGCTGCTCTTCTCGCTCGTGCTGTGCGCATTCCTCATGATGGGGTACGACCGCGGTGTGCCGCTGCCGCTGCTCGTATTTCTCGGGTGCTTCTTTGCGCTGATGCCGAATCAGGTGCTCAGCTGGACGAACGTACTAAAGGACTTCCCGTTCACGTTCGCGCTTTTGTGGGGTACATATCTCCTTTTGCAGCTTGCGCTCGATACGACGCGCAGCCGGAAATGGCCGTTTTACGCCTGTCTTGCGCTGGACATCTTTCTCGTGTCCCTCCTGCGGCACAACGGCGCCGCGCCCGCGGCGGCGATGATCGTTCTCTGCATCGTGCTCACCGTCCGGCGCTATGAGCAGGTGAAGCTCCGCGCTCTCACTGCGGCGGTGCTCGCGGCGGTATCGTTCGGCGTATTCAAGGGGCCGGTCATGACCGCGCTCAACGTTGCCCCGACAGTGCTCTCGCCCTACACAACGCTTTTCTGCGCCGTCGGCTCGTGCGTAAATAAGGATCTGCCGCTCTCCGAGGAAGCGGACGCGATTTTGGAAAAGGCACTCCCGCTCGAGGACTGGCACGATTATTACGCCCGCTATTACGGCCATGATTTCTATTACTGGGGCCGTCCGGAGGGGAGCGTTCCCTATACGCCGACGGAGGTAACGACGCCGGATATCCTCCGGGTCTACGGCGAAGCGCTATGCAAGTATCCGGATGTGATACTAAAGGACCGCATCGACGGCTGCGACATTCTCTGGGATGTCGCGGAACCGGAGGACAGCTTCAACGCAAAGTCCTTCTGTCTTGTGTATGACCGGGACTGGATGGCGCAGTACGTCGATATGGCCGATTACTACGATGCGGACGACGGCGTGCTCCGCGATTACCGGCAGAACTTCTTCACCAAAGCCTACCTCCGGCTGACCGGAACGCCCCGGAACAGCGTGGTGGACATTCTGCTCTGGCGCACGGGCGCGTATCTGATCGCGTTCTGGGTGCTGCTGCTCTTCTGGCGGAAAAACGGTATGCAGCGTTTCCGCTCCGCAGCCGTGCCGTTCCTCGGCAATCTCATCATCTCCGTGCTGTATGTTTACCACCAGAGCTTCCGGTACGTCTACTTCGTGCAGGTGTGCGTGCTCGCGCTCCTCTTCGCCACGGTCGTGTGCAGACCGCGGCCGCCGCAGCCGGAAGAAGAATAAAAAATGACCGCCGCGTTTCCGGTGTTTCGGAAACGCGGCGGTCGATTTTCTCAGGAGTCTTTTTTATCGACGCGGTATTTTTTCTTGAAGATGCTCGCGCGTATGCCGAGCTCCTTGCCCTTGACGAGGCGGGCGAAGTTCTTCCGGTGCTTCCAGAAGATGAGCGCGACCGTGGCGGCCATGATCGCAATATCCCAGCCGCTCCGTCCCGTGAGGATGCACCAGACGAGATACCCCACGCTCGCCGAGAGCGTGCCGATGAACATATAGTCCGTGATGAACGTGATGACCGCGACGCCCGCCACAAGGATGAGAAACAGCCGCCAGTCGAGCGCGAGCGCGCTGCCGAGCAGCACCGCGATGCCCTTGCCGCCCTGGAATTCCAGATAGAACGGATAGAGATGCCCCGCCACGCACGCCGCCATCGTCACGGTCTGGATGGAGGGCGAGCTGTGGAACAGAAATCCCGCCAGCCATACCATGAGCGCCGATTTGAGCGCGTCGCACAGAAACACGACCGCCGCGACGCCCGAGCCCATCGTCCGCCCGGCGTTCGTCGTCCCGGCGTTGCCGGAGCCCTTCGTGCGGATATCAAAGCCGCGCTTCTTCGCCAGCAGCCACGCAAAATTCACCGCTCCGGCCAGATAGCCCGCGAGAATGCAGAACACATACGGAAGAACGGTTTTCAAAAAAGTCTGCATGAATGCGATCCTTTCGCAGATACATAAAGAAATTTATATACTTCGGCATACTACTATGTGATATCACAGTATAAAGATTTTGTCAACGAACATATCCGCGCTATTGTCTTTTTCGGCGGAAAGGTACTTGCGTTTCCGCGCCTCAGCGGGTAAACTGTATCTGTATTTAAATTATGTAACCCAATTCAATACGGAGGTAGTATATGTACTGCACGAAAAAAATTGCGTCGGATCTTGTCTGGGTCGGCGCGAACGACCGCCGTCTCGCCATGTTTGAGGGCGTATATTCCGTTCCGGCGGGCGTTTCCTATAACTCCTATCTTCTCACGGATGAGAAGACCGTCCTCTTCGACACGGTCGATAAGGCCGTGAGCCGCACCTTCTTCGAAAATCTGGAGCACGAGCTCGGCGGGCGGCCGCTCGACTATGTGATCGTACACCACATGGAGCCGGACCACTCCGCCACGCTCTCGGAGCTGCTGCTGCGCCACCCGGAAACCACGGTCGTCTGCAACGACAAGACCGCCGTGATGATCGCGCAGTTTTTCGGCAAGGACGCCGTGAAGAACATGCATCTCGTCAAGGAGGGCGACGTGCTCTCCGCTGGCGCGCACGAGCTCACGTTCTATCTTGCCCCGATGATCCACTGGCCGGAGGTCATGATGACCTACGACAAGAGCGCGCACACGCTCTTCACCGCGGACGCCTTCGGCGTTTTCGGCGCGCTCAACGGCGCGATCTTCGCCGACGAGGTGGATTTTGACCGCGACTATCTCAAGGAGGCACGCCGGTACTATACGAACATCGTCGGCAAATACGGCGTGCAGGTGCAGAATCTCTTCAAGAAGATCGCGGGTCTGGACATTCAGATGCTCTGCCCGCTGCACGGCTTCGTCTGGCGGCGTGATCTCGGATATATTCTGGAAAAGTACAACCTCTGGAGCACCTATACGCCGGAGGACAAGGGCGTGATGATCGCGTACGCCTCGATCTACGGCAACACGGAAAACGCCGCCGAGATCCTCGCCTCGAAGCTGCGCGAGCGCGGTGTGCGCACCGCGATGTACGACGTGTCCGTCACCCCGGCCTCGGACATCATCGCCGAGTGCTTCCGGTGGAGCCATCTGGTGTTTGCCTCGGCGACGTACAACGGCGGCATTTTCGTCACGATGGACGAGCTGCTGCGCGATATCGCCGCGCACAATCTCCAGAAGCGCACCGTCGCTTTTATGGAAAACGGCACGTGGGCGCCCGTCAGCGCGCGGCAGATGGCGGCGATCCTCGCTCCGCTCAAGAACATGACGGTGCTCGAGCAGAGCGTCGCGATCCGCTCCTCGCTCACCGAAGGGCAGCTCGCCGAGATCGAAGCGCTCGCCGATGTGATCGCGGAGGGCATCCGGTAAAAACTGGCAACGAAAAATAACAAAAATTCCGAGTGCGGAGGAAACCTTTTGACCCCGCCGCGCGTCTTATAGTCAGAAAGCAAGCGGCAGGGCTATGCGCCGCGCCGTTTTCAAGGAGGTACTTTGTTATGACAAAGAAACTGATGGCTCTTCTGCTCGCCGTGCTGATGGCAGTATCGCTGCTGCCCATGCCGGCGATGGCAGGCGACGCCCAAGTCATCACGGACCTTTCGGGCATTTCCGCGGGAGGATCCTATGTTGTCGATAAATCCGTCAAGGATATCGTCCTCTCCGCGCCGCTTACGCTCGACAAGGACGTGACGCTCGAACTGACCGGTCAGACGGTCACGCTCAAGCTCGCCGACGGCGAGAGCTATGCCGACGCTTCCGTTTTCCATGTGGAGAGCGGCAGTCTGACGCTCAAGGGCTCCGGCACGGTCAAGGTGCCGGATAACGCCTCCGGCGTCGTTGTCGCGAAGGACGCCGCCGTGACCATCTCGGGCGAGGTCGGCATCTCCGGCGGCGCTTCCGGCGTGAAGGCCGTTGTCGGCGCTTCCGGCGTGAAGATCCGCGTGAATACGCTCGGCAAGATCGAGTCGGCAAACGGCATCAACCTGTCCGGCGCTTCCGGCGAGATCAAGATCGCCTCCGGCACGGTCAAGGGCAGCGTCTGCGCCATTGCCCCCGATAAGGACAACGCGCTCACGCTCGGCAAGATGCTCGACGGCTCCACGCTCTACATCGGCGGCACGGCCGCCACGGAGGAGCAGCTTGCCGCCGCTCCCACCGCCGAAATGACGGAGCTTGTTTTTGACGACGGCAAAGCCCCCGCGCTGACTATTTCCTCCGCCGTGCGCACCTCGGAGACCGAGGGCAGCGTCACCTTCACTGCCTCGAAAGCCGGTACATACTACTACCAGCTCGACGGCGAACCCGCTTCCGCGGCGGACATCATGAAGGACGAGGCGAAGGCCGAGCTCGTCCGCGGCGCGAATACGATCTCTCTCAAGGATCTCGACGCCAACGCCCACACCGTCTACATTGCCGCGAAGGACGCCTTCGGCCATACGACCGAGCTTCTGACCGCAGCGATCCCCGCGGTGCTCGCCGCGCCGACCGCCCCCGTCTGGGACGGCAAGAAGGCCGCGTGGACCGGCGTGGAGGGTGTGAATGATTACACCGTGCAGCTCTATCTGGGCTCCGACGCCTACGGCGATCCCATCCCCGTGAATGGTGCGTCCGCTACGGATGATCTCTCCGACGTGATGAAGGACGACGGCGTTTACACGTTCGCCGTGCGTTCCGTCGGCGCGAACACCGTCGGCGCGTGGTCTGAGCGCAGCGCCGAAACGGTGCGCGACACCGCTGCCCCCATCCTCACGGTGCCGGCTGACGGCGTCAAGCGCACGGCGCAGGACACCGCCACCGTCGCCTTCGTCTCCAGCGAGGACGGCAAGCTTTACTATGTTCTCAACGACGATGCCGCCGATGTATTCACCTCCGGCAGCACCATGGCGCTCACGAAGGGCGAGGACAACACGCTCACGCTCACCGGCCTTGCCGACAGCGCCGCCGTCGTCGTCCGCTACGCCGCCGAGGACGGTCTCGGAAACCGCGGGGAAGTGCAGACCGTGACCGTGCCGCTCTATCTCGCGGCCCCCGCCACGCTCACCTGGGTGAACGGCACCTCCACCGCGATGTGGTCGGAGGTCCCCGGCGCTGCGTCCTACTGCGTGCAGCTCTATAAGGACGGCGCGGAGGTCACGCCTGCCGTCACCGCGGATACGACCAGCTACACCTTCACGCTGGAAGAGTCCGGCTCCTACACCTTCAAGGTGCAGGCCGTCAACGGCGATATTCTGAGCGCGTGGTCGGAAGCGAGCGGCGCTCTCGCCATCGATAAGACCGCGCCCGCCATCTCCGGCGAGAGCGCGAGCCGCACGGACGCTTCCAACGGCTCCGTGACCTTCACCTCCGACGAGGCCGGCAAGGTCTACTACATCGTCGGCGGCGAGAAGCCTACGCAGGATGCTCTTCTTGCCTCGGCAAACGTGAAGGACATCGCCTCCGGCGAAACGAAGATCGATCTCTCCGGTCTCGGCGCCGAAGCAACGAACGTGTATCTTATGGTCGTGGACGCCGCCGGGAACAAGAGCGACATTAAGACCGTGAAAGTTCCCGTGTATCTCGCAAAGCCCACCACGATCATCTGGGTCAACAACACCGCGACCGCCATGTGGAACGCCGTGTCCGGCGCGGAAGCCTATAACATCCAGCTTCTCCGCGACGGCAGCGATTACGGCAACGTGATCGTCGTCAACGGCGGCTCCGTTACGACCTCGGACCTTGCGCCCCACATGAACGACGACGGCGTTTACACCTTCCGCGTGCAGGCGGCCGCCGCCGGAACGCAGAGCGAGTGGTCGGACGCTTCCGCCACGAGCTATAAGCGCGACACCCAGAAGCCCACCATCAAGGGCGAGCCCTCCAAGCGCATCGACGCGAAGACCGCGGAGTTCTACTTCACCTCGTCCGAAGATGGAACGTATTACTACATGGTTGGCAGCGTGAACGGCGGTGTTCCGACCGCGGAGCAGATCGCCGACGACAAGAACCCGCACGGCGGCTGCACCAACGCCCGCACTACCATTAAGCTCAGCGATATCGCCGATACGAACGCCCGCAAGGTCTATGTCGTTGTGCGCGATAAGAGCGGCAATCTGAGCGACGTGTTCACGATCACCGTTCCCGCCTACAGCGCGCAGCCGACGCCCACCCCGACGCCGGCCCCGACCGCGACGCCGACGAGCGCTCCCACGACCTATACCGTGACGCTCCAGGGCGGCACCGGCTATACCATTGCCGCGACCGGCGGCTCCAAGAGCCCCGTAAACGCCGGCGGCAGCTTCTCCTTCACCGTGACGCCCAGCAACGGCTACACCCGCGGCAACGGCTTTTCCGTAAAGGCCAACGGCACGACGCTCACGAGCAACAACGGCGTTTACACCATCAGCAACATCAACGCCAACCAGACCGTCAGCGTGTCCGGCATTGTGAAGAGACAGAACACCGGCGGCGGCACGCTGCCCGCCGCGCCCGCCATCACCACCACGACGCTCGCCGCGGCCACGATGGGCAAGGAATACCGCCAGCAGATCACCGCCACCGGCGGCACGCCGATCACCTGGTCCTACAGCGGCACGCTGCCCGACGGCATGACGCTCGCGGCCAACACCGGTATTCTCTCCGGCACGCCCACGCAGGAAGGCTCCTTCCGCTTCGCCGTGAAGGCGACGAACTCCACCGGCTTCTCCACGCGGCAGATGACGCTCGTCGTCGCCGGCAGTGAGTACACCGTCACCAAAGGCGCGAACAGCGAATGGACGCAGGGCGGAGACAAGGGCATCGAATTCTCCGGCAGCGGCAAGGGCACATTCACCGTGAAGGTGGACGGCGCCGCGGTCGCCGCCGGGAAATACACCGCCTCCGCGGACGGCTCCACCGTCACGCTCAAGCCGGAATATCTCGACACGCTCGCCGCAGGCTCCCACACCGTGACGCTCGTCTACGGCGACGGCAGCGCGAAGGCCAAGTTCACCATCAAGGCGAAGGATAAGACCGTTGCCCCGACCGTATCCTCCCAGCCCGCTAGCGCGTCCGTCAACGCGGACAGCTCCGCCACGTTCACCGTGACGGCGAGCGGCACCACGCCGCTGCTCTGCCAGTGGCAGGTGGACAAAAACGACGGCAGCGGCTGGACGGACATCTCCGGCGCGGTGAACGCGAGCTACACCGTCGAAAAAGTCACCGCCGAGCAGAACGGCTGGAAGTACCGCTGCGTGATCAAAAACGCTGCCGGTTCCGTTGAGAGCAACGCCGCGACGCTCACCGTGAAGGAAGCCATCGGCGATGTGAAGAAAAACGACGACACCAAGGACACCACGTCGTCCGGCGGTCTCGGCCGCATCCTTCTCATCACGGGCATCATCGTGGCCGTCCTGGCACTCGGCGCGGGTCTGTACTTCTATTTCCGCCGCCGCAGCGCCTCCCGCTACACGGAGGACGATACCGCCTGGAGAAAGTGATCCGGAAATAAACCAATACGCAAGGGCCGCCCCTTATCGGGGCGGTCCTTGAGCTTGTCAAAAAAGGATTTTTGATAAGCTCTCAAACGAGACCCACTTCGTTGGGCTCTCGTTTGAAAAGGCTGCGGCTCGCCGCAGCGCACTCGCTTACGCTCGCACGTTTGCGAGCCGAGAAGTATTTTTGCCGACGTACACGCCGCCGGCAAAAATGCATTGAACTTTATTTGCGCCTGCGGGCGCAAACTCTGCGAGGCTTTTTCGACAGGCTGAAGGGCCACCCTTTGTCGGGGCGGCCCTGATTTTTTCCGTCTCTCGCATAGACTTTTTTCTGTCGGCCTTTTACCGGGCTGTGAAACCGTAAATCTGTGCAGGATGCAGCGGGATCGGGTGCGGAAGGGTGCTCTGCTTGTCATTATGAATAATATTTATTTCACCGCTTGACATTTTGGGATTTATGAATTAATATTCAATCACAAGTTAAATATATCGCCTTCCGCATCACCGGGTGCGGGTCAAAAAGACGTCCGGGCAATTCCGCAGGTACGGCGCACATGCGCTACAAGGAATGCCCCGGACGCCTTTTGCTTTATCCGGGCTGCAGCGGGCGGAAAGGAGAATTTTTATGTACATCAAGCCGTTTGCCGTAGAGGAATGGATGAACGAATGGGAGGTCGGCGCGCGATACAACATCGCGGAGACGTGCGTCGATTCCGTGTCGCTCAACGAGCTGTTCGCGCTGACCGGCGAGGACAAGGCCGCCTTTCTGGAGAATCTCGCCGCGCGCCGGCTGACCTACGGCGACATTGAAGGTGCGCCCGCGTTCCGGCAGGGCATCTGCTCGCTTTATAAAACGGTCAAGCCCGAAAACATCGTCACAACGCACGGCGCGGCGGGCGCGAACCACCATGTGTTCTGCTCGCTCGTATCGCCGGGTGACCGCGTCATCAGTGTTCTGCCGACGTACCAGCAGCTCTACTCCATCCCCGAATCGCTCGGCGCAAAGGTAAAGATTCTCCCCCTGAGCCGCGAAAACGGGTATCTCCCCGATCTTGACGCGCTGCGCGCGCTCGCCGTGCCGGGGACAAAAATGATCTGCATCAACAACCCCAACAATCCGACCGGCGCGCTCATGAGCCGCGATATGCTCGAAGAGATCGTGCAGATCGCGCGCGAGGCGGGCGCGTACATTCTCTGTGACGAGGTATACCGCCATCTCTCCCAGACCGACGAGTGGAGCGAATCCATCGCGGATCTTTACGAAAAGGGCATCTCCGTGAGCAGCATGTCGAAGGTCTTCTCTCTTGCCGGGCTGCGGCTCGGCTGGATCGCCACGCGCGACAAGGACGCGCTCCGCGCGCTCGTCTCTCACCGTGACTACGATCTCATCAGCGGCGGCATGATCGACGAGGCCATTGCCGCGCTCGCGCTCAAGCACAGCGATAAAATGCTCGCGCGCAGCCGCGCCATCGTGCGGGAAAATCTCGCCATTCTGGACAATTGGGTCGCCGGAGAAAAGCACGCGAGCTACGTCAAGCCCCTCGGCGGCACGACGGCGCTCGTCTACTACGATTTCGACATTCCCTCCTATGAGCTGTGCGAGGAGATGTACCATAAGACCGGTGCGTTCGTCACGCCGGGCGACTGCTTTGAGCAGCCGAAGAGTATGCGCATCGGCTACGCCTACGGTAAGGACGCGCTCGTGAAAGGGCTGAAGGCCGTGAGCAAGTACTTTGCGTGGAAGGAAAAGGAGCTGGAAAAATGAGCACCATCCGCGTCATCGGACGGGAGGATATCCAGAAGGTATTCACCGTGACCGCGGCGCTCCGCGCCGTAGAGAGCGCCTACGTCGGGAAATCCGCCGGAACGGGACGCGTGTGGCCGATGGTATTCCATGAGTTCGACCCCGGCCACGCCGATCTCGACATCAAATCCGGCGATCTCGAAAGCGCGGGCGTATACGGTCTGAAGGTCGTTTCATGGTATGACTCGAACGCAGAAAAGGCGCTCCCGGCGCTTTTCGGCACGTCGCTCCTCTTTGATCTTGCCACCGGCGAGCCGAAGGCGCTTTTGAACGCCGGGCCGATCACAGCGCTGCGCACCGGCGCCGCGGCCGCCGTCGGCGCAAAATACCTTGCGCGCAAGGACGCGAAAACGCTCACGATCGTCGGCTGCGGCGAGCTCTGCCCGTATCTTGCCACGGCCGCGCTCGCGGCGATCCCGTCCCTCAAGACCGTGTATCTCACAAACCCGCACCGCCCCGAAAAGGCCGCCGAGCGGCTCGCCGCTGTGACAGCGGCAACGGACGCGCTGCTCAAGGCGTGCGGTCATGCCCGTACCGCCGCGATCAACGCCGCGGCAGATGCAGCATCCGCCGTCGGAGAAAGCGACATCGTTTTCACCGCCACCTGCGCCAAGGCGCCGGTCGTGAAAAGCACCTGGGTCAAGCCCGGTACGCATGTAAGCTGTATCGGCGCCGACCTGCCCGGCAAGCAGGAGGTCGAATCGGCGGTGCTCGCCGGAGCCGTCGTGTACGGCGACGATACGGCGCAGTGCTTCGCCGTCGGCGAATGCGAGCTGCCGCACAAAGAGGGCGTCCTCCCCGCTCTCGCCGGGGAGCTCGGCGAGGTCATTCTCGGCGAAAAGGCCGGACGGACGAGCGATGCGGAGATCACCGTTTTCGACTCCACCGGCATCGCACTGCAGGACATCGCCTCCGCCGCGATCATCCTCAAAGCGTGTGAAAAGCAGGGTCTCGGCACGGTCTGCGAAATATGATACAGATAAAATCTCGCCCCGGACGGGATCGTCCGGGGCGAGGGTTTTCTGCAATTGCAATTATTCGACGCGGCCTTCCATACCCGAGACCTGAGGAAAAATGTCAAAATGAATAGGAAAACGGCAGGTAACGCTTGCGGAACCATGCCAGATGTTATATAATTTGACATAGTTCCGCAAGGCACGTAAAAAGGAGGATGAGAAATTGATGAAAAAAGCACTTCACAAGCTGACTCTCGCAGTACTTATCGCCGCGTTTATTCTGACTTTGGCCGGGTGCGGTTCCGATGATACCCTGAAAAAGAACATCACAGGAAGCTGGGCCTGCCGCGGGATCGACGTGACCGATATGATTCTGGAGGGAATGCTCGAGGGCGTCAGCGGCGATGCCGAAGCAGAGGAGTTCATCAGCAATATGAATGTCGGCGTGCTGACGGTGGACTATCTTCTCGATATCCGCGAGGACGGTACATTCGTTCTTTCGATCGATCCGAGTTCCGCCGGCAAGCTGGCCGATCAGCTTTCCGCCGCAATGGCTGACGTAATGTATGCCTATTTAGAAACCGAGCTGGAAAAGCTCGCAAACGAGAACGGCATGACGCTGGATGAGGCGATAAGTGTACTCGGCTGCAGCAACATAGATGAAGCGATTGAAAGCTCGCTGGGCGGACAGTCCCTGGCGGAGTATTGTGACGGGGTCTTCGCCGAATCGGACATACAGGACATTTTAGCAGAGGGCACGGAAAGCGGTACTTACAGCGTGAAAAGCGGCAAGATCCTTCTCTCCGCCGATGATGCGGCCATCAGCCTCATCGAGTATGATGAAAAATCCGACACCGTCTCTCTGACCGAGTCCGGCTTTGACGAGCCGTTCCTTTTCATCCGTCAGTAAGTAAACAAAACCTTTATAGGAACACTGCCCCGAACGGATGTTCCGTTCGGGGCAGCGTTCCTATACAAAGGAAAAATTATTCAACGCGGCCTTCGAGGACCTTGAGATCGTAGGGCTCGAATTTCACGTGGCGGTAGGCTTCCACATCCAGCGGCACGCCGGTCCAGTCGGAGTGCGGCTCGCCGGTCTGCTTGACGAGAACGTCGTACAGGATGTCGTACGTCACGCCGTCGATCGTCTCGGTCATCGTGCTGTAGGGCAGCGTGCGGTGATAGGCGATGTGCTGGCCGTGGTTGTTGAAGTGGTAGCCGCAGCGGATGCGGCAGCCGTCCAGACCCAGATACTCAAAGTTCTTCATAAGATCGGCGAGGATCTGGTCGCCCTCTCGCTCGTAGAGGTTTTCGGGTGTGGTGATGGTGTAGTCCGCGCGGAACTGGATGGGCAGGCCGTACTTTGCGAAGCGGTTGGCAAAGGCGATCATGCCGTCGTGCGGATAGTTCTTGAAGAGCACGCAGTTGATGCGCACCGGCACCTTGAGCGAACCGAGAAGCTCGTCGTTGCACTCCTCCACATAGTGCACCATGTGGCGGGAGATGTTGATGCAGGTGATCTTATCCTTGTTGCGCTCCGTGAACGCAATGATGCGCTCGGCGGGGAAAAGATCGGATACCGGGAGCGTCGTGTTGATGAACACACGGTGGCCCTCCGGGATGCAGTCCATCATCACCTGCAGCGCTTCCGGCTCGGAAAACGGCTCGCCGCCGGTGAACACGAAATCGCACTTTGGCGTGATCTCATGGAACATGCGGATGCTCTCGCACACCTTTTCCACGCTGAAGCCTTCGGGATTCTGGTATTCCTGCTTATTGATGCAGAACGGGCAGTGGTTTTTGCAGTCGTACGGGACGAACACCGTGACGGTCGCGCCGCCCTCGCGGGTCATATACGGGTTGTGGTTTGTCATATTCTTCACCTACATGGGGTAATTTCAAAAAGGCATTATAACACAGCCTTAACAGAAAAGCTAGAAAAAAACAACATAAAGTTGAAAAAAACGAAAATTTTCCGGTTTTACTCGCTTAGTACGTCACATCCCAGAGGAAAAGCCCCTGCGCCGGAGCGGTAAAACCGGCACTCGCACGGCTGTGTGAGGCAAGGATCGCCTCCATATCGTCCGGACGGCGCTCTCCGAGACCGATCTCGAGCAGCGTGCCGGTCAGGATGCGCACCATATTGTATAAGAACCCGTCGCCGGTATACGTAAGCCGCACTTCTTCCCCGCAGCGTTCGATCCCGATAGACTCTATCGTGCGCGTGGCGGCGCGGCCCGTTTTCTTTCCGGTGGAAAAGGCAGAGAATTCGTGCCGCCCGCAAAGCTGTGCCGCGGCGCGGCGCATGGCGTCAAGATCCAGCGGGCGCGGCTCCGCATGCACATACTTTCTTTCAAACACGCAGGGCGCATCGCTGTTCCAGACACGGTAAATATACGTTTTCCGCACCGCCGAAAGGCGAGCGTGGAACCGCTCCGGCGCTTTCTCGAGCGCAAGCGCGCCGATATCCTCCGGCAGATATTCCCGGAGCAGTGCCAAAAGCTCCGCGCAGGACTTTTCCGTTTCCGCCCGGAAGGAGCACACCTGCATTCTCGCGTGGACACCGGCATCCGTGCGGCCGCTGCCCGCGATCTCGATGGGCTGCTCCAGCGCGCGGGAGAGCAGCGTCTCAAGCTTGCCCTGCACCGTCTGGGCGGTGTTTCCCTGCTTCTGCCAGCCGCGGTAGCGCGTGCCGTCGTAGCAAAGCGTCAGTTTGTAATTTTGCATCGGGCAACTCCCTTCTTTTTCTCGCAGAGCTTAGTATAGCACATTTGAATACATCGTCCATATACTTTTCGATATTTTCTGTTTTTCTGTTGAATCTGCCGATCCGTTTAAATTTGTTTACATTTTCCCCGGAATTTGTTCATGAAATGTTCACTCTTTGATTTTTACGCCGGTTATAATAGCATCATACAGAGCATCCGGTGTGCAGCCGCCGAATGATCTGAATGCCTCCATCTTAATTTAAAAAAATCCGCCGCTTTTTGCGGCGGATTTTTTTGGCTTTTTTCGGATAGCACGGAGCGAATCTGACAAATACTTGTTGCATTGTTACACAGCGCTTGGTATATTCAAATAAACTCCATGCGGATCCCCTTCCTGTGCAGCGCCCCGCCCCGGAAGCACCCGACCCGCTCAAATCCGAAATGCTCTCGAAGATCTGCGAGCGATCCGCCGCAGCCAACCCGGAGGGAAAAACCATGAACATTCTCCTTGTCATCGATATGCAGAAGGACTTCGTCGATCAGGCGCTCGGCACCCCCGAGGCGCAGGCCATCGTCCCGAACGTTGTGGCCAAGATCAACGAATACAAGGCCCGCGGCGACGTCATCATTGCCACGCGCGATACGCACGAGGAAACCTATCTTGAAACGCAGGAGGGCGTCAACCTCCCGTTCATCCACTGCGTGCAGGACACCGAGGGCTGGCAGCTGGATGATGCGGTGCAGGCCGCTATGCCGGAAAACGCCACGATCGTCCATAAGCCCACCTTCGGCTCGACCGAACTTGTAAAGATCATCGGCGAATATGTCGCGCAGTACGGCGAGCCGAACGTCCATATGGAGATCGTCGGTCTCTGCACCGACATCTGCGTCGTATCGAACGCGCTGATAGAAAAGGCGTTCTACCCCGAAATGCCCATCACGCTGGACGCAAAGTGCTGCGCGGGCGTCACCCCCGCAACGCACGACGCCGCTCTCGCCACGATGCGCATGTGCCAGATCAACGTCATCAACGCTGACTGATTTCTTTTCTGACATACAGATCGCCCCGCCATCTGGCGGGGCAACAGACTAAAATCACCCGTTGGAAGCTTTCCCAACGGGTGATTTGAGCATTGGTTATCAGTTTTTGGAGAACTCCGCGAGCTCTAGGCCGGGGTTCTGCTTGAGCGTGTAGGCGATGTTCCACTCGCCGCCGAAGAGCAGGAGGTTGTTGCCCTTGAAGTCCTGCACCCACTTGGTGTCGCGCGTGAGCGTGAGAGTTGCGGGGTCGGTGTCGCTCACGATCCAGCGGATGTTTTCATACGGCAGCGCGCGGCGGCGCACGGCGGTGGAGTATTCGCTCTGCAAACGGTATTCGAGCACGTCGAACTGCAGCACGCCGACGACGCCGACGATGACCTCCTCCAAGCCGGTGTTCGGCTCGTGGAAGATCTGGATGGCGCCCTCCTGCGCGATCTGGCGGATACCGGTCTCGAACTGCTTGCGCTTCATCGTGTCCTTGCGCTCAAAGGCAGCAAAGTGCTCGGGTGCGAACGTCGGGATGCCCTCAAAGCGGACCTTTTTATCCTTGGAGCAGATCGTGTCGCCGATGGAGTAGATGCCGGGGTCGAACACGCCGATGATGTCTCCGGCGTAGGCCTCGTCGATGATCTGGCGCTCCTGTGCCATGAGCTGCTGCGGCTGCGCGAGCTTGAGCGTCTTGCCGCCCTGCACATGCAGGTACTCATGGTCGCGCTCAAACTTGCCCGAGCAGATGCGCATGAACGCGATGCGGTCGCGGTGCGCCTTGTTCATGTTCGCCTGGATCTTGAATACGAAGGCGGAGAAATGGTCGTCCGTCGGCTCGACCGGCACACCATCGGAAAGGCGTGCGAGCGGAGGCGTTGTGAGATCGAGAAAGCTCGCCAGAAACTGCTCCACGCCGAAGTTCATCAGCGCCGAGCCGAAGAAAACAGGGCTCAGATCGCCGCTGCGGACAAGGTCGAGATCAAATTCGTACCCCGCGCCGTCGAGAAGCTCCACATCGTCGCAAAGCGTGCTGTACAGCCGCTCGCCGAGCGCTTCGCGCAGGCCCGCCTCGTTATCCATGGAAAGCTCCGCCGCATGGATGGCGCGGCTGCCCGCGTGACGCTGCGTAAACGCGAGAACTTCCTTTTTCTCGCGGTCGTACACGCCCTTGAAGTCCACGCCGCAGCCGATCGGCCAGTTCATCGGGTACGTGCCGATGCCGAACTCCTTTTCGAGCTCTTCGAGCAGATCGTAGGGGCTGCGCGCCTCGCGGTCCATCTTGTTGATGAACGTGAAGATGGGGATGTGCCGCATGGCGCAGACCTTGAAGAGCTTGCGCGTCTGCGGCTCGATGCCCTTGGCCGCGTCGATGACCATGACGGCACTGTCCGCCGCCATGAGCGTGCGGTAGGTGTCCTCGGAGAAGTCCTGATGGCCCGGCGTGTCGAGGATGTTGATGCAATAGCCCTCATACTCAAACTGCATGACCGATGATGTGATGGAGATGCCGCGCTGCTTTTCAAGCTCCATCCAGTCCGAGACCGCGTGACGCGCGGTCGCCTTGCCCTTGACCGAGCCGGCGAGCTGGATCGCTCCGCCGTACAGCAGCAGTTTTTCCGTGAGCGTCGTCTTGCCGGCGTCCGGGTGCGAGATGATCGCAAATGTCCGGCGGCGCTCGATTTCCTGTTTCAGATCCATAGTCCGCTCCTCTGTTGTGGTATGATCCAATATCAAAAATTATCAAACTTAGATAGTATACCCGATTTTTCCCGCGAGCGCAACAAAAACCTGCCGGTCAGGCCGTCTGCTCCCGCAGATAGAGCGTGAGCGTGGCCAGAAAGATGTCCTTGGCATCATACCGCGGCGTGAGCGGGGCAAGCTGTGTGAAGAAATGCTCGCTGCCGAGTGAGGCACACAGCGCGTGCGCGTGCTCGAGCTCCGGCGTGTCCTCATCCTCCGCAAGGCGCATGGCCAGTTCCGGAAGCAGAAGCTTGAGATCGTAGATCTCCCCGCGCGGATAGGCATATGCCTCCAGTACACACTCCACGCCCGCGAGCGCGCAGTCCGTCAGGTCGCCGGGACGGTCGCTGAGGACGCGGTCGGTCAGCGGCGTGTCGCTGCGGAAAAAGTCGAGCATGGAGTCTGGCGGCGTCAGCTCCCGGCGCAGCAGCCAGAGCAGATAGTCGCGCGCGACGCCGTCGAGCAGCGTCTGTCCGTCGGGTGCAAACGTATAGGTGCGGCCGATATGATCGCCGAGCACGCGCAGCGTGTCCGTGTAGCCAAGGGCGATGCTGCGGCGCATCGCGTCGGGGTCAAACTCCAGCAGCTTTCCCAGCGGCTCTGCCGGGGCAATGTAGGTCACGAGCGGGTGGTTTGCGTATTTTTTCTCCGGCGTCTCCGGCTTGAGACCGATGGCGATGACGCGATCCGCGCCGAGTCGAAACGCCGTGCTGATGGGGAGGTTATCCGAATACGCGCCGTCGAGATAGTTCTGCCCGTCGATCTCGCACATCGGGAACATCGGAAAGCACGCCGACGACGCAAGGATCCACTGCGGCAGGTAGCCGGGCGCGATGTCGCGCTTGCGCACCTCGAC
>ERZ825137.956-NODE-956-length-39250-cov-4.500344_pt1 | contig 39250 bp, 31 predicted proteins | sample MGYA00519873_ERZ825137 | MGnify/ENA primary metagenome ERZ825137 (study PRJEB31778, sample SAMEA3449190) | human gut metagenome | biome: human gut; feature: human-associated habitat; material: faeces | place: United Kingdom | collected 2010/2012 ...
GAACCTAGCACCGCTGCGTAGGCAGTATAAGTGCAAACGTGCCTGCGTACCATAATGGCAAACTTACATGGCTTTCTCTATACCTTTCGCATGTGCCCTCACACATCGTCCGTCTCACTTCACTGTGCAAGGGTAAAAATATTTAATCTTCGAGGTGGAACGTTCCCATAGTTTCTGCTATTCCATAAGCCACCTTCTTTAGTTCTTCTGCAGATGCCGTTACGTCATTGAAGCTATCCGCAACCTCCGTTGTTGCTGCAGATGTCTCTTCCGTATTCGCTGCATTTTCCTCGGCAATGGCAGATAGATTCTCTACTACATCAATGATTTCCTCTTTGGCATCATTCAGACGTGCACTCTTTTGTTCAATCGATGTGATTGCCTGAATAGATGTCTCGATACCACGGATAACATCCTGAACGATCCGTTCCGTCTGTTCAACATGTTTGCTCTGTTCCATAATAATATCATGTACTTTTTCCATCGTCTCAACAGCCATATCCGAATCATTGATCAATTCACTTACCATGCCGGCAATCGAGTCAGTTGATTCTCCTGTCTGCTCAGCCAAATGCTGAATCTCATTTGCAACAACTGCAAATCCTCTGCCTTGTTCTCCTGCTCTGGCCGCCTCAATTGACGCGTTCAGTGAAAGCAGGCTTGTCTCTTCTGAAATATTACTAATAATATTAGTTGCCTCTTTAATCCTCTGAGAAGATTCATTCGTACGGTGCGTCTGATCATTGATCTGGCCAACAGACTGCATAACCTCTTCGTTGATCGACTTCAACTTGATCAAAGATGCCGTTGCCTGATCACTTGCCTGACGCATTGCCTTGGCATTCTCATTCAGACGTTCAATCTCTTCATTCGTAGATGCTAACATATCTCCCATAAGTGCAACATTCTCTGTTGCCCGTTGTGCATCCTTTGCCTGGGAATTGGCACCCTCTGCAATATCATTTACCGCACGATCCACACCACCGACAGTAGTCAGTGTATTCTGCGCATTACTATCAAGACTCTCTGCCGAACCTATTAAAGTCTGTGTATGATTATTCACATCTTCAATAATATAACGCAACTCATTCTTCATGCTTTCAACTGCCCGGCACAAATCTCCGGTAACATCTTGCTTTTGTAAATACTTAGCTGGAACTTCTATCATCAGATGTCCTGCTGCAACTTCCTTTACCGCCTTTGTTCCTGCTTCAATGCCGGCACTCATTGAATACGCTGCAAGTATACTTGTGATCGTAAATACAACCAGAAGTACAATTATAAGAATTACCAATACCCTTACAATCGAATTATATGTTAAATTAGCGACCTTCGCAGATTCCCCTGCAAAAACAAGGCCAACCACTTCATCACTGTCATTCTGAAATACCGGTACATAATAGCCATAATAATCTTGTCCATCTACAGATACCTTTTGTGAAAATACAGGCTTCCCGTCTTTCAAAACCTTCTCAACAATTGCGTCACTAACCTCTGATCCGATCACCCGTTCACCATTCTTATCTACAATAGACGTAACAACACGGCGCGTTCCATAGCAGAACATCACATCCACCCCGGATTCATCATGAATGGAATCCACCAGGTCTTCCGATTTGGAAATATTATAGGCACCTTTCCATATCTGACCGTCATCCGCCTCCATATAATCACCCGAATTCTGATCATATGCCGCTTTGTATGCTGTAGCTACCCCCTTTAAAGTATTCTCCACATCCTCTACCATCTGTTTACGTATTGTCGTACCTGTAAACAGAAAAATCAAAATCCCCATTGTCAGTAAAGGAAAGAGAGCTAATGCTAACATCTTCTTCTTCATAAGCACATCCTCCATCTGTCTCCATTATCATTTTGTCTTACTTATTGACATTTCTCTTATTGTAACACGATTTTTTATAAAAAGCCATCTAAAATCAATCTTTAAAGCCAAGTGAGTTCTTTAAAGCCAAGTGAGTTTTTGACAAATTGTACAATAACTGATAAAATATTTGGTAACAATGTCATGTTTTTTTGTTTTTTATACTATATTTCAGGAGGATACATGTATGCAGAAATATCATTTTCGCAGAATATTCAGCCTTGCAGCCTGCCTCATTTGCTGTCTGGGTTCATTAACCGGTTGCGGTAAATCCACCGTTGCTTATGATGATGTAATCACAAACGAAGGGTACGACCTTCACAAAGAAGATGTGCAGGAAGATTCTGCCTCTTACATCGGAAACCCAATTGCCAAAGAAGATCTTAAAGTCGGTGTTATCCATTTGACAGATCCAGCCGAAGGAAGCGGATATACTTATACACATGATCTTGGTATTCAGGGAATGCAGGATAATCTTGGTTTATCTTCCGACCAGATCATTCGTAAGACCAATGTCGATGACAGCGATGAAACGGCTACCCGTAAGGCAATTCAGGAATGCATTGATGAAGGTTGTCAGATCATTTTTACCACAAGCTGGGGATACATGAACACCACCGCAGAGATGGCAGAAGAGAATCCGGATGTATTCTTTGCCCATGGCACCGGCTATATGTCCAATGGAAAGAATTTCACGAATTATTTCGGTCGCATCTACCAGGCCCGGTACTTATCCGGAATTGCAGCCGGTCGTAAGACAAAATCAAACAAGATCGGTTATGTTGCTGCCCAGGATATTAACAACTCTGAAGTAACCGGCGGTATTGATGCATTTGCACTCGGTGTATATTCCGTTAATCCGGATGCGAAGATCTATGTCCGGATCACCAACAGCTGGTTTGATATGGAAAAGGAAGAACAATATGCAAAAGACCTGATTGATGCAGGCTGTGATGTACTTGCACAACATTGTGATACGTCATTTCCGCAACAGGTTGCTGCGGCAAATAATGTATGGGGAATCGGATACAACTCCGACATGAGCAAGGATACACCGAATGCTACCCTTTGCAGCGTCATCTGGAATTGGTCCGCTTATTACACACAGACTGTACAAAATGTAATCGATGGCAAATGGACCGGCGAGAATTATTACGGCGGTATGAAAGAGGGATTAGTTGATATTACCGGACTTTCTGATACTCTCAATGACAATGAGACCATTTCCCTGATTAATGAAGCCCGTGCCAACATCCTGAATGGTTCCTTTAACGTATTTGACGGAGAGATTGAAACAAATACCGGCGACATCATCGGCAAAAAGAATGCAACGCTTGACGATTCAACTATCACCGGAGGAATCAATTGGTACTTCAAGACAGTTTCTGTATTAAATGATAACGGTTCTCTTACAGATGGAAGTGAACTGCTCTCTACCGATACAATTTCCGACGAAGAAAGCGGCGAAGAATAGGCATTATCATATTTTATATGTTTCACCACGGTCTCGAATTTGACGAAAATTTTCCGGAATCGGAAAGTTTCTACCTCTTCTAAAATCCATCGTTTACTTATCGTGCCCGCCTCCGTGCGGGCCATTTTCAATTCAAGGGTTCTCCGAAAGAGAACTTTCCTATAAAGGAAACAAAGGGTATCGCAAGCGATACCCTTTCAAACTGTAGACAAATGATTTTGCCGCTACATTTATTTAATTTTTATTTTTATGGTTGCCTTTTTTCCGCTTCCGTCTAAGGCTCTGGCTGTGATCTTCACACTTTTTCCTTTTGCTTTTTTAGAAGCCTTCACAACACCTGTTTTTGATACAGTTGCATATTTCGTGTTGCTCGATGTCCACAGAAGCGTCTTATTCGCTGTCTTACCGCTTACAGTAACTTTGGCCTTTAATGATAGTTTCTTACCCGGTTTCACTGTCTTTGTTTTTGTAGTAATCTTTACGCTCTTGACCACATGTTTTACGATGCTGATCTTATAAGTTGCTTTCTTGCCACTTCCGTCCTTTGCCGTCGCTGTAATGATAACACGCTTTCCGGATCCGGCTTTTTTCGTTATTACCACTCCCTTGGCTGATACCGTTGCATATTTTTTGTTACTGCTCTTCCATACAACCCGCCGATCATCTGCATTTATAGGAGCAGCCGTACATGTCAGCTTCAGCTTCTTTCCTGCGGCAATCTTCTTTGACTCACCTTTCACCGTCACCTTTGTCACCTTTATCGGTGTCGGCTCCGAATCTCCCGGATCTGTTATATCTCCCGGTTTTTGTTCTTCCGGATTTGCAGGAGCAGATGGGGGCGTCGGAGTCTGTGATGTAACTGTACGAACATATCCGCATACGTTACAGGTAGTGTCTGCTGCGTTATCGTATATATGGCCTGCTTTGTCTTTTACGCTGCCCTCATTATCTGTACAAGAAGCAGGATCTGTACATTCATGCCAGTGGTTTTTATCATCTTTTGACCAGTCTCCGTAAGTATGGGAGTGGGGCTTATAGGTAGCTTCAATTGTCGCATCTTCATCGGATGTTATGATCGTTACATTAATCGTATTTTCGTTTGGAAGTATCGCCTCAACTGATCCTGATGTCACCACCCATTTATCAAAATTTTTGGTTATTTTAGCATAGAGTGTTACTTCTTCATTTCGCTTGAATTTTCCCGGATTAGAGCTGCCCTGGATGCTTCCGTTTACGACTGTTAGTGTATGCTCTGCATCAACGGATCCAATATCTTTATATGTGGCTACCACCCACCCTTCAACCCCTTTTGTTGTAAGGGTAGTTTTGGCTTTGGTTATGTCTGTTACCGTTACCGTCTCATCTACTACTACCCACTTATCAAAGGTTTTGCCTGCTGGGGCGGGGTCCGCTGTGATATCTACCTTTCTATTATATGCATATTGTCCACTACCCTGACCGTTAATTACGTATAAATCGTATTTCGGAACGCCCGGTATTTCTTTCTCTTTGTAGGTAGCTCTAACAGTTACGTTTCCTCCTAATACCGTCATTTTTGTAACTTCGCTCTTTTCATCCTCAATGCTTACAGCACTTGATGCATTGGGAACCCACTTGTCAAATTCTTTGCCTTTTTCAGGTGGGTTTGCAGTAATGGTAATCGTAGCATTTTCTGGTAACTGTATTCCATCTGGTGTTCCATTTTCAATCCATGTTATCCATGTCTTTGGTCCCCATATGGGAACAGTATAGATTATGGCTATACTTCTATTGTAAGATTTAGTGTCTTTATATCTTACTTCATAGTCTCCCGTGGATAACCCGGTAACCTCTTCATCCGGGCAGTCTTTCCATGTTGTTGTGCCGACTTTTCGGTATTCCATTTCCGTTGTTGTTGCTAATATACGGCCATCGTTGGCTCCTTCCTTTGTTGGCATGGCACCGGCTAATTGTCTTGGTCCATCCCGGTCAGCTTTAGCGATCGTCCATACAATATCCTTGTCTTCTGTAGTGCCATCAGACCAAATATATCCCTTGTTTAAACTAGCCTTGGCAGTGTAGGTACCTGCTTCTGTCGCTTTATGTCCGGTAAGTGTGCCGACAGATGAACCACCGCCATACATATCATTTAAATATACCCCAGTTTGTTCTTCTCCGTTATAAGTCAACTTTTTAGAATACACATTAGCTATCCGAAGAGTAGCTGGAGAAATGTAAACTTCTCCTTTTGGCATAGTAAAGGTTGTTGTTGTACTCTTCTCATTATCAAACTTCACGTCTGTACTATTGTCATCAACTACCCATTTCTCAAAAGCGTGCCTTTTATCGAGATCCTTGAGCTTCACTGTAAGGACAGTCCCTGCTTTTGCTTTAGAAACAGGTTCTCCTGCTGCATTCGTTATTTCAGCATTTTTAGCTTTGACGGTATATTCGCTGTCTTCTACCCTTGGGAAGTTCACATAAATTTTTGTATAACTATTATCATCATCCCAGGCAACTTTCCAGATAGTGCCCTGATTAATTTTGACATCATCCTTTGTCAAATCAGGTGAAATGATAGCTGAATTAAATCTCCCCGCAACATAAATACATACACTATAATCTTTTGTTGGATCATATGCTGCATCACTACCAATGCTGCCACTAGTTTGATTTAACCCATTGTAATAACTAAGCCAAACAGAATAGAAATCCGTATCCAGATTATGGCCAACATACATGCTGGAAATTTTATCACTCCATTGGTCTCTTGATTTGAAGGTTACTCTAACTTTATTTTCCAGACTTGGATAAGACACATAAATTTTTAGAGTGCCCGCACTGCTGAGCTCGTAAGTCCAGTCCTTTATATACCGGGAATTTATTTTTATTCCAGACGTATAAATTTCAAAAGAATACTTTGGCGAATTGGTCTCAAATTCATAAACAGCAGTATAGTCTTTATAAAATTGATATGAGGTAGCCCTTGAACCACTTTTCTTATCATACCCTTCATATACATAAGCGTCTTTCAAAGTTATTTTATCTGATGGAGAATACGCGATTGGTGCAAAATCACTAAGATATCTCAATTCGGTTACCGGCCTCAAATTCAGCTCCAGCTTTTTAATTTTTTCAGACGAAGCCGCCGGAGCTGACATGGCCTCTGCAGGTTCTGCCGCTTTCTCTACTGCTGCCCCTTCATCCGGTTCAACCTCTTCTACCTGCTTATCCTGCACTGCAATGTCTTCGTCTGATTGAACTTCTTCAACTTGATCTGCATCTTTTCGAGCATCGGCTTCATCTGCATAAGCTATATTGATTGGCAATAAAGTCAATAGCATACAAAACACAAGCATGATACTCATCCATCTTTTCTTTCTCATGTCCCTTCCTCCGTTTCTTATTTTTTCTTTTCGCGGTTACTAACACCAAAAAAATCAAAATTATAAATGATCGAACATAACTTTTCTCTAGGTATTAGCGTTTCTATATTGAACCACCGTCCTTCCTCTTATTTTTATTCCGAACATAAAATTATATATAAATATCATACCATATATTTGTTTTTCATTCAACTTTACGCGGAACCGCCAGAAAAATCATGTCAGATTCTATTCCACAAGTGCATCAAAAATACCGGCAATATCCATCCTCTGAATAATGGAAATCTGTCGGCGCGGCAATGACAAGGGTTTTTAAGTTGTCAAGCGGCTGTGTAATGGCACTGGTGTCTCCGCCTGCTGCAAAGACTGTCATCCTGACAGATTATAAACCATACAAAAATGACGAGATATCAGTCAACGCTGATATCTCGTCATTTTATGTATAGCCTTTCATTATTCACCTCTATTATACACCCGATGAAACATCATATAATTCCACTCCAACTAACTCAGTCATCCGGTTATAAAGCTCCGGATATTCCTTCTTCAACCGGATCGGTTTGAAATCAAGATCCACAAAACAATGTGAACTTGCCGCTTCATTATGCAGCACCGAAAAGTCCTCCGAGTAAATACGATAGCTCATTTCGTACTTGACACCATGCATGCGTTCGACCTTCGGAACAATGCATATCGTCTCTCCAAAACGTGCAGGATTCTTGTAATTGCAACTGACCGACAATACCGGAACCATAATTCCGCTTTGTTCCATCTTTGCATAATCAAATCCTATCTGCCGCATAAAATCCATTCGGCATTCCTCTAAGTAACGGATATAATTCGAATGGTGCACCACCTGCATTTTATCCGTTTCATAATAGTTGATCTCTCGTTTGAACACCTGATATTTCATATTAGAACTCCATGATCTCAAAATCTTCATCAAACTTCATGGTAGCCTGAACATATTCCTGTCCCTTTTCATCTACCTTTACGTCCTGATCTGTCGCCTTGTTTCCATCCGTTGCTTTGTCTGTATCCGCCGCCTTAGGCTGTGTCTTTTCCTTTTTCACAACAGGCGCCTTCTTATCTGTCGGTGCGTGTTGTTCTGCCTCCTGTGCAGCCGCCGCTTTATCCTCTACCGCCTTGCTGATCAAGCCTCTATATCGTGGATCAGTTGTCACATTCTCCGCCATCTTGGCAATTCGTTCTGAAGGAACACTCGTGATTTTTTCTGACTTCTTAAAATGCGGAATCAACGGAAGTACATCGTCTGTTTGTGTCTGATTCTTCTCATCGGAATCCTTTTTCATCTGCTCTGTATGATGTGACGACTCCGGTTCCTCTGTCACTTCATCCTCTGCCTGATCTTCCTCATCCACATACTCCGTCTGATATTCTCCGTCTTCTTCCGGAGCTTCCTCGTCTACATACTCGATCTCGTATTCTTCACCTTCTTCTAACTCGTCCTCATCTACATAGACAACTTCATACTCGTCTTCATCCGCCTCTGCCGGCTGTTGTGCGACTGCATTCTGTGCTGATTGTGCTGCGATTGATAATGCCTCTTTTTCTTTTTGAATCTGTGAAACTTTCAGTGCCAGCGCATCTCTTTCTGCCATCATATTGGCAAGTGCTGCCTCTGCCTGTGCAGACTTCATTTCTGCCGCAAGTGCCTGATTTGCAGCCTGCTCTGCTTTCTCTTCCGCTACGCGTGCCCGTTCTTCCTGCAACTGCTGGAAATCCATACTAAGTTGTACACTTCCATCATCATACTGATCACTGCCAACATGATTTCTCATTCTGGCATTGTATAACTCATCGGATAATAAATGACCAATCTCAATAATCTGCTGACTGCGGTCTGCAACATCCATCTCCTGAAGTCCGTCCATCAGTTCCGCACGATTGGCAGCAATAATATTCATCTTCTGCTCCATATCCTGCAGAATATTCTGATAATCTGTCTGAATATTCTGATATGCCGTCTCGATTAATTCATTCACTTCGGTCAGCATCTCATCGGTATAGATCAGTGATGCTCCATATATCTCATTTGCATTGGAAAGGGCATCTCTCTCTTCCTCTGACAATTCCTCATAGTGGATCGGCGCTACATTCGTCGTACGCTTATTCACACGCATACGGCTCGCAGAATGCTCTGCCTCATATATGATCTTCTCTGCTTCCTTTTTGGCTTCATTGATGATCTTACCCTTCCGGTCATTCACCTCATGATAAGTCTTTAATTCAATCTCAATCTGTGACGCTAATTCTGTCAACAAAGACTGCACTTCATCTTTGTAGATTGTTACTTTTCCGGATGCCAGCGGTACCGGGGATGCCGTATTCAGAATACTTTGTAGCCGGTCAATAATATCTTTTGTTCTACTCTTCTCCGCAATCGTTGCCATTGTACATTTCCTCCTGATTTTCTTAAGTACAAGGTCTTCCTCATTTACATATAATTGTAATTATAACAAAAGTATTACATTTTCGCAATTTTTTTGTAATATTTAGTGGAACGGTATACATTCAATGCTTCTTTGTAAAATTCCATTTATATAAGCGATCAGTGTTCCATAATTTGTAAACGGAACTCCCTGCGCATTTGCCGTATGCATCCGATACTGTACTTCCTTTTCATTCAGCATGCATCCCCCACAATGGATCACCAGACGGTATTCTGTAAGATCTTCCGGAAATTCCGTTCCCGAACAAAATGTAAATGCCGGCTCTTTTCCGGTATATTGCCGGATCCACGCAGGAAGTTTCACAGTTCCAATATCTTCACATTGTCTGTGATGTGTACAACCCTCTGCAATCAAAATCCGTTCTCCATCAAGGATCTGTTCCAACATTTCTGCACCCTTTACCGCAGTATCCAGAAATCCTTTATATCGTGCCATCAAAATAGAAAATGATGTCAGATACACATCATCCGGCGTATCCTTTGCAACCTGTTTAAATGCCTGACTATCCGTGATCACCATATACGGCTTCTGATGCAGGCGTTCTAATGTCTGTTTCAGTTCGGTGTCTCTTGTAATGACCGGCACTGCTCCTGCCTCCAATATGTCCCGTATCACCTGCTGCTGTGGTAAAATCAGCCGCCCTTTGGGTGCCGCAGAATCAATTGGAATGACCAGTACCACAAAATCCATCGGATGCAAAAGATCTCCTACAATCTGAAATCTTGTGTCCTGTACCTGTATCCGATGTGCGATCATTTCCTTCAATTCCTGTATCCCTGTTCTTTGAGCTGCACTTACCCAGACCATTTCCCCTTCCTGTTTCCGGCACAGATCCGCCTTATTATAAACCACAATATACGGAATCTTCCTTTTTTCTAGTGTATCCAGAAAATGCTCTTCTGTCTTAGTGACACCAATTGTCCCATCAACCACCAAAACAGCAATATCGATCTTACGAAGAACCTGCTTTGTCTTTTCAATCCGCAGGCTGCCAAGCTCTCCTTCATCATCCATTCCCGGTGTATCTATGATCATAACCGGACCTAACGGCAATAATTCCATCGCCTTGTAAACCGGATCCGTTGTAGTTCCTTTCTGTTCTGACACAACTGCCAGATTCTGCCCTGTTATTGCATTTACCAGACTGGACTTGCCTGCATTTCTTTTTCCAAAAAAACCGATCTGTATCCGATTCCCTGCCGGTGTATCATTTAATCCCATGCACATTTCCTCCTGTTATTCTGACTAAATACATGATATACCCCCATATAGAATCTGTGCAACAGGAAAACTTCGGAATTTTTTGAGAAATTTTATGGTTTTTATTAATAGTTTCATGCTATAATAAATAAGTGTACATAATATACGATTTTATTTGTGCACATTTATAAGAGCATATTTACATTGTTATAATAATACACAAGGTGGGATGAACATGGATAGATATGATAATGAAGAACAATTAACCGAAGCAGAATTAGAAGATCTTAGAAGAGAACGTGCCGCCGCACGTCGCAGAAAACTTGCTGCAAGAGAACGACGCAGGAAGAAGCGCCGTCAGCAGGCCATTATCCGATGCAGCATTTTATTAGTTGCTGTCATTTTAGTAATTTTCATAATTGTAAAACTGATCACCGGAATCGTTGGTCTGTTCACCAAAGACAAAAAGCAAAAAGCGACAACAGAATCGCCTGCAACCACACAGGAAGTTACAACAGAAGCTCCCGTTGCAGACATTGACGAAGCAATTCTTGCCAAAGATCTGCCAGCCGATCGTGATGCAGCCATTGCAATCCTTCAAACTGCGGCAGAAACAGATACCGATATTAAGAATATTATGGACAACCAGGCAGTCTATTCCGATATCCTGTTACGCAATTTGGCTGCCAATCTCGAAATGAAGCAATTTACCTTAGATTATATTGCAAAGATCAATACCGTATATGATGGCGATTTTTCAGTAGATGTCAGTCAGACAGAGATTCCATTATTCCTTCAATATGATGAACAATGGGGTTATGCGGATTACGGAAATGATCTGGTTGCATTTAGCGGAAGTGGTCCAACCTGTCTTTCTATGGCATACACCTATTTGAAACAGGATGGAAGCATGAATCCGATCAAAGTAGCTGATTACTCAACGGAAAAGGGTTATATTGATGAACATGGAGATACCAATTGGACGCTTATGACCGATGGGGCAGCGGGACTTGGTTTAAGTTCCGAAGCTTTGACCGTTGCAGAAGATGATATGAAATCAGCCTTAGAAAGCGGCAAAGTTATCATCTGTTCTATGGCTCCGGGAGATTTTACAAGAAGCGGAAGTTACATTGTGATCAAAGACTACAAAGACGGTCTTTTCTATGTAAATGATCCTACAAGCCAGGCCCGTAGTGATGTCGGCTGGGATTTCAAACGGTTGAGTAACCAGATTATGAATATGTGGGCATTAAGTGTGGAAACCGGTGACGCTACGACCGGCAGCACCGAAAGCGGCGATACAACCAGCGGGGATAACGCATCCACAGAAGCCGGTGGCAATAACGCCACCACCACAGAAAGTACGGCAGCAACAACATCCGCATCTACAGAAGCTGCAAATTAAGCATTTCTTCGCACAGCGTATATTCTACGCTGTGCGAAATTAATTTTAGGGGTTGATTTTTCCGGAAAGTTTGCTTATAATAGCAACTCGGAACAAATTATATAGTGTAATTAAGAATTGGTATTTTATTGGAAACGACACAAGTGTATGCTTGATAACGAACAACACATGTGTCTTTTTTGCACTCATTTTTAGGAGGAATATTATGCCAAAAAATTTATTTCAAAATGTTATTTTCACGTTAATGATGTCATTTCTGATGGTCTATGTCATGATCTGCTACAACATCGCCCTCAATACAGGTGGTATGAGTAATCAGGTATTCGGACTTGCATTCCATGAATTACTGATCATGTGGCCGGTTGCCTTTTTCTCAGAATTACTTGTAGTTGACAACCTTGCCCATAAATTAGCATTCCGGATTGTAACTCCACAGGATCGTCCAATTGTGATCACTCTTGCAATCTCCGTCATGATCATCTGCATTATGTGTCCGATCATGAGTCTCATTGCAACTATCCTATTCAAAGATGCCGGCAATCAGTTAATCGCCGTATGGGCACAGACTACTTTTATGAACTTCCCAGTTGCATTCTTCTGGCAGCTTATGTATTGTGGACCGATCATTCGTTTTCTGTTCGGTAAAATGTTCGCAAAACAAGAAGTAAAAGAAACACATGCTCAGGAAGCATAAATTCTAATACTCCTTTGTAATTGCAGACTGTTCTACCCCATACTGAGTACAGAATTGCCTAAGATCGGACGCATCCCGTATCAACATGATCTCGGAAAATCTGCCTGTCTGCAAGTCCTTAAAACCTGCGACCTGTTCTCCCGTGCAGATACTTGCACGGATGACTGGTCGCATTTTTGTTGCATCATATGTACTTGTCTGTTTGTGTCTCTTTCTTCCAAACACTATCTCACCTTCCCCAGTAAACCAATAACGCTGCCTGTATTACAAAAAAGAGTGGCACACCCACCACAAAATACCAATGCTTTGTCTTATGTCGAAACGTATACATTCCCGCAAATGCCCCGACGGAACCACCGATCACTGCCAGTCCCAATAACGTTGCTTCCCGTACACGCCATTTGTTGTGTTTCGCCTTCCACTTGTCAATGCCGTAGACTGCAAATGTTATCAGATTGATGATGCATAAATATGCTATGAATATATTGCTGTGTAATATGTTTTGAATCATTTTAACGTTCTTCCTCTTTTATAATAATATCTCCACAATAAATTCATGTTCTTTTACCTGAATATCCATATGATATCCGTGTGCCCGTGCAATCTGATCCACGATGCATAATCCTAGCCCATTACCATCTTCATTCGATCGCACATTGTCCCCTTTCACAAATGCTTCCTTCAACTGTTCAACCGGCACATTCAATTCTTTGTCAAACAGATTCTTAATAATAAATGATCTATCACCCAAAAGAATAGAGATTTCCGATTGATCCTTTGCATATTTCATGGCATTCGAAACCAGATTGTTGACCAGATGTTCCATCCAGAACGTATCTGCCTGAATCGTCTTTTTGCCCTCTATATGCATTGTCAGATGTCTTTCAGCCATTTGCTTTGCAAACAGCTCCTTCTGCTCTATAAAAAGTCTATCCAGTGAAACTTCTGTCCGCTTTAACTCAATACCACCATCTTCTAATTTCGCGAGATCCAGGATATTGGCAATCATCTGATTCATATAACTAATTGTATCTAAGATATTATTGGCATACGGTCTTTCTTTTTCATTACTCTCTGCAATGATCTCTGCGTATCCTGAAATAGCCATTAGCGGACTTTTTAGATCATGTGCCATTGCATTCGTCATTCTCCTGCGATACGTCTCCATCTGGTAGACTGTCTCCTTCTTACTGAAACGAACCTTTGCCCATGCAAACGCGATTCCCGCTGCTATTATCAGTGTTAAGAGATAGAATCCGAACACAAGCGGTGCAAAATCCCGAAAGAAATCCTAGTTCAAAACAACCACTTTATACAATGAATCTGCGCCATTTACCCGTTCAATCGTATACCCTTTCACACGAAAGATCGAATTATAATCCCGATAACCTGAATTATTCATTCCTGCATCGCCCGCCATGTCCTGCACACTCTCGACAATATTTTTCTGATATGTATTATGAAATGCCTGATAACCCGGACTATCCTTGCTGCAATCCAGAACCAAAGGCCCCATTACCTTAATCTTATCGGATTCCTCTGCAAATGCTGCATACCCCTTAAGATTTATCTTATCCAGATCCCAGCTCTTTACCACATCGCCGGTTGCCGAATTGCGAAGTACGATCTTCTTTGCCAAAAAGGTATACCCATTCACACAGATATCCTCAAATCCAATATCACAATCTTCTTGTCCTTTCTTTATCTTGTTATCCGCCTCAACTTTCACTGTATGATAAAGTCCCGGATAAGCCGCCTCTAACACTTCCTCATTCAAACGGTAACATTTCAATACCGTCTTATTGCCCTCGGCATCTTTTTCCCCATCAGTTGTTCCCAGAAAGATATAAGTACCACCATCCCCGTTTGCAAGCTGTACTCCGTCACTATTAAAATACGCTATATAATATGCCGGATTGCTTTCATACGTTAGTCTACCCTTCGCATGATTCATCAGAATTGTACATACATTAGCAAATGTCGATTCCGAATTCAGCATCATATTCATGGAAGAATAGTAGTTTAACTTGGAAATAACGTCATCACCGGTCACCTGCTCTTTCTCATTACTTCCTATATACCGAATCATCCCATCCTGCATCTTAACCTTTGTCATATCCAGGTCATTCTGTACAATCGAAGTCACAATATTGCTATATATCTGATATCCATTCCATTTGTTGATATAGCCATTACTGGCAATCACTGATAATAACAGATCAAACAGAAATACAATACTTATTACAAATCCGAATGACTTTCTCCATTCTGTTTGAAATCTTGGTTTTCTTATTGCTTCTTTTGATCCTTTTCTGTTTTTCTTCTTCATAAAAATCAACTCCTCATTTATTTGATAAATCAATCATACGGAGTTAATCTATCTTCTTTCTATCCTTGGTCTGTTCTTTCCGTAATTCTTTTCTATATATCATTATTCTACTAATCGGTATCCCCTCCGGATCACAGTCTTAATTCTTGCTGCTTCATTTCCTAAAGCTTTTCTAAGCTTTTTCATATGATTATCTAATATACGTTCATCCCCATCATAGTCATATCCCCAGATTCGAATAAGAAGAGAATCCCGGCTGACCACTGAACCCTTATTCTCCAAAAGTACTTTGAGCATTAAATATTCCTTATGTGCAAGAACTATTTCCTCTCCGTTCACTGTAACGACCATCGTTCTCGGATTCAGTCGGATATCACCCGCTGTCATTTCCTCTTTTACTATAGTTCCCTTCGTTCTCCGCAGCAGTACATTCACCTTGGCATAGAGTTGTGCTAATGAAAATGGCTTTACCATATAATCATCACAACCCAAATCATAACCATACAAGATATCTTCCTCTAATCCCCTTGCCGTCAGGAAAATAATAGGAGTATCATTTTTCTTACGGATCTCCTTGCAAATCTCGAATCCATTTGCACCCGGCAGCATAATGTCTAATAATACCAGATCATATACATTCTCATACAAAAGACCTAGTGCCGCCTCCCCATCATTGATCACTGTTAACTGTATATCCGCTTCTTTTTTATTTGCAAAGTAACCCATAATTCCTTCGCATATTCTCAGATCATCTTCCACAAGTAATACCTGATTCATACACCATCAATTCTCCTCTGTTTTTTACATGTCCCCCAACAATTTCATAATGCGGATGTTCTCTTTATCCCGATTCACCTAAAAAATACCGTACATTTCCACTTCATCCCTTATACATGTATCAATACATATTCACCAAATTCCGGTAACGCAAAATGTACATACCCATGTTCTTCACAATTTATAATTCCTCTTTTTTTCAATCTGTCACGATAAGGATTGAACTCATTTGTTTTCAGTGACAACTTCTCCCGGATTTCCTTTATTTTTCCTGAATCTGTCTCTGCAATTCCATAGCATATTTTCTTATCCTTGTTCGATAACTCTGACCAGATTTTATCGTATACATATTCACTCAAATACTGTCTGTACATACCAACCACCGACTTATAATCTCCATCCTTCTGCCACGTCAGATACCCTAATACCTGAAATGCGAATGGATAGCCTTTGGTCATATCCGCCATTGCTAATGCATCATCACCGGAAAATCCAAAAATTTCCTGATATTTCTGTTTCACCGCACCTTTATCTAATGGTTGCAGCTTAATCTTTGGTGCCCGGTACAAAAACGTCAGATTTTTCTCATTCTGTAAGGCATCTATATTTTCAAAAAGTCCTGTCATGAGCAAAAATACTGGCAATTCATTTCGAACAAAAATCTGAAATGCACTTGCAAATATTTTCATTTCTTCATTGCTTGTTGCTTCATCAATTGTGATAAGTACACGTTTCTTCTTATCTTTTACAACCTCTAGCATCGCCTGGATTGCATTTTCTATATCAAAAAAAGGATCTGATTTTTCAATGGATACTCCAATCCCTAATACTGATAAATCCAGCTTTGCTTTTATAAACAGATCCTTCAGGTTTTTCTGATCGTATAATTTTGCAGCAAAACTATGGAGCAAATCACGATCCGGATTCAGTTCTATTACAATCCAATCCTTGTCTTTGCGAAAATGCTTCGATATATCTGTCAGCATTACAGTCTTTCCACTGCCCCGGACTCCCGTAATCATATAAATCTGCTGGTTCATCCATTCTGACGAAAACGAATCAATAATCTCATTCGTCTGTGCCAATCTGGAAATTGATTCTAACGGACTTTTACCAAAAACTAATGTAAATGGATTTTGCATCGCACACCTCTTTTACTGTTCTTTACTCTTATTATTTATTTTTACTCTTTATTACTGTTTTGTCAAGAGATTTGCATTACTTCTTCCACAAGCAATACCTGCTTCATAACAATTCCTTTCGATTCTGAACGGAATCCTCTTCTGTGATTGAACGGATTACACGACACGGATTCCCTGCCGCCAATGAGTTAGCCGGAATATCTTTCGTCACAACGCTTCCTGCTCCGATTACACAGCCTTCTCCAATGGTAACGCCTGCTGCGATCACAACATTACTGGCGATCCAGCAATTCGAACTAATTGTAACCGGCTTACCGTACTCGTCATCATAAAATGTTCCATCCGGCTTACGTTTCAGATTGCGTTCCTGCCATCGGAACGGATGCATTGGCGTCGCAATCGTACAATTCGGTCCAAAGAATACATTATCTCCGATCGTTACCGGACAAGTATCTAGTACCGTAAAGTTAAAGTTCGCATAACAACATTCTCCCATAGTCGTAAATTGACCATAGTCAAAATATATCGGTCCCTGCAAATAGGTTCCCTCACCACGGTTCGGCATAAGTTCATCTAATATCTCTTTGCGTTTTTCTTCTTCCGTCTCAAAGGTGTCATTATACATCTTGGACAGTTTATGTGCTAATACCCTTCTTGCTTCTAACTGTTTGTCACTTGGATCATATATCTTCCCTGCTAACATTTTCTCTTGCTCTGTCATAATTATACGTTCCTTCTACTTTCCGAAAACCGCTTCGTAATCTGCTTTGAATTTCTCAATACCCTGATCGGTCAACGGATGCTTTGTCATCTGCTCGATTACCTTGTAAGGAACTGTTGCGATGTCTGCACCAGCCAATGCACAATCAATTACATGGATCGGATTACGAACCGAAGCACAAATGATCTCGGTATCCAGATCATAGTTATCAAAGATCTGTACAATCTCCTCAATCAGAGTAACACCCATAGAACTGATATCATCCAATCTTCCTAAAAACGGAGACACATAGGTAGCACCTGCTCTAGCAGCAAGGATTGCCTGTGCCGGAGTGAAGATCAATGTTACGTTGGTCTTGATTCCCTCTTCAGACAATACCTTAACTGCTTTCAATCCTTCTACCGTCATTGGAATCTTAACCACCATGTTTGGATGAATAGCCGCAATCTCTCTGCCTTCTGCGATTATTCCCTCTGCATCTGTTGTAGTTGCTTTTACTTCACCACTGATCGGACCATCCACAATCGTTGTAATCTCCTTGATTACTTCCGTGAAATCTCTGCCCTCTTTTGCGATAAGGGATGGGTTGGTGGTAACCCCACAGATCACACCCATATCATTTGCCTTCTTAATCTCCTCTACATTTGCTGTGTCAATAAAAAACCTCATAATATCTACCTCATCTTTCTTCTTTTTCGGATATTCCGTTTCTATGTTATTACTCCTTAAAACATCTTAAATATTACCTAATGTTTTCTTATTCTTTTATATCAATGATATCTTTCAGTATATAATAGAACGATGGAGCCGAACTCTTTTCATTCTCCGGATAACCCTTTGTCATGTCATAGGTATCTGTTGCATCCTGTGGATTGATACCGATATAATCACCCTGAAATACCTCAATCTGATTATTCTTTAATTTCTCAATCGTTGATGCGATCTTATCTTTTGTTCCCGGTGCGGCAACTAACTCATTTAATTCTAACATCTGCACCCAGTCTTCGTCAAATCCTGCTCCGATGTCCTGACCATTCACATTTCCAACAACGACGTCCTCTATCTTCTTTTGATCCAACACGGCCTGCACTGCTTGCTTCATATACGGAACCCAATTGATCTTTGCCCCCGTCAGATAAGTTGTGGATGCCAGTTCTGCCATACTCTGATTATACCCTACCAGATACACCGGCATTGATGCATCCGTCTGTTCACATGCAACCGCCGGTCCTGCCGTATCGGAATGCTGCGAAATGATCACACAGCCATCCCCGATCAATTCCTGCGCACATTTCTTTTCTTTCAAATAATTATTCCACGTATCGGTATAACATACTTCCATCGTTGTTTCCGGCACCACAGAACGCGCACCTAATAAAAATGCCGTATATCCGGAAATAACCTCTGCATACGGATATGCTCCGACATATCCCAGCCTCGCCTGTTCTTTCGTAATCGTTCCATTCTCTATTAATTCCTGCAGTTTCATTCCTGCCACAACACCGGATACATATCTCCCCTCATATATCGCACCCATAAATGTATGATAATTCGCCAATACCGTATCTGAATTTGCATTATCTCCTGTTGCCATGCAAAACTCAACATCCGGGTATTTCTCTGCCAATTCTTTTGTCACCGTTTCATATCCGTAGCTTGTCGCAAATATAATGTCACAGCCTTCTTCCACCAATTCTTCAATGGATTCTCTCTCTGCACCTTCCGCTACGTTATATTTTGCGATTGTCTTTACTCTGTCGCCAAATGCATTATCCACGGCTTCCTGTGCATCCATAAAATTACTGGTATACGCCGTACTGGCATCTCCTACATACACAAAACCTGCCTTGATCGTCCGGCTCTCATCATCATGCCAGAAGATGCTGTACAATCCTACAACGGCAAGAATCACTGAGACCGCAGTAATTATCGTAATTCCATAAATCCGTTTCATTTCTGCACCTCCTCATCTGCCGTTACCGGTCGTTCTGCATAAAGCTGTTCCACGTCAATCTGTTTTTCCTCAATGAGCTGCAACATAATATCTACCAGTTCCGGGTCGAATTGCGTTCCTTTTCCTTTTTTCAATTCTCCGATCACAAAATCAAAATCTAATTTCTTCCGGTAAACACGATTGGCAGTCATTGCGTCAAATGCATCTGCAATTCCTATGATTCTTGCATTTAACGGAATCTCTTCGCCCTTTAATCCATGTACATATCCTCTGCCATCATATCGCTCATGATGATATAATGCGCCTTCCTGGACATTCTCAACCAATGTAAATTTCTTAAGGATCTCTGCACCCTTTACCACATGGGATTTCATGATCTCGTACTCTTCATCCGTTAATCGTCCCGGTTTATTTAACACCCGATCCGGGATTCCAATCTTTCCAATATCATGTAATAACGCAGCCTTTCGTAATTGTTCACATGCAGCATCATCAAATCCTAAACGTTTTGCGATCATTACAGAATACTCCGATACTCTGACGGAATGCTGACTCGTATTCTCATCTTTCGCATCCACCGTTCTTGCAATCGTAAGTACCGTTTCATTTCCCATTTCAATCTGGCTCTTGGCAAATTCCAATTCCTTCTTTTGCATGTTCAGGGTCCGCTGGATCTGTGTGCGGAAAAACAACCACGTCAGATACGCAACCGCCACCGCAAAAACAAATACCGTATACAACACAAACCACCAATTATCATATATCTCACGTTCTTTTTCAATCGTATAACTGCTTTCTGCTACAACCTTCTTTCCCCTGCTATCCATTACTCCTAACCGGAACGTATAGGTTCCAACCGGAAGATTCGTATATACAATACTTTTCAACTGATCCTGCGGAACAATCTTAGGCTGTTTGTCAAATCCTTCCAGATATACACTTACATACGGAAGATTCAGAGAATAATTGATGATCTCCGGTACAATCTCCATGCGGCTGACTCCACTCGGCAGTACCGTTGTCTCTCCTCTCTCCACTGAATATGTCGTGTCATCCACTTTGATCGACCGCACGATCATACGATACGAACGGACAGAGACAGCATAACGGTTCAAATTCATGCAAACCACACCGGTATCCGTAGACAAATAGAGATTTTCATCCTCATCCATATAGTTCCATGCGTTCGGGGTAAATGTTTTTAATAAGCCTGCCTGCGAATCCAACAGTTTATAATCCGCATCGCCTGCTAATAAATCGTGCTTGTCTACAACATAGATTCCGGCAGAACCTAATACAAACAACATTCCATTTTTACCTTCTACAATATCGTAATTATTATAATACGGAAAATCCAGAATCCGGATTCCGTTATCGTCCTGATAGCATATACTGTTACTGGTAACAAAGAACGTTCCTTTCCCGTCTGAATCGCTTATCATTCGCAATATAACTTCGGAACCCAGTCCATCCTGTCTTGTCAACGTCTGTACCACTTTGCGTTCCCGGATAACGGAAACTCCACCACCATCCGTACCCGCAAGCACCGTTCCGTCCGCCTGTTCCAACAAACATAATACCTTTGGATTATTCAAGCCATCGGTATATCCGATCACATCTGTGACCTTCCCATTCTCGATATATGCAATCCCGGAATCCCCGGCAGACACGATCGTACCATCTTCTAACTCTATCACCATCCGCAATTTATTACCCGGCAATCCGTTTGCGGTAGTGTATTCTGTCACATTTCCCCATTTATCCACTTCAAACAATCCGCTCCCGGATGTACTGATCCATAAATGATTCCTATTATCCACATACAGGTTTCGAATGCGGACTCCCGTAAACCGATCCGTCAGATTATTTACCGCTGCTTTTGTCAGATCCTCATTCATCATATCCAGTCCGTTATCTGTTCCAAAACAGAAATTCCCATTCCATCTTGTTACACAGTTCACCACCTGATCTGACAGTCCTGCCTCATGATATATATCTGTAAATACGGATGGACATAATCTTAACAAACCAAGTCGAGACGACGTAAACCACAGATTTCCCTGATAATCGATCAACATATGATCTATCGAACTGTTAAATGAATCCGACTGAATTCCATGATATTGCAGCGTACCATCTACATATCCCATACCGGTATCGGCACAGATAAACAAGTTTCCTTCTTCCGAAAAATGCAGTGATTTCAAATTGCGGAGTCCCTCACAGATGAGTGTATCGGTTCTCTTCCAATCATTTGCATCTGCTTCAAACAGATCTATTACTCTTCCCGTTGTTCCCGCATATAATATACCGGATTCATCAAACGAACAACACGTATAAGCCTCTCCATCTTCCGCTGTTATCTCAGAAACGATCTTCCGGTCTCTCAGAACATATAGTTTTCCTTCATTAGTTACAACGGCAACATTTCCGTTCTGGTCTGCACTGATACTACTTGCGTATACAATCTCCGGTATCAGCGACTGTACTGACAATCCACCTGCTAAAGTAAGTACCGCCAACGCCCCGGTTGTTCCCACATAATAATCCCCATCCGTACATTGTGTAATACAACGGACGGAATCTGCCGGCAAGCCGTCTTCTGCCGTTACAACATTCGATATCTTCTCATTGATGCAGATCGACAAACCAGTGTCATTCGTACCAATCCATAATCTTCCCTCTTCGTCTGTATACAGACAGTTCACATTTTTAACAGAATCAAATGTATCCATCCATTCAAATTCATTGCCGCCATAACGATATAGTCCACCATATGTTCCTATCCAGAGTACGCCATCATTCGTCTGTGCGATATCATTTGCACTTCCTCCGGGCAGACCATTACTGCCATTGTAAATTGTCTGTACATAGGCATTATAATTATCTGTATCTGACGCCTGTTCTTTTGTCCCGGAACTAGCAGTAACATCCTTTTTTGCAAAGCCTGCAACCGGTGTAAGCAAAAGGGAACCACACAATAAGAGTGCAATCAGCATACGGACTTTTTCCGTTTTTCTGCCTTTTTTATGAGATGTCTTTTGATTGGAATGTTCGTGAAATACATTGCGATGTCTGCGATAGCATCGAATAACCAGAAACAGGATCAAAACCGTCAATGTTTTATCTGAAAAGTCCAAATAGAATTCACCGATAATATGACTTAATACAGAATTCAGCCCCAGGCGTTTGAATAACTCCGTCACACCATCTCCCCATACATTTCCAATTGCACCGTCAAAGAATAAGTAATTCAATGGCACAGAACAGGCAACCGAAAGTATTGTTACAAAAAAACTCGTCGACAATGCCAGAAAAAGATTCTCAAGCCATCCTTTCTTTGCAAGAATACCGACTAATACTGCCACCACTGCACTTACAAGTGCATATACCATATTCGTATAAGAAAATAGAATTCCGTAAATAACATTAACAGTAACACCAACAATAGCTCCACAAAACGGTCCAAGCACATATGCTGTAAACACGGTTCCGATCGAATCGAGCCACAACGGCAACACAAAATGATTTGCCAGAATCTTCCCGATATAATTCAGCAAAATACATCCTATAACAAATAACGCTATCTCGTAGTTCTTCCTCTTCTCTAACATGCTATCCCCCATTGTAATCTATCATCATCTGTACAAAATCCTTATTACCCAAAATTTACTTTACCTTACAACCGGAAACTTGTCAAGAAAGCCCTGCAAATTCAACATTCTTTTTACATTATATAATAGAAAGAAAACATTTATTTTACTTTTACTTTATTATATGCTATCCTAATCACACAAATTATATTTAGGGGAGATTATCTAAAATGGAAAAAAAATCTAGCAATTTTTCAGGGCAGCTTGGATTTGTCCTTGCCGCTGCCGGTAGTGCCGTTGGAGTAGGAAATTTGTGGAGATTCCCATATCTCGCAGCAAAAGACGGAGGCGGACTATTTTTAATTATCTATTTTGCTCTTGTCATCACATTCGGATTTACGTTATTGACATCCGACATCGCCATTGGGCGACGTACACAGCAAAGTGCCATCGGTGCCTACACACAAATGCGGCCGAAATGGAAATTCTTAGGAATCCTTACCTTTTTGGTACCGGTTCTGATCATGACCTATTATGCCGTAATCGGCGGATGGATCACCAAATACGCAGTTGTATATCTTACGGGTCAGTCAAAAGCGGCTGCTGCAGATGATTATTTTACATCCTTTATCACATCACCTGCCTCACCGGTTGTCTTTGCACTCCTTTTCATGGCGGTGACTGCATTTATCGTATATAACGGTGTGGAAGGTGGAATCGAACGGGTATCCAAATGGATGATGCCGATTCTTCTTGTATTGATCGTCGTTATTGCCATATATGCCTTAACTCTGAAACACACAGATGCCTCCGGTCAGGTACAAACCGGTATGGAAGGCTTTTTATACTACCTTACACCAAACTTTGAGGGACTTACGGTGCAGCGTTTCTTACAGATTCTATTAGACGCTATGAGCCAGTTATTCTTTTCTCTCAGTGTATCCATGGGAATTATGATCACATATGGTTCCTATGTAAAACCGGAAGTTGACCTGAATAAGGCTGTCAATCAGATTGAGATCTTTGATACCGGTGTTGCTTTCTTAGCCGGAGCCATGATCGTTCCTGCGGTATATGTATTTTCCGGAACCGAAGGAATGGGAGCCGGTCCGAGCCTGATGTTTGTATCCCTGCCAAAGGTATTTGCCGCTATGGGAAAAGCAGGAATCTTCGTCGGAATCCTGTTCTTTGTAACTGCCGTTTTTGCAACCTTAACATCCTGTATCTCCGTACTGGAGTCCATCACAGCCAACTGTATGGAGATCTTCCATACAAGCCGCAAGAAAACCGTACTGATCTTATCCGTGATCTATCTTGCCGCATCCGCTGTCATTGCTTTGGGTTACAGTGTGTTCTATGTAGAGGTTGTACTTCCAAACGGTTCTACCGGACAGTTACTTGACATTATGGACTATATCAGCAACAGTGTCATGATGCCATTTATCGCACTGTTATCAACCATCTTAATCGGCTGGGTTATGACACCGGATTATGTCATTGATGAAATGGAACGTAACGGAGAGAAGTTCCGAAGAAAGAAATTATATCGTATTATGATCCGCTATGTTGCACCGGTTCTGATGTTTATTCTGTTCTTACAGTCAACCGGAATTTTGTCGTAAATATTGAGATGCAGATATGAAAAAAGCCTGATGAATCATCAGGCTTTTGATTTTTCTTTGCATTTATATGTTCCACTGTACGAACTGCGTTTAATCCTCCTGTCGGTTCTCAGTAATTGCCTTTCTTAATTGATGTGCTGCCGAACTGATTGGATGTGTACTATCATATACAAGGCATACATTTCTTGGCGGTATCTTCTCTTTCAAAGAGATTTCCACAATTTCCTTCCTATCTATTGATTCCTGTGCCATGGATTCCGGCAAAAATGCCAACCCTAACTCACATTTTACCAATGGCAGGATCTGATCAGTCGTAGCTGCTTCGGTATCCGGCTCTAATTCTAAGCCATGTGTTAAGAACAAATCTTTGTAGAACCTATATGTCATAGTCTCTTTTCCTAAACATATTAGCGGATAATTCATTATTTCCTGCAAGGATAATTCCTGGCTTGCAAGTGCCGTAAAGGTCGTTCCTCCAACCAATTTTTCCCGAAACGACTGTAGCCGGATCGTCTTAAGCGGTTCCTCTGCATATACCGGTGTTGATACAACCGCAAAATCCACCGTTCCATTCTTCACAGCCTCGATCGCTTCCGGCGTAGAATGATTATAGATCTTAAGACGTATTCCCGGATGCACCATATGAAAAGACTTTAACCTGTTTAACAGAAATATATTAAGTGCCGTCTCACTTGCACCGATCGAAATACTTCCGTGCGAAAGACTTGTACTGTCTGTAATCTCCTCTTCTGCCGCAAGTATCTGTGTCATCGCTGCAGACACACGAACATAGAGCTTCTCCCCTTCCGGGGTTAACTGTACCCCACGATTATTTCTTATCAATAATGTCGTCCCCATCTGTTGCTCTAAACAGTTCATTGCTCTCGTCACATTCGGCTGGCTGCTTCCTAATGCATGTGCCGCTTTTGTAAAATTCTGATACTTCGCTACATAATAGAAAATCTTATAATATTCAAAATTAACATCCATAAATAGTCCTTTCAACATATCAAATGATTATAACAATCATATCAATTATGATTTTTACTTATCACTAACTCAATAGTATAATCGAATCGAAATGGAAATACAAGAAGGAGCTGAATATTATGAGAGACACACCTATTTTCCCACGGGAAGAAAAATCCGAAGTCTTATTCCGGAAAATATTAAATGATCCATGGGCATGCAACAAATTGTTTCATACCTTTTATGATTATCTGTTTTGTAACGACGATTCTGACACCAGTCTTTCACCGGGTGAATTCGCCCAGGCACTATTTGGTTGCTATGAGAACAAAGATTTATCCGCTTTTTTGATGGCAATTACCCAGAATACTTTATTTGATCTGCTTAGAAATGCCTTTCTGATTCCATACCGTTTCAATGCGGATGGAACCCAGAATCCGCTTATTATGACCGACCATAACGGAATCCTTCTACCTGATTATAAACACTTAGTACACGATAAAGATTATCAACATTTTTATAGCATTTATAAGAATTTAATTAATAAGAAAAACATCTTCTTCGCAAAGGCATATCGATACAGCCATACATATGGAGAAGATTCTTCAACCGTCGAACAACGAATTCTTGAAGAAAATACCGGCATTCTGCTTATACGGGAACTTCCAGATACAGTCAAGCTAAAGGAAACCGAAGCGGAAGCCTATAGTGCTGTATGGGATTTAATGTTAGAACTTGAGAAAAATTTACCCACCTCATATGTATTCTACGGTCAGGATTCTTTTGTGGAAGACAATAAACGATTTGATGAACTTGGTATTTTCTTGCCAAATTCCATCTTTTTACACAACTTAGAACACCATGTAGAGAAAGCAGAGGCGATCATCTATGCCAAAAACTAATTATGTTGATATCATGGAAAAGAATCACATGGAAATACCCTGGCACGATTATACCAATACGGACAGCAATGCACTAATTGCCGAAGCCGATCTGATTGAAAAAGCTTCTGTTATCGGTCGTGTCGGATTAATCATGTTGTCCTGTGGAACAGGAGCCTGGCGTGTCCGTACTTCCATGAACAAGCTTTCAAAAGAGCTCGGAGTTACATGCACCGTTGACGTCGGACTCATGTCAATCGAATTTAACTGCTTTGATGGTAATGACTGTGTTTCACAATCCCTCAGCATTGCAAATACCGGCGTAAACACTTCAAAACTGTATCGCATGGAACAATTCGTTGACAATTTTCCAAATGAGGAAGCACATCTGACTGGTGAAATGATTCATAAACGACTGGATGAGATTGAGCAGATTCACGCACTGTATTCGCCTGCAAAATTAGGTCTTGCCGCAGCACTTGCATGTTGTGCATTTACATTTCTTCTTGGTGGTGGCCCGATTGAAATGCTGCTTGCATTCATTGCCGCCGGTATCGGCAACCTGATCCGTACGAAATTGATCAAACATCACTTTACCCTGTATTTGAATATCGCCGCATCCATATCCGCAGCCTGCCTGATATATGCCGTATTATTAAAGCTGGCTATTGTGTTATTTCATATTCCTGCTGTTCACGAAGCAGGCTATATATGTTCCATGCTTTTTATCATACCCGGATTTCCATTTATCACAAGTGGAATCGACCTTGCTAAGTTAGATCTTCGTTCCGGGCTTGAGAGGCTTACCTATTCCATCATCATTGTATTAGTTGCCACCATTTTTGCCTGGATCATGGCGTTGCTATTACATCTGCAACCGCAGGATTTTACGGAACTGGATCTTAACAATATAACACATCTGATCCTAAGACTGATCACCAGTTTCTGCGGGGTGTTCGGCTTCTCAATTATGTTTAACAGCTCCATTCCTATGGCTGCTACCGCTGCGTTGATCGGATCTATTGCTAACACATTACGTCTGGAACTTATTGATTTTACAGGAATGCCTGCCGCTGTTGCCGCATTTATCGGTGCTGCTGCTGCCGGACTTCTTGCTTCCGCAATCAAACAATATAACGGATATCCGCGTATATCGTTAACGGTTCCATCCATTGTTATTATGGTTCCCGGACTTTACTTATATCGTGCCATATATAACTTTGGCATAATGTCCCTGACCGATGCTGTTTCATGGTTTACATCTGCTATTTTGATCATTACAGCTCTCCCACTCGGACTTATCTTTGCCAGAATTCTTACGGATCGTACCTTCCGTTACTGCACGTAATACTTACTAAAATACATTTACATATAAGGAGGATATTATATTATGCTAACATCTGTAACAGGTATCAATTGGGGTGACGAGGGAAAAGGACGGGTCATTGATCTTCTTTCCGAACAGGCTGATATTGTTGTCCGCTACCAAGGTGGCAACAATGCAGGACATACGGTAGTAACCGATCAGGGAAAATTCATTCTGAATCTTCTTCCTTCCGGAATCCTTCATAAAAACGTTGTATGTGTACTTGGAGATGGTATGGTCATTGACTTAGAGCACCTGACAAACGAGATCGCTCAAATAGAAAAACGAGGGATTTCCATAAATGCCGATCATTTAAAACTATCTAAAAAAGCCACTATTTCCATGCCATGGCATAGAATTCAGGATGAACTAGAAGAAGATCGGCTTGCAAAAACCGGCTCCGCATTCGGTTCTACCAAGAGAGGAATCGCCTATGTCTACAGTGATAAATATCGTAAAAAAACACTTCGTCTTGGAGATCTGCTTCATTTAGATGATGAAACGATACAAGCACGGCTAAAGACAATTCTCGAATCAAAGAACTTAGAGCTTGCCGGCTGCTATCATCAGGAACCAATGTCCTACCCTGCACTTCTTTCCTGGTGTCAGGAACAGGCTGCCAAGTTCACCCCGTATATATGCGACACCGGTTCCTATATAGACCATGCACTTTCCGAGGGAAAAAATGTTATCCTAGAGGCTCAGCTTGGTGCCTTAAGAGACATTGACTATGGTATATTCCCATATACTTCCAGTTCCTCAACAATCTCGGCCTATGGGCCAATTGGTGCAGGCATTCCCGGCAGACATGCTGATCATACGGTAGGTGTCCTGAAGGCTTATTCCACCTGTGTCGGAGCCGGGCCTTTTGTGGCAGAACATGCAGTCTCCGAAGCATGGCAGCAGGATCTTCGCATTGCCGGGGGTGAATTTGGCGCCGCAACAGGACGCCCTCGCCGTGTAGGCCCCTTTGATGCTGTGGCAAGCCGGTATGGTCTGAAGTGTCAGGGTGCCGACAAGATCGCTCTTACCAAATTAGATGTATTAAGCTCTATGAAAGAAATTCCAATCATCACAGGATACAAAAACACAAACGGTTCCCTAGTCGAATTCGACCCAACTGATAACTTAGACCATTATACCCCTGTCGTATACACCCTTCCCGGTTGGCAGGAAGATATCTCAAAATGCAGAACATATGAGACACTCCCTGTAAATGCCCGAAACTACATTCAAACAATCGAGGAAATGTTGCATGCAGAGATTAACTTTGTTTCCGTCGGTGCAAAGCGTGACGAATACTTACTTAAAGGAGAATGGCTATGAGACATTTAATCACCCCTATGGACTTAACCGTAGAAGAAACCTTAGACATCTTAGACCTTGCGGAACGCATCCGTTCCAACCCTGTATTGTATCGCCATGTTGCTGATGGCAGGCAGCTTGCTACCCTTTTTTATGAGCCAAGCACCAGAACACGCTTGTCATTTGAGTCTGCCATGCTAAGTCTCGGTGGGCAAACACTTGGATTTTCCAGTGCTGAACAATCAAGCGCAACCAAAGGTGAGACCGTAGCCGATACCACCCGTGTAATAAGCTGTTATGCTGATATTATAGCAATGCGGCATCCCAAAGAAGGTGCACCCCTTCGCGCATCCATGTATTCCAAGATTCCGGTTATAAATGCCGGAGACGGTGGACATGCACATCCAACCCAGACAATGATTGATCTGATGACCATCCGTCAACGTAAAGGGAAATTAGATCATTTAACAATCGGATTCTGTGGGGACCTCAAATTTGGACGAACCGTTCATTCTTTGGTAAGCAGTCTGGTACGTTTTCCAGAGAATCAGTTCTATTTCATCTCCCCGGAAGAACTATGTATCCCAGACTATATGAAAACAGATGTTTTAGATCCCACCCATTCTATATATAAAGAGGTATTTAGCTTAGAAAATACTTTGCCACAGTTAGATGTCCTATATATGACAAGGGTACAAAAAGAACGTTTCTTCAACGAAGAGGAATACATCCGGTTAAAAGATATCTATGTCCTCAATGAAGAAAAACTGCAACAGGCTAAAGAAGATATGCCAGTTCTTCATCCTCTTCCAAGAGTCGATGAAATCTCCCTTGATGTGGATGATGATCCAAGAGCCGCTTATTTTGATCAGGTTCAGAACGGAAAATACATACGAATGGCTCTCATCATGTGCCTGTTAGGTATCCCTGATCCTGCGACAGGAAAAACGATTCTGAATATCGATTGTTAATAAAATAATCTTTAAAAAATAACAGCATGACCTGCAAATCTGCATGTCATGCTGTATTTTATTATTGTTTTTCATCCACTCAACTAAACTCAACCTTTGGCTTTGCCTCGGTTTCGTTAAGGTTCGGGATGGGCTTTCATTAAATATTCAATGCCTAGAACTTACCAGCCTTAGCAGCTTCTTCGATAGATACTGCAACTGCAACAGTCATACCAACCATTGGGTTGTTACCGGCACCGATCAATCCCATCATCTCTACGTGAGCAGGAACAGATGAAGAACCAGCGAACTGTGCATCTGAATGCATACGTCCTAATGTATCTGTCATACCATAAGAAGCAGGACCTGCTGCCATGTTATCTGGGTGAAGTGTACGTCCTGTACCACCACCTGATGCAACTGAGAAATACTTCTTACCTTTCTCTAAGCACTCCTTCTTGTAAGTACCTGCAACCGGATGCTGGAATCTTGTAGGGTTGGTTGAGTTACCGGTAATAGATACGTCAACGCCTTCCTTCCACATGATAGCAACACCTTCTGGTACTGAGTTAGCACCATAGCAGTTAACCTTAGCACGAAGTCCTTCTGAATATGACTTACGGAATACTTCCTTAACCTCGTTTGTATATGGATCATACTCTGTCTCAACAAATGTAAATCCGTTGATACGGGAAATGATCTGAGCTGCGTCTTTACCTAAACCGTTAAGAATAACTCTTAATGGTTTCTGACGAACCTTGTTAGCCTTCTCAGCGATACCGATAGCACCCTCAGCAGCTGCGAATGACTCATGACCAGCTAAGAAACAGAAACACTCAGTCTCTTCCTCAAGTAACATCTTACCTAAGTTACCATGTCCTAAACCTACCTTACGGGTATCTGCAACAGATCCCGGAATACAGAATGCCTGAAGACCTTCACCGATTGCTGCAGCAGCTTCGGAAGCCTTCTTGCATCCCTTCTTGATTGCGATTGCTGCACCGGTAATGTAAGCCCAGCATGCATTTTCAAAACAAATCGGCTGAATGCCTTTAACCATTGCGTATACATCAAGACCTGCGTCTTTTGTAATCTTTTCTGCTTCTTCAAGAGAAGCGATTCCATAGCTATTTAATACGGAATTGATTTTGTCAATTCGTCTTTCATATGATTCAAATAAAGCCATTCTAATATCCTCCTCTTTACTTATTTCACTTCTTCATCTGTTCTGGGGTCAATAATCTTAACAGCATCTGCAACACGTCCGTACTGTCCGCTTGCCTTTTCATAAGCTGTTGTCGGGTCATCACCCTTCTTGATGAAGTCGGTCATCTTGCCAAGGCTTACGAACTTGTAACCAATGATCTGGTTATCTGCATCCAGTGCGATACCGGTTACATATCCTTCTGCCATTTCCAGATAACGGGGACCTTTCTTTAAGGTTCCGTACATTGTACCAACCTGGCTTCTTAAACCTTTACCTAAATCTTCAAGACCGGCTCCGATCGGAAGACCATCTTCAGAGAATGCACTCTGGGTTCTGCCGTAAGCGATCTGTAAGAATAATTCTCTCATAGCAGTGTTGATTGCATCACATACAAGGTCTGTATTTAATGCTTCAAGAATGGTTCTGCCGGGAAGAATTTCAGCAGCCATAGCTGCAGAATGAGTCATACCGGAGCATCCGATGGTCTCAACGAGAGCTTCCTGAATGACACCTTCCTTAACATTTAAGGTAAGCTTGCAGGCACCCTGCTGAGGAGCACACCAGCCTACACCATGTGTAAGACCGGATATGTCTTTAACTTCTTTGGCTTTAACCCATTTTGCTTCTTCAGGGATAGGCGCACACCCATGGTTAACACCCTGAGCAACAGTACACATTTCTTCAACTTCTTTTGAATAAATCATGTGAAAACTCCTTTCAATATGTAAAGATATTTAATAATCCGCTATATATTTTCGCATATAATACCAAAAAAATCTAGTACTTTTTCGCAATTTCTCCCTGCTTTTTGTAGATGCTTCCGGCGGGAATACAGCCGCGCACACAGCTGGTCGGATAAATATTGGTATCCGGTCCGATAACGGTTCCGGGATTCAGCACGGAATTACAGCCAACCTCTACATGATCACCAAGCATGGCACCAAACTTCTTTAATCCGGTTTCCATTTTTTCCTCACCGTTTTTCACGACAACAAGCGTTTTGTCACTCTTTACATTGGAGGTAATAGAGCCGGCACCCATATGTGCCTTGAATCCCAGGATACTGTCACCGACATAATTATAATGAGGCACCTGTACCTTATTAAAGAGAATAACATTTTTAAGCTCGGTCGAATTTCCGACAACAGCACCCTTTCCAACGATGGCATTTCCACGGATGAATGCACAGTGACGAACCTCTGCCTCCTCATCAATAATGGCCGGTCCATTGATAAAGGCACTCGGTGCAACCGTGGCATTATTGGCTACCCAGACATGCTCTTTTACTTCCGTATAACGGTCTTTGGGAAGCTTTTCTCCAAGCTCCACGATAAAGGCGCTGATCTTTGGCAGTAATTCCCACGGATAAACTGCACCCTCAAACAGATCAGCAGCGATTGTTTCCTCTAAGGTATAGAGTTCCCTGATTGTAAATTGTTCCATGTTATTTTCCTCCGGTTCGATAATTTTTTGCGGCTTCCCGAAACTGTCGGTTTAAAGCAGCCTGATTGTTCATTTGTTTCACGATATTCGTCCGTCTTCTTACAAAGTCGTCCAGCTTATCCATATATTCCTGTTCTGTAATATTACCATCGGCAACCAGTGTAAGCCCCTTCTCCCAGCTTGCGGTAAGCTTAGGGTCGAGCAGCGGACGGATGGACTGGTTTACTACTTCATAAATCATCTCTCCCATCAATGTCGGGGTAATGATCTGTGTTTTCCTGTTTAATGCAAGATATTTAATATTGACCAGTTTTTTCAGAATTTCAGCCCGCGTGGCAGAGGTTCCGATTCCACTTCCCTTGATCTGTGCACGAAGCTCTTCATCTTCAATTAACTGTCCCGCATTTTCCATTGCCAGAATAATGGTTCCGGAATTGTAACGCTTCGGGGGCGAGGTTTCCCCTTCCCTGATCTGTGCATCCTTTACCGGAAGCTCCATCCCCTTTTTCAGATGGTTCAAAACCTCCATCAGTCCCACATCAAGGCTCTGTTCTTCTCCATTGTCTGCGTTAGCGTTCTCCTCATTGTCTGAATCTCCAACCGTATCCCTGCCGTTTTCCTTTTTCTTACGGAAAGAAAACTCTGTAACGGTAAGGTATCCGGGGGATTCCAACACTTTGAAATTGGCAAACAGCTTCTCCTCCCGGATGGCTACGCACAGTGCCACCTTACGGTAAACCGCAGGCGGATAAAAAATGCTCAGGAACCTGCGGACCACAATTTCATAAACCTTCTGTGCGGTGGAGCTTAGCTGGTTATAATTATTAAGCCCCTGTCCGGTCGGAATGATGGCGTAGTGATCGGTAATCTGCTTGTCGTTAACATATCTTGTCTTTGCGATTCCCTTATAGGTTCCTTCCTGCAATACCCGGGAAGCCAGGGAGCTTACCAGCTGAAAGTTTGTCAGACCTTTAATATTCTTATAGATCTCCTTCGAAACGGCAGTCGATAACACTCTCGCATCCGTTCTTGGGTAGGTCGTCATTTTCTTTTCATAAAGCTCCTGTGCTATCCGCAGGGTTTCATCCGGACTGATCTTGAAATATTTGGAACAGTCGTTCTGCAGTTCCGCCAGATTATATAAAAGCGGTGCATTCTTATTTTCCTTTTTCTTTTCTATAGAATGAACGATGGCTTTCCGCGGCTCCTCCAACAGATATTGGATCAGATTTTCCGCTGGCTCACGTTCCTTAAAGCCGTTTTCCTTATACAAAAGCGGTGAAGCAAAATATGGGGTTCCTTCTACGGCACGCCACTCACAATCAATCCCACGCTCTCCTAAAAGAACGGATGCCACCACACGGAAAAACGGTGTTTTTTCGAAGTTACGGATTTCACGTTCCCTGTTCACAACCATGCCAAGTACGCAGGTCATCACACGTCCGACACTTACAACTGCCCGGTCAAGCTTCAGATAATCCTTGACTGCATTGCCATATTTCAGTGTGAGGACTCTTGAAAAATTAATTCCCATCAGATAATCCTCTTTGGCACGCAGGTAAGCCGCTGCACACAGATTATCGTATTCGGAAAGATCCCTGGCCTCACGGATCCCACGCAGAATTTCTTCCTCCGTCTGGGAATCAATCCAGACTCTTCTTCGTGTCTTGTCATGAACGTTTGCCTGACGTTCCACCAGACGGTAAATATATTCTCCTTCCCGTCCGGAGTCGGTACAGACATAGATCGTTTCCACATCCTCGCGGTTCAACAGTCCGCTTACAATCTGAAACTGCTTCTTTACACTGTCGATCACCTCATATTTAAATTCCGTCGGTATAAATGGAATGGTATTTAAAGACCATCGCTTATATTTTTCATCATAAACTTCCGGATAACTCATGGTCACAAGATGTCCAACGCACCAGGTTACAATGGCATCATTTGACTCAATATATCCGTCCCGGTTGCTGCCGGTAATCTGCAGAGCCTTCGCAAATTCACGGGCAACACTCGGTTTTTCTGCAATAAATAAATTCTTATGAGTCATATATTATGTTGAGTATTTGAACTCTTTCCTTTCAATTAGGTAATTTTCTTTTATTTGCTCAACATTTTCTTCTTCTATCTTGTTATGATTTATGTGTAACAAAGTTTTTATTAGTAATAAAGAAAGGAGAAGAAAATGAAGAAAACTAGCAATGTTTTTACAGATGAACTTAGTAACTATGTATCTGCATTAGAGGAGGTGATGATTCAAAAAGGATATAGTGAATACTATATTAATCTATGCAATAAGGTTTGGCAAACACTAATTAAGTATGCCGATGCATTTCCCAAACAGGAATTTACAGAATCATTTCGTAATCAATTTTTGCTAGAAATATATGATGAAAAATTGGAAAGACGTGATGAAATGTATCGAATTACCAGATCTATGAATATATTATCTGATTATATATATTTTCATGTTATCTTCCGACAATATTGTACACCAAAAACTGAGTTTTCGAAAGAGTTAGGAAGAATATTTGTAGACTTTTTAATTACGGAAAAAAAACGTAACTTTTCACAAGAAACGGAGAAGCAATTACGAGCTAGGTTAATGAGGTTCCATGATTATTTGTATGACATAGGTATATATGATGCAAATTTAATATCTGGGGAAATTATTAATACATATATTTTGTCTCTTGCAAGATTTTCAACTACATATGTATCGGAAACACTGCGAGAAATAAAAAGACTATTTATATTTGCATATCAAAACAAATATGTAGATAATTCTCTGGATCAGTATATACCTCGTGTCAAAAATATAAGACAGCAAAAAATTCCAAGTACTTTTTCAGTTGATGAAATTAATAGCATTATTGCATCCATAGAAAGGACAAATCCTATTGGAAAACGGAATTATGCAATTTTTCTTATTGCAGCTAGATTAGGTATTCGAGGCAGTGATATTCGTTCTTTAACCTTTTCGAACATAAACTGGGATCAAAAGACTGTTTCTTTTTCGCAGCAAAAAACCGGACATTTATTAAAATTGCCGTTACCTGACGATGTTGGATGGGCCATTATAGATTACTTAAAAAACGGTAGACCTCAAACCGATTCAAAGAATATTTTTGTATCTCACAATTATCCGTATATGCAACTAAATTCTATTTCCAAAATTGTTCCTGCGCAAATGAGAAAAGCAGGAATAAAATCTCCTAATGGCAGAAGAATTGGTATGCATGCATTTAGACATGGACTAGCCACTCAGATGTTGGAGAAAAATATTCCCCTTCCCATTATCTCGCAGACTCTTGGACATGCTGATATTAAAAGTACAGAAGTCTATTTAAGAATAAGTATTACTCAGCTTTCGCAATGCGCATTGGAGGTGGATATATGAGGAAAAGAACTATAGGATCTTTTGACGGTCCTTTCGCACCTATGCTTGATTTATTTGTAAAACAAAAACAAGCGGTTGGTTATGATTATGTAGGCGGTTACAATGCCCTGCATGTATTTGATACTTTCAGCAAACAATTTAATGTGAAAAATTATGAGTTATCAAAAGAAATTGTTCTTAAATGGGGAGAAAAAAGACCAAATGAGAATGATAGTACAAGGTCTATGAGAATTATGTATCTTCAACATTTTGCAGTATTTCTTATCAGCCAGGGATATTGTGGCTATATTGCTGCACCTCAAAAATTTCATAGTGACAGACACACTGCATATATTTTTACTAAAGATGAAATACGAAGACTATTTTCTTCTCTTGATAACATGAAGTATTCTCCATGCTCTCCCTATAAACATCTTAGTTTTCCGCTCTTATATAGAATGCTTTATGGCTGTGGATTTCGAATATCCGAACTGTTGAACCTGACACTAAATGATGTAGATTTGGAAAAAGGTATTATACATATCCATGATGCTAAAAATGGGAATGAACGGCTTGTGCCAATGGTGAGCAGTCTTACAAACCGATGCCGAACATATGCTAGTCTTGTACATAAAAATCATGGATCTGATTACCATTTCTTTTTTAAAAAAGACGGAACAGGATATTCCGTAAGTAACATTGATAGAAATTTCCGAGAACAACTTTGGTTAGCCGGAATACCTTATCGTGGTAAAGAACTTGGACCTAGAGTGCATGATTTACGCCATACTTTTATATGTCATAAATTAAATGAATGGGCCAAACAGGATATTGATCTTACTGTAATGTTACCTGTTTTATCAAAATATGTGGGACACACAGGTATTGCATCTACAGAATATTATTTAAAACTGACTGCTGAAGCTTTTCCTGATGTATTAGAACGAATGGACAAATTAACCGGGTATGTTTTTCCGGAAGTTGGAGGTACTTTGTATGAAGAATAAAAATCCAGATTTTGCTTATCATTTGACAAAATACTTTACCGAATATTTGCCTGTTCAAAGGAATCTAAGTCCCAATACGATATCAACTTACAGGTATACTTTCAGTTTACTACTTATTTTTCTTGATACTCAAAAGAAAATAAAGCCTAGTGCTATAGAACTAAATATGATTAATGCAAGTATAATAGAAGAATTTATGCAATGGCTAAGAGAGAAGCGAAAATGTACAGCAAGTACATGCAATCAGAGATTGGGAGCCTTAAAATCCTTTTTTGTTTATTTGCAATTTGCAATGCCCGATAAACTATTGCAGTGTCAGGACAATTTATCTATCCGTCAGATGAAACAAGCCGAACCTGATATAAAATATTTAACACTTGAAGGAATAAAAATATTGCTAGAGCAACCGAATACAAAATATGGACGTCGTGATTTAGCATTATTAAGTGTGATGTATGATACTGCAGCAAGGGTACAAGAAATATCAAATATACAACTTGTGCATATTCGTTTTAGTGCACCACCAACTATCAGACTTACAGGTAAGGGTTCTAAAACTAGAGTAGTTCCGCTTCTTTCCAGAACTGCTGATATATTAAATCGGTATATTAAAGACTTCAAGCTAGATCAGCAAGGTAATGAAACATATCTATTTCAAAATAGAGGTGGACAACAGCTTTCTCGTTTCGGTATTGGATATATTCTTAAAAAATATGTGGATATGGCAAGAAGTAAAAGACCTGATTTAATTTCCGAAAAAATTTCACCTCATTGTATTCGACACTCAAAAGCAATGCATTTATTACAAGCCAATGTCAATCTGGTTTATATTCGTGATTTACTTGGACACACAAGTGTAACAACAACCGAAATTTATGCCAGAGCAGATACAGCACTCAAACGTGAAGCGCTTGAAAAAGCTAATCCTTTAAAAGATTCTCCGTCCATGCCACAATGGAATGACGATGAAGACTTAATGGAATGGTTGCGAACATTAATTTAAAATATTTAGCGGGTGGCAAATTATACCACCCGCAGAAAGGAAATGTTTATGACAAACTTAAAATGCATTTACTGCACTACTCAAAACGGAGATAATGCTTGGCTATCTCATCTGGCACTCAATTCAAGCCGAATCAGTTCTAATCTCAATGGCACATTACCAATAAATGACACAAAAAGACAGGAAGGATTCTCTGTCAAAGTCAAAGATTACGGACAGTTAATTGATGTAGACGAAAAAGATATCGGATATATTCAATATATTCAAGAAAATCCGGGATGTCTGGAAATACGTTCGGAAAATGCAGGAAAAAAGCTTTTTCCAACATTTCACAATTGTCCATTGATTATAGAGGTATCAATAAATTATTGTCCTGTTTGTGGTCGTAAATTAGGTATTACTCCCATGGATATCTAACAGCCTGAATGTGCATACCTTCTGCTTGCGCTGGTGTTAACCATTGTGAGGTTATATTATGCCTTCGACAATAATCAGCTACAGTTCTTCCAAAATACGTTTCGGTTTTTTCGAAATTATGCGCCCTATTTCCTCTTACATTTTGGTCAACCCATCGAAAAAATACCGTACGTTGTTCAGGATCAACAGCCATTATTCTATTTGGATACCAACGCTGCATAACATTAGGTTGAACAGGTCGCCCCGTGCAAAATTTAGGAGCATGTTCCGAAATGAACTTCAAGAAAATATAGGAACCGAATTTCTCTATACCATTTGTATGAAGTTCAAGAGAATTACGCAAAGTATAAAAATCTTCGTCGGGCATAACAATTTCTAAATCATCAGATATTTTCATTATACAAGCCCAATTTATGCCCTGACCGCCAATTAATATTTCATATGGATGTATATCCAAAGAAATAATTACATCAAATGTGACTCTAGCGTAAACAACAGTAAAATGCTCTCTGTCAGAATTTTTATCAATCATATCATTGATAAGTGACCTGAATGCAGGAAAGTGTGCCATTTTTCACCTCTTTAAATTGTAATTGAACAAAATCGCTGCGCGATGGCCTGCCAAGGCTGTGGCGCAGCTTTCTTTTTCTCAATAATAAAATAGGCAATGGCAATTCTTACCAGTATTTGATAT
>ERZ825137.970-NODE-970-length-38968-cov-4.284404_pt1 | contig 38968 bp, 21 predicted proteins | sample MGYA00519873_ERZ825137 | MGnify/ENA primary metagenome ERZ825137 (study PRJEB31778, sample SAMEA3449190) | human gut metagenome | biome: human gut; feature: human-associated habitat; material: faeces | place: United Kingdom | collected 2010/2012 ...
GTTAATTTATTGTTAAACGGAATAAGAGATTAGGATATTAGCATAGAATACGTGGGAACTATGAATATTACAGAACTGAGGCTCTCGACTGCCCTACTCATCATAATAAACATAGCCCACGCCAATGATATATGAGTATGGTTATACCAAGCCCATAACACCGGCGCAAGCATTCTGTTCATTATCCGATGAGTGAAATTGTCGAGATTCCAGTTCTGGATAATATCCTTAACGCTCTCCGTTTGTCAATAATATACTTCCTGCATTGGAAGTGCGACAAAGATATATAGAAAAAATCAAAATTCCCATACAATGGGACGTATTTATTCCATAATTGTTCCCTTACAGGATTCTTCTTCCATGAGCTAAAAAACAGAGTTCTTTAGCGTTTATACTCAGGGAAAGAAGAACATGACTTGTATGTTTATTGTTGAAAAGCATAGCTCTTAACCGTCCATATCCTACAATAGCGAAATGTTTTTTAAATAAAATAACTTCGGCAAAGAGGCTGCGTGCTGCATCTTAAAGAACCGCCCAGACTCCGGGAAATTTGGAAATCCACTAATTCCACATGTATGTTGCGCTTTTCCAACTCCCCGACTAACTGCTCAAACGCCGGGTCTGTGATATAGACCTGTTCATTGACAGGAAGTCCGTTGACAGCCAGATGGGCTACATCCTGATACGAAACGGAGATTCTGTCCCAGTTTTTCAGGGGCTCGGGAACACCGTTCAGCATGGCCTCCTCACAAATAATCATTAATCCTTCGCGTACAAGACTCAAAGCACAATCCAAATGGAGTACGTCTTCCCTCAACGGGACTTCAATAACGCGATAATCCCAATGAGACAGATAAGATTTGAGCCAAAGAAAACCGTTGTGATTGGACGCAAGTCCGGAATTACCCACAAACACAGTTTTCCCCCAAATAAGAATATCGCCACCTTCCAAAAAAGGTCCCGCTTCGGAATCTATACCTGTAGCCATATCGGCTTGTGGAACAGATACATAGAAAGCATCGCTCACAGAAGTTTCCTGCATCAAAATATCCCGAACAGGCCATATTTCGTTTCTGCGGTGGAAAAAGTGCAAAGAGCCCTCAATTACGGAAGAACCAATGGTAAAGAAAGGATCCCTCACAAAGAAATTAGAACATCCGCATTCTTTGTTGAATTCTTTTTCATAATCGGTAAGCAAACGCGGGCGCAAAACTCGCACGCCGTATTTCTCCAGAATCGTTTTCAGATTTTCCCTCTCCTGCTCCCATTGCCGCTGCCGCTCCGGAAAAAGATCCTTGTAATTCTTACCGGCAATATCCACGCCTTCATATAAATCGAGAATTTCTTCCGGTAAAAAATCATAGTCGCCTCCATTATCTTTTTCATGGGGAAACACAAGCTCCGATTGGGTTAAAACAACCGTCCTCAACGGAGCGAACTCGCTTTCAACATATATAGTCTGAACTTTATCCATAATCTTATCTTAACAAAATCTCCGTACAAACTGTTTTTATGAGCAGAGTTTCGAACATACAAGTATACATATCCTCACCGCACTTTTCACTTGGCAGAGCGATGCCTTTTGAAGCCTTTTAACGGCAATTTGGGGAAGAGTTTCCGAAAACGAATTAAATAAGAGGTTATGCCGCCGCCAGCTATTACAAACGTTACCGCTACAATAATCATTACCAACCCCACGCTTTCCCGGAGTGTCAGCACTTCGCCGAACACCGACACACCGAAGATGATAGCCGTAACAGGTTCTAAGGCGCCTAATATAGCCGTAGGGGTAGAACCGATGTATTGAATGGCGCTGGTAGTACATAAAAAGGAAATGGCTGTAGGGAACACCGCCAAAGCTATCAGATTGCCCCACAAATACCATTCGTCCGGTACGGTAAGTTCGCTACTTGTATATAAGCGGACAATGAAAAGCGACAATCCGAAAAGCAGCACATAGAAAGTGACTTTCAGCGTAGCAATGTTTTTCAGAATCGGCTGATTGACGCCCACAATGTAAATGGCATACGAAAGGGCGGATACAAGCACCAACAAGGTACCGGTCAGACTGAGAGTGCTACCGTCTGCCGTTTTATAGAGCAAACCGATACCCGCCAAAGCCAGCACCATACAAACGATGGTCTGCAAAGGAAGTTTCTCCTTATAAGCAACAGCCATAATGACTGCAACCATAATAGGATAAACAAACAGAATGGTAGAGGCAATGCCCGCGCCCATATAATTATAGCTTAGAAAAAGGGTAAGAGATGAAAGAGACACAAGCACTCCCATCACTACTAAAGGCAATATTTCCCGCCTGTTCAGTTTAAACGATCGTCCCCTTGCCTTCAACATAATCCCTAACAAAGGTATAGCGAACAAATAACGGAAAAAGAGTACCGAATCGGGATTCATACCTGCCTTGTACAAAGGGAGTGCAAAAAGAGGGTTCATTCCATAAGTTGCTGCCGCAATAGAACCTAACAAATATCCTTTGGCTTTTACATTCATAAGTCGATTCTTTAAAAATGGTGCAAAGGTAACACTTGAAACGAAAAGAGTTTCAAAAAAGTGCAAATTATTCAGTTTCATTCAGCATAGGGAGGGCTTCATCCGCTACAGGGCGTGAAGCGGCGCTGTGTACATCATGAGGTAAAGCTGTCTACATTACGAGCTAGAACTATCTACGTCGTGAAGTAAAGCAGCCTGCGTTACGGGGTTACGAAACCAAAAAGAGAAGCTTGCAAAAACCTTCTTTCCTCACGCCATCATTTCCCAAAAATCTTCTTTAAATCAGCAACCCCCTCTTCCTGTTATAGAGTTTCCATCTTTTCGTTACCTTTCCAAAAAGCCCCATTCGAGCACAAAAAATAGTTGTCACAGCAACAGTTATTCACCATATTAACAAAATACTGAATTTCAGCGTGATACTTAAATTTCAAAATTTATAATGTCCATTTTAAGAGTATTAATGTTACATTTAAGCCTCAAAATGCTGCATTAATTCCACAAAGAAAAGAAAAGGAAAGTAAAGAGAAATATAACCTCCTCCTAGAATCCTCCTCCTTGCAAACAAGGAAGAGGACTCGAGGAAGAAAGAGGAGATTTTTCATCTTCCCTTTCAGACAATTCGACACACAATTCCAACTTAACAAAAATCAGCACTCCGGAGAAGCCCAAAGCAAGGAAATAAATAAATCCGTACTATCCGAAGAATCCACCGTTCAAAACGAATATAAAGCGCAAGCCCGGCTTTAAACCTTTCACCGGAAAGAGTGTCAAAAGAACAACCATAAGTTTGAAAGAAGCAATAATTTAAGTTAAAAGAGCCAATTTAACAGGTTTATGCACCAAAGCAGGAGCGAAATACGAGATATTTTACTATTTTTGTCAAGAAAACTATTTATCGGAGAACGACTATTTGAAACGAAACAAATTAATATTTTTAATCTACATGAAAGCACTCACTAACGTATTGGCGGCATTATGTATCCTCTTGCTGGGAGCTTCTTGCAGTCAACCTGAAAAAGAACTTTATGTATTTACCTCTTTTCACGAACCGGCCGATGAAGGATTACGCTTTCTCTATAGCGAAGACGGCATTCACTGGGACAGCATCGCCGGAAGCTGGCTGAAACCGGAAATAGGACAAAACATCATGCGCGACCCTTCCATCGTACGCGGCAAAGACGGTACCTACCACCTGGTATGGACTATAGCCTGGAAAGGCGATACGGGATTCGGGCACGCTTCATCTAAAGATTTGATTCACTGGACGGAACAAAAACGCATTCCGGCTATGGACAACATACCTACTACCCAAAACGTGTGGGCTCCCGAACTTTTCTACGATGACGTGAACGACCGGTTCATGATTATCTATGCTTCATGCGTAGTGGACAAGCACTTCGACCTTGGCGTAGAGGACGAGACGAACAACCATCGTCTATATTGCGTCACTACCAAAGACTTTGAGACCTTTTCCGAACCGGAACTTTTCTACGATCCGGGCTTCAGTTGCATCGATGCTGTATTGGTAAAACGTGCGCCGCAGGATTATGTGATGGTGCTGAAAGACAACACGCGCCCTAACCGCAATCTGAAAATCGCTTTTGCTAAAAGTGCGGAAGGACCTTATACCCCTCCGTCGGAAGCTTTTACCGAAACGTTTGTAGAAGGTCCTTCGGTAGAAAAAGTGGGAGATGATTATTACATCTACTTCGACGTGTATGCCAAAAAGATTTACGGAGCCATGAAGACGCGCGATTTCATACATTTTACCGATGTAACGGACAGTGTACGGGTTCCCGCGAGACATAAGCACGGGACCATTTTCAAAGCGCCCGAATCGGTCGTAAAGAATCTCATCGCTAATCAGAAACAATAATATACTAAGTCAGGAAACTATGAACTATTACGCTAAATTTTTCCTTTTGTTGGCTGCCGGATGGGTAGGCGTCACAGGCCTCAACGCCCAAGACCGTATCCATTATACGGGAAGCGAGCTTTCAAACCCTAATACACACGACGGGCAGCTCTCGCCGGTTGTGGGGGTACACAACATTCAAACCATGCGCGCCAACCGTGCTAAGCCCGATGCCACCAACGGTAACGGATGGGCCTATAATAACACACCTTATGCCGAAACTTATTGGAAAGGCAATTTTACGAATCAGGAGAAGGCATACACAAGCAACGGCAACGGATGGACCTATAACCATCAGCCGATGATGGCTTACTGGAAAGGTAAATTCTATATGCATTACCTCTCCGATCCTGTTGACGAACACATTCCGCCATCCTGCACATTCCTGCAAACTTCGACGGACGGCTACACCTGGAGCAATCCGGAAGTATTGTTCCCCATATACCGCATACCCGACGGTTTCACAAAGGACGGAAAAATCTTTGCCAAGGATATTGACGCCGTGATGCACCAACGGGTAGGTTTCTATGTATCGAAAGCAGGCAAATTGCTGGCAATCGGCAACTACGGTATCGCTTTGTACCCGAAAGACGATCCCAACGATGGTAACGGTATCGGCCGCGTCGTGCGCGAAATAAACGAAGACGGCACGTTCGGCCCTATATACTTCATATACTATAACCATGCATTTAATGAAAAGAATACTTCTTTCCCGTATTACAAACGTTCGAAAGACAAAGCCTTCCGCCAAGCTTGCGAAGAGATTCTGGCGAATCCGTTGCAGCGTATGCAATGGGTAGAAGAAGCTGACCGCGAAGACCCGATTATCCCTTTACACAAAGAGTATAAGGCATTTTGTTCGTATACATTGCCCGACGGACGCATTGCCAGTTTATGGAAACATGCGCTGACTTCCATCAGTTCCGACGGTGGCAATACATGGGAAGAACCGATTGCACGCGCTAAAGGATTTGTAAATAGCAACGCCAAAATCTGGGGACAACGCCTGAGCGACGGAACCTATGCTACAGTATACAACCCGTCGGAGTTCCGTTGGCCGCTAGCTATCTCCCTGAGCAAAGACGGATTGGAATACACTACGCTGAATTTGGTACATGGTGATGTACCTCCTATGCGCTATGCCGGACAATACAAATCGTATGGCCCGCAATATGTCCGCGGTATTCAGGAAGGAAACGGAACGCCTCCCGACGGCGACCTGTGGGTAACTTACAGTGTAAACAAAGAAGATATGTGGGTGGCACGCGTTAAAGTGCCGGTACAGCAAAAAGCTTCGAGCCATGCCAACGAGAACTTTGCCGACTTTAAGCATCTAAGCGACCTGACGATGTGGAACCTCATGTCGGGAGTTTGGGCTCCCGTTTCACTGGAACAAAAAGACGGGCAGACATGGTTGACATTACGCGACAAAGATCCGTATGCCGATGCTAAGGTGGAACGTAAGATACCTAACACTAAAGAACTAAGCCTTGAATTCGATTTAATGGCAGAACAGAATGACCACGGAACCTTACAAATCGAGTTTGTCGACGAAGACGGTACGGCTTGTGCCCGTTTGGATTTGACACCGGAAGGTGAGTTCCGCTCGAAAGGTGGCGCACGCTACGGTCGTATCTGTATGTACGAACCGGGAAAAGTATACCACGTAAAAGTGGACGTCACCGTAAACGACCGTAATTCGGTTGTATATGTTAACGGTCAAAAGAAAACAACGCGTATGTTGTTTGCACCGGTAGAATCTATCGAACGAATCGTATTCCGCACGGGCGAACGTCGTCATTTCCCCACCGTAGACACTTGGGCGGACCAATACAGCGATATGCAGGATCCCAACCGCGAAGACCCGTTGACCGTATACCGCATTGCTAATGTGAAGACGTCTTCAAGAGACGTCGACGGTTCGGCGGCGGTATTGAAATATCAGGATTACAGCCACTATGTCGACTATTTCAACGGTATGGAGGACGAAAATATAGCACAGGCTATTCCTAACGCACAAGCTTCGGAATGGATGGAAGAAAACATTCCTTTATTCGACTGTCCGCAAAAGAATTTCGAAGAAATGTACTATTATCGTTGGTGGACTTTGCGCAAGCATATCAAAGAAACTCCGGTAGGCTACGGCATGACCGAATTTCTGGTAAACCGCTCGTATGCCGACAAATACAATCTGATTGCCTGTGCCATCGGACACCATATTTATGAAAGCCGCTGGTTACGCGACCCGAAGTATCTCGATGGTATCATTCACACTTGGTATCGCGGCAACGAAGGGAAGCCGATGAATAAAATGATGAAATTCAGTTCATGGAATCCGGATGCAATCTATAACCGCTATCTGGTTGACCTCGACAAGGAATTCCTGACAGATATGTACAACGATTTATGCGAAGAATACAAGCGTTGGGAAGACAGCCATCGCTTAGCCAACGGACTTTATTGGCAGGGCGATGTACAAGATGGTATGGAAGAAAGCATCAGTGGCGGACGTAAAAAGCAATATGCACGCCCTACTATCAATAGCTACATGTACGGCAATGCTATGGCTCTCTCTGCCGTTGCCGCCATGCTGGGCAAGACGGAAGATGCCAAACAGTATGCCGAAAAAGCCGCTACCATCAAAAATCTGGTTGAAAACAAGCTGTGGAATGAAAAGCATCAATTCTTCGAAACAGTAAGAGGAGATACTTGTGCGCAGGTACGGGAAGCTATCGGTTACATTCCCTGGTACTTCAACCTCCCTACAGCAGACAAATACGACGAAGCCTGGAAACAACTGAATGATGAAAAGGGATTCTCCGCTCCTTACGGTTTGACCACCGCCGAACGCCGCCATCCGGAATTCCGTACACATGGCGTAGGCAAATGCGAATGGGACGGCGCTATCTGGCCGTTTGCTACCGCACAAACTCTGACGGGACTGGCAAACTATCTGAACCGGACAGAGAATCCGGCAGTAACAGACAGTACGTATTTCCGCCAGATGGAACTGTATGTCGAATCGCAACATCACCGCGGACGCCCTTACATCGGCGAATACTTGGATGAAGTAACGGGCTATTGGCTGAAAGGTGATCAGGAACGCAGTCGTTACTATAACCATTCTACATTCAACGACTTGGTAATTACCGGGCTGGTGGGGTTACGTCCGCGTGCCGACAATACCATCGAAGTGAATCCGTTAATTCCCGACAACAAGTGGGATTGGTTCTGTCTCGACAATGTGCTTTACCACGGCCACAACCTGACAATCCTTTGGGACAAGAACGGAAATCGCTATCACAAGGGAAAAGGCCTGCGTGTATGGGTAGATGGTAAGGAAGTCGGTCATTCCGACACTTTAGGCAGGTTGATTTGCCCGAATGTATTATAAACCCCATACTGATTTTCGCCGATGCATTCAGAATAATCCGTTTCTTAAAGTCTTGAACAGTTCTGATAACTTCGGAACTAAAAAGTTCAAAGAAACAGGGTTTGCCATAATCGGCGAAAATCAGTATTACAATAAAAGCAAAAACATCCGTGTCAATTCGTGATGACTTGCATTGAATAAAAAAGAGAGGCATCTGTAATAGCGGATGTAAAAAACAAGTTTTAATTTAAGTTCTAACCATATATGAATTTTAAAAGACTCTTTTCCATAGGAATCCTTTCTTGGGTGGTTATTCTCGGTGCACACGCCATCGAAGTTACAAAAACCACCTGCGAAATGACGCTTAATCCGTTAGCACTTGCGACGCAACAACCCCGTTTCGGCTGGCAAATGCAAGGTGAAAACGGATGTATGCAATCTGCTTATGAAATTGAGGTGTACACTCTCGATAAGGGAGAAAAAACATTGCGCTGGGAAAGCGGCAAAACGCCTTCCACCCAAAGCCAATTGGTGGCATACGGCGGACAAACATTAGAACCGTTAACCCGTTATTTCTGGCGGGTAAAAGTGTGGGACGGACAAGATCGCCCATCCGAATGGAGTGAGCAAGCAGAATTTCGCCTCGCTCCCGACCGGGTATTCTTAAATGCATCATGGATCGGAGCTATCACACAGAAATTTGCACAACTTCCTGCCGGACGCAATTATCATGGCGGAGAATTGAAGCATCCGGAGGTAAAAGCGGCATGGGATAAAGTAGATTCTATGGCATGGCGAAGCATTTGTCTGAGAAAAGAATTCGATGCGACAAAACAAATTGCCGATGCTACAGTGTATGTATGCGGACTGGGGCACTATGAGCTGTCACTTAACGGCCAGAAAGTGGGAGACGGAGAATTCACCCCGCTATGGAGCGATTATGATAAAACGGTTTATTACAACACATTCGATGTTACCAACATGTTAAAAAAGGGTGGAAACGCCATCGGAGTATTGCTGGGTAACGGATTCTATAATGTAGTGGGAGGCGGAAGATATCGCAAACTGCAAATAGGTTTCGGTCCGGAAACTCTCTTCTTTAAGATGTTGATTCGTTATACCGACGGAACTCATCAGGAAATAATGTCCGACAAAAGTTGGAAATATAGCCTCAGCCCTATCACCTTCAATTCCATTTACGGCGGAGAAGATTACGATGCCCGTATGGAACAAGATGGCTGGAACATGCCGGGCTTCGATGATGCAGACTGGAAACCGGTGGTAATACAAGAGAGTCCGAAAGGAATATTACGCCCGCAACTCACTACTCCGGTGAAGATTATGAAACGCTACGGTATAAAGAGCTCACACAAGCTCACTCCCGAAGAAGTGAAGAAAGCCACAAAAGCCACAAAACGCACAGTGGATAAATCGGCCATATTGTTGGATATGGGACAGAATCTGGCAGGATTTCCGGAAATTACCGTACGTGGCAAACGTGGACAAAAAATCACTATGGTAGTGGCGGAATCGGTTGTGGACAGTTGCAACGCTGCCAACCAACGACAAACGGGACGCCAGCACTATTATACGTACACGATTAAAGGGAACAAGAACGAAACGTGGCATCCGCGTTTCTCTTACTACGGCTTCCGCTATATACAAGTGGAAGGAGCTGTGTTGAAAGGACAAAAGAATCCCGATAAGTTGCCGGTGATTCAAAATATCCAGTCATGTTTTGTCCACAATGCCGCAACAGACGTCAGCACATTCGAATGTTCCAACCCCATATTTACCAGTGCACACAGGCTGATTCATAATGCGGTACGCAGTAATATGCAAGCTGTATTCACCGACTGCCCACACCGCGAAAAGTTAGGCTGGTTGGAACAGAATCATCTGAACGGACCGGGACTGCTGTACAACTATGATTTAACGACCTACATTCCTAAAATGATACGGGATATTACCGATGCGCAACGTGCTGACGGTATGGTACCCACCACGGCTCCGCAATATGTGATCTTCGAAGGTCCGGGTATGGATGTATTTGCCGAATCGCCCGAATGGGGAAGCGCACTGATTATCGTACCGTTCATGTACTACGATACTTATGGCGATGATTCGCTGATTCGCCAATATTACCAGAACATGCGTGCTTACGTGGATTACCTGTCAGGCCGTGCGAAAGACCACTTGGTTGACTTTGGATTAGGAGACTGGTACGACTATGGAAATTTCAGGGCGGGATTCTCACGTAATACGCCTGTAGGTCTGGTAGCTTCCGCCCAATATTACATGGATATCTGTTACATTATCCAAGCTGCGGAAATGGTAGGCAACCAATACGATGTGGCTTACTTCACCCGTTTGGGGAAAGAAGTCAAAGAGGCTTTTAACAAGAAATATTTCAATGCAGAAACCAACCAATATGGTACAGGTAGCCAATGCAGCAACGCTTTACCCCTGTTCCTTGATATGGTTCCGGAAGGAAAGCGCCAAGCCGTACTCAACAATCTAGTAAAAGATATTAAAGCACATGGCACACGACTTACAACCGGTGATGTGGGTAACCGTTATCTGTTCCAGACTTTGGCGCGTAACGGACTGAATGAACTAATGTATGCCATGCACAATCATGAGGAAGCACCGGGATACGGCTTCCAACTGAAGTTTGGAGCTACAACGCTCACCGAACAGTGGGATCCTCGGCAAGGTTCCTCGTGGAATCACTTCATGATGGGACAAATTGACGAATGGTTTTTCAATTCGCTAGCAGGTATCCAACACAACGAAAAAGAAAAAGGATACCAGCACTTGATTATCCGTCCTCAAGCAGTAGGCGACCTGAAGAGTGTAAATGCTTCTTATGAAACGCTATACGGAAAAGTATCCGTAAAATGGACACACGAAAACGGAAAGTTTACTTTGAACGTAACGGTTCCGACAAACTGTACCGCCAGCGTATATCTGCCGGACGATGAAAAGCCCCAATCCATAAAAAGCGGGACATACAACTTTACCAAGAATTTTTAGTTAACTCTTAATATATATGAAAAAGCTTACTTTTACACTATTACTTATGACCGTTGGCGCCTCTACACAGGCGCAAAACACTTATGAGAACCAGTTTTCACGCCCGTTAGGCGAAGTATTAAACGAAATAGCCGACCGTTTTCAAGTCCGGCTGAAGTATGACATCGACACGGTTGGCAAGGTACTGCCTTACGCAGATTTTCGTATCCGTCCTTATTCGGTGGAGGAATCATTAACCAATGTATTGGCACCTTTCGATTTCAAGTTTGTGAAACAAAACGACAAGCTTTACAAGCTGAAAAAGTACGAATATCCCCGCCGCACGGATGCTGACGGTAAGAAACTACTGACTTATCTGAATTCTCTTTACAACGACAGAAACTCTTTCGAACAACGTAAATCTGTATTGAAGAAAGAGGTGCGCGAACGTTTGAATATCGATCCGATTCTGGCACAGCGTGTCAACTCTGAACCGATACTCTCCAAGATACGCAAATATGACGGATATACAGTACAGAACTTCGCTTTGGAAACTCTTCCCGGACTTTATGTTTGCGGTTCCATCTATACTCCGAAAGCAAAAGGTAAACATGCGTTGATTATTTGCCCGAACGGTCATTTCGGTGACGGACGTTACCGCAAAGATCAGCAACAGCGCATGGCGACCCTGGCACGCATGGGAGCTATTTGTGTGGACTTTGATTTGTTCGGTTGGGGCGAATCGGCCCTTCAGGTAAGTTCGGTCAGCCATAACACCAGCTTTGCCCAAATTATCCAGGCTATGAATGGTATCTCTATACTGGATTATATGATAAAACGTAAAGATGTAGACACCAACCGCATAGGTGTGAACGGAGGTTCTGGCGGAGGCACACAAACCGTATTGCTCACCGTATTGGACGATCGCTACACGGCAGCCTGCCCTACCGTAAGTCTGGCTTCTCACTTCGATGGCGGATGTCCTTGCGAAAGCGGAATGCCTATAACATTAGCCGGAGGCGGAACTTGTAATGCCGAATTGGCTGCAATCTTTGCCCCTAAACCAATGTGCGTCATTTCAGATGGGAAAGACTGGACCGCTAGTGTACCGGCCTTGGAATTTCCGTACCTGCAACAAGTTTATGGTTTCTATAATGCTAAAGATAAAGTAACCAATATACACTTACCTAAAGAAGGACACGACTTTGGGCCCAATAAACGCAATGCCGTTTATGACTTCTTTATCAATGTATTTAATCTTGATAAGAGCAAACTCGATGAAAAGAAAGTGACGATTGAACCTTATGAAAATCTGTATAGTTTCGGCAAGAAAGGTGAGAAGATGCCTAAAAATGCGATTCGTTCAGTCAATCAATTGGGACAATACTTTGGTAAGACAACCGTACGCAACGCAGCAGCCGATGAATCGGTTTTGAAAAAAGCACAGGAAATCATCGCTTCATTAAACCTGACCGATGAAAAAGCGGCGAACATAGCAACAACAGCCGTTTACAATCATCGCCGTGCCGTACGCGATTGGCATAATACGCATCCATACACTATCATTCCGGAAAAGGATAAAGCTACCGGAAAGACACTAAATAAAGTAGAACGCGAAATGATGGCGGACAAAATGATTCCCGCTACCGTACACGAACGTTTGCTGAAAGATTTGAACCGCGTACTAACTCCCGAACAGGTAGAAGCCGTATTCGATGCCTACACGGTAGGTAAGGTTGCTTTCACAATGAAAGGTTATTATGCTATCGTACCGGATTTGACCGATGCTGAAACAAAAGTATTGGAAGGATATCTTAAACAGGCACGCGAAGAGGCGTTGGAATGCAAGAGTATGAAAGCGATTTCGCAAGTATTCGAAATATATAAAACCAAGTGCGAACAATATCTGAACACAAACGGACGTAGCTGGAAACAGTTATTCAAAGCCTATACGGACAAACGTAAAGCAGAGAAAGCTGCGGCACAGGCTGCAAAAGAAAAAGCAGGAAAAAAGTAAAGGAAATAAAATAAAAAAAGAAGTGCTTTGCTACTGCCGGGATTTCAATGTTCCGTACAATCGGGAAAGCATGTATTTCCTAACTAAATATAGCGACTTCTCTGATATTTGAAAGATTCCAACCAATTGCCTATATTTGTTGGCTACAAAAGGAATAAACGGCAAAAAGTTGGATGAACCGACATAGAGGGGTTAAACAACAAGAATATTCCGTTAAACTTTAATCGGAAACTTGCGATACTGAAACTTGAATAAATTAAGATACAGGAAATCCCGCTCTTTTTTCAAAAAAGGAGCGGGAATTCCGATAAAACAATAAGTTGAAAACTTTAATACCTTAATCCATATGATTATCAAAAAACTATTTCTGACAGGCTGCATGGCTCTCTCACTCCTCCCTTTGCAAACCAGGGCACAGGAGTACAAGCTATGGTATGACCAACCTGCTCATGTCTGGACGGAAGCCTTACCATTGGGTAACGGTCGCTTAGGCGCCATGCTCTATGGAAACCCGGCAGCCGAACAGATTCAACTGAATGAAGAAACCATTTGGGCGGGAAGACCCAACAATAACGCCAATCCGGAAGCTTTGGAATGGATTCCGAAAATACGGGAACTGGTGTTTGCCGGTAAATATCTCGAGGCGCAAACTATGGCCACGAAACATGTAAAATCAAGCACGAACTCGGGTATGCCTTACCAAACATTCGGCGACTTGCGCTTAAATTTCCCCGGACATGCCCGCTATGATAACTATTATCGGGAGCTAAGCCTCGATTCTGCCCGTGCGGTAGTGCGCTACCGTGTAGATGGTGTGAACTATCAACGCGAAACATTCACCTCGTTCACCGACCAGGTGGTAATTACACGCATCACTGCCGACCAACCGGGAAAAGTGACTTTTACCGCAACTCTCACATCGCCTCATCAAGATGTAGTTATCACATCGGAAGGCAGTGATATTACTCTTTCAGGCGTATCTTCCTTGCACGAGGGATTGAAAGGAAAAGTGGAATTTCAGGGACGGGTAACAGCCAAGACACAAGGCGGTAAGATGACAAGCCGCGACGGAGTTCTGACCGTAGAAGGAGCCGATGAAGCGATTGTATACACTTCTATAGGTACCAACTTTAATAATTATCGGGATATTACAGGTGATTTTGTTGCTCGCGCCAAGGGGTATTTGGAGAAAGCACTTTCCTCCTCTTATGCCCAAGCAAAGAAATCGCATATTGATTTCTACCAAAAACAAATCAATACAGCATCGCTTTATTTGGGAGAAGACCAATATCCGAATGTAACTACCGACAAACGAGTGGAACGTTTCAAAGATACCAACGATGCTTTTCTCGTAGCCACCTATTTCAAATTCGGACGTTATTTGCTTATCTCCTGTTCTCAACCGGGCGGACAGGCAGCCAACTTGCAAGGAATCTGGAACGACAAGCTTTTCCCGTCATGGGACTCCAAATATACTTGCAACATCAATTTGGAAATGAATTACTGGCCTGCTGAAGTAACAAACCTCACAGCTTTGAACGAACCGTTGTTCCGCCTTATCAAAGAGGTAAGCGAAACAGGTAAGGAAAGTGCCAAAATAATGTATGGTTCCAACGGTTGGGTGTTACATCATAATACGGATATCTGGCGTGTTACCGGAGCCATCGACAATGCCCCTTCGGGTATGTGGGCTTCAGGCGGCGCATGGCTGTGTCGCCATTTATGGGAACATTATCTATATACCGGCGACAAAGAGTTTCTGCGTGAAATTTACCCGATTATGAGAGGCGCAGGATTATTCTTTGATGAAACAATGGTAAAAGATCCCGAGCATGGTTGGCTGGTAGCCTGTCCGAGTAACTCTCCGGAAAATACACATGCCGGAAGTAACGGGAAAGCGTCTACTGCCGCAGGTTGTACAATGGACAACCAACTGATATTCGACTTATGGAACCAGATTATCACCGCTTCCCAAATACTGGGTACCGACCAAGAGTATGCCAAACATCTGGAAGGACGTTTGAAAGAGATGGCACCGATGCAGGTAGGTCGTTGGGGACAATTGCAAGAATGGATGTATGATTGGGATAACCCCAATGATGTGCACCGCCATGTATCCCATCTTTACGGTCTCTTCCCTAGTAACCAGATATCTCCGTATCGCACACCGGAATTGTTCGATGCTGCACGCACTTCATTGATTCATCGGGGCGACCCCTCGACAGGCTGGAGCATGGGATGGAAAGTATGTCTATGGGCCCGGTTGCTAGACGGCGACCATGCCTACAAACTTATTACCGACCAGTTGACTTTGGTACGTAACGAAAAGAAAAAAGGAGGAACCTATCCCAACCTTTTTGATGCGCACCCACCTTTCCAAATAGACGGAAACTTTGGCTGCACTGCCGGTATAGCAGAAATGTTGATGCAAAGTTATGACGGATTCATTTATCTGCTTCCTGCCTTGCCTTCTCTCTGGAAAGAGGGCGAAGTAAAAGGTTTGAAAGCACGGGGCGGATTTGAAATTGATATGAGCTGGAAAAATGGAAAAGTATCCAAACTTACCATCACTTCCCATAATGGAGGGAACTGCCGTCTGCGTTCTCTGAACCGTTTATCCGGTAACGGACTCAAAACGGCAAAGGGAGTGAATCCAAATCCGCTCTATGAAGTGCCGCAAGTAGCAGAACCGCTTATCAACAAAGCAGCAAAACTCAATAAGGTTGAACTGAAAAAAACTTATTTATACGACCTGCCGACCAAAGCGGGAGAAACTTATACAATCATTGGAAAATAATTAAAAACCCTAATAACCCATTATGACAAACATGAAAAAGATTACTTTATTGTCCATGCTCTTCCTGTTTATTGCAGGAAACTTATTTGCACAGGATCCGAAACCCCACATCTATCAACCGTGGAAAAACGGCAAACTGAAAGTATCCGAAAACGGACGTTACCTACAACATGAAAACGGTACCCCGTTCTTCTGGATGGGTGAAACAGGCTGGTTGCTGCCGGAGAAACTAGATCGTAATGAAGCAAGTTATTATTTGAACGGTTGCCGTAAAGCCGGATACAATGTGGTACAGGTACAAACCGTAAACGGTGTGCCTGCCATCAATTTTTACGGACAATACTCTCATCCTGACGGATTCAATTTCAAGGATATCAATAAAAAAGGAGTATACGGATATTGGGACCATATGGATTACATTATTAAGAAAGCCGAACAAAACGGCATCTACATCGGTATGGTTTGTATCTGGGGTAACCTTGTGAAAGCCGGACTAATGAGCGTGAAAGAAGCCGAAGCTTACGGTAAGTTCCTTGCCGAACGCTATAAGGATGCTCCTAATATTATCTGGATTATGGGAGGCGATGTGAAAGGAGATATCAATCCCGACCAATGGAACACCATGGCACGCACCATCAAATCGATCGATAAGAATCACTTGATGACTTACCACCCATTCGGAAGAACTTCTTCCATTTATTGGTTCCATAATGCCGACTGGCTTGATTTCAATATGTTCCAAAGCGGACACCGCCGTTACGATCAGACTCGCGGCGATGGGGACAACACAGCCGAGGCTGCCGTAGCGGAAGATAACTGGCGCTATGTGGAAGCCGGATTGGCCATGAAACCGGCTAAACCGATTTTAGATGCAGAACCGAGTTACGAAGAAATCCCGCAAGGATTGCACGATCCCAGCGAACCGTGGTGGAAAGCTCCGGATGTTCGCCGTTATGCTTACTGGGCCGTATTTGCCGGAGCCTTCGGACACACTTACGGACACAACTCTATTATGCAGATGGTGAAAGTGGCTAATGATGGCGGTTATGGAGCGAAAAAAACTTGGTATGAAGGCATGAAAGACCCAGGCTTCAACCAAATGCAATATCTGAAAAACCTGATGCTTAGCTTCCCCTTCTTTGAACGCGTACCCGACCAAAGCATTATTGCCGAAGAAAACGGAATACGGTACGATCGGGTAATTGCTACAAGAGGTAACGATTATATGCTGGTTTATAATTACACGAACCGTCCTATGAAGCTTGACCTGAGCAAAATCAGCGGTGCCAAGAAAAATGTATGGTGGTATAGTGTGACCGACGGTACATTGGAATACGCCGGAGAGTTCGACAGCAAAGTGCAGCCATTCCATTACGACGGAGCGTTCGGAGCTGGTAACGACCGTGTACTGATTGCCGTCGACTCATCTAAAAATTACATTACCAAAGACCAAAAGAGCATTCCTACCAAATATTAATATACAATGAAACAAAGAATAAGTTTAATCATAAGTGCCTTATTCCTGACAGTAGCGTTGCACGCCACGGTTAGTGTAGACCGGCTGCGCACGGAGCAGTTGGACACTCCACTAAATGTGGAAACCCCACATCCCCGTCTCAGCTGGATAATCAACTCTACCGACCGAGGCGTGATGCAGACTGCTTACCAAATTCTGGTGGCCTCCTCTCCAGAGAAGCTTGCGGCCGGCGAAGGTGACTTGTGGAACTCAGGTAAGGTAAATTCCGATCAATCGATCTGGGTGCCTTACCAAGGTAAGAAGCTGAAAAGTAATCAGCGTTGCTATTGGAAAGTGAAAGTCTACACAACCAAAGGAGAAAGCAATTGGAGCGAACCTGCCCAATGGGGTATGGGACTCTTGGGCGAAATCCACTGGGGTGGACGGTGGATTGGTTGGGACGCTCCGTTCGAATGGGATCGTGAAGATTCGCACAGCCGCATGAGCTCCCGTTATCTGCGTACGGAATTCAAGACACAAAATAAGGAAATTAAACGTGCTACCGTACATCTGAGCGGATTGGGCATGTACGAGCTGTTCATCAACGGCCAACGCATCGGCGACCAAGTGTTAGCTCCCGCACCCAGTGATTACCGCCGTACAGTGCTCTATAACTCATTCGATGTAACACCGCAACTGGCAGGCGGAAATGCCGACAATGCCATCGGTGTGACATTAGGAAACGGGCGTTTCTATACCATGCGCCAGAATTATAAACCATATAAAATTCCGACATTCGGTTATCCGAAGTTGCGGCTGAACTTGATTATTGAATATACCGACGGAACTACTCAACGTATCAATAGTGATGAGAAATGGCGTCTGACGGCACAAGGCCCTATCCGCAGCAACAACGAATACGATGGCGAAATATATGACGCACGTATGGAACTGGGCAAGTGGACACAGCCTGGCTATGATGATTCCAAATGGCTGAAAGCGCAGCGCGTGTCTCTTCCTTACGGAACATTACGCGGCAACATCGCTCCGAACATGAAAGTAATGCAAACGCTGAAAGTAGGTACGATGAAACAATACGGCGATCGCTACATGATTGACTTCGGCCAAAATACAGCAGGCTGGGTACGCCTCAATATCCGTAATGCTGCAGCAGGCGATACCATCCGTATCCGGTATGCCGAACGGGTAATGAACAATGGTACAGAACTTGATGTAGAGAACCTGCGTCACAGCCAAAGTACGGATTACTATATCTGCAACGGCAAAGAAAACAATACTTCATGGAGTTCTCGTTTTTCCTACCACGGATTCCAATATGTGGAAATAACCGGTTACAAGAATTTGAAAGCCGAAGATGTGATAGCCGAAGTTGTGTACGATGATTTGGAGAATAACGGTTCTTTCGAATGTTCCAACGACATTATGAACCGAGTTTACCGGAATGCATGGTGGGGAGTATCAAGCAATTACAAAGGTGTGCCCTTGGACTGCCCGCAACGCGATGAACGCCAGCCCTGGCTAGGCGACCATGCCATGGGAACATGGGGCGAAAGTTTTATGTTCAACAACGGAAACACATACGCCAAATGGGCGGACGATATTCGCGAAGCACAACGTGAGGATGGTTGTATACCTGATATCTGTCCGGCATACTACAACTATTATACCTCGGAAATGACATGGTCATCTACGTTTCCGGTAATTTGCGACATGATGTACGAACAGTTCGGAAACCTCGAACCGATTCGCAGGAACTACGATGCCATTAAGAAATGGATGCACCATATTCGTAGCGAATTCACAACTAAAGAGGGTGTGATTAGCGCTGATAAATTCGGCGACTGGTGTATGCCTCCCGAAGCTCCGGAGCTGATTCATAGTCAAGACCCTGCTCGCAAAACAGATGGTACCCTGATTGCTACAGCCTATTATTATAAGGTATCGCAAATGTTGGCCAAGTTTGCCCGCCTGCAAGGACTGGAAAACGAAGCAAAAGAGTTTGAAAAGGATGCGGCGGAAATCAAAGAACGCTTTAATGCCCGCTTCCTGACGGTCAAGAAAGGTACTTCACCGGTAAAAGAGCCGCATTACCTCTATCCGGATAGCATATTCTACGGTAACAATACGGTAACCTCCAACATTTTGCCACTGGCATTTAATATGGTACCTGATGAATATAGAAAAGAAGTGGAAAAGAATGTGATAAAAACCATTATCACCACGAACAGGGGACACATCAGTTGCGGCGTTATCGGCATGAATTGGCTGATGCGCGAACTAACCCGTATCGGACGGGGGGATATAGCATTCCTGTTAGCAAGCAACAAAAGTTATCCAAGCTACGGCTATATGATCGGAAAGGGCGCTACTACCATTTGGGAACTGTGGAACGGCGACACCGCCAGCCGCAAGATGAACAGTTGCAACCATGTGATGATTCTCGGAGACTTGATTACATGGTATTTTCGCGATCTGGCAGGATTCACTCCCGCACAACCCGCTTACAAGCAAATTATCCTGAAACCCGACTTTTCCATACAGGAATTGAGCTATGTAAAAGCATCACACAACACCTTGTACGGAAAGATGGAAAGCAAGTGGAAGAAGAACCTGACGCAACTGGAATGGGACATCACCGTTCCCTGCAATACCACTGCACTGGTTTACCTGCCTACGTTAGACGAAAAAGCAGTGCAGGATAAAGATATCCACTTTGTACGTCGTGAGGGTAACAACACCGTGTGGAAAGTACCATCGGGAAGTTACCACCTTTCTATCAAAATGGACCCGTCTTTAGGTAAGGACCGTGAAGGTATCCTGACCGACCAATTCCTATACGAAAAGACTTCGTTCCCGGAATGCCACGGCGCTACGATTGTGGAATTGAAAAACGGCGATTTGGTAGCTGCTTTCTTTGGAGGAACAAAAGAGCGTAATCCTAACTGTTGCATCTGGGTGTGCCGCAAACCGAAAGGAGCTACCGAATGGTCGGCTCCCTATCTGGCAGCCGACGGAGTTTTTGATTTGAACGACCCTAATGCGGCCCTCGCTGGTATTACAGCCGAATCAACTCCTGCCAGTGCCGGACCCATAGCTTCTACTTTTAAAGGAAACGCTACCAAAGCACACCGCAAAGCGTGCTGGAACCCCGTTCTTTTTCAAATTCCGGGAAAGAATGAAATCCTGTTGTTTTATAAGATTGGATTAAGCGTAGGCGACTGGAGTGGTTGGCTTGTGCGTTCGAAAGACGGCGGGAAAACATGGAGCAAACGTGAGCCGCTTCCGAAAGGTTTCCTCGGCCCGATAAAGAACAAGCCGGAATATGTTAACGGACGCATTATCTGCCCCAGCAGTACCGAAGGTAAAGAAGGTTGGCGGATACATTTCGAGATATCCGATGATAATGGAAAGACTTGGCGCAAAGTAGGTCCGGTGGAAGCCGAACTGAATGTTCCTACTCAATTGAGAAAAGCCGGAGCAACTGCTGAAGATGACATGGAAGGCGGCGAAGCCATCAAAGGCGAAGGAGCCAAACCTATTTACGCTATTCAGCCGAGCATCCTGCGCCATAAAGACGGACGTTTGCAGGTGCTTTGCCGCACACGTAACGCTAAAATAGCTACCAGTTGGAGTAGCGATAACGGAGATACCTGGAGCAAAGTTACATTACTCGATATCGAGAATAACAATTCGGGTACGGATGCGGTAACAATGAAAGATGGACGTCACGTATTGGTGTATAACAATTTCGAAACATTACCCGGAACCCCAAAGGGAGCCCGTACGCCACTTAGCATCGCAGTTTCAGATGACGGCATCCATTGGACTCACAAACTGACTTTAGAAGACAGTCCGATAAGCCAATACTCATACCCCAGCATCATACAGGGGAAAGACGGCAAGTTGCATGTTGTATATACATGGCGCCGCCAACGTGTGAAATATATGTTGATTGATTTGAAATAAAGAGTTTGCTTACTTTGGCTCTCTAACTATTTACCCGGATAGTGCTTCCAACAACTTCTGTTGGTAACTATCCGGGTAACTTTATGTCATTCCCGCTTCTATCCCATCAAACATTTATTCTTTATAACAAGTTTTCCGATACAACTTCTATAATACTGCCGAAACAAAATATATAGTATAACGCATCAGTGCATTATACTAGTTTTCATCCTATTTAAAAGTTACGGGTAAATCAAATTTGTCTAAAGAACATGTGTCTACAAATAAGTTCGTTAGTTATACTTGTTAAAAACGAGCTCTTCCATAGGTACCAAAACTATATGACAGACAAATAAAAGACAACGGTGAACGGACACAACCACCGATACATATGAAAACAGCATTCCATTGAAAATCCTCCGGAATAATTAGCACTTAACACGCTTGACGGTACTCCTGCGGGCTGCATCCTACCAACTTCTTGAATAGAAAGGTAAAGTATTGCACATTGCAGAATCTCAATTGAGTGGCTATTTGTATGATAGGCTTATCCGTCGTGCGCAACCACTTTTTCGCAATCTCGAAACGTTGACATTTCACAAGTTCCGTTATATTCTTACCGGTTTCTGCCTTTACCAAATCACCGAAATAGAAAGAAGACATCCCCAAACGTTCCGCAAAATAACCGCCATCGGGCAGTTTGCAAGAACAATGATCGGAAGAATTGAAGTAATCAGTTATCAAACGGTAAGTCTGCTGCACTACTTTTTTATCCGCATCACTGCGAGTAATAAATTGTCGTTCGTAAAAACGAGCACAATAATCTAACAACAGTCCCACATATTTGGCTATCAGTTCTCCGCTGAACCTATCTATGCAATGTCGTAATTCACGGTCTATATGCCGGATACATTCCACAATAAGCATTTTTTCCCTTAACGACAGATGAAGTGCTTCCTCTCTTTTATAAGACAGAAATGTATAGTTAGAAAGGTTTGCACCCAAAGAAGTATAACGTATCCAATCGTTATGCAAAATCAGCAGATATCCTTTAGAACGGTAAATACAATTCCGGTTGCATGCATTCATAAAATTTGCAGGAGTGAAACAAGTCAGCATTCCATCCTGATAATCATAGCTTTTCCGCCCATAACATGCCATATCATTGGTATCCTCTTTAAGGAAAATGACATAGCAGGCCATATCTAGGCAGGCAGGCTGTACTGGAGTAGCATCGGACAAGTCAATCACACTAATCAGTGGATGCAACGTCCGGCAACCCATATAAGTATTATACTGGCTGATATTATCGATATACATCCCCTCCTTTTTCATCCTCCTCTTCTTCCGAAAAGCAAATAATTTTATTCACAACTTATTACTAGAACAAGCATTAAGCTTGTAAACGATATTCAGACGGAGTGCACCCTACCCGTTTCTTAAAAGAGCGAACAAAATGCTGGGGATACTGAAAGCCTAGTTCATAAGCAATTTCAGTAATTGTTTTGTTCGAACTCGTCAACATATCCTTGGCTATAGCCATCGTTTTGAGCTGTATATATTCGATAGCAGATTTACCGGTTTCCTTCTTGATGAGATCACCGAAATAATTGGCTGACAAACAAATTTTATCTGCAAAATAAGCCACTGAAGGTAGTCCCTCCGTCGGGGCATAATGTAGAAAATACTCGTCAATCAGTTGTTCGAAGCGTACCAACACATCTTTGTTCACAACCGCACGGGTAATAAACTGCCGCTCATAAAAACGTATGCAATAATCCAACAGAAGTTCTATATTCATGGCAATCAACCGTTTGCTATGCTTGTCGATGGAATGTTCCAACTCTATTTGGATTTTACGAATGCAATCCTTCACAATATCCCTTTCTTCGTCCGAAAGATGGAGCGCCTCGTTGACGCTATACGAAAAGAAAGAGAACTCTTTGATACGCTGCCCCAGCGAAGTGCCACGTATAAACTCCGGAGAAAAAAGCACACCTATGGAGGAAGCTACATTTGGAGCCTTATTCACATTCTTGAGCCCTATAATTTGTCCGGGGCCATAACAGACAATCGTCCCTTCCTGATAGTCGTAAGAACCCCGTCCGTACAGCAACTCCCCGCAAAGCCCTTCTTTCAGGAAAAGCGCATAAAAACCAAGGTTCATACGGTAGGGTTTTGAAGGTCTCGTAGCTGAAAAGTCCACCACACTCACCTGAGGATGCAGCGTTTCAAAACCAAAGAACTTGTTATACTCGTCAATGCTTGTTATGTTCAAAATCTCCGTATCCATAAGGCTTATTGTTTTTATTATTTTAATTTCGCATATCTTCTCATCCTTCAGCAATAAAGAAAATGTCAGCTTATTTACAAATAAAGATTTTCATGTAAACAGACTATTCTTCCTGCACTCCTAACGGGATATACTAACAAGTTGGATGGTAGGTCCGTTATTTCCCAATTTCTCCTAAAGCGAACGTAACTGTATGATAACGATCAAACCGGAAAATCAACAGTTCTCTTCATTCCTAAGTTGTTAGTTTAGGGCAAATATAAATTATTTCTTCCTATCCTGTACCATCCGGCCAGCAGATTCAGTAATTATGGTAGTAGAATCCGTAATATGTGTACATCATCTAACTATCTCCGGTAATTCGAAAAACTATTTTCATTCATCATATTCCTCCGGAAGTTCTCCGGTTTCCTTTAAGAATAGCTCGGCAATACTTGAAATTATTTATATCTTTGTGGCGTAAACCCGAATGACAACCATGCGTTAAACGTTTAATAAATTAAAAGTTATGACACTATAACTTCATGAAGGAAAGCTAACCTTTTTAACACAACAACCTGTTGTTAATGAAATTCCGGAAGTTTTTATGGTAACCTGGATAATTCGAAAAGAAACCATTATATTACAAAGTATTAACAAACGATTCATATGAAAGAAAATATATACGATACCCCCTCTTTCTTCGAGAAATACAGCGAAATGCTACGTTCAAAACAAGGGCTGAAAGGTGCAGGCGAGTGGCCTGCATTAGAAAAAATGTTACCGGACTTCAGTGGGAAACGAGTCCTTGATTTGGGGTGCGGATATGGCTGGCATTGCCAATATGCGGCATCTAAAGGCGCAACAAAGGTGATAGGAATCGATCTCTCCGAAAAGATGTTGCAGGAAGCCGCACAACTAAACAATTCTGATGTAATTGAATATTATCAGTCCGGAATAGAGGACTTTGACTATCCGAACGAAAGTTTTGATGTCGTTATCAGTTCATTGGCATTACATTACATCGAGAATCTGGACGAAATTTTCCAACGGATTTACCGTACGCTTCTTCCTGGAGGCATGCTTATATTTACGATAGAACACCCTATCTTTACGGCATATGGTTCGGAAGACTGGTTTTACAACGAAGATGGCGTACCTCTTCATTGGCCTGTAGACCATTACTTTACCGAAGGATACCGAGAAACTCGTTTTCTGGGAGAGAAAGTAATAAAGTATCATCACACGTTGACTACCTTGCTACAGGGACTGATACAAAATGGTTTCACCATCAAAGATGTTATGGAACCGCAACCTACGGAAGAAATGTTGCAAACCATACCAGGCATGAAAGAAGAATTGAGACGCCCTATGATGATCATTTTATCAGCTTTAAAAAATTAAGAAGCTACCGTAAAAATGGTTACGAATTCCGTAATTCATATACCGGACCTTCTTTTTTCCACTGTATCTTTGCACTATCCAAAACAAATAACAGTATGAAAAAGAAAGTATTGATTTTATCATCCAGTCCACGGCGGAACGGGAATTCCGATACGTTGTGTGACGAGTTTATGCGTGGCGCTATAGAAAACGGCAACGAAGTAGAAAAGATTTTCCTCCGCGACAAAACCATTCATTACTGCACGGGATGCAGCACATGCAGTCTTTATAATAAGCCTTGCCCACAAAAGGATGACGCCGCCGAAGTGATTGAAAAAATGGTGAATGCCGATGTCATCGTAATGGGCACTCCTGTTTACTTCTACTCCATGAGCGCCCAAATGAAAACGCTGATAGACCGTTGCTGCGGACGTTATCTGGAAATGACTAACAAGGAGTTCTATTTTATCGTGACAGCTGCCGAAGACGACCGCCAGAAAATGCTCCGCACGATCGATACATTCCAGGGGTTCTTAGATTGTTTGGAAAATCCGGTCATCAAAGGTACTGTATTCGGTTTAGGTGTTTGGCACGTAGGAGAAATCAAAGGTCACCCGGCTGTACAAGAAGCTTACGAAATGGGCAAACAAATAGGCTAATTGCCGGCGAAAGAATATATCCAGTTCACTGCGGAAAAAGAAGTTACTTTACAAGAGAGCTGAAAGCGTGTAATCTTACCGATAAACCTCTGTATAATTCTCCTCTCATTCTATTTTTCGAAAAGTGGAATGAGAAGAGAATTATATGTTTTAGTGAAAAGCATCTGACGTATTCTTCTATTCAAAGTTCCTTTACCAAACAGGAGCAAATGATAGGTTATACATACCGGCTTAGTATGTTCCCATTCACTATTCTTTTAACAAACAGGTTCTTATGATAAATTGTCACAATGAATTTCAGAATAGACCGTAATGCCGATAGACTTATCCAAATACCACAACAAACCAACTTGTAATAAAACAGTAGAATCGCCCGTTGTATATACCCCTAAATAATGCGCCCTTCGTTTTTAAGCAGAAGCCACATTAAAATCAGCAATGTTACACGCATCCGAGTATCAAATCTTATTACCATTAAATGCTACGAGTCTCTTCCTAGAACCTCTAATCAATACAAATATATTTTCGAACTCTAAAACCGTATTTTACATCCATTTTTCAAAAATAATCCATGCGTATTAAGCAATAAGTCTTATCTTTGCCGGAAAAGATATAGATGTATGAAAAAGGCAGCCTTATTTCTTTATTTTACAATTTGTACCCTCTCCCTTATTTTCGCTCAAAACGAAAATCCTTGCGATAGCCTCCAACCCAACCGTTTTGTCATGCGTTCCACCTTATATGGTATCGGATACACCAATATTTTGGATACTTATCTGTCACCCGCCGAATATACGGGGGCGGAAGCGCGTATTGTACATGAACGCATGCGAATGACCCGTATGATGAAAGGAAGAGTATCCACCCAAAGTTTGTTACAGGCCAATATCGCTTATACGGAAAACAATTCGGACACGGGAAATGAACTTTCCGGATTAGTAAACTGGAGCTACGGTTTGCACTACCATTTTCAAATAAACGAACATCTTAAAATCTTAGCCGGAGGACTGGGAGAGTTAAACGGCGGCTTTATTTATAATACACGCAATTCCAATAACCCTGCTCAGGCAAAAGCCTATATCAACCTTTCGGCTTCGGGAATGGCAATTTATAAGTTCCGTATTAAGAATCGTCCGTTCACCGCCCGTTACCAAATCAATATTCCGTTTGCCGGACTTATGTTCTCGCCCGAATACCAGCAATCTTATTATGAGATATTTACTTTAGGCAACCATTCGGGAATTATTCAATTTACCTCCTTACATAACCAGCCTTCTATTCGCCAATTGTTGACGTTGGATATCCCTATCAGCACAGCCACCCTGCGAATCGGTTACGTGGGCGATATACAACAATCAAAGGTAAACCAGATTAAATGCCATACTTATTCACACGCATTTATGTTAGGTTTCGTGAAGAACTTCTATCTTATTAAACAAAAGGACAAATTGAATGCCCGTTCACCTTATTAATTAGTTTACAATGAAAAGATTGTTTATACGTTATCATATTGTTACAACAAAATTCGAAAGCTTTTTCAAGAAAAAGATGATTACTTATGCTTTCAAATTACTCGGCAACTCTGTAAAGCAATACAAAGAAATTCATAGATGCAGAGTTATTGCATCGTTATTCTCACTACATTTACTCACAGTATTGTCGCTTTTCCAAACATCCTGTATTCGAGAAGACGTATACAATGACGACCCGATAGGCAACTTCGAAGCCCTATGGAAGATTATAGACGAACAATATTGCTTTCTGGATTACAAAGCCGAAGAATATGGATTGGATTGGAACGAAGTGCATGAGCGTTACAGTAAGCTAATTTCGGCAGATATGACAACAAAAGGTTTATTCGAAGTATTAGGCAAGATGTTAGCAGAATTGCGCGACGGCCACGTGAACCTTTACGCTACATTTGATGTGGCCCGCTATTGGGCTTGGCATGAAGATTATCCGCAGAATTTCAGCGATAGCATTCAACGTATCTATTTAGGAAAAGATTACAAAATTGCCTCTTCACTTAAATATAAGGTATTAGACGATAATATCGGATATATATATTGCGAAAGTTTCGAAAATGGCATTGGCAATGGAAACCTGAGCGAGATGTTACAGGAACTGGCTATCTGCAACGGGCTTATTATCGATGTACGTAACAATACGGGCGGTAAACTTACCACATCAACCAAACTCGCAGAGCGTTTCACCAATGAAAAAGTACTTGTAGGGTATATATGCCACAAAACAGGAAAAGGGCATAACGATTTCTCCTCTCCGCAGGCTGTTTATCTGGATCCTTCCGGCGGAATTCGCTGGCAAAAGAATGTAGTGGTTCTTACCAATCGAAGTTCTTACAGCGCTACCAATGATTTTGTAAACTCTATGAATCAGCTTCCGAACGTAACTCTTATCGGCGACCGTACCGGAGGTGGTTCGGGTTTGCCTTTCTCTTCGGAACTTCCTAACGGATGGTCCGTAAGATTCTCCGCCAGTCCGATGTTCGACCCTCAAATGAACCATTTGGAATTCGGCATAGAACCGGATATTCCAATCAATATGACCTCCGAAGATATGAAAAAAGGAAAAGACAGCATTATTGAACGAGCGCGCAAGTATCTGAACGATCGGTATGCTGAAGGGAATTAACTACTTGTTAACATCGTTGATTTGACTTTGACTGTTTACATAATTGATATACAACATATTATATAATATATAAATGTAAGCATACGATTTGCATACAAATATTGCATTTATCGGAAAATAAAAATAAGTATCTATAGTTAGGAAAAGAAAGATGAGGCAAGTATTTTTGATTTTGCTTTCCATCAATTTTACCTCTCTTGAGTCAAAGGTATAAAAAATCACACCCATGAAAGGAGAATAATAAATTTTCTTTCATGGGTATGATTGTAAAGATTATATTATCCGATTTTTTAAGTAAACACGGAAGAAAAAAGCAAAATTGATGATAATACAGCAAAAGTGCAGGTTATTAACTAATTAGTTGTTCGATTCATAGTCCTACACAAGCGGAGAAAGGACCGTCCGGTAAAGTTGAAAAAAACTTCAGTTCCAATATTGTTACTGATATGACAGGAATAGGAAGTGACACAATGGAATCTATTTCAGCAATTTGCGCAAATTTTCATACCAGGTAGAACTGTGAACGATTATAGTCTCCATTCGCGCAGAAATCCTTTACCATTAAATTGCTTTGGTATGTTGAAGGAAAATTCTGAGGGACTCCTCCCTTGTCATCTATTTTGCCATAAATCCTTTTACGCACAAAAATAAGGAAGAAAGACTATAATGACAAGATGCATTTCAGCAGGTGCTTACACTAAAACACAGTAACTCTTTTAGTAAAAACAATCTCAATCCATTCTTCCGCCCAACTATGTGTGACAGAAAAACCGATAAAAGCATTACTTTTTATCAAGTCTATAAGAGCATCTCGCAACATAGCGCTCTCCCCGAAAGCAGAGCGATAAAGGTTTTATCGCTCTGAGACAGACCTATCTCGAGGCTTTCCAGAATTGTTGCAGACGCATGAGTTCGGCCCGTGTGATAGGCACGACAGCCCCGTGTTTTTGTTCCGAGAAGTTTGTGCGCTTCATGGGACTGTTCGGAGCATCAAAATATCCAATTGGACGGTAAGTAAAGAAGTCGCGCGTCTCCACGAACCCGAAGTTCATGGGCTTGCACCGATAGTTGTCGTACATGACGACATAAGTATCCGAGTCAAGCCGCTTCCAGCAGTTGGGTGCCTCGTGGCCTTGGGATTCACCATCGCGATAGGTGTCATCAAAAGTGTACGGACCTGTGATGCACTTGGCCGTGGCATGTTTGGGCATTGCCGTATGTTCGTGGCTGACGTAGAAGAGGTGATAGGTATCTCCCACGCGGATAATGTCCGAATCGATAATATTATAGGCACGCCCGGGAGCTTCTGCCAACAGACGGGGCCGGCCGATAAGGGCGTTGTAATCGTTATTGACATACACATAGTAAATTACGTTTCTTCCGTTGCCCTGCCGGGTGGTGAAGTGTATCATCAGTTGTCCCGCCTGCTCGTCGAATACGGTTTCGGGTGCCCATACACAGCCAGCTTCCGGCCAGTTCATGTCTTCTTGCAGGGGTAACTGGGTGAAGTCGAGGTTGGTGCGCGTCCAATGGATGAGGTCAAAGGACTTCATCAGCACCAATCCGCGGTTGTTTCCCCAGCCGTAGAGTTTGCCGTCACGTTCCCATTCGGTTGTCCGCTTTCCATCGCGCTGGCCGAACACGTGAAGGTCGGTCATGGAGAGATAGAATGCGCCGTCGGGACCGCGGAAGATATGCGGGTCGCGTATGCCGCGCTGCATGGCGATGGTGTCGCCGTCGATGACGGGACGATCATCGTTAAGTGCTGTCCAGGTATAGCCATCTTGGCTGACTGCCATGTGCAGTCCGTGGTCACGGTCTTCATGATAAACCATGAGATATGCGCTCAGCCGGTCGTCAAGATTGCCGACACCCTCGGCAGTAGGCGGCATAGGCCGGATATTGCCTCCGGCATCATAATGCAAAGGTTCGGCGATGACACTGCGGTGAGCACCGTCACCATCGGGCAGTGCGCCATTATGGCTGAAGAATATCCACTGTCCTTTATACTGTATGATGGCCGGATGTGTGGTTGTGCTGTTGCCTGCTATTTCACTGATAATGCCTTTTGTCTCATACGGTCCCATGATGCTGTCGCTCACGGCATAAGCTATCTTCTCGGGGAATCCGGTGGCATAGGTCAAGTAATACCGGCCGTTGTACTTGTGTACCCACGGAGCCTCGGTGAACGGATGCTTGTCACCCAAGTACAAACGGCTGACGGAACCGTCAAGTTCAGTCATATTGTCTTTCAGCTTGGCGATGTAGCACTCACGGTTACCGAAGATGATGTAGGGCGTGTTGTCATCGTCGATGAATATGGCAGGGTCGATGCAACACCAGCCGTGACTCGAATCGAAGCAATCGTCCCGTGTCAGCAAAGGCTTGCCGATGGCGTCTTTGTATGGTCCCGTAATCCGGTCGCTCACGGCCACACCGATGCCGCACCCGTCAGTCGACACGAACCAATAATACTTACCGTGGCGTTCGACTGCATGAGCGGCGTATGCTCGTCCTTTCTTGGCCCACTTGAAGTCGTGGATAGTCAGCGGCACGGGATGCTGCGTCCAGTGTTCCATATCGGTGGTCGAGAAGAGCAGCCAGTCGCGCATGGTATAGCCTTTGTGAGGACCATTCTCATCGTGGCCTGTGAAGAGCCAAAGAGTGTCACGCTCCACCATCACTGCGGGGTCTGCAGTGTGGAGATGACGTATGATGGGATTGCCGTTACTCTCGAACCGGTAAGTGCCTACATACCCCCATTGCTCCTGCACCCGGTTCATTTCCTGCTCGGTGAGCGAGATGACAGAGCCGTGGCGTGGAAAGAAATCCTTGTTGAACGATTGTGGCTTGGAAGTAAAGTTAGTTAGGTCGGTCGAGGTCTGATACTCATAGCGTCCGGAACTGTAGAGGTCGTACATCAGTACCCACTTCTGCTGCCCGTTCAGTTTGAAGACACTGCTGCCCTCCACGCCGGTCTTTACATCGGCATAAGCGTCTATATAGTCGAAACCCTCTTTCCATGGACCGCGTAGGCTCTTGGAGGTGGCTTGCCGGATGCCGTTCTGTATCTCCTTGCCCGCGGCATCTTTCGTGTTGCCTTTGTAGAACATGTGCCATAAGCCGTCCGGCCCCTCAACGATGTCATTGTCTATACAGCCGAATTCGGCACGGAACAGTACCTTGGGCTCCGACTCGAAACCGGTGAAATTCTTGTTGGCATAGGCATAGTAAGTTATGAGCGACTTGCGGTCATTGCGTTGGAGGGTGAAGTAAATCATATACTTACGGGCTTTGCGGTCGTAGATAGTCTGGGGTGCCCACACCCAGTACGCGTCACCGAAGTGTTTGGGATAATCACGTGACAGGTTTATCTTAGAGTGTGTCCAACGGATGAGGTCGTTGCTGCGCAGCAACACGATACCCGGGTTCGCATTCCATCCCTGCTTGGGATCGCGGGTATGCATGTCAGTAGCCACGATAAGGTATTCGCCATTCTCGCCGCGCAAGATATGCGGGTCGCGAATACCGCCACTCTCGCTGATGGTGTCCGACAGAACAATGGGTTTGTTTCCATTGAGGGCATGCCAATTGACGGCATCGTCAGAGATGGCAAACCGCAGATGCTCCTGCTGCTCGCCACGTCCCTCGAAATATGCAAAAAGATAACCGGTAAAAGAATCCGTCTGTGCCTTGGTCGGCAGCATCGTACCCCAAAGAAGGATACAGATAAACCACATTTTTTTCATGGTCATTTCTCTATAAAAGTGTTGAACGAATGAAGAAGCAGTTCCATATTGAGATATTTGCCGGTAATCTTCACGCTGACCTTCCTTGGTTTATCGGTGAGGTTACCTGCCGTCACAAGGATGCCTTTCGCACCGCGAAACGCCACAACGGGAGTACCGGAATGATTGCGCCCGGCATACCCTATCATCCTTGCGCCAAGAGCCATGAAATGGCAGAAATGCTTAAGCATAGTATTCGGCTGTATATCGCGACTTGCGTGTCTTTCTGTCCACCTGGACGAGAGCATTCTGCTGCCATCCCCGGGGTGACTCGTCGTTGTCGGTGAGGATGAAGTTCCTGTTGTCGTACTCGTTACATCCGTTACCGACATTGTCGAAGAGGAGGAACAAGACACTTTTCTTCGCCCTGCGTGCATTCAGTACCGACAGCACCGAAATTCCATCCTTTGAATACTTGTACATAACCTGCTGTTTTTGATGGTTCTTTACTTGGTTTGTATGCAAATATATGTGCATACGATTTACATACAAAAATAGAGATTATTGGAAAACGATGCAAATTATTTGGAAAGAAAACTTTCTAAAATGCGCTATAATACAGCAATTTGCATATGTAGACCAAATGGTAGAAAATAAATAAAAATGGGTTTATTTTCATTCCTTGTCAGGACTTGTATCGAATGAATAATTCAAACGATAGAACACGAGGACATCTCAAAATAAAAAAGAAATCACCCAACTTAGAGATATTCAGTCAATAAAAAATATACAGAGTATGTTAAAACAGAGATGTTCGCTTTAAATAGTTACAGATTATAATTAATAAATATAAAAGAGCCATATCAAACTCAATTTTCGAGTAATGATATGGCTCTTTTCATTGTTGATAAGAGTCGTCAGCTTTCAGATTAAAAGTGTTCTTTCTTTAAAATGGAGTTTTGCAACACCCTTAGTATCTTTAAGCAGAGATATTCAGTAAATATCGCGAAAATCTCAATAGTATTTGTAAATGAGTTTTTTGTCTAACTTTTGGGGAGCATTTCAAATTTGTTATTAAGCCAAGAACACGAGGATTTATCTCAATAGAGATATCAATCTATAAGATTCTCAACTCTTTATTTGAGACGACCTCCTTACCTACCCATTAACGACATTATCCAAAAAAGAACGCATATCATTTACAATAACTCAAAGATAAGCTCCACATGCCTACCGGAAAAAAAGTAAGCCGATGATCATCGCCAAAACCAGATCGAAAATGATTTCCACTTCCAACTGTATCATTTCAATTCACTTCCAGCCGAACCGATTGCAGATCATCATCCTGGGAAGAAGAACCCACCATAATGGTAAAAGTCCCTTTTTCTACCCCGTACTGCATCCGGGCATTATAATAAGAGAGCATCTCCGGCGTAATATCGAACGAAACCGTCTGCGTTTCCCCTTTCTTTAAATGAATACGCTTGAAATCCTTCAACTCCTTCAAAGGACGGGTAGCCGAACTGTAATCATCCCGGATATAAAGTTGTACCACTTCATCTCCATCTCTTTCGCCAACATTCGTTACATTTACCAAAAGTCTGGCTGTATCTGTCGCTTGCATGGTAGTACGATCGATGGATAATCGGGTATATTCGAACTGAGTATAGCTCAATCCATATCCAAAACAGAACAATGGATTGCTGTTTCCTAGAGCATAAGGAAACCAGGTATTAGCAGATTTCTGATTATACACACACTGTATTTGTCCTACATGACGCGGCACTGTTACCGGCAACTTACCGGAGGGATTTACCTTTCCATATAAGATTTCTGCTACAGCTTGTCCACCGAATGAGCCTGGTTCCCAAGCTTCTATCAAAGCTGACGCATGTTCTGCAATCCATTCTACCCCCAATTGCCGTCCATTCACCAATACTACCACAACAGGAATTCCCGCTTTATGCACTTCTTCTACTAACTCTTGTTGCAATCCAGGAAGATGAATGTCCGAACGATCCATATTTTCGCCACAAGTCTTTTCCATCCATTGTTCACGCATCGAGTTTTCTCCAACTACAACTATAGCAGCGTCCATTTGTCGAGCCAGTTGTCCCGCTTGTTTTACCTTTTCCGGTTCCATTTTACGAATTTTCCACCCAACATCGAAATAATGAAACGAAGTAGAAGGAGAAATCTCACGTAATCCTTCCAATACGGTCGTCATATTTCCCTCGGGCTGAGGTAGTCCCCAGTCACCTAAAATAGCATGCGAATCAGCATTTGGCCCCACAACCAAAACATGTTTATATTTGCTTTCATCAAAGGGCAAAATTCCATTGTTAGTTAATAGAATTATTGACTTACGAGCAAGCTCTAAAGCTGTTCTTTGGTGAGCCGGATTAAAAAGAACGGTTTTACTTTTTTCTTCGTCATAATATGGATTTTCAAATAATCCCAACTCAAACTTTGCTTTCAGTATCTTGCCAACGGCCTCATTTATCCGCGCTTCCGAAATTCTTTTTTCTTTCACGGCCTTGATTATATGATCCATAAATCCAGGGCCATGCATATGCATGTCAATTCCCGCTTCTACAGCCATTACCGATGCCTCCTCCATTGTTTCTGCCGTACAATGTTGCGAATGCATCCTTTCCACATCCATCCAATCGCTGACTACAAAACCATTGAAATTCCATCTATCACGAAGCAATTCAGTAAGCAGATACTTGTTTCCATGGCAAGGAATGCCATTCAATTCATTATGAGCAGCCATCACCGTATATACTCCTGCTTCTATACATGCTTTAAAGGGTGGATAGAAGATTTCATTCAGCATTCGTTCCGAAGCATCAAAGGGAGCACAATTCCTACCGTTAACCGGTTGTCCTCCTCCAACCAAATGTTTAGCGCAAGCCAATACCCGTTCAGACTTATCCGCTTGTTCTCCCTGCAATCCCTTGACGGTAGCCACTCCCATACGAGATACTAAAAGGGGATCTTCGCCAAAAGTTTCTCCTGTACGCCCCCAACGCGGATCACGAGCAACATCCACATTCGGCGTAAAAGCCCAATGCGCACCGGTAGCCCTCACCTCAAGAGCTGTTTCCTCAGAAGCTTTTCTCACTAATTCCGGCTCAAAGGTAGACGCTTGCCCGATAGCCGTAGGATAGATAGTGACTCCTGTGCAAAGGCCATTTCCATGAACGGCATCGATCCCTATCAATAAGGGAATTTGCAGGCGACTTTTCATTGCCAAACTTTGCAAATAATTGGCTTCTTGTAAGTCCGTCACATGCAAAAAAGAACCTACCATTCCCTCTTCTATCAGTTTCACCATCTGGGATGAATGCAAATCTTTATAAAAGCCATGAGCATGATTCTTTTCCAATTCTTCTATGCTCAAATGCTTTTCCGAATTTTGCATGTGTTTAATTCCTACATACTGACACATTTGAGCTACCTTTTCTTCAAGTGTCATCTGCCCAAGCAAGTTTTCCACCCTCTTATCAACCGGCTGCCTCGCATCCTTATAGAGGGAAGGATTTTCAGAACAACTAACGGCACCAAATAAAACGGTAATAAGAATCAATCTTTGTATTTTCATATTTTCTCCTATTTATTTTTATAGTATCCCATTCATGTCAGGAAATTATTATTTTCTTGTTTCTATTCTTTTTATATAATTTATACCATATGCTTTGCCCATCTTTCAATTCTAATCAGCAATTAGCATTTTTCACTTTAAAATTAAGAAATACATCTATTCCTTTAGTCACATATGCATTGATGTTATAACTTGTTCCCTATAACTCCCTTCTCAACATAAAGAAAACTCGTTCTTCTAAAGACTAAATTCGATTCTACTCATTTCAGCAAATAATACATCACATCCAAGTTTCCTAACCTCTCCAAGTATTCAAATAAGACACTTGCCTCCGAAAGGCACCGTCCTTTCAATATTTAATAACAACTTCTTCCCTGGTATCTATATAAATTCGATAAGTTCCATCCGAAACTTTTTCCACAACACCTGCAGAAGTTTTCGGATGCTTTTTCGAATTGATGTACACATAGCCTTTACCTTCCGTTGCCTTTACCTTCACTATTTTTTTATCCATATATACATGAATATCACCATGAGGAGTAGGTACACTACCTTCCATCCATTTCAGCCCGCCTAAAACCGGAGTAATGGCAAACTCCTTATATCCCTCCTTCACAGGTTTTACCCCTAAATAATATTTACCCAACAAATAAATCGGACTGGCTCCCCAAGCATGGCAAAGACTTTTTCCATAAGGACGGTTATACATGGCATAATGTTGCGTTCCTCGCTCCTGCGGATTATACTTTTCCCAGAAAGAAGTGGCTCCTTCCCGAAGCATGCCTCCCCAATAAGACTTTATATCTTTCAATACATTTTCTTGCTCCCCTATGGAACATAAAGCTTCCATCTCGTAGAAACGCATATATGGAGTAATAATTCTGGTTACACTATCATTCAGTAAGACCGAAGTCTTAATATCCTTTTTCTGCTGCTCATTCAGATAATTATAAAAAATAGCAAACATATTGGCATAACGGGTAACCTCCTCACTCTGAACTCCCTGCAAACGACTGTTGACAAATGCTTTTTTCTCCTCATTCCAAAATGCAGGCAATAACTTGTTCCTCAGATCTTCCGACAATTCAACAAACTTCTTCACATCGGCCTCATTACCTACCAAACGAGCACATTGAACCATCGTTTCTAAGCTACGGCAAAATAATATCTGTTCAAAAGAAACTTCTCCTTTTTTATCTAACTCCCCATCCGGCCAGTCGATAAACACCCAATCGCCATGTAACCCTTCAACCATACCATTAGCGTTTCTTCTTTCCAAAACATAGTCCATCAGGCTTTGCATCCGAGGATAAATCTGCATTACGAAATCTTTATCACCCGTATACATATAATAATCATAGATACTTAAAAACCAAAAAAAGGTATAATCTAAAATCGTATTGATATGACAGGTCACAGGATCTTTTCCACGTAACAACCAAATAGTCCTTTTCACTGTTTCTTGATCGAAAAACAAATAATAGTTCATCAAATAACTTTGAATGGCATCCCCGCTCCAAGCCCATCTATCACGCTTTATGCCATCTATAAAAAACTCCCGGGTCGTCAAATGCAGCGTATAAGCCGCCACATCCCATATCCGATTCAGTTCCTCGTCATTACATCGAAATACTCCTCGATAAGTCAACGGAGCATATTCATATTCCATACTTAACTTTTCATACTCGACGCTTCGTTCAGGTACGACATACACGTAACGGAAAGCCTTGCTATTCTTCATCGTATAATTCGGAGTTTTCTTTTTAAAACATTCTCCTGTAATAGCATCAGACACCACAGAATCAGCAACCTGTATTCGGTCGTATGTTTCACAATGGAGCATATCAAGTGCCTCTTCAGGAGTTTCGCCGTAATAAATGCCGATATGCCCGATTCCCGCCAACTTCTCTAAAACCACATAACCAAAAGTTTCTTTTCCAAAATCATAAAGAATACCTTGGCCCACCTTTTCCTCCGATAAAGCAGCTTGCGGTTTACGTGCCAAAGCATAACGGGAGGGCAATTGGGATGAATTATTGAAATTCCAGGAACCGGCTTTCACATAGACCACTCCCCATGTTTGCTTATGTTGATTCAATTCCTTCACTGAAACTTTATCCAGGCAAGAAACCGTCCAGTTAGAATCTGTCTTAACAGTCTGGCCTTGCACGTACAACGCGGGCGGAGTGAGCGGATTATATACCTTTATATTCAAAATATGCATACCCGGACTCAGTTTAAGAGTTTTCGGCATATCAGGCAACAAGACATTATCAAGCTTCACCGCATAGCGTCCTTCTGCAACTATTGAAATCTCTTCTGGTTTCGCCAATTCAAAACGATGTCTGAAATCGACCACATCATAATGAGTATAGGTTTTCCAAACGGGAGGATAAAAAGCGCCTCGCTCCGTTCGTCGGTTATTCATCTGGTTACCCAGCCATATTTCATAATCTCCCGGATACCATATCCAAGTTTGAGCTTGTGCAAACTCCATAGAAACAATTGCACAGAAAAGCAATAGCCATATCTTCTTCATAGAATCTTAGTTAGGCAACATAAATTAAAAATAGAAACACTGTTTAAATAATACGAATCAATATACATTCTCACCTAATTTTATCACGAATATAACACAAAAAGACATTAATGTATATAGGAAAAAGAATGGAAGCAGCAAAATATACTGGATTTACAAATAGGGTGAATCCCATTTTCTCACACTTGCGAAAATATTTTCTACAGTTACAGAAAATATCTTCTTGAATGGATGTTATAGGTTGAAATTATGCGAAGTTAACAAAGCTTCTTCATGAGGTTTAAATAAAACTTTCTCGTTATACAGATTTACAGAAGTTAGTTCTATGTATAATTTTGAAATCCTTTAGATTGTTACGTTGGTCCTTAATCCCTTGTTCCCTCCGTAATTATCATCTATATACTCACAATAAAAAAACGCTAACTATCTTAGAACTAATAGTTAACGTTTTTATGTGCGCCTGATAGGACTCGAACCTACACGTCGCAAGACACCAGATCCTAAGTCTGGCGCGGCTACCAATTACGCCACAGGCGCAGATAAATCAATAATTTATCATTTCGAGTGCAAAGATAATGATATTTTTCATTGTTACCAACTCTCAGCAACTTATTTTCTTTTACTTTTTACTATTATAAGAAGTTGTTCTAAATAAACATGTCACTTCTTCAGAAAAAATATTGAAAAAGAAAGGAATTATCGAATCTTCATAAGATAAACAAGAAAGGATAAGGATATATTAGATGTTTCTTATCTTCTCAAAAAAAGAAAAGGATAAAAACACAAGAACGCAACAACAATAAAAAGGAGGAAAATAGCTCTTAAAGGTACTCACCTGAACATTATATTAACACATTTACACCTCCTTCTCCATACATACAAACCAAAAAGCAAAACCTAACACATCCAAACGTAAAACCTAACACATTTAAACGCAAAACAAACACATCCAAATACACATCAAAAAACTAACAAACATACACAAGTCTAAACACAAGCTCCAACGCATCTAAACGCACATCAAAACACCCTAACAAACCACACCAAAACAAACACACAACTACAACCACACCCTCCC
>ERZ825137.985-NODE-985-length-38523-cov-6.208719_pt1 | contig 38523 bp, 37 predicted proteins | sample MGYA00519873_ERZ825137 | MGnify/ENA primary metagenome ERZ825137 (study PRJEB31778, sample SAMEA3449190) | human gut metagenome | biome: human gut; feature: human-associated habitat; material: faeces | place: United Kingdom | collected 2010/2012 ...
AAGAATTCCGTCTTTGTTTCCTTCTGTTACAGCGTCAACAACTTCGTGCATGTATTTGTTACCTTTTCCGATGTACATATCATCACGGATACCGATCACATCAGCCATGAAGGAGATCATGTTAGCTGTCTCACGAACAGTTTCACCATGCGCGATCTGAGATTTCTTCTCATCCAGATCCTGAACTTCAAGACCAAGCAGGTTGCATGCAGAAGCGAAAGAGAAACGAGTACGTGTAGAGTTATCACGGAAGATAGAAATACCAAGACCACTCTCGAATACCTTAGTAGAGATGTTGTTCTCTCTCATAAAACGAAGAGCATCAGCAACGGTAAATACAGCCTCAAGTTCCTCATCAGTCTTATCCCATGTCCAGAAAAAGTCATTATTGTACATTTCCTTAAAGTTTAAGCTGTTAAGTTTATCAATATAATCCTGTAAAGTTTTCATTCGAAAATTCTCCTTTAAAAATATTTTTTATTTTAGCGGAATCGTAGCAGCCACACTACGATTCCTGTCCCCAAATACAACCAACAAAACCTTCCTCAAAAAATCCAATAAAGAAATCAATGTATATCCCCACAACATCAATTTCCGTTCTTCCAATCAAAGTAAAGTCAGCCAACTTCCTATCTGAAACAAGAAGAACTACTTAACAAAAAGCCCGAAGGGTGTGCAGAGGGAGCAGGGCGCTGCTCACTTTGCGGTTTTTTATTTGCAATAAGAAGTAGGTAAAGCTGCATAAACAGCTGCGCATCTCACGAGATCGACCTTCCAAGTTTTCTCATTCGGAGCATGTGCCTGAGCCTCAGCACCAGGTCCAAATCCAATACAAGGAATTCCATTACGTCCCATAATAGAAACACCATTTGTAGAGAATGTCCATTTATCAGTAAGCGGACGAGCTTTTCTCATTTCCTCTGTTTCTGCGTTTCCAAGACGAGTTTCCCCATAAAGGTTCTTATAAGCATCCTCAAGAGCCTTAGTTACCTTATGATCCTTCGGAATAGCCCATGTCGGGAAGTAGCACTCGATCTCATATTTGCATCCTGTATAAGACGGTCTGTCGTAGTTGTACATAGAAACAACTACATCATCGCCATATTTCTTAACGCTCGGAAGAGCACGGATCTCATCCAGGCAGCTTTCCCATGTTTCTCCGAATGTCATACGACGGTCAAGAGATACTGCACAGGAGTCAGCTACTGCACAACGGCTAGGAGAGGTGTAGAAGATCTGGGATACAGTTACAGTACCGCGTCCAAGGAAACGAGCCTCTTCCCAGTCAGGGTTGAATTTCGGGTTGAGCATTTTAACAAGACCTTTGATTTCTGTCTCATCAGCGTCATCATTCTCGTTGAGGGAACGTACATCCTGAAGGATGTCAGCCATTTTGTAGATAGCGTTGTCACCACGTTCCGGAGCAGAACCATGGCAGGAAACACCCTTCACATCGATACGGATCTCCATACGTCCACGCTGTCCTCTGTAGATACCACCGTCTGTCGGCTCTGTGGAAACTACGAATTCCGGACGGATCTTGTCTTCGTTGATGATGTACTGCCAGCAGAGACCGTCACAGTCTTCTTCCTGAACAGTTCCGACTACCATGATCTTGCATCCTTCCGGGATCAGATCCATGTCTTTCATGATCTTTGCACCGTATACAGCAGATACGAGACCGCCGCACTGGTCAGATACGCCACGTCCACCGATTTCTTCTTCTGTTTCGTATCCTTCGTATGGATCAAAGTTCCAGTTTTCGATGTTACCGATACCAACAGTGTCGATATGAGCATCAAAAGCGATGATCTTGTCGCCGGTTCCCATGTAACCGATCACGTTACCCTGTGGGTCGATCGTAACTTCGTCGAAGTTCAGTTTTTTCATTTCAGCTTCGATTGTCTCGATATGTTTTCTTTCGTCGCAGCTTTCTCCAGGATTCTTAACGATCGCTCTTAAGAATTTGGTCATATCCTCCTGATAATTCTGAGCAGATTCTTTGATTTTGCCGTAATCCATTTTAAAATTCCTCCCATGTATATATAGAAATTGTTTTGAAGTTCTTAATTATTTGATGATACTTACGGATTGTTCCGCAGTAAACTGCTCCCACAATCCTTCAAATATTCGGAATCCGCTGATTTACTATGGAAATCGCTACTTCCTCATGTTTGGCGGGTCCCAAATTCAAATGCTTTATCGTGCAAGCACGAACATCATTTGAAATTTTTGACCCTGATATCATCATTTGCTTAAAGACTCATTTGTTCCGTACAGGCCATCCCATACGATCTCGCGGTAACGAACCGGATCAGTGTCACCCTCTGTGGAGATTACAAGAATGTTGGAGTTCTCATCCAGTTTCAGGGCTTCTTTGAGATCTTTTGCATCTTCGTCGTGAAGAGCAGTGAAGCACAGACCAAGCGGAACAGATCCGGATTCACCGGAAACGATGTGCGGGTCATTGCCGAGCGGGTTAGCATAGATTCTTGTTGCCTTGGCACTCATCCAGTCAGGGCAGGATGCAAATACAGAAACATGGTTCCTTAAGATATCCCATCCGATGGTGTTTGCTTCGCCGCATGCGAGACCAGCCATGATCGTCTGAAGGTCGCCGCCTACATTTACAAGATCTCCGGATTCTTTCATAGCGGAACGGTACAGGCAGTCAGCAGCACTTGCTTCGCAGACAACCATAACCGGCGGGTTTTCTTTGTATTTGTGAGCGAAGTATCCAACAACTGCTCCTGCAAGAGAACCAACACCTGCCTGAACGAATACGTGTGTCGGGCGGTCGATGCCGGCTTCTTTGAGCTGCTGGTCAGCTTCCATGACCATAGTTCCGTAACCCTGCATGATCCATGACGGGATCTCTTCGTATCCATCCCATGCAGTATCCTGAACGATGATGCCGTGCTCTGTCTTGGCAGCCTCAGCTGCAGCCATTCTTACGCAGTCATCATAGTTGACTTCTTCGATGGTAACAGTAGCGCCTTCTTTGGCGATGTTGTCAAAACGTGTCTTGGTTGTGCCTTTTGGCATACGAACAACTGCTTTCTGTCCAAGACGTTTGGCAGCCCATGCAACTCCACGTCCGTGGTTTCCGTCTGTTGCTGTGAAGAAGGTAGCCTGTCCGAATTCTTTTCTTAATTCCTCGGAAGAGAGAACAGCATATGGAAGTTCGCTGATATCCTTACCAACTTCTTTAGCTATGTAACGTCCCATTGCGTAGGAACCGCCAAGAACCTTAAAAGCGTTCAGTCCGAAACGATAGGACTCATCCTTGCAGTGGATGCTCTTAACACCCAGGTAGGATGCCAGTTCAGCAAGATCCTGAAGAGGAGTTACTGTATACTGTGGGAAACTTTTGTGAAATTCATTGGCTTTTTTCACGTTCTCCTCTGACATTAACTCGAGATGTTTGTCGTCAGACTTTGCAACGTGATTGACAGTCCATTTTAAACCTTCTGTCATTATAAAAACCCTCCTTAAAAAATTTATTTTGAACTCATAATTATTGCTTGTCTTTCATGTCTCTATCATACCATAAATAAAAGATTTTGCAAGAGGAAATACAAAAATTTTTAGGTTTTTACAAAAAAAGTTAGCACATAACAAAAAAAGTGATGTTCATTGCAACGTACTGGGGGATGTGATAAAATAAAAATACATTTTACATAAGAAAAATGAAAGTACAAAGGAGATATAAAAATGGCTATTTTTCAGGCATTCCGTGCCCTCAGACCTGTTCCTGACAAGGCAGAGGCAGTAGCGGCACTTCCATATGATGTAGTGTCAAGAGAAGAAGCAAAGGAGATCGGAGATCAGAATCCTGATTCTTTCCTGCATGTGGACCGCGCGGAGATGGACCTTCCGGCAGATACGGATCTTTACGATCAGAAAGTCTATGACCGTGCACGTGAAAACCTCATCAATATGGAGAAGAATGGAATTTTGGTTCAGGACGGAGCACCGTGTTATTACATCTATGAGCTGACCCTCAAGGGTAAGACGCAGACCGGTCTGGTCGGCTGCTGCTCTATTGACGACTATATGAATGGCGTTGTCAAGAAACATGAGCTTACCAGAGAGGATAAGGAGCAGGACCGTATCCATCATGTGGATGTATGTGATGCAAACACAGGTCCGATTTATCTTGCCTGCAAGTACCCACAGGAACTTCTTGACCTGATGGAAACCTGGAAAGCATCCCACGATGCCGTTTATGATTTTGTGGCAGAGGATGAGATCGGACACCGCGTGTGGGTGATCGACGGGGAAGTAGAGAAGAAAGTGATCGCAGAACAGTTTGGAAATATTCCTTCTATATATATTGCAGATGGACACCACAGAGCTGCCTCCGCAGTCAAAGTAGGACTCAAGAGGAGAGAGGAACACCCGGATTACGATGGAAGTGAGGAATTTAATTATTTCCTTTCTGTTGTCTTTCCGTATGACCAGCTTACGATCCTTTCTTATAACAGAGTGGTACGCGATCTGAATGGAATGGATGAGCATGCGTTTATTGCCAGCCTCAAATTTAACTTTGAGCTGATGATCATGCCGGGATTCCCGTGCAAACCGGTTGAGAAGCACTGCATGGGAATGTATGTCGGAGGAAACTGGTATCATCTCAAAGCCTGGGAGGATGTCTATGCGAAAAAGGATGTGGTAGGACAGCTTGATGTCTCCATCCTTCAGGAGAAGGTTCTTTCTCCGATCCTGGGGATCGGAGATCCGCGGACAGATCAGAGGATCCGCTTCGTAGGAGGAAGCCACAAGCTTAAAGAACTGGCAGAGATCGCGGACAGAACAGGCGGAGTGGCTTTTGCCATGTATCCGACAGCAATGGAGGATCTGATGCAGATCGCGGATGAAGGCAAACTGATGCCGCCGAAATCCACCTGGTTTGAGCCGAAACTGAGAAGCGGTCTGTTTATCCACAAGCTTTCCTGAAAAACAGTCTGAAACAGTCGAATAAGATGACAAGAAACTATTTAAGGTAAAACAAGAAAGAGGAGGATTTTTTTATGGGACTTATTAAAGCAGCTCTTGGTTCAGCTGGCGGTGTTCTGGCGGACCAGTGGAAGGAATATTTTTACTGTGAATCCATGCCGGCAGATGTGCTGGTCACCAAGGCACACAAGAAAGTATCCGGAAGGTCATCAAACAGACACGGTTCTGAGAATATCATCTCCAATGGTTCTGTGATCGCAGTCAGTGACGGACAGTGCATGCTGATCGTAGAGCAGGGAAAGGTCGTGGATGTATGTGCAGAGCCAGGAGAGTATACATATGACACCTCCTCGGAGCCATCTATTTTCTGCGGAGGGCTTGGAAAGGGCGTGAAGGAAGCATTCCAGCAGATCGGCAAACGTTTTACCTTTGGAGGAGAGCCGCCGAAGGATCAGAGAGTATATTTTGTAAATACCAAGGAACTTGTCGGTAATAAATATGGCACACCGAATCCGGTTCCGTTCCGTGTGGTGGATATGAATATCGGGCTGGATATGGACATCACGATCAAGTGTTTTGGCGAATACAGCTATCAGATCGCCAATCCGGTTCTCTTCTATACAAATGTCTGCGGAAATGTGGAGCAGGATTATACGAGAGATGAGATCGATGGACAGCTCAAGAGCGAACTGATGACAGCCCTGCAGCCGGCTTTTGCCAGGATCTCAGAGATGGGGATCCGCTACAGTGCACTTCCGGGACATACACAGGAACTTTCAGATGCGTTAAATAAGGTTCTGTCCGATAAATGGGATAATCTTCGTGGCATCCGTATCGTGTCTCTCGGTGTATCCAGTGTAAAGGCCTCCGAGGAAGACGAAGCCATGATCAAGGAACTGCAGAGGAATGCTGTTTTCCGCAATCCTACGATGGCGGCAGCCCAGATGGTGGGTGCACAGGCGAGTGCGATGCAGTCAGCAGCTTCCAATCAGAAGACGGGACCTGCGATGGCATTTGCGGCAATGAACATGGCGGCAAATGTCGGTGGAGCGAATGCACAGAATTTATTTGCGATGGGACAGCAGCAGGCGACACCGCAGATGCAGCCACAGTACCAGCAGCCTTCCCAGACAGCACCAAAGACAGAATGGACCTGTGCCTGCGGTGCAGTAAATACCGGTAAATTCTGTTCTGAGTGTGGAAGTCCGCGTCCGGCGGGACCATGGACCTGCAGCTGTGGAACTGTAAATACGGGCAAATTCTGCCAGGAATGCGGCAAACCGAGACCATAGGAGGAAGGGGGCAGATGCGATGGCAGATACTTTGAACTACAAGTGCCCCAACTGTTCAGCCGGTCTTACTTTTGACAGCAAGTCACAGAAGATGAAATGTGAGTACTGTGGAAGTACCTATTCTCTGGATGAACTGGATAAGATCGCAGAGCAGGCGGAAGAAGTAAAGGAAGTTAAGGGGGATCACTGGGAAGGATTTGAGCCGGAGCAGTGGCAGTCAGACGAGAAATCCAATATGGCTGTCTGGAGCTGCCCGTCCTGCGGCGCGGAGATCCTTGCAGAAAAGACGACAGGTGCGACTGTGTGTCCTTACTGCGATAACCCAATGATCATGCCGGAGCAGTTCACGGACAGCTATCGTCCGGATTATATCATTCCGTTCCAGAAATCCAAAAAAGAAGCAGTTGAGGCACTGAAGAAACATTATGAGGGGAAACCGCTACTTCCAAAGGTGTTCAAAGACCAGAACCATCTCGAAGAGATCAGGGCGGTTTATGTCCCGTTCTGGCTGTTTGACCTGGATGCGGCAGGGCGTTTCCGCTATGAAGCCACCAGAAACCGTTTCTGGGAAGATTCTGATTACCGGTATACAGAGACGAAATTTTATCATGTTGTGCGTTCAGGCAGCATGAAATTTGAGAAGATCCCTGTCGATGGCTCGAAAGCTATTGATGATACCACGATGGAGGCAATTGAGCCGTATGATTACAAGGATCTGACAGAATTTAATCTTTCTTATCTTTCCGGCTATATGGCAGACAAATACGATCAGGAGCCGGATGCCCTCACAGAACGTGTTTATGAGCGTATGGAGAGAAGCGTTAAGGACAGTTTTGAGAGGACTGTCCATGGATATGCAACGGTAACCCCAAAGCAGGAGAAAATAACGGTAACCGGGAAAGGAAAGGTCAGATACGCCCTGTTTCCTGTCTGGTTCCTGAATACGAAATGGAATGGCAAAAATTATTCTTTTGCGATGAATGGACAGACGGGACATCTGATCGGGGATCTTCCTGTGGCGAAGGATCTGGCGGTCAAATACTGGTTTAAACGTCATATCCCGCTGACCATTGCAGCGACAGCAGTAGTTACGGCTCTGCGCCTTCTGGGGGTGATATAGATGAACAGATCAGGGTGGATATTAAAAGGAACGATGCTGTGTCTTGGACTGGGACTTCTGATGACGCTTTCTGTGCCGGCATCTTCTGAGAACGATGCGGCAGGCACGGAAGAGATCTCCTGGGTATTTGACGATTATGGACTCCTGGATGAGACAGAGCAGGCACAGCTGGATCAGGAACTGGGGGATATTTATGAGGAGTATGGTTATGATGCCGTACTTCTGATCTCACCGGATATCGGGGAAGACCAGGATTACCGGAAATATGCGGCAGAATTTATGCAGGAAAATGATATCGGATACGGCGACACTTATGAGGGAATGTGTATTTTCCATCAGCCGGATGCCAGAAATATCACGATCGTCTTCCGCGGGGACACGCAGGATGATTTTCCTTCAAATGTCCAGGAAGAAATGCTCGACAAGTGCAAGAAATATCTCAAGGCAGATGATCCGGTGAGCGGCTATCAGTCGCTGATCACAGATCTTCGGACCGGCCTTGACCGGATCTGCGAGGGTAAGAAAGTACGCCCGATGGATATCAGAGAAGGTTCTTTTGCGGGAACATTTGCAGTCGATCTGCTGTTATGTTTCCTGGTGATGGCGATCCCAACGGGATTTATGACCTGGATGCAGATGCGCAAGATGAAGACAAGAGTGCAGCAGGCAAATGCAAATGCTTATAGTGCAGATGGAGGGTTGGAACTTAAGGAGAAGAGAGATCTGTTTCTGTACAGTACGATATCTCAGACTGCCAAGCCAAAAGACGATGATAATAACAATGATTCCGGAAGCTTTTCCAGCGGTGGTGAGAGTTTTTCCGGATCGAGCAGTAATTACTAAAAGCCAGGGGGACAGGTACAGTGGCACGGTACCCGTCCCCCTGGCTTCCTTTTTTGGGAATTGTACAAAATATACAAAAATAATTTGCTACTTGCAAAAACTTTGTATATCTATTAAAATAGAAAAAAAGATAAAACTACAGCCTGTCAAAGTTGCATAAAGACTGTCAGTTGGGAGGTACAATTCATGAATCAATGGTCGATGGTAAAACGATATTGCGTATTCGTTCTTGGAATGGTGTTCTGTGCATTGGGGATCAGCTTTGTTACACGTGCGGGACTGGGAACCTCACCGGTTTCGGGACTTCCGTTTGTTCTGAGCCTGATCACGGAAATTTCCATGGGAACATTTACGTTCCTCTTCAATATGCTGTTTCTGATCCTGGAAGCGGTTATCCGCAGAAAACTTGGATTCCTGCAGCTCCTTCAGATTCCGATGACTTTCTGCTTCAGCTTCTTTATTGACTGTTTTATGAAGATCATCCCGACACGGTTTGGCGGTCCATGGTTTCCTTCCTTTGTATATCTTGTGATTGGATGTGTGATCATGGCATTCGGAATCAGCCTGGAAGTTACCGCAGATGTGATCATGCTTCCGGCAGAGGCTCTGGTACGTGCGATCGCACAGAAAACAAAGATCCGTTTCGGAAACGTCAAGGTATGTTTTGACAGCACCCTTACCATACTTGCGATGATCGTTGCAATGCTGGCGTTCCACAAACTGAATGGAGTCAGAGAAGGTACTTTATTTAATGCCCTGGTGGTAGGACAGATTGTAAAATTATGGAGAAAATTATTCGAAAAAGCAGCGAAATAAAAAAGCTGCTTTTTTTTATGCCCTGAATTATTCAAAAAATAAATTAAATGTTAAAAATATAACAAAAATAGACAAAGAAACAGAAAAAATATTGTCAGAATTTTGATGCTGTACAGGCAAAAATACAATATATAGGGAAAATGCACAAAAAGATATAGGAGATGTGCAAATTTGTTGAAGAAAAGTGCAATTGTATTTTGAAGTGCTTATGTTATAATTGCAACTGGTTAAAAACTTAAACGAGGGGGCGACAGCTTTTGAAGAAATTAGTAACATTTTTTGGAATGCTGCTGACTATGCTGCTTGCCTGTCCGACAGGTGTATGGGCTGCCGGCGGGGAAACAACAGCATCGGTGCCGATCTGGCTCTGCATTCCTTTTGCGGGACTTCTGCTCTGCATTGCGATCATGCCGCTTATCAAGGCAGAGTGGTGGGAAGCACATCAGCCGCATGTGGTAGCTATGTGGATCCTTCTGATGGTGATTCCTTTTGCCGTCGTTTATGGTGTGGGCGATGCCGCTGAGACGGTCCTTGACTGTATCATAAATGACTATCTTACTTTTATTATCCTCCTTTTTGGACTGTTCTGTGTATCCGGTAACATTACCATGGAAGGTGATTTTGCAGGTTCTCCACGAGTCAATGTATGCCTTCTGGCATTCGGTACACTGTTATCCAGCTGTATCGGAACAACAGGTGCCAGTATGCTGATGGTCCGTCCGGTGATCAAGATGAATTCCTGGAGAAAGAGAAAAAGTCATATCATGGTATTCTTTATCTTCATGGTATCCAACATGGGTGGCTGCCTGACTCCGATTGGAGACCCGCCGCTTTTGATGGGCTTCATGCGAGGCGTGCCGTTCTTCTGGAGCCTGCATCTGTTCCCGGTACTGCTCTTTAATATGGTAGTACTGCTGTTTGTGTTCTACCATGTAGACAAACTTGCATATCGCAAAGATATCGCGCAGGGACGTAAACCGGATATCAGCAAACCGGGTACAGAGTTCCATATTGACGGACTTCACAATATTATTTTCCTGGTGATGATCGTTGTAGCGGTTATCTTAAGTGGTGTACTTCCGGGACTTTCCGCATTCCAGAATGCAGAAGGTGCAGTAAGAGGAATCCATCTCTTTGGTGAAGTGACACTGACCTTCCCTGCACTGATCGAGATCGTGCTGATCCTTCTTGCAGCGTTCTTATCCTTCAAGACAACGGACAAGAGTGTGCGCAGGAGAAACCATTTTACCTGGGGTGCTATCCAGGAAGTTGCTGTACTGTTTATCGGTATCTTTATTACCATGCAGCCGGCATTGATGCTTCTTAAGGCGGTCGGACCGAACCTTGGTATCACCAAGCCGCTTGAAATGTTCTGGGCGACTGGTGCGCTGTCCAGTTTTCTGGACAATACGCCGACTTACCTTGTATTCCTTACAACAGCAGGAACACTTGGATTTACGAGTGGGATCGCAACAACACTTGGTACTGTGCCAGTGAAACTTTTATCCGCGATTTCCTGTGGTGCGGTATTCATGGGTGCCAACACTTATATCGGAAATGCACCGAACTTTATGGTCAAGTCCATTTCTGACGAGAACGGTGTCAACATGCCGTCCTTCTTCGGATACATCCTGTGGTCACTGGTATTCCTTGTTCCGGTATTTATTCTGGACATGCTTGTGTTCTTTATGTAAGGAGGGGGAAGAATGGCAGATAAAATCAACAAAGAAATTTATACAAAACTTGCAAACCGTATCTACGACCTGGATGGTGAAGTCTACAGAGTCCTCGGTTCTTCTCTTGGACGTACATTTACCGGAAACCGTGATACAACGATCCGTACCTTAAGTATGCTGATGTACACGAAGCCGGACGGACATCTGCTCCGAAGCGAACTTGCCCTGATTAGCAACATGGCACGTACCATCAAGGATGAGAGCGAAAGAAGCCGGTTGATGACAGAGTATGATGAGATCCTTAAGGAGATCGAGCAGCTTCCGAATATGTTCGGTTCTACGGATATCATCGATGCTGAACGTGTGGCACTGAACCTTGCGGCAAGACGCGAGAAACTTTCTGAGAATGACCATCTCGTGATCTGTATTAGCCGTACACAGGGAAGTGCGGGAAATGATATCGGATTCGAACTTGCAGATAATCTTCATATTAACTATTATGATGTGGAGATTTTTGATCAGGTACTGAAACGCCTTGAAGCAGAGAAGGGCGATGTACAGGATAAAGAAAACTTTACCGAATTCAACAAATACGGAAAGAAATCACATGAAAGTTTCCGGACGAAGCTCAAAGAGCTGAACCGTTATCACGGACTGAACAAGCAGGACGCAGTTTTCTTCAATATGAGTGACCTGATCTGCGAACTCGCCCGGACAGAGGACTGTTTGATCATGGGACGCTGTGCAGATGCGATCCTCAAGAATAATCACATCCCGCACATTAGCATTTTTATCAGCGCTCCGCTTCAGGTGCGTACACAGCACGTCATGGATGTCCGGAACATGGACATGAAGCAGGCAGTGCGCTTCCTCAAGAAAATGGACAGACAGCACCGCAAATACTACGAATTCTACACCGGAGAGAAGTGGGGAAAACCAGAGAACTACGACCTCTGCATCAACAGCGCGAACTATGGTATCAAAGAGACGATTGACGTGATCAAACGACTTCTGAACCAGCAGCAGGCGCAGTAAGAAAATAGCGACAGAAAATAAAACAGGAAGATCATGACTGAAAAAACAGTTGTGGTCTTCTTTTTTTTATTGTATATCGACAGAGCCTGATGATACAGCGGTTGATTATTTTTTGCTAAAGTTGTAATTGAGGGTAGTCAGGAAAATAGGGGATAGTGTATAATGCAAATATACAGAATAATAAAAATATAATATTGATTTTTTGGAACTTTAAAAAGAAACATGAGAAGTTATAGAAAATAGCATGGTTGTAGGTAATAGGAATTTTTATGAAAGGAAAACTGTGAGGATGAAAAACAGATTAATGGCTGTAGTATTAAGTGCGGTTCTTATTTCCGGCTGTGTATCAATTCCTGTGTTGGCAAACGAAGATATGACGGAGATTGCGTTTGATAGCATAGACGAAGCAGATGCACAGGAGCTAATAGTGGAAGACGATTCTTCTGAACTGGATTTTGCGGATATTGAAGCAGTGGAAGAGGATACGCAGGAGGAAACTGGTGCAGAAAGTTCAGAAGAGGAAAGCACTGCAACCGAGGACGATTTCTCGGATTCGCCAGAGGATTTTTCGTCAGGAAGTGCAAACGTCAGAGGTATAGATGATGAGATTGGTGGAAATATCACATGGTACTATCCGGGAGGAATTTTTCCGACAGATACAACAGTAGCGGGAGAAGGATGTATATTACTGGGGCTTGAAGGAGAACACTGTGGTGTTGGAGTTGAGTATTATATTAATCAATATCGAGAAGAAGCCTGCCGTGAAGGATTTCCAGATCCGCGAGATCCATCCAGAAAACTGACCATGGATGACTATATACCTGTTAGCTGGTCTTCTGATATGGAATATATTGCCAGAATCCGTTCAGCAGAAACGTCTGTCATGACAACTGCAAATTCCCGCCCAAATGGAAAAGAACCGTTATCTCTGAAATCACCGAATGGCTTGGAAAGCTTTGACGAAATACAAGGATGGACAAACAATGAAGTAAATGTTTCGGACAATATATGTGAACTCTGGTATCAGGGAAAAACAGATTGGGTGAATCAAAATGGAAGCACCTATAATGCATATGCAAAGATGATCAATCCAGATAATTATTATGTAGGGGCCAGTGATTTTAAAAATTTAGCTGCTGACCAGCAGAAAAATGATATCTGGAAAAAAGTAGTAGTGGCAGAGTTTAGTAGAATTCCAAATCTGGATGAAGACGAAAGCTATGGAGTACATTGCATTCAAACTATAGAAATCCAGAAAAAACTTATCAATTACACTTTTATAGGTCTTTCACATCATCGGATAAAACCAGGACGCACCATGGATGCCACTTTGAAATTTAAGGTCGGTGACAACTCTCTGGTCTACATCCCGGATGTGACAGACACAGGCAGTGTTACCTGGGAATCGGATCATCCTGAGATCGCTACAGTCGATGAAAATGGAACGATCACATCCGTAGCTCCGGGAGTCACTGTGATCCGGGCTTCTACAGCAGGCGGCTGGAAAGCAAGCACAACCCTGACGGTCGAAAAAAATACCGTTGATATCGGAGATACAGATATCAGCATTGACAACTTTACTTATACCGGTTCCAAGATCCAGCCGACCCTTGAGATAAAATACACCGGGAAAGACTTTGACCCAGCAGAGACACTGAAAGAAGGCCGTGACTACACCTGGAGTTATACAGACGCTGTCAATGCCGGAGAGACCATCACCATAACGATCAATGGAAAAGGCAACTATAGTGGAACCGTGACCAAAAAGGTAAAAGTCATCCGGAAACGTATGGATGATTTCAAGATAAAAGGAATTGTAAAGATCAAGACCTACACCGGGAAACCGATTGTCCAGAACATGACGATTCTGGATGATAACCTCAACCCTGTAGCTCCATCCAACTATACCGTAAAATATGTAAACAACATAAAACCAGGGATCGTCCAGATCCGGATCACAGGAAAAGGCAACTATACCGCAGGCACGACAAGATATTTCTATATCACGCCTCCAAAAATGAAAAAGCCAGCCCTGAAATCCACAAAGGACCAGATCATAGTAACCTACCAGAAAGCAGTCGGAGCAACCGGTTATCAGATCTCTTATTCCCTGGATAAGAAAACCTACAAACACATAAATGCCAGCTCCAAAGCAACCAAAGTAACTCTGAAGAAGCTCAGATCCAAAAAGACCTACTACGTAAAAGTAAGAGCCTACAAACAGGTAGACGGAGTACGCTACTACGGCCCATACAGTGACATACGAAGCATAAAGACAAAGTAATGAACCTGATAATTAATAAAAACCACCAAAGATGAAGGGAGAAGCGAAATGGCAGACAGCACAATCAATATCACAAATTTAAAGCATAATACTACGACTACGCTTACTTACCATGAAAATGGAAAGATTGAAACTAAGAACGGAATCCTGACTTACAAGTATGTAAAGGGTACAACTACACTTTACAGAAAAGTTATCTGGAAAGATGGGAACTTCCGGCAGTATGATGAAAATGGGGAGCAGGTTGGTGATGTGCATACAAAAGAAGGTTATAATTTTCAGTATCTTCTAAGCAGAGCAAAATCTGGAGGAACTCTGACAATACGTTTTTATCATGGAACTTTTCGCGTATATGGACCTTATAGGATCTATGGAAATACAACGATACTTGCACCAAGCAATGATGTGATCTTCGAGAAGATGAAAAGTATATATCTTTTTATTAATACGGATGATGACAGTGCCAAAGCTTATAACTTTACAAAAGGATATTACGCAGGAAGCGGAAATATAAAGATTGACGGTATACAGTTTGATATGAAAAACCTCAATTCCCAGATAGGAAAGTTTATCCATGGAACAGGATTTACCATTTCAAACTGTACAGTCAAAAATGGAGGATATAATTTTCATGTGTTTGAGTTTACCAGTCTGAAAAATGTGAAAGTTCAGAATTGTGTGTTTCAGGATCTTAAAGTTGGCTGGACTAAGGGAAGCACAGATACGAATCATGAGGTGCTTCAAATTGAAAGTGCGATAAAAGAGGCTTTTCCGTATTGTCTCTATAGTAAGTATGGATATGTTCAAAGATGCAATGGCGTTACAATTTCTTCCTGCACATTTAAAAATGTGGTAGTTGCGATTGGAAATCATTCAACTTCACAGCGTGCGGATAATTATCAGAGTAATATTACGATAAGTAAATGCAAGTTTGATGGTGAAAATGAAGGTGAGATTAAATTTCAGGATAAAACAACGTATAAATAAAAATTTGGAGAAAGGCAATGGTGGTGTAATAAAATGAAAAATAAATTAACTGCGTTGGTTTTGGCTATTGCTCTTAGTTCCAGCTGTGTATCGATTCCAGTGTCAGCAAGTGAAAAGCTGGCAGAGATTGCATTTGACAGTATAGACGAAGCAGATGCACAGGAGTTAACAGTGGAAGACGATTCTTCTGAACTGGATTTTGCGGATATTGAAGCAGGGGAAGAGGATACGCAGGAGGAAACTGGTGCAGAAAGTTCAGAAGAGGAAAGTGCTGTAATCGAGGACGATTTCTCGGATTCGCCAGAGGATTTTTCGTCAGGAAATGCAAACGTCAGAGGTATAGATGACGAAATTGGTGGAAATATTAATTGGATTTATCCTGGAGATATTATTCCAACGGACAAAACGATTGCGGGAGAAGATTGTGTGCTGGCTGGAATAAAAGGAGACTATTATAGTGCGGATCTTTATTACATTAATCAGTATCGAGAAGAGGCGTGCCGCGAGGGAGTCCCGGATCCACGTAATCCATCCAGAAAGTTGACAATGGATGACTATATCCCACTTAGCTGGTCTTCTGACATGCAGTATATTGCAAGAATTCGAGCGGCGGAAACATCTGTGCTTGCAAATGTAGCCAGTCGCCCAAATGGGCAGGAGTATTTAGCTTTAAAGTCGCCAAATGGCCTAGAAAGTTCAGATGAATTACGAGGATGGACGAATAATGGTACAAATATTACAGAAAACATGTGCAAACGCTGGTATCAGGGAAAAACAGATTGGGTGAATCAAAATGGAAGTGTGTATAATGAATATGCAAAAATGATCAATCCGGATAATCTTTATGTCGGAATGGGGAATTTTTTAAATTCAGACGCTGATATACAAAAGAATGATATTTGGAAATATACTGTTGTGGCAGAGTTCTGCAGAATTTCAAATCTGAATGAAGAAAAAGCAACGACATTAAGCGGAGTTATTCAAACCATAGAAATCCAGAAAAAACTTATCAATTACACTTTTATAGGTCTCTCACACCATCGGATAAAACCAGGACGCACCATGGATGCCACTTTGAAATTTAAGGTCGGTGACAACTCTCTGGTCTACATCCCGGATGTGACAGACACAGGCAGTGTTACCTGGGAATCGGATCATCCTGAGATCGCTACAGTCGATGAAAATGGAACGATCACATCCGTAGCTCCGGGAGTCACTGTGATCCGGGCTTCTACAGCAGGCGGCTGGAAAGCAAGCACAACCCTGACGGTCGAAAAAAATACCGTTGATATCGGAGATACAGATATCAGCATTGACAACTTTACTTATACCGGTTCCAAGATCCAGCCGACCCTTGAGATAAAATACACCGGGAAAGACTTTGACCCAGCAGAGACACTGAAAGAAGGCCGTGACTACACCTGGAGTTATACAGACGCTGTCAATGCCGGAGAGACCATCACCATAACGATCAATGGAAAAGGCAACTATAGTGGAACCGTGACCAAAAAGGTAAAAGTCATCCGGAAACGTATGGATGATTTCAAGATAAAAGGAATTGTAAAGATCAAGACCTACACCGGGAAACCGATTGTCCAGAACATGACGATTCTGGATGATAACCTCAACCCTGTAGCTCCATCCAACTATACCGTAAAATATGTAAACAACATAAAACCAGGGATCGTCCAGATCCGGATCACAGGAAAAGGCAACTATACCGCAGGCACGACAAGATATTTCTATATCACGCCTCCAAAAATGAAAAAGCCAGCCCTGAAATCCACAAAGGACCAGATCATAGTAACCTACCAGAAAGCAGTCGGAGCAACCGGTTATCAGATCTCTTATTCCCTGGATAAGAAAACCTACAAACACATAAATGCCAGCTCCAAAGCAACCAAAGTAACTCTGAAGAAGCTCAGATCCAAAAAGACCTACTACGTAAAAGTAAGAGCCTACAAACAGGTAGACGGAGTACGCTACTACGGCCCATACAGTGACATACGGAGCATAAAGACTAAGTAAAATAAAAATATCCTGTGCAGATCCTGCCTTACCAGAGAGGCATAAGATCTGTACAGGATATTTTGCTGCATTGCATATCGAGGAGGTGCCAGTGGCACGTCCGCCGATTTTCTGCTTATTTGTTCACATCAATATAGCTGTACAAGGTGTACTTGGAAATGCCGAAATAATTGGCAACTTTATCCCCGGACTTGGTGATCAGGAAAGCACCGGAATCGTTGAGGAACTGGATCGCAGTAACTTTGTCCTCCTTGTTCATAAGTGCGACCGGTTTGCCGACCAGAGCAACCGATTCCTCGATCAGGTGATCTAATAGATCGTTGACGCTGTGTGTGATCTCCTTTGGTTTTTCTTCCTTGTTGACAGGTGTGATCAGAGAGTGAAGTGCGCTTTCGATCATGGTCAGCTTTGTGATATCGTAATTGATGCCGAACACATAATGAAGGCTTCCGTCATCATCTCTGATATAAGAAGTACTGCATTTCAGGATTTTGCCGTCGGCGGTTTTCATCAGGTAGCCGGCGTGGTCTTTTAATTCTTCTTCCTGTTCAGGTTTCTTTTTTTTGTTATTGTGACGGATCACATCAAAAACGGCATTGGAAGGTCCATCTCCGATTCCGCGGCCTGTCACATGTCCGTTTTCAATATGGACGATGGAATGTTCCGGATCGTTTGTTTTAAGGTCATGGATCACAATCTCACATTCCGGACCAAACTGAAAAGCCAGATCCCGCGCGATCTGTTTGAGTACAGTAAGTCGTCCCATTGTTCTTCCTCCTCTTTTTAAAATTTTGGTATTATAAATACTATATCACAATTTTTTTTCAATATAAAGTTTTTTTTGCCATACCTAAATATTATTGTATAAAAGATGTTACTGTTCACTCCGTTCACAGTAACTTGGTCAAAATCCATTCCAAATCACCTTCGGTGATGGGATTTTGCCCTGTATGTCTCGGGATTTTGCCATATTCATGGCAAAACACCTCGCGGGATACTACCTGTGAACAGTAACATAAAAATAGCTTCTGCATCCCTTTTTACGATATATCATTTGCTTATGATGCAAAAGCGTGATATCATCAGAAGAGTGTAGATTAAGAAAATTGGGAGAGGAAAATTATGGACAAGCATAAGCATGAGAGAAGTACATTCTCGGGCAAGATCGGGTTTGTACTGTCTGCAGCCGGTGCTTCGGTAGGTCTTGGAAATATATGGAGATTTCCATACCTTGCAGCGAAGTATGGCGGCGGCATTTTTTTACTGGTTTACATCATCCTGGCACTGACGTTTGGTTACACGATGATCGTAGCGGAGACAGCACTCGGACGTATGACAAAGAAAAGCCCTGTAGGAGCTTTTGCAAAATTTGGTAAATCCAAATGGCTGTCATTTGGCGGATGGATCAATGCGATCATTCCGGTTCTGATCGTACCGTATTATTCTGTGATCGGTGGATGGGTGATCAAATATCTGGTGGAGTATATCAAAGGAAACAGTCAGGGACTTGCTACAGACGGTTACTTTTCTACATTTATATCTGATGGAGTTTCCACAGAAGTCTGTTTTCTGTTTTTTACCCTGCTTACCCTGATGATCATTTATGCAGGCGTGCAGAACGGTGTGGAACGAGTTTCCAAGTTTATGATGCCGATCCTGGTCTTTTTGTCAGTCATTATCGTAATTTATTCTGTGACAAGACCAGGCGCACTGGAAGGCGTGAAGTACTTCCTTGTACCGAACATTAAGAACTTTTCCTGGATGACAGTTGTTGCAGCGATGGGACAGATGTTCTATTCTCTGTCAATTGCAATGGGTATCCTGGTAACATTCGGTTCTTATATGAAGAAAGACGTGTCTATCGAAGGCTCTACAACAAATGTAGAAATCTTTGACACGGCGATTGCGATGATGGCAGGTCTGATGATCATTCCGGCAGTTTTTGCTTTCTCCGGCGGCGATCCGGACACACTGCAGGCTGGTCCGGCACTGATGTTCATCACGATTCCGAAAGTATTTGCAAGCATGGGATTCGGAACACTGGTAGGAATCCTGTTCTTTGTCCTGGTACTCTGTGCAGCACTGACAAGCTCTATTGCTCTGACAGAGAGTGCAGTTTCTACTTTCCAGGATGAGCTGAAATGGAGCCGCAGGAAATCAACCGTTCTTGTCGGAGTCATCATGATAATTCTCGGAAGCCTTTCTTCTCTGGGATATGGACCACTGGGATTTGTAAAGATTATTGGAATGCAGTTCCTTGATTTCTTTGATTTCCTGACCAACTCCGTAATGATGCCGATCGCAGCAATTGCTACCTGCCTTCTGGTATCCAGAGTTATTGGTGTAAAACGAATCGAGAAAGAAGTTCTTCTTGGAGAAAGTACTTTCCGAAGAAAAAATATTTTCAATTTTATGATTCAGTATCTCTGTCCGATCTTTGCGGCGATCATTCTGATCAGTTCCGTAGCGAATGCATTTGGATGGATTTCGATGTAAAAAACGGGGGCGAGACCATTGGTCTCGCCCCAACTTTTATACTTTTGGCTGATAACGCATATCAGACACATTATATACCGTGATAAATGCAAGAGGATCTTCTTTGTTGATGAAATTCATCAGCTTCTGATATTCCGTCTTATCTACGATCGTGATGATCTCATTTCGTTTCTGCATATTGTAAGCACCGTATGCCTCATAAACAGTAGCTCCACTATGTAATTCATGGATAATGAAGTTTCGGAGCTCTTCTTCCTTCTTCGTGATAATGCATACACGTCGTTTAATGTTATGGTCAAAGATAAAATGATCCAGAACGATTCCGTTGAAATAAGTTCCAAGGATACTCAAAACAACAGTCTTCTTGTCATAAACAAGTGCGGCAGAAAGTGCAACGCACATGCCTGAAAGTGACATGGCCTTGCCAAGTTCCATATGCAGATATTTGTTCATGATCTTTGCAACGATGTCCAGACCGCCGGAGGATGCATTTCTGTTAAAAAGAATGCTCAGTCCTACGCTGACGACCAGGATATAGCAGAGAACATCCAGCTCCTGACTATTGGTCATGGAACCGAAATCAGGAAAAATCTTTTCGAACAGACCAAGAAACAGAGGAAGCATGATGCTGGTATAAACAGTCTTTACACCAAACTCTTTACCGCAGGTAAAAAAACCGATGATCAGCAGTACCACATTCAGGATCATCGTGATCGCAGAAAGCGGAAGCGGCACAAAGTTGGATAAAACGATTCCAAGACCGGAAATGCTGCTGACAGAAGTATGGCTTGGAACCAGGAAAAAATATACCGCTGCGGCGATGATCGCCACGGCAACAGTCAGAATCACTGTTTCCAGTAACAGTTTTGAATAATTCAGTTGTTTTTTCATGATAAGATCTCCAGGTAATAGTTTTTGAAAGATTAAGCCTGTTCTTCCGGAAGAGGAAGCTTCACCGTGATCGGATGGTGATCGAGAGCAGGGATGATCTTGTCTGTGAAATCCTTTGTTGAGAATTTCAGGCTGGATGTGTTGATACATGGGTGACATCCGAAATATGGGTCTTTGAGTACATCTTCGTCGATCAGAAGCTGGACTTTTTTCTCATGGTCGTTCATAAGACCAAGGACACTGACAGACCCGGGTGTGATGTCCAGATATTTTTCCATATATTCCGGTTTGGCGAAGGATAATCTGGCAGAACCGATCTGTGCGGAGAGATTCTTGGTCTTAAAAGGTTTGTCACCCGGCATCAGGAGCAGATAGAAGTCTGTTTCCTGGCGGTTGCACAGAAAAAGGTTTTTGCAGATCGCTGTGTCATCACCAAGGACACGGTCGATTGCCTCGCAGGCCTCCATTGTCATGGCTGCCTCGTGATCTACTCTCTGATACTCTACTCCAAGTTTATCTAAAAAATCATATACGCGGATCTCTTTGTCGAGTCTGCCATCTGTATTTTCTGGTCTTCCGTTTTGTAACTGCATTTGTTATAACTCCTTGTAAATTAACTTTTATTAGAATACATTCTTTTATATTATGGCATAAAATAACAGAAATACAATAAAAAAATGTGATAGGCTGGGGAAATAAAATAAGGTACAATATAGATGTATCTATTTGTACTTTTGGCTAATAAAGGAAGAAGTATGTTTGAGAAAAATACAAAACAAGTCAATCGAATGATTGCAAATATGTTTGCTGCAGGTTCGCTTGTCGTTCTTGTGCTGGCTGTATGTTCCACTGTAGGAATTTTTGAATTTGGCAAAAAATATACCATGATCCTGCTGGTTGCAGGACTTGCTATCGCACTGAGTCCGCGCATTCTGATCGACAGAGTCCGTTATTGAGGACATGAAAGCGATCATAGATGCGAGAAACGACAAGAAACTTCCTATCTATTATCATATTCAGGAAAACATGCCTCAGAACCTGGAAGGTGATGCGGTAAGGATCAAGCAGGTAATGTTGAACTATGCTTCTAATGCCATAAAATACACAGAATCCGGGCAGATCGACATTACAGTTGGATGTGAAGAGATGCAGGATGGACTTGTAAATCTTATTTATACAGTCAAAGATACAGGTCAGGGGATCCGTGAGGAAGATATCAGCAAACTGTTTCTGATGTACAGTCAGCTGGATCAGCAGATCAATCATGGAAAAGAAGGCATCGGTATTGGACTTGCGCTCAGCAAGGCATTTATTGAGCAGATGAATGGAACGGTAAGTGTAAAGAGCAGTTATGGAAAGGGAAGTACATTTTCCTTCCGTGTGCCGCAGAAGATCATCCAGGTCCGCGAGGAAGAATCCGACGTAAAGGAAATGCATAGCTTCACTGCACCAGATGCCTGCATTCTGCTTGTAGATGATAATGAGATCAACAGGGAAGTTGTCAAAGCCATGCTGGAACCGCTTGAAATTGAGATTGATGAAGCCAGAGATGGACTTGAGGCTGTAAACATGACAAAAAACAGGCAGTATGATCTGATCTTGATGGACAGTCATATGCCTGTCATGAGTGGAGAAGAAGCCACAAAAGCAATCCGTGAAGCAGAAACGGATACTCACATTCCAGTCATCGCGCTTACCGCAGATGCGATCAGCGGAGTCAGAGAACGCCTGCTTGGCTGTGGAATGAATGACTACATTGTAAAGCCGGTTCAGATGCAGGAACTCTGTGAGATCATCTATAAATATCTGCCGGAGAATAAAATACTGGATGAAGAAATAACACAAAACTAGTGGTAAAAGCTTCAAAAAAGTTACGAAGTTCGTTGTAGGAAGATGCGGAAATTATAAATTATGGGAGGGCTTTTTATGAGAAAAACATACCAAAAAATACTGGCATTGGCAGGGGCAGGAATCATGTTGATGAATTCAACTGTATTTGCAGCAGAGGATACAGATATGGACTTACTGGCATTTACAAATCAGATTCAGGAAGATGGAACTATGCTCTATAACTTTGAAGATGTAAGTCTTACAATTCCGGCATATTGGATAGGTAAAGTAAAAGTCAGTATCAAAGATAACAGCGTGATTTTTTATCATAAAGCCAGTCAGGAAAACTGGATGAAAAATTATGGATTTGTTGAGGATGGAAAATTAGTTACGTTGCTGTATTCGGCAGATCGGGATTTTTCGGATTATGACGATCTTTCCTATATTGGTTTCAGTGAAGATTCAGCAATGAATTATGTTCTTATTTTTCCAACAGATGTACAGGGGTATACAGATGACAAAGCAGTTTTTGATGAATTTCATGAGCTGACTTCAGAGCTAGAGTTTGTGAAAGAACATGCATGTATGCTGGAGTCAGAAAATTAAATTATCAGGGAGCTGCTGGGGATGGAGCAGTAACTGTGGCAATGGCAGTCCCTGATGTACCTATGTGCATTTCTGCGACACGAGCTGAGTAGATCACCGGAATTTACGATTCTTTCAGATCGCGGAGTGCATGACTGATTCCGGGCGGTAGCATTTTTTATTTTTATGGAATTCTCTTTTTGATCCCGGTGCTGATCCAGCGGAAAGCTTCCTGGAAGCCAGAACTTATGATGAAACAGGAAGTGCTTTCCAACTTCCTGTTTCTGGGACTCTTTGCAAGTGCGGTAGGGTTCCTGCTCTGGAATCTTTCCACGAAATGGATCGGTGCGGTGAAGACAAGCGTGTATATTTATGTTTCACCGGTAGTGACGGTAGTACTGTCCATGCTGGTGCTTCACGAAAAAATGACAGTAGTCTCTGTGATCGGATCTGCGCTGATCTTTGTGGGACTGGTGATCTCACAGAAAAGAAGAGCCACTGGGGACGGAGTTTGATGGTATTCAACTCCGTCCCCAGTGCTCTTTTATAGCGGCAGCATGAGTGCAATCGTGCTGCCTTTCTCATTACTTTCGAGCACTTTTACCTGTCCGCCATGTTGTCTGGCAATTTCGGTTACGAGGGCGAGTCCAAGACCGGCACCACCCATGGCACGGCTTCGGGATTTGTCTACGCGGAAAAACGGGGCGAAGATTTTTTCCTGATATTCAGGAGAAATTCCAATGCCGGTGTCAGAGATTTCAATGAAAGCACAGTCTGCCGGATGAGGCTGTGAAGAGGCATCCAGAATGACTTTTCCCGGATGGAGAGTTACAGTTACTTTTCCTGAAGGATGGTTATATTTGATAGCATTTTCCACGAGATTATACACAGCACGGTAGAGAAGAAGATAACTTCCGATAACAGTACAGTCGCCATCTCTTTGGATCAATTCAATTTGCTTCTGCTCAGCCACTGAAGCCAGATCACAGAAAACTTCCTCTGTAAGCTCTGCCAGCGAAATTGTCTCAGAGCGTTCAACCGTCTGAATACCGGTCATATCGAGAAGAATCTCTGCCAGATGAGAAAGACGCCCGGTCTGTTCCTGAATCAAGGAGAAAATCTCCTGGTATTCTTCTGTGGAAGGTGTCTTTTTGCGGGCAAAAACTTCCAGATTTGTCTGCATGACGGCAAGCGGAGTCCGAAGCTCATGTGCGGCACTGGCAGAAAACTGCTTCTGTGCAGTGAATGCATCATCCAGACGAGAGAGCATTTTATTAAAAGAAGCAGTCAGTTGGGAAATTTCGTCGTTACTGTCTGGTATTTCCAGAGATTCTGAAAGATTCTGCGCCTGTATTTTACCAATTTTTGTACTGAGGTCATGCAAAGGAGTCAGTGCACGGCGGCTGATGAAATAAGTTCCGATACTGCTTAGAAGAATAATAATGCCGGTAGCGATCATGCTTCTGATGCGAAATAAGTCTTTGGTCGCCTGCACCTGATTGGAAAGATCCGGAAACAATATGGATGGATCTAGATTGAAAGTGATTGGTGTGGAGTCAGTTTCATTAATCTGTACGATGTAGCTTTCAAGATTTTCCATTCCGGTGACAGCGGAATTACTGATGAAAAAATACATCAGAATGCAAGTGACGGTTACAAGCAGAGTGATGAGCAAAGTCAGCCGCCACTGCAGGGAGCGTTTCTTCAGTGGATTTTTTATTGTATGATTTTCTTTCATTTCAGATCCTCCGTCAGAATATAGCCCTGTCCGATCCTATTCTGGATCGGATCATTGCCAAGAGCCGTGCGCAGCTTTTTGCGAAGGGCAGAAATATGGACACGTATGGAGTTGCTGAAGCTGTTGACGCTTCCGTCCCAGATATGTTCGATCAGTTCTTCCGGGCCGATGATACGATTCTGGTGAAGCATAAAATATTCCAGCAGTGCGGTTTCCTTCCGGGTGAGAGAAAGTTCTTCGTTGTCGATGCTGGCTTTTCTTGTACGGGTATCAAAGGTGATACGTCCGCATTTCAGGCAGATATTTTCCTGAATAAATTTTCGCCGTGTCAGGCTGCGGATCCGGGCTTCCAGTTCCTCGAAGTGAAAAGGCTTTGTCAGATAGTCATTTGCTCCAAGATCAAGTCCTTCTACTTTGTCCTGGATTTGTCCTCTGGCGGAAAGAATCAGAACAGGTGTGGAGAAGTTTATTTCCCGGAACTGCCGCAGGATTTCCAGACCATCTATGCCGGGAAGATTCAGATCCAGAAGAATCAGATCATAATTTTCGGTCAGGCACAATTCCAGTCCCTCATCTCCATCAAAACAGGTATCTGTTTCATATCCATTCATGCGAAGTCCCTCTGCAATCGAGCAGCAGAGCTGTTCTTCGTCTTCTATCACTAATATGTGCATGTGCAATCTCCTTTGTCTGATATGATGTAGAGGTCAAAAATGCTTATATTGGAACTCTGGTATTATCATATCATGTTCCATATAAAATTCCCGTAAAAAATACAGGTATAAGAAGAAATTTTGATTTTTTTGATTTCTTAACAGAGATTTTATAGACAGGATGATATAATACGGTTACAGTAATCAAAGCGTGTATAATAAAAGCACAAAACAATTTATAAATTACAGGACAAATATGAAGGGAGATATATATCATGAAATTCAGAATGAAAAAAATAACAGCACTTATGACAGCAGCAGTATTGGGAGCATCCACCTTTGGCGGTGTGTCTGTAATGGCAGCAGAAAGTACAGAAGCAATGGCAGTTCCGGCAGATGAAGCGGGGATGGTGGTTGATGGAGATGCGGTTGCAGCAGATGGTGATGCAATCCCGTCTGATTTTATACAAGGTACTTTCAAACCATCCGATACAACTGTTCAGGCTCAGGATTCATATGAATATCCATTTCTTGGACTCAACATGAAGCTTCCTGAGGAACTGCTTAAACAGATAAAGGCGCAGAGCATTGCAATGATCACCAATGAAGGATGGAATGATAATGCGGATGCAATTAAATATGCATATATAAGCTGGAGTGAAATGACCGAGGAACAGAAAGAGGCAGAGGTTGACAAGCTTGGAACAGCATATGATGACTGGTGCAACAGTCTTGCAAAAATCGGAGTAATCGGAATTTATGACGAAGATTCGGAGAAAGAACTGGATAAGATCACCGGCTGTACCGAGCACAAAGAAATTGGAAGCAGCAGTGACGGAAAGTATAAGTATTATCTGAGCACAAACAAGGATGCAGATGAGTCTCTGAAAAAGGAAGTGGAAGAAATCGACGTGACACTCACAGATATGACACCATTCCAGCAGCTTTCTGCTTTTGATCAGCCGCAGGACACCAGCAATACAGGTGATTCCACAACTGTAGGCAAGTTTGAGACAAAGGGCATTGACGGAAAGGACTATACAGAAAAAGTATTCAGCGATTATGATCTGACTCTGGTAAACATCTTTACCACCTGGTGTTCTCCATGCGTCAACGAGATTCCGGAACTGGAGAAACTCTATGAAGAGATGAAAGAAAAAGGCGTGGGTGTTGTCGGCGTAGTTCTTGATACAGTAGGAGATGATGGCAAACAGGATGATGCTACAGTGAAAAAAGCCGGTGTCCTTCAGGAAAAGACAAAAGCCTCCTATCCTTTCCTGATTCCGGATTCAACAATGATGAACGGACGTCTGAACGGTATCTCTGCCTTTCCTGAAACATTTTTTGTTGACAAAGAAGGAAATATCGTAGGAGAAACATATTCAGGAAGTCATACGCTGGACGAATGGAAAGAAATCGTTGAAAAAGAACTTGAAAACATTTCAAAATAATTTGATAGAAAGATCAGAACAATGATGAAAAAAATAACAGATTCAAAGTGGATAGGTCCTGCACTGGCGATTTTGGGAATTTTCCTGATGATATTTGGAATTTACCGGGGCGAAGTGGATGTAGTCTTTACAAAAGCAATCAATATCTGTATGGAGTGTATTGGAATTGGATAATAAAAAAATGAAAATCAATGAATGGCCGCGCCACGGGATCCAGGCACTGTGGGCGTTTCTTACTAACAGCCGTGTTTCCGGATTTGTGACTGGAAAGATTTATACCGGAAAACTGAAAAATGTATGTGTTCCGGGGCTGAACTGTTATTCCTGTCCCGGCGCCACAGGCGCCTGTCCGATTGGATCTCTTCAGGCAGTGATCGGTAGCTGGAACTTTAAAATGGCATATTATGTAGCAGGATTTCTGATTTTTGTCGGAGCTTTGCTGGGAAGGCTTGTCTGTGGATTCCTCTGTCCGTTTGGGCTGATACAGGACCTGCTGAATAAAATCCCGTTTCCAAAGAAGATCCGGACATTTCGGGGAGATAAGTTGCTGCGCAAATTAAAATACGTGATCTTTGTGGTATTTGTAATCCTGCTTCCGATGTTTGTTGTAGATATCATGGGACAGGGTGCACCATATTTCTGTAAGCTGATCTGCCCGGCAGGTACGCTGGAAGGAGGACTTCCACTGGTGCTTCTGAATAAATCCATGCGCAGTGCGATAGGATGGCTTTTTATATGGAAAAATACGATTCTTGTGGTTACGATCATACTCTCTATTATTATTTACCGGCCATTCTGTAAATATATCTGTCCGTTGGGCGCTTTTTATTCTGTATTTAACAAAGTTTCTGTTTTTTGCTATCGAGTAGATGCAGAAAAATGCGTTCACTGTGGAAAATGTGCAAAAGCATGTCAGATGGAAGTAAATCCGGTGGAAAACCCGAACAGCTTAGAATGTATTCGCTGTGGAAGATGTAAAAAAATTTGTCCGACACAGGCAATTCAGTGTGGGGTAAAAAGAAAATAAAATTTTTATACAGGCTTAATATCAGATGATAATCAATATTAAGCTTGTATAACTTCTTTTCTGGTATATAATACTATTAAAATCAAAAAGAGGAGATTAGTTATGCCAGAAAGACATAAAAGAAAACATCTGACATCCTTTCAGATGATTATTTTAGGTTTTGCAGGAGTGATCCTTTTGGGAGCACTCCTGCTTATGTTACCCGTCTCATCTGTGGAGGGAGTTGTAACGCCCTTTGATCAGGCGCTTTTTACCTCAACTTCTGCCGTATGTGTGACGGGTCTTGTTGTGCAGGACACAGGAAGCTACTGGTCAGGTTTTGGACAGGCAGTGATATTGTTGCTTATACAGACAGGCGGCCTGGGAGTTGTAACGGTTGCTGTTTCGGTATTTATGCTGTCAGGACGAAAGATATCACTGATGCAGCGAAGCACTATGCAGGATGCCATCTCAGCACCAAAAGTCGGTGGTATTGTCCGCCTGACAAAGTTTATTCTGAGAGGAACGTTTCTGATCGAAGGAATTGGTGCAGTTTTGCTTCTTCCGGTATTTTGCCGTGATTTTGGAATAAAAGGTATATGGATGTCGATTTTTCATTCCATATCAGCTTTTTGTAATGCGGGATTTGATATACTGGGTACCGTAGATAACACTTTTGTATCACTGAGTGGTTATGCCGGAAATTTCTGGTTAAATATAGTGATCATGCTTCTGATCATCATTGGTGGTATTGGTTTCCTTACATGGGATGATGTTTATACAAATAAACTCAGATTTAAACGTTATCGTATGCAGAGCAAGATCATTCTGCTGGCGACCGCGATCCTGATCTTTGTTCCGGCAATCTTCTTTTTCGTCTGTGATTTTGGACAGGTATCGATTGGGAAACGGACGCTGTTGTCACTTTTTCAGTCTGTAACGACAAGAACAGCTGGTTTTAACACAGCAGACCTGTCATCGATGACTGAGGCGGGACAGGCGATCATGATACTTCTTATGATGATCGGAGGATCACCAAGTTCTACAGCAGGTGGTATGAAGACAACGACAGCGGCAGTCTTGCTTTTGAATGCATTTGCGACATTTCGAAGTCGTGAGGATGCGGGTGCTTTTGGAAGAAGATTCGACAGTCAGGTAATAAAAAATGCCGCAACGATAGCAATGCTGTACTTTGTATTGTTTTTCTTTGGAGGAATAACCATCAGTGTTTATGAAGGGCTTTCATTGCAGCTTTGTCTGTATGAGGCTGCTTCAGCAGTAGGAACCGTAGGACTTACTCTGGGAATCACACCGGGGCTTCATATCCTGTCACGACTGATACTGATCGTGCTTATGTATCTGGGACGTGTAGGAGGACTGACCCTGATCTATGCGGTAGTGTCCAGAAGAAATACAAATGCAAAAATGCCATTGGAAAAAATAACAGTTGGATAAAGGAGAGAGAGCATGAAGAATATTTTACTTATTGGTCTTGGACGATTTGGAAAACATATTGCAATGCAGCTGAATGAAATGGGACACGAAATCATGGCAGTGGATATCAATGAGGAGCGAGTCAACAGAATCCTTCCTTTTGTTACCAATGCCCAGATTGGAGACAGTACAGATGCCAGTTTCCTGGAATCACTGGGAATAGGAAATTTTGATATCTGCTTTGTTACCATTGGAGGCAGTTTTCAGAATTCGCTTGAGACAACATCATTATTAAAAGAACTGGGAGCAAATCTGGTAATTTCCCGGGCAGAGCGTGACGTACAGGAAAAATTCCTTTTACGGAATGGTGCAGACAGAGTCGTTTATCCTGAAAAACAGGTGGCAAAATGGGCATCTATCCGTTATGCGGATGATCATATCCTTGACTATATGGAAGTAGATGCGTCTCATGCGATCTTTGAAGTAGCAATCCCAGATGAATGGATTGGAAGATCTGTTGGAGAACTGGATATTCGAAGAAGATATAATATAAATATTCTTGCAGTAAAAAAAGAAAGAGAAGTCAGTGTGACAATTTCTGTAGATACAGTTCTTGAAGCTGACAGTACGCTTCTGGTTCTTGGAGATTATAAAGCAATTCAGAAATTTTTCCACATCTGATAACAGTGAATTAACAGACAGGTGAAAGAAGTGATTTTTGGGGGGAGAGAGTCATGATTTTTGGAATGACATATTTTCAGATATGCCTGTATTTTCTGGTTTATTCTTTTGGCGGCTGGGTTGTTGAAGTTATTTTTCATGCGGTAGCACTTGGAAAGGTTATAAACCGAGGATTTTTGAACGGACCGGTATGCCCTGTGTATGGATTCGGAGTGCTTTCTGTGTTTGCCATGCTCAATACGATCCAGAGTGGCGGACATCAGATGAATGATGCAATGATCTTTCTGTTTGGAATTATCCTTGCAACGACAGTGGAGCTGATCGCCGGCTGGCTGCTGGATGTATGTTTTCATGCGAGATGGTGGGACTATTCAGATAAGCCGTTCAATTTCCACGGATATATCTGTCTGGAGTTTTCGCTGATCTGGGGACTTGCAATCGTTATGGTAGTAAAGGTTTTTCAGAAATATGTAGAAAGTCAGGCATCCCATACCCCGGCAACCTGGGAGTGGATCGTAATAGCTGTTTTATATGCAGTGTATCTGACAGACTTCATTGTGACGGTAGCAGTTATCCGTGGTCTGAACAAGAAACTTACCAAGCTGGATAAAGTCAGCTCAGATCTGAGGATCGTAAGCGACAAACTCAGTAATACTCTGGCAACGACCACGATCGACACTGCACAGAAGGTCGGTGAAGGTAAGGTACAGGCTGCACTTGCAAAAGCAGAACTCCTTGAGGCAACAGCCGCCCAGAAGGAAAAATCTATTGAAATGCTTCGCATGAAAAAAGCAGAGCTTCAGGCACAGTTTGATGAACTGTCCAGTTCCATCACAAACCATACTGTATTTGGCCAGGGTCGAATCATCAAAGCTTTCCCGGAGATGAAACACAGAGATTACTTTGAACTGATCCAGGAACTGAAGAAGAAACTGAAGTAGAGCTACTTGCATGATCGCGAAGGTGTTAAGCGGTGTAAGAAAATAAAGAATTCCTTTATTGATGATGAAAATACCGCCAGTGAAATAGTCTACACGTAGTGGAGATATTTCATCTGGCGGTATTTTTGTAGTTGTGGATGACTGTAATAAGGATAAGTGCTGTTCAGGTCTATTGGGCTGGATGATGCAGATGACTTTAATATAAGTAAGTTTAAATGAGATTAACAGAATCATAAAAATCTAGACGATTCTAATCTCCGTGACTGTTCAACAAGTCTACTGCATATTTTTATCTGAAAGAATTCGAAAAAAATCTGGAATGGTATCTGGAAAATCTGGATTGTGCAGATGACTGGACATGGTTTGACAGCAATGGAAATGCACTCAGTGATGAGAGTGTGGCACAGATGACAACAGAAGAAAAAGCCCAGGCATTTTTGGAAGGACGATATGCCAAAGGAGAGTCTGGACAAAATGTGGGTCCTGGCGGTGGAATGCCCGATGGAAATGGCCCGGATGGGGAAAAGCCGGACGGAGTACCGGGTGGAAATGCTCCAGATGGAGAAAAACCAGAGGGAGCACCAGGTGGAGAACCTTCGGACAGCAATGATCAGGATGAGCTGGTTACAAGTGGAATGGGAGATGAAGTCGGAACTCCAGATGCCGGAACAACGCAGTCAGCAGATTCAAAAACAGATTCCTCAAATTACAGTAGTTATGAAGAAATGCTGGAGTCTTATGAAAGCGATATCGAATCCATTGAGGACGGCGACAAATATGGAAATAATATTGTGGATTTATATAATCCAATCAACTATATTGGAGCCGAAGATACAGAAAGTCCGACATGGACCAGAATAGTAATGGGTGCGTCCGAAGGCGATATGTCGCTGTTTGCATCTATGAATATGCAGATTGCATGGCTTAACAGTGGAACAGATGCAGAACTCGAATGGCAGTGGGATGGTGGACACGTTCCGTCTGAGATTTTCGGAGAATCGCTGGCACTTTATATTGACGAAATGTATGGAAAATATGTAGAAGGAGCAGCAGAAGTAACGAAAGCAGAGGCGCAGACCCAGACACAAAATGGAACTGCCACGGAAGCAACAGGAACAGATATCAGCAGCTGGGCATCTTATGAAGATGGAGAGGTCAATTTTACTCTGGCAGATGCTGCTTCCTACAGAACCAAAGGAGCCAGCAAAGCGACACCGGGTTTTGATGTTATAGATTACGGTCAGGAAACTTACGAATTCGGCTCTACAACACAGGACGCAAGACATTTTGACAGGTATGTACTGAAAGTACTGCAGGAAGAGAAAGAAACTCTGAAAGGATTATTCAATAGTAATAATGACTAAAAAACGGCATATATTTTTTGTTCAAAATCACTTTTGAAATAAAATAAAAATAGTTTTATAATAAAAATAACAGCAGGCAGCGTATTTGTGTAAGATAAATGACACGTATGTTGTCTGTTTTTTTAAAATAATCCAGAGGAGGAATCTTATATGCATGAATATGAAATTTTTATCGAAGAAATAAATCCCTGTGGAGGAGAGAAATACAGCAAAAAAACTTTGATCGAGGCCGAGGCAGCCAGCCCGGAAGCATATGTAAAAGAGAATGGAAGATTTCCTGTCCTGGAATCTGTGCGTAACGGAGAAGGAGACATTGTGATCGTAACAGGTGATAATCAGGGATCTTTTGTGCGTTATACATTTACAGAGTAGGAATTGTTTGGATAGTAAGGAGAGAATTTTGTGAAATATGAGATTGGAGATTTCGTCAGTAAGTCAGTTACAGGTGTGTGTAAAATAGAAGACATCGTATCTCTGGATCTGACTGGCAAAAAAGAGAACAAATTATATTATCTGATGAAATCTATAGAAGATGAAAAAGGGAAACTTTATGTTCCTGTTTCAAATTCAGATGCGATATTAAGGCTATGCCTGACAAAAGAAGAAGCATGGAAGTTGATTGAACGGATCCCGGAAATTCCAACAGCATGGATTGATAATGAAAAAATGCGGGAACAAAAATACAAAGCAACAGTAAAATCAAATGATCCGGAAGCATTAATTTCTATTATAAAAATGATTTATCAGCGGAAAAAGAAAAGACTTGCACAAGGGAAAAAATGTACAACAACAGATGCAAGATATTTTCAGATAGCAGAAAACCTGTTATACATGGAACTTGGAGCAGCTCTTGGAAAACCGAAAGAGGAAGTTTGTGAAACAATCATTGAGTATATCAACAAAAGCAGACAGGAAGCGTAAAAGAAATCCAGAAAAAAATCTGTTTGACTTTTGGAAAAACAGGAAATATAATAATCACAAACGAGTAGCAAGTAAGCGTAAATCCAGTTTACCTGCCACTCGTTTTTTATTTTACAATTTTATATTTGCCATGAAAAAGTGTGTAGCCTGTCAGCGTAAGTCCAGCTTATATGACAGAGCTACATTTTTTTGTGCAGAAAAAGGAGGAGTTGAAACAAAATGGCAGAAAGTAACAAGATGAAAGATATGCCAGTGAATAAGCTAATGATCCAGATGGGGATCCCGATGATCTTATCTATGGCATTGCAGGCAGTCTATAATATTGTAGACAGTGCATTTGTGGGAAATATGAGAGTGGGCAGTGAAGCGGCATTGAATGCACTGACACTGGTATTTCCGGTTCAGATGCTTATGGTTGCAGTGGGAATCGGAACTGGCGTAGGAACCAATGCGCTTCTTGCAAGGACACTGGGACAGGGAAACAGTAAGAAAGCAGCAAAGGTAGCAGGAAACAGTCTGTTTCTGGGAGTGATCATTTATGCAGCCTGTTTACTGTTTGGTATCTTTGGGGTGAAAGCTTACATTTCATCGCAGACAGTAGATGTAGAAGTACTTGAAATGGGAGTCAGTTATCTGAGAATATGCTGCGTGATTTCTTTTGGAATCATCTTCTTTTCTTTATTTGAGAAATTATTACAGGCAACAGGACGTTCTTTATATTCCACAATCGGTCAGGTAGTCGGAGCTGTTGTGAATATCATTCTTGACCCAATTATGATCTATGGCATTGGCCCGGTTCCGGAAATGGGTGTAAAAGGTGCGGCATATGCAACAGTAATCGGTCAGGTGGCATCCGCAGTTTTACTGTTTATTTTCCATATGAAACTGAACAAAGAATTCGAGCATGGTGCGAAATATATGAAACCGGATGTCGGCATTATAAAAGAAATCTATGCGATCGGACTTCCGGCTATTATTGCACAGGCATTGATGTCCATTATGGTATATGTGATGAATCTGATCCTGAAATTTAATCCGTCAGCACAGACAGCCTATGGTTTGTTTTATAAGGTACAGCAGTTTGTTCTGTTTCTTGCGTTTGGACTCCGAGATGCGATCACCCCGATCATTGCGTTCGCTTATGGAATGCGAAGCAAAAAAAGAATCCAGGATGGAATCAGATATGGACTTATTTATACTATTGCATTAATGATTCTGGGTATTGCGATCACAGAGATTTTCCCTGCTTCATTTGCCACACTGTTTAACGCAGGACAGTCGAGAGAGTATTTTATCAGTGCAATGAGAGTGATTTCCATCAGCTTTTTGTTTGCAGGAATCAATGTTGCTTATCAGGGAATTTACCAGGCTCTGGATGGCGGCATAGAATCCCTGGTTATTTCTCTTTTGAGACAGCTTGTAATTATCTTACCGCTGGCAGGAATTTTTTCTATATTTGTCAGAAACGGTCAGATGGGCGTTGCACTGATCTGGTGGGCATTTCCGATTACAGAAGCAATTTCATGCCTGGCAGGATATGTATTCTTAAAGAGAATCAGAAAAAATAAAGTAAACGTTCTCAAGTAAGGAGGAAGAGAGATGGCAAAAAGAATCATTACGATCAGCAGAGAATTCGGAAGCGGTGGACGTTTTATTGGTGAGGAGGTAGCAAAGAAATTAGGGATTGCCTATTATGATAAAAATATCATCAATCAGATTGCAGAAGAGTCCGGTCTGTCACCAGATTATATTCAGGAAAGTGCAGAGCTGTCCCCGAAAAAGGGAATTTTTGCATATGCACTTGCCGGACGTGATATTACCGGAAAATCTGTAGAAGATATGGTATATGAGGCGCAGAGAAAAGTTATTTTGGAACTGGCAGAGAAAGAGCCATGTGTGATCATTGGAAGAAATGCAGATTTCATTCTGAAAGACCGGGATGATGTGCTGAATGTTTTTATTCACGGAAATATGCCTGAGAAAACGGAAAGAATCTGTCGATTATATAATGTCAGTGAAAAGGAAGCTGTAAAAATGATGACAGATACAGACAAAAGGCGTATGACAAATTACAATTTTTATACCGATCAGAAATGGGGAAAAGCCAGCAATTATACGTTGAGCCTGAACAGTTCACAGCTTGGATATGATAAGTGTGAAGAAATCATCATAAAGTGTGTGAAGTAACCGTAGTGCGACTTTTGCGGTATTCTGTCGGTGTTATATGATAATGCTTTTTGAACAATCGACAGAAGTAGTCAACATTATTAAAACCTGTTTCATTTGAAATTGTAATAATTTTTTTCTCTGTTTTGGAGAGCAGTATTGCCGCTTCATTTAAACGATAGTTTATCAGATAATTTATCGGTGTAGTATGCAGATATTTCTGAAAAAGATTCAAAATGGTGCTTTTGCTAAGCCCTGCATAATCTGCAATATTATCCAGAGAGAGATTGCACTGGTAATTCTGATGGATATACTGCATCATTAATTGCAGCCTTGCCTGTGAGGAAGCCAGGGCATCTGTATGAGTATTTGCACACGAAAAGTCTGCATGTTTATATAATTCCAGCCACAGTTCCTGAATAAGAACAGACGTTGCAAGCTCACAGACAGAGATGTCGTTCTGCACATCAATAATTTTCCTTATAATTTCCAGCACATCTGCCTGCCAGGGAATTTCTCTGGAAAAGATCTGAAAAGAAAGCGAAGAGAGAAGAATCGGCCTGATATATTTTGAATATATCAGGCTGTTTTCAGCAGCAATAAAATAAGGCATACATAAGAAATTGGGAATGATTGCTGCATCAGGGGAATAAAAACGGTGCAGGATTTTGGAGTTAATAAAAACACCATTGCCTTCGGAGAGAATAAACTGTTTTTCTCCAATCCAGAAAGTTACAGTACCTGATTCAACATATACAAATTCCAGCTCTGTATGCCAGTGCCACTCTATGCAGTTAAAATCAAACAATGCGAGATTTTCATAAAAAAAGTCAAATGGGTAAGTATTACTGCCATGCGGAATTGTTTCCATAAAATCCTCATCTGCTTCGATTCTGTTATAGGACTGCTCTCTGTTCAAACTCTAAACCTCTCCCGTCTGTTTTTACGATATTATACAATAAATATGGGATATAAATCAATGAAATCTCACGAATTATACGTTATATTTCAATAGTAACAGGAAAACAATGTTTGATTGAGTGAGGTTTATATATGCAGGCAATCATAAAAACACAGCCATATAAATCGGGAAAATGTCTTACCATATATGTGGATGAAAAAAATATGGTGAATGATCTGATGATAGACCTGGCAGAAGCAGGGTTTATTGTCAATTATGAACCACATTATGTATCTGGAAACTATGAAGGATGTTTTTTATATGATGAAAAAAATGCAATAAAAATCTGCTGTAAACCACAGAAAAAGAGAGAAAGGAATTCGTGATTATTATGTCAGCTCCAAACTACACAAAAACGAAAATAGCCTGCTATTTAGGCTTTATCACACAGGCTATTGCAGCTAATTTTGCTCCTCTGCTGTTTTTGAAATTTCATTATGATTATCAGATTTCTATTGGAAATATTGCATGGATATCTACCTGTTTCTTTTTTACGCAGCTTCTGGTCGATTTGTTCTGTACAAAATTTGTGGACAGAATCGGTTATCGCGTATGTATTGTTGCTTCAGAAGTATGTGCCGCGGGTGGATTAATCGGTCTGGCATTTCTGCCTGAAATACTTCCAGATCCTTTTGTCGGAATCCTGTGCAGTGTTATTTTGTATGCAGTTGGAAGTGGTTTGATTGAAGTCCTGTGCAGTCCTATCATAGAGGCATGTCCATTCGAAAACAAAGAGGCAGCTATGAGTCTTCTTCATTCCTTTTACTGCTGGGGTGCAGTAGGTACCATATTGATTTCATCTATATTTTTCATGATATTTGGAATGGAAAGCTGGAAATGGATGACTGTACTGTGGGCACTTATTCCGGCTGTCAATGTCTATAATTTTGCGACATGTCCGATCGAGCATCTGGTAGATGAAGAAAAAGGAATGAAGGCGGGTGAACTGTTTCGGAAACCGCTGTTCTGGATCTCTGCCTGCCTGATGGTGTGTTCCGGAGCAGCAGAGCTTGCAATGGCACAGTGGGCATCTGCTTATGCAGAAGCAGCACTTGGATTATCCAAGACAATTGGTGATCTGGCAGATCCGTGTATGTTTGCAGTTACAATGGGAATCAGTCGTGTAATTTTCGGTAAATATGGGGACAAAATAGACCTTATGAAATTTATGACAGGTTCCGGAATTTTATGTGTGATATGCTACCTTCTTACTTCTGTATCGTCGAATCCGATATCAGGTTTGATGGGATGTATTATTTGTGGATTTTCTGTTGGGATTATGTGGCCCGGCACAATCAGTATTTCATCAGAAAGATTTCCGGCAGGTGGAACGGCTATGTTTGCTTTGCTTGCTATGGCGGGGGACCTGGGTGGAAGCATAGGTCCGGGGATTGTTGGACGTGTTACACAAAGTGCAGGAGACAATATTCGTGCAGGTATGGGAGTTGGACTTTTGTTCCCGGTTACTTTATTAATCATGCTTTTTATTTTTGCAAGGCAAAAAAATAATAAATGAAATCTTTTTCCCAAAAGTGGAAAAAAATCTGAGAATAGTCAACGGCGGATAATGATGTCCGCCGTAAAATTATGCCTGTTTATTTTTGGAGCCCAAGATGCTAGGGTTTTAAGAGTCTTTTTATGACTTTCTGTATATGGTACCAGTCTTCATTTTTTTCCCACCCAAGAGATTTATTTACGGCAAAATTTCCATGGAGCATATAAAGGAAAATTTTTTCTGCCTCCCATTCGGTCACATGATAATTTCTCATGATTTCCGGGATACGCTGCGGTTTTTGCATTTGATACAGCTTCCTTAGGATATGATGAGATAAGCTTTCGTCCAGAAAAAGGATTCGATATTTGGGGTTGCTGGCGGCGCGCTGACAGGCAGGAAGCAGGGCGTCGGGATCCGGGTTTCTTTCTTCGATATTTTTCTCGTTTTCTATGCTCCGATTGGAGATGGCAGAGGAGAACGGCTGAATGGCGTCAAGCTCTGTAAGTCGGAGGGCGTCGTCCAGCAGTTCATCTAAAACGTTGTCGATATTATTATAATGCAGGTAAAAAGTGGCTCTGGTAATCTCGGATTGTTTGCACAGAGCGGTAACGGTTATCTTTTCATAGGGAATTTTCTTGAGCAGCTCCAGAAGTGCGTCCTTGATCATACTTTTGGTCATGACGGTTCTTCGGTCTGTTTTTCTTGCTGTCAATTTGCTTTCCTCCATAAAAGTGTTATACAAAATCAGAGCATTTGTAAAGAACTGTTCCTATCCACATGATGTTGGATAGGAGTTTCAAGGTTATATACAGTATAATCATTTCAATACAGAGTGTCAAGAAAATGACACATGGAAAGGAGATTATTTTG
>ERZ825137.986-NODE-986-length-38490-cov-12.477221_pt1 | contig 38490 bp, 24 predicted proteins | sample MGYA00519873_ERZ825137 | MGnify/ENA primary metagenome ERZ825137 (study PRJEB31778, sample SAMEA3449190) | human gut metagenome | biome: human gut; feature: human-associated habitat; material: faeces | place: United Kingdom | collected 2010/2012 ...
CCGCCGTCATCCACTGCAAGACCCGCACCGCCCCGCCGGTGCAGGTGCGGTCGGAGGCCGCCTTCTGGCGTACCGTCCGGGCGGGCTTCGCCCTGCGGCGCAAGACGCTGGTCAACAGCCTGCAAACCGGCTGGGAGCTGCCCAAGGACACCCTGACGGACATCGTCACCGCCTGCGGGCTGGAGCCCACCGTCCGGGGCGAGCGGCTGGGACTGGAGGAGTATGCCCGCCTGTCCGACGCGCTGCTGGACGCGGCGAAATAAGTTTACATAAAAATAACAGGTGTGCCGCGGCACACCTGTTATTTTTATGCAGTCAGGAGAGTCTTCTCCACCGCCGCGCCTGCAACGATCCTGCCACTACCGGCACGGAGGACGCCCGCACGAACGCCTCTGCCCAGGACGGCGACACCTCCGGATCGTCCACTTGGTTGACATAAATCACGTCGCAAAGTCCCTCGGCACAGATGACCCGCGCCGCCATTTCCGGCGTGATGACCGCCGACCACGGCGCGCCTGCCAGTCTGGCGTAGATGGCCGGGCGGTGCGCCGCCTGCCGGATGGGCTGTCCGAAGGCGGTGGCGCCCAGCACACAGATGGTGCGCGTCCGCTCCGGCGGCAGCACCGGCTCCCACGTCTCATGGGCCTTGGCGGGCAGCCGCTTGGAGCCGTCCGCCTCCACCAGCACGAAATCCGCCGCCTGCTGCCAGCCGTCAAACGCCGGGGCCGTCAGCTTCCCCTCCGGCGTCAGGCTGCCCACACAGGCCACGCCGCCCGCTGCCAGCTCCTCCGGCGTCTGGGCAAGGGGGTACTGGGGCGGGCGCATGATGTGGGTGGTGGTGGCCAGCAGCACCGTACCGCAGGGGCGCAGCTCCTCCGCCAGCTCATACAGCAGGCTGGTCTTGCCGCCGCTGCCTATCACCGCTGTCACGCCCTTTGTCACGCCCAGTATTTTCCACAATTCCTCCACGGAAGCACCCCCCTTTTTCCCCTATAATACCATGTAAAAGGTGGTGTTGCAACGGAAAAAGCGGGTAAAATTGCCAAAAATACCGGCAAAACTTGACAAAAAGACAAGATGGTGCTATACTCCACGAGTATTTCTGATTGGTAACAAAAGTTACAAATAATTTCAATTCTTGCCGCTGCCCTGTTTACGGATGGGGCCTGGCGGCTATACTGCGAGGTACTATGGAACGAATCGAAACCGTGGCGCGGCGTCCGCTCCCCGTGCGCCGCCGCCCCAAGCTGGACCCCGTTTCCGTGTGCCAAGCCATCCACGACGCCCCTGATGGTCTTGTGCGCCTTGTGCGCCGCGGCGTCCGCGCCGTGGGTTACTGGCTGGCATGGACATGGGACGCTGTGGTCACCGACCAAAAACAGATGTATCAGGACTTTCTCCGCTCCCGCTTTGCCCGGAGCTGGCACGCCTTTTTCCACGCCCCGGCGCTGGTGGGCTTCACCGCGGCGCTGCGGAACAACTGGCTGGTGCGCTTTACCGGTATGGTCGCCCTGACGGCCGCCATCTTCGTGGGCGTATCCCTGACGCCTGCCGCCCCCACGCTGGACGCCATCTGTATCCTTGTGGAGCAGGACGGCCCGCAGGTGGTGTCGCAGGACACCGAGGAGCTGGACCGGAGCTATCTGTCCCTGCGCCGCAGTCTGGGCGGCGACAAGGCCATGCAGTATATTTTGCAGCCCGGGTACACCGTCACCGTCGACCACGCCGGGCAGGTCATCACCGCCGTCTCCGCCGGGGAGCGGCTGCCGGTCTTTCTGGAGCGCTGCGGCATCAGCCTCGGCGATGACGAGATGGTGGAGCTGAATCTCACCGGCGACCAGCTGTCCATCCGCATCAGCGGCACCCTGACCTACCAGCACTTTGTGACCGTGGAAACGGATTACGAGATCAAGCGCACTCCCGATCCCCTGATGGACAAGGGTACGGAGGAGATCGTCCGCAAGGGCGTTTCCGGCCAGATCGTGGAAACGTATGAGGACACGGTGGTGCGGGGCGAGGTGGTCTCCACCCGCTATGTGGGTGCCAGCCACGACACCTCCCACGCCGAGCTGGTACGCTACGGCACACGGGTCTATGAGGTGGAGCGGGACGACACCATCGAAAAGGTGGTTCCCAACAGCAGCGGCGAGGGCGGCATCCTCTACTTCAAGTCCGGCGACACCATGACCTACTCCAAGGCTCTGACCTGCAGCTCCACCGCCTATTACAGCGGCGGCGAGAAGGGCGCGGCGTGGACCACCGCCGTCGGCGCCAAGGTGGGCATCGGCACCATCGCTGTGGACCCCAAGGTCATTCCCTACTACACCAAGATGTTCATCCAGACCACCAACGGCAGCCGTGTCTACGGCATGGGTACCGCGCTGGACTGCGGCGGCGCCATTAAGGGCAATATCGTCGACCTGTGGTTCCCCACCTATGGGGATTGCCGCAGCTGGGGCCGGCGCAACGTGACCGTGTATATTCTGGATAAAAAGGCGTAATAGGCCGCCTCATCGCGTAAAAGGGGACGTCCTCCGCGGACGTCCCCTCTCTTATGCCTCAATGACCGCGTTTTCCCGCAGCGGGCAGTCCCGCAGCAGCCGCTGCGCCGCCGGAAGGTACTCCGCCACGGTCTTTGCCTTGCGGATGGCCTTCAGCTCCCGCTCCGTCCCCTCGAAGCTGCCGCTGAGATAGTTCCACAGCTCCCGCATCCGGTGCAGCACCGGCGTGTCGCCGGACAGCCGCTGCCGGTAGTCCGCCAGCAGCCGGTCGTGGAACGCCGTCAGCTCCTGCCGGGAGGCCGGGGCGCCGCCCCGCAGCCGTCTGCCCAGCGCCGGATCGGCTATCAGTCCCCTGCCTACCATCACCGCGTCCACCTGTGGATATTGGCGGCAGAACGCCGCCACATCCGCCGCCGTGAACAGGTCGCCGTTGTACACCGGCACATCCTGTCGCCGTGCCAGCGCCGCGTCGAAGGCGTCCCGGTGTACCGCGCCCCGATAGAATTCCTTCTGCAAGCGCGGGTGGACGATCAGCTCCGCCACGGGATACCGGGCGTAGATGTCCAGCAGCCGCGGCCACTCCGCCGGATCGTTCTTTCCGATGCGGGTCTTGATGGACACCCGCATCTCCGGCAGCGCCCCGAAGATCTCGTCCAGACACCGCTCCAGCTCCTCCGGATAGGCCAGCAGCCCCGCCCCCTTGTGCTTGGCGGTGACGGTGCCGGAGGGACAGCCCAGATTGAAATTGACCTCCCGGTACCCCATGGCGTACAGCTCCCGGGCCGCCCACACAAAGTAGTCGCCCCGATTGGTCAGCAGCTGCGGCACGGTGTCCCGCTCCCCCCGCGTCACCTCGTCCAGCTCCTTGCGCTGGAAGGTCAGGTTGCCGTTGGGGGAGAGAAACGGCGTGAAATACTTGTCCACGCCGCCGAACATCTCCCGCTGGGCGCGGCGCCAGATATAGCCGGTCAGCCCCTCCATGGGCGCGGCGTATAGCTTTATGTCAACCATTTTTGTCTCCTCCCGCTGCAATATGAGCTTTTACCGCCCCATCATACCCGATATTTCTTGCATTGGCAACCTCTGTATGGTAAGATATCTCGTTGGAAAGCGAGGGATACTATGACCCTTTTTGACTACTATCTCCAGTATATGACCGAGGTGTGGGAGGGCAAGCGCCCCGCGCCGGAGGGCATCACCCTGCCGGACAGCGGCGATGAGAACGCCCGCATTCAGGCGCTGGGCCAGCAGCTGCAAGCCATGGGCATGGCGGCCTTTGTCCGCGCCTGCGCCGCGCAGGACGACACCGCTCTGCCGGAGGAGCTGTTCACCGAGGGTGCGCCCGTCCCGGATGCACCTCCCGCCCCGCAGGAGGACGCCGCGCCCGCCGAGCCTGACCCGGACGCCGACAAGCACGCCTTTGAGGTGTTTCTGGACTGCATCGCCATGGATGACGGACTGGTACAGTATCTCATCGACGTCCTCAAGCGCATGGATCGCAAGGAATTCTTCAAGCTGAGCCAGATCACCACCAAGCTGGATCTGGATCCGGAGGAGTTCCTCTACTGGCTGGGACACCGAGAGGTGTATGCCGGCGAGGAGGAGCGCGCCTGCGCCGCCATAATGGATGCCGCCCTGCTGCGTCTGGCGAATGAGGGGCGTCTGGATGTGGCCGCCGCCCTGCTCAGCGGCGACCAAAGGACCTTCGAGACCTTCCGCTGCGAGGCGCCGGAGCTGGTGCATCTGCCCGCCGCTACCTTCGCGTGGTACGAGAAAAACTATCTGGATCGGGATTATCCCATCCGGCTCATCATGCGCCTGAACGGCGTAAAATTTCCAGAGTGAGGTACAGATCATGACCGAACCGTATAAAGTTCTCGGCATCAGCGATGCCGTGCTCACCTTCGGCGAGAAGGTTCTCGCCGGTCTGGCGGAGCGTTTCTCCCAGATCGACGCCATTTCCGAGGCCAACCAGATGAAGGTCATCGCCGCCATGCAGAAGAACCGGCTGGCCGCCAATCACTTCAATCTCTCCTCCGGCTACGGCTACGACGACGAGGGCCGCGACAATCTGGAGCGGGTCTATGCCGACTGCTTCGGCACCGAGGCGGCGCTGGTGCGTCCCCAGATCACCTGCGGCACCCACGCGCTGGCGCTGGCGCTGGGCGCCAACCTGCTGCCCGGCGACGAGCTGCTCAGCCCTGTGGGCGGCCCCTACGACACGCTGGAGGAGGTCATCGGCATCCGCCCCTCCGCCGGCTCCCTCAAGGAGTACGGCGTCTCCTACCGGCAGGTGGATCTGCTGCCCGGCGGTGTCTTTGACTACGACGGTATCCGCGCCGCCATCAACGAGAAGACCAAGCTGGTCACCATCCAGCGCTCCAAGGGCTACGCCACCCGTCCCAGCTTCTCCGTGGAGCAGATCGGTGAGCTCATCGCCTTCTGCAAGCAGTGCAAGCCGGATGTGATCTGCATGGTGGACAACTGCTACGGCGAGTTCACCGAGCTGCGGGAGCCGTCCAACGTAGGCGCGGACATGATCGTGGGCAGCCTTATCAAGAACCCCGGCGGCGGTCTGGCCCCCACCGGCGGCTATGTCTGCGGCCGGGCCGATCTTATCGACCGCTGCGCCCGCCGTCTGTCCGCCCCCGGCCTGGGTCGGGAGGTCGGCGCCAATCTGGGGCTGCTGACCCAGCTGTATCAAGGCTTCTTCCTGTCTCCCACCGTCACCGCCGCCGCCGTCAAGGGCGCGGTGTTCGCCGCCGCCTGCTATGAAAAGCTGGGCTTCCGCGTAGTACCCGCCGCCGACGAGACCCGCCACGACATCATTCAGGCCGTGGAGCTGGGCAGCCGGGAGGGTATGGTGGCCTTCTGCAAGGGCATTCAGGCCGCCGCACCGGTGGACAGCTACGTCACCCCAGAGCCTTGGGCCATGCCCGGCTACGACAGTGAGGTCATCATGGCCGCCGGCGCCTTCGTGCAGGGCAGCTCCATCGAGCTTTCCGCCGACGGCCCCATCCGCCCACCCTACGCCGTGTACTTCCAGGGTGGCCTGACGTGGTATCACGCCAAGCTGGGCATCCTGATGAGCCTGCAGAAGATGCTGGAGGCCGGTCTCATCTCACTCTAATTATGTAAACTTGCAGAGGTATCTATGCTCCTCCCTAACCACCCTTTTCGACGGCGTCCGCCACCCGCTGTATTCTCCCGAAATATAAATCTTATGTAAACTAAAAAGGAGAATATTATGTGGTTTTGGTTTTCCCTCATCGCTCTGATCTGCTGGAGCGGCTCTGACCTGTTCAGCAAGATCGGCTGTCAGGATGCGGACGATAAGTACAGCCATCTCAAGATGGTCATGGCCGTGGGCCTTGTGATGGGCCTCCACGCGGCCTACGAAATTTTCATCAACGGCACGGAGATCAACGGCAGCATCATCCTCACCTACCTGCCGGTGTCCCTGCTGTACATCAGCTCCATGACCATCGGCTACATCGGCCTGCGGTACATCGAGCTGTCCATCTCCTCCCCCATCTGCAACTCCTCCGGCGCGCTGGTGGCGGTGCTGGCGCTGGCCACCGGCGGTCTGGGTGATCTGGTACCCGCCCAGCTGGTCGCCACGGCGCTGGTCTGCGTCGGCGTCATCGGCCTCGGCTTCGTGGAGGCCCGGGAGGACGACGACCTGCGGGCCGCCCGGCAGGAGGCCAGCAACCATCGCTACGCCAAGTCCGTGCTGGCGCTGGCGCTGCCGGTGGTCTACTGTCTGCTGGACGCGCTGGGTACCTTCGCCGACAGCCGCGTGCTGGAGACGCTGAACGAGGACAGCGCCAACTGCGCCTATGAGCTGACGTTCCTGCTGGCGGGCATCGTGTGCTTCGTCTATGTGGTGCTCATCAAAAAGAGCAAGCTCGTCCCCAAGCGGGAGGGTCCCAAGTACGTGGGCGCCATCTGCGAGACAGCCGGTCAGTTCGCCTACATCTACGCGCTGGCGGATACGGCCCATGTGGCGCTGGCCGCACCCATCATCTCCGCCTACTGCGTGGCCTCCGTGCTGTGGAGCCGCCTGTTCCTCAAGGAGAAGCTGAGCTGGAAGCACTACGCCATGATCGCGCTGGTGGTGGCCGGTATCGTGATCCTGGGCCTGTACGACGCGTAACGCAATGTGAAAATGCCGTCTGCCCGCACCGCAGACCGACGAACAACTAAAGCAGGACACGGTGCTGTCCCCGATACAGGGGCAGCGCCGTGTCCTCTTTTTATTTGCCATGCTCCCACGCCAGCAGCTTTGCCTTTCGATCCAGCCCGCCGGCGTATCCGGTCAGGCTGCCGTCCGCGCCCAATACACGGTGGCAGGGTATGATGAGGGAGATCCGATTGCGTCCCACCGCGCCGCCCACGGCCTGCGCGGACATCCGGGCAAGCCCCCGCTCCGCCGCCAGACGCGCTGCCAGCTGTCCGTAGGTCACGGTCTGTCCGTAGGGGATCTGCAGGAGCAGCGCCCACACCGCCTGTTGGAACGGGGAACCGGCGGGATGCAGCGGCGGCAGAAAGTCCGGCTCTCTGCCGGTAAAGTAGATGTCCAGCCAGCCCTTGGCCGCCGCGAGAATCGGCGTCTCCCGCCGGATATGAGCCGCCGGAAGTCCCTCGGCAAAGTGCTTCCCTCCGTCAAACCAGAGGCCGGTCAGACCGCTCTCATCCGCCGCCAGTAAAATGCCGCCCAGCGGCGAGTCATAGTGCTGCGTATAAATCATGGTTGATTCCTCCCTCACGGCAATGCGCCGCCTGCATCCTATCGGGTGCAGGCGGCGCATACGTTGTTCAAATAGTTCGGGCTTCGGTGTTACTCCGTCAGCTGCCAGACCTCAAACACAGACTCCTTGCCCTTGAGCAGTATGCCGCCCTCCAGAATAGCCGCCGTTCCGACGCCATTCCGCTGTTCCGCCACCGTATGGCTGATGTAGATGCTGCCGGAGGGTGCATTGTCCTCCAAGCGAGAGGCGGTATTGACCACATCGCCGATGGCGGTGTATGCCATATACTGTTCGTCACCCACATGGCACAGCAGTGCCGGCCCCGCGTGGACGCCGATACCCAAGCCGATCTCCAGCCCCGTCTGCCGATAGAGCCGGGCCGCAAAATCCTGCGCCTCGCGCTGTATCGCCAGTGCAGCCTTACAGGCATTCGCAACAGCCTCCGGATCCTCGTTCAGCCTCCAGTAGGCCATGGTGCAATCGCCCATAAATTTATCCACAATGCCGCCGTGCCGGTGTACGCACCTGCTGGTCAGCGCAAGAAAGTCGCTAAGGCAGGAAATCAGCTGTGCCGGCGTCAGGTTTTCCGCTAAATGCGTAAAGCCGCGTACATCCGCAAACAGCACCGCGATATACTCTGTTTCGATACTTTTCTTATGCTTTCCGTCCTTGCGAAGGATCTCATGAACGATGGCCGGGTCCATGTATGTGGATATCTGCTCAATGATGCATCTGCGGGCGTCGTTCTCCATAACAAGCCCCATCTTGGCGCCGCCCTCCGCATGATAGTCTCTCAAAAACGGATGGTCCTGCACACGGTGGGATATCTCCTGCGCCAGCTGCTGGGTAAAAGCCAGATCCTGCCGGTCAAATGCCCGGCCCTCCGTCTTGTTGATCAGTTGAATAGCGCCAAAGACCATATCCTCCGTTTTCAGCGGCACACAGAGCACCGTCCTTGTGACATACCCTGTCTCCGTGTCCACCTTCCTGGTCCATCGCGTGTCTTGTCGGCAATCCGGAATGACCAGCGCCTCGCCGCTGTCCACCACCTGCCCGGCGATTCCCTCGCCCGGCAGCAGGTAGATGCCCTCCAGCTCACCGCCCCCGTATACGGCCATAGGACTGATGCGCCCATCCTCAAAGCGATGGTAAAACCAAAGCGTCCCTGCCTCCGCGCACACCGCTTTTGCAACAGCCTCCAGCATGGCTTCCATCGCCAGCCGCGGATCCGGGTGATCCCGCATATCCGCCGTCATACTGTCGATGACCGTTCTGACATGATCCATTTGTTCTGCTTCCGATGCAAAGGCGGTGTTCTTGTTCATATCGTCTCGTCCTCTCCACTCATGGCATACACATCTCCCGCGCGGGCAAAGTGTATGCCGGGGAATGCATGGCGTGCATACGCCTCCATAGCCAACAGATCCTCATCCGTGCGCTCCGGCAGATGGTGGGTGATCACCAGATGCGGTATCTCCATCTTCTGCGCCAGCTTAACGCCCTCCTGCCAAATAGAGTGTCCCCATCCCTTCCGGCTGGGGTACTCCATCTCCGTGAACATACCGTCATACAGGATGAAGGAGCAGCCCTCCACCATCTCTGCGGGGACATCCACGCCGTGCTCCCAATCGCAGACTAAGCACATGGAGCCGTTATCCGTGTCCACCCGGATGATCGTTGCGTCGTCCGGATGGTTGGCCGGTGCAAAGCGGGCGGAGACCCGCTCATTCAGATATACCGTGCTGTGGCAGCCCACACAGATCGTCTCACCGATCTCCGGGGAGATCGGCCAAAACGGTACCTTCAGGATATCCGTGGGATTATACTGACGCGAATAGTGCTCCACGCCGGCATACACCCGCACGTGGGCTGTCTCCGGGAAGACGCTCCAATCCAGCAAGCCAAGAATATGGTCATAATGAAGATGGGTAAGCAGAATGTCGATCTGTGTGCAGTCCTTCAAGTAGGGTTCGGCCTGATACAGGCCGGTACCGCAGTCCAATACAACGGCGTGCTGCCCCGCCTTGATGATATAGCAGCTGGTCGCACCACCGAACTGCTGGCAATTTACACCGGAAACCGGTCGGCTGCCTCTGCAGCCCAGTACATAAAACTTATACGCATCCATCGCGTGATCCCCCCTGAACTGAGCCTATCTCAGTTTTTTCTCACAAAATATGCGCGCATCTCCTGCGCCAACCGAAGCACCTCCTGCTGTTCGCCGCAGCGCAGCGCGGAAAACTCCGCCATGCCGCGCAGCCGATGCTCCATTTCCTTCTCTGTGCCGGTCAGAAGCACCTCTCGGAAAGAGGGCTCCCGCCGACTGCCTGCCTGCCCCTGCCGGGCGGCATCCAAGTATTCCTCCAGCAGCCCGTTGCACCACAACAGCTGCGCGATCTCATCCGCCAGTCCTTCGGCAAAGGCAAGATCTTTCTCGTCAAAGGACAGGCCGTCCGTCTTATTGATGATCTGAATGCTGCCGAAAACGGTGCCATCCGCTTTCATGGGTACACAGATCATGGTTTTCGTCTGGAAGCCGGTTTTTTCATCCACCCGGCCGGCCCAGCGTGGGTCGGCCTGACAATCCGGGATGATAACGGGCTGTCCGCTGCGGATGACCTGCCCGGCAATTCCCTCGCCCGGCAGCAGGCTGACCTCGGCCATATTCGCGCCGTCACAGGCCACCCGCGGGTGGATCCGCCCGTCGCGGAAGCGGTCGTAGAACCAGAATGTGCCGGTCTGTGCATGGATCGCATTCAAAACCATCTCCAGCGCGGCCGGAAGCGCGTCATCCAGAGAGCGCACATCCTTGATGCTTTCCGTCAACTGCCGGATGGTCCGCTTATAATGCTGACCCTTCATGGCATTCCAAATGGATTCCATTTCTTCTCTCATAATGTTAACGCTCCTCTTTTTGATGTTTGGCTGTTTCCAGCCGCCTCCCGGCGGCAGCGCCCCCGGATCTGCGTTGCTTCCCCGGGACGTCCGCCATAGCGGACGTCCCGGAGCTTTCTTTACTTTCTGCGCTTGCGGATGACCACTCGATAGAGGATCACAAGGCCGATACCGGCGATGACCGCTGCCAGCGCGATCAGCGTAAAGCCCTGACGCTCTCCGGCATTGAGGCTGCGGTTGGGCCCCCATGCCACGGAGAAGCCGCTCTCGCCCTCCGCCTGCTCCGGCTCTGCCGACTTATCCGCCGTATTGCCGTTGCCGTTGGCGCTCTGTGTGCCGTCCCCAGCCTGATCGGCGGCCGCCTGCGCTTGCTGGATGGCCTCCTCACGGGTCATCTGTCCGCCTGCGGAAAGGCTGGCGGTATCCAGCAGCTCATAGCGTCCGGTGCGCGTGGAATATGCCGGGACTGCCGAGCCAAACAGCTCCATCAGCACCGACGACTGTGCCTCGTCCTGTCCGTCCTGCGCACCGGCCGTGCCGCCGGATCCGCCGGAGGTTTCGGAGGTATCCGGATCGCTCCCCGCGTTGTCGGTATTGCCTGCGCCGGTGATCTCGCCATCGGCCGTCCCGTCGCCGCCCGTGGGGATATCTGTCACGTCCCCGGCAGCGCCGGTCTCTCCGCCGGCCGCACCGCTGTCTGCCCCGGTCTGATCCGGTACAGACTCGCCTGCGCCGGCAGCCTGAGACTGTCCGCCGCTCTGGGCGTCTCCGGTGACTTCAACGCTCTCGCCTGTTCCTGCCGCAGTATCGCCGCCGGCAGGCGTTTCCGTTTCACCGGGCTTCGTGACGGCCGTACCGTTGGCACCGGTACCGCCGCCGATGGCCGTGCCGCCGCTCTGGTCAACACCGCCGGTTTCCAGGCGGTCCTTGACGGCTTCCGCATCGAGGAAGCTGCCATCCACAGGAACACCGCCGCCGCCAAAGATACCTGCTATCGTGCGCCGTGCATACATGACAAAGCTCTGTACGCTTGTCAGTGTGGAGCAGACCGTATCACCGGTGGAGTAGTCCACACCGATCACGTTGCCATCTTTGTAATACGCCAGCAGCACTGTGCCGGTATAGCCCAGGTTATTGGAGATGTGAGCTATATCCTTGTTGTTCAAAGTGCCCAGCTTCACATCGTTCCGATAGGCCGTCAGCGTGCCGTCGTTACCCAGCAGTGCATAGTAGCTCCGGTTTTCACCAAACACCGACTTCTGACTGAGCACCACGCCGTCATAGACCACGTTCTGGGCCGGAGACACCATGTAAGGCGTATCCCCCAGCGTGAACACCCGATAGGGGATCTTCGTCTTCTTGTAGTTGGAGAAGTTGTGGTACACGACGGCCTCATCCGTCCAAAAGGGCGTCGTATCAAGCTGCTCCCCGTCCGCTGCCACCGTGGCATCCGCCTTCGTGGCCGTGCCGCCGTTCAGCTGATAAACCTCGCCGGTCTTCGTCATGGCATAGCCGCGCCACAGATGTACGGCTTCCGTCACACCTGTAACACTCCCCTTCTCCTTCATTGCATCCGCATCATCGCCGACAGCCGCGCCGTAATGGATCGTACCGTCCTTGGCGATGTAGTACCACCATTTGTCGTAGGTCATGACCTTGCGCGACAGGCTGCTTGCCTCGTAGGTCTTTCCACCCACCCGAACAGCTTCGCCAAAGTGGTAGCCCAGCGTTACCACGCCGTTCTCGTCAGGGGTATAGGTCCGTTCGTTCACAGTGACTGTGGGGCTCGTGGCGCCCTCCGGCAGCGGCACCTCCACGTTGATGCGATCCACACCGGAGGCGTAGACTACCGTCTCCTGTCCCAGTGCGCCCACCTCCGGCAGGAGGATACCCACGCTCTTACCGTTATACGTCTTGGCGGTTTCGCGGACACCCTGCGCCGTGCCATCCTTGCTGTAAAGCTTGGTGAAGGGCATATAGGTGGTAAGGTCGGAGAAGTCCCACGCCTTGGTGGAAAAGCCCTTGTCCGTATAGAATGTCTGCTCAGCAAAGTCCGCCGCCGGTACCAGCAGCTTCCGGTTTTCCTCGATCGGGCGCTGAGGCGTCACATCGGTCGCCTTGCCCTCTCCCGCCGCGTCCACAATGGCCTTGGCGGTTTGTCCGTTGAGGAGGGAATCCTCGCAGATATACACCAGACCGGTACCGGGGCTTGTGTTGGCTACGGCGCTGTTGGCCCACAGGGAGATGCTCTCGCCTCCGGAACGCATATCCGCCGCTACCAGAACATTGTTCAGGTTCTTGTCGGTCAGGCGCACCATACCGGCATCCAGCACCTTGCCGATGACACCGCCGGCATAGTCGCCCAGAGCAGTCACCCGGCCCTTGTAGTAGCAGTTGTTCACCTGGGCGGTGATCTCCTCGTTCCACAGGCGCACCTCGCCGATGATGCCGCCGGCATTGGTAAAGGCGGTGATGTTGGCGCCCACGGCGCAGTTCGTGACGGCCACGTTGTCGCCGCTGCCGATAATGCCGCCAGCCGCTTGGTTGTTGGCGATGATGGTCACGTCCTCTGCCACATAGATGTTCTCATAGACGCAGAGCTTGGCGTTGGTGAGCGCACCCGCGTAGCCGCCCACATTGTTCCAGCCCTGAATGAGGCAGTCACGCACCACGGCGCCGAAGAAGCGAGGCTGGTACGAATCGGTATACAGGCCATAAACGCCGCCGGTACCCATCGCGCTGGGATCACCGTTGACATTCTTATTCTCCCTGCCGTTGACCTCGTTGAGGATCTTGCAGCCGAGGATCTGCGTGTTATAGTGGGTGCTGTTATACGCGTTGCCTGTACGGTAGCCTATCAGACCGCCCACGGCGGTGGTACCCTTGATGGTGCAGTTGCGCACCACGGCGTTGTTGCTGTGGCTCTGACCGGTGGAACCCAGCGCACCGCCTGCGGCGCCCGCCTCGGCAGTAATTTCCACCGTATCTATCAGCCAGTCCTGATGATTCTCAGCCGTGGAGGCCATATAGTTGGCGCCGTAAAGGCCGCCCACCGAGGAGCTGCCCTTGACCGAGCCCTTGACCGCCTGGTTTCCGGTGGTCACGTTGCTGGCGGTATAGCCCGCCAGACCGCCTACATTGCTGTTCCCGGTGATGCTGAAGTTCTCGATGGTATCGCCCCGCGTAAGGCTGCCATAAAGCTCCGTCCTGCCGCAGATACCGCCTGTATAGCTGGTTCTGGGCGCATCGATCTCCACATTCGTGGCTTTCACCTGCTCCACAGAGGCGCTGGCAAAGGCGATGAGGCCGCTGAGGTAGTTGCTGCTCCACGACTTTTTCCCCTGAACGTCCTTCACGTTGATGTTATCCATAGTCACGTTTTTCGTTTGGCCCGTGGTCATGGAAATGAAGGCGAAATAGTTGTTGGAATACTGGTTGCACGTCAAGTGTATCGTCTGCAGCGTAAGGTCCGCCGCAGAGCCGACACTGAGGATCGCGCCGGTCATGGGCCGCAGCACATTGGTTGACTCGAAGTTGAAGTCCATGCTCTCGAAGGCCAGGTTCTCCATGGACACCGATACTTTTTGGATCCAAGGCTCGCCGCTGTTGCTGGATACATACCGGAGGTTTTTGAAGCCATTGCCCTTCGTTTCGCCCTTCAGACGGTTGAATACCAGATCCTTATGCCTGGTAACGCTTCCCCCGAAATCCACTGTGCCGGTGATGAGGACATTCTCCTCGGTCTTTCCGTGCTCCGGCATCAGCGCATCCCACTCACTGAGATTACTGATTCGCCACCAGTTCTCATGGGCCGTGCCATCTTCATTCAGATACTGCACTTGGGTGGTCAGCTTCCGCTCCCGACCGGATTTCTCGGTGTAGGCCACGCGCAGCTCATAGATATCCAGCGCCTTGGCAAAGGTCTTGGTCTTGACGGTGATAAAGCTCTCCTCAGCCTCCGTGGTGGACGGCTGAAGCGTCACCTCGGTGGATTTTTTGATGCTGATCGCCTCATCGGACAGATCCATACCGTCCAGATCGATCGTCATCGCCTTACTGCTGTAAAGTGCCTGTACGTCGTCGCAGGAGAGACCCGGATGACTGAGCCTCGCCGTCATCTGATAGGGGAAGCTCTGCTCTGCACCCAAGTAGCGCGCCTCCTCCAGGGAGAGGGTCGGATCGTCGCCCTGTCCCGGCAGGTCGACCTTTTGCTGCTGCCAGCCCTCGCGGCTGCAATCCGACAGCAGCAGCGGTGCGCTGCCCTCCGACACCACATCGTAGTTCCAGGCGCTGCCCAAGCGCACCCGGTCCTGCCAGGTGGTGGGCTTGCCCAGCTCCGCGCCGGACAGGGGGGTCAGCCAAGTATTCGTACCCTTGTCACCCTGCGCCACGCCGGTGACCACCTGCCCGTCGTAGTAGAAGAGGCAGTTGTACTCATAGAGCGTGGCAAATTGCAGGGCGCTGTAACGGGCCGTTTCCGGGCCGGAGCCGGCCACATTGCCCAGCACCACGCTTCTGTTCTCGTCGCGGCTGCGGCCATGGCTGCCGCCGGCATAGTTGCCGGAGGTCTGGCGGATGTCCACATAGCTCCAGTTCTGCATACCGGGGGCGTTATCGCCGTTGGTGACCTCGCCCACCAGTCCGCCGACATAGTTGCCGGAGACGGTGATGCTGCCGTGGGAATAGCTGTCCCGAAGGATACCGCTGCCCTGATAGCCCAGCAGACCGCCTACGGCGCGCACCGCCACGGTGCTTTGCAGGGTCATGGTCACGTTGCGGGTATAGCAGTCCTGGATCAGGCTGGTCCCGGTATAGCCCACCAGTCCGCCGGCATAAAGGACCTTACCGGTATCCACATCTGTGAGCACGGAGTCCACCGCCGAGCAGCCCTGAATGCGGCTTTGGGCGACATAGCCCGCCAGCAGGCCCATGTAACCGCTGCCTGCCACCTGACAGTTCCGCAGGCGCACATTTTCCATCACGCTGCCGCTGTTGCACAAATAGACCATGCCGCAATAGCTGTAAGCGCTGATGCGCGCCGAGCTGATGACCATATCCTCCACCAGCAGGTTCCTGACCTCTCCCTTTTCCATCCGGTAGATGAGGAAGGGCGTTTTCAGGTTTTGCAGACGGATGCCGCTGATGATATGCTCCTGTCCGTCCAGCTTGCCGGTGAATCTCGTGCTGGTATCAAAGGAGGTGGTGCTGCCGTTGAGGATGATGGCCTGCGGCAATACGCCGGAGTTGGAAAAATCAATATCCTGCGTCAGCTTATAGTTCCAGCCCATGTTGTCATTGATCCTGGTCCAGTCGGCGGCGGTGGCCACCGCCTTCCAGAATTCAATGTTCTTGGTGGTATACTCCTGCTTGACCTCTCTGGTGGTGCTGCCGTTGTTGTACTGCACGCCCGTGACCTTATAGCTGCTGGCGTAGGAGGGCTTTTCGGGGTTGACCTGCACATTGAGTATTACATCGTACAGGCCGTCCGCCGCCACACGCTGGTTTACCACGCTGGTTATCAAGCCGTCAATGGTCACACCGGTGACAGAATAGTTTCTGTCATTGCGCATACGCAGCTTGATATAGCCCCGTTCCAGCTCGTGGGTGTATTCACCGTCCGCCCAGTCGTCGCTCACGACCTTGGGCGCCGCGTTGTCGCCCAGCACCGGCAGGGGGATATACTCCTGATACTTCTGCATGCAAACGGGCAGATTCAGCCGGGGATAGAAGCCCATAGGCACACATCCGGCCACATCAAAGGCGCTGCCCAGGATCTCCTTCTGCCAATCGATATCGTAAAGCTTGTTGATATCGCCGTGGTAGGAGGTGCCGGTGTTGTTATACTTTCGCGCCGTCAGCGCCCATGTGTTGCCGTAGATGCTGGCGGACGCATCGGCGCGGGTGAAGCGCGCCGTGTCGGAGGGCAGCAGGTAGGTGCGGCCTTCGTCCTTGCCCACCTGATAGTAGTCGCCCACGCCGTAGCAGTTGGCCACACGCTGGAGCTGGCCGCTGCCGAACCTTGTCAGCAGACCGGACTCCGTTGCCGCCGCCGGCTCATACCAGCTGTCCAGCAGCACATAGATATTGCGGACGCTGGTCTGCTTGTAGCTGGCGCTGAAAAGACCGCCGCCCTTGTCGCCTCGGGCCACAAAGCCAGCGCCGTTCTTGCCGTAGACATAGCCGTTTTCCACGAGGCCGCCGTTGCTGGCCACCACGGCGCTAAGATCTTCGCCTGCGGTCTGTGTCACCAGATCGCCGCCCAGCTGCACGATGAAGTTCCGTAGTGTACAGCCATCCAGTTCGACGAGGCCGATGATGGAACGGTAGATGCTGTCGACCACCACTTCGCCATAGGTGCGGACGATCAGGTTCTCCACCAGACCGCCTCTGTTGTAGAAGATGGAATATTTGTTTACATAGGTATCCGCACGGGGGTAGTCATATACCAGATTGCGGACCTTGGCGCCCTGCTGCAAAGTCAGGAAGTAATATGCGTTCTCAATGGGACGTGTGACCACATGACCCTGGAAGTCGATGGTGCCGCCAAATCCCCACTCGGCAGTGTTTTGATCCTGCACAAAGTCGCTGACCACCAGAATGTTGGCATTTTTGTTTTGTCTTTGCGCCGCCAGCAGCTCCCGGTGGTTTGACACGGTCACATAGTCCGCATCTGTGCGGAAGGTGATGGTATCCAGCGTCACCTCGCTGCGCTTATAGGTGGTGCTCAGTGTTGCGCGCCAGCCGCTGCCGGCGGACAGATCATTCAGTGTTACGACCTGATCCAGCGTCAGCGTGCCGTCCTCCTGCTTGACCAGTTCCAGCTCCAGTTTCTCCTGATAAGGCTTGTAGCTGGGCATCTCCATACTGTCGGACCGCTCGATGGTCAGCTTGACCTTGCCGGATTCACCGGCGCGGCCCAGATACCCCTTGCTGTCCGTCACCGTGGTGCGGATCTCCGCCAGGAAGGTGTCTTTCTCGGCGGCTGCATCATATTCCCGCACAGCGAACTGGTCGCGGATACTGGCCTCCGTGAGTCTGCTGCTGCCGCCCAAGTAACCGATATGTACCAACAGATACTGCGCGTCTTCCTTGGTGGTATAGAACATCGTGCGGGTCGTGCTTACATTCATAAATTCCTCATAGCCAGTCAACGTAGGATTCTCTGTAAGCTTGTCCGCCAGATCGTTCTCCGCGTAGTAGGCCGCACGAAGCTCCGTGGCGCCCGCCGGACTGGTGATCAGATAGGTCGTATTCGGCTCGCAGCGCATATAGTAGGTCCGATAGCTATCAGAGGGGTACAGTTGGTGCCGTGTATTGTGGATTATGCCATTGTAGACATTGTTAAAGTCCACCAGATTCGCGCCAATGCCGCCTCTGTTCCGCTCCAGCCGCTGGAGGTTCAGATCGCCCCGCAGAGCGCTGCCGCCCACCAGATCGTAGCTTTCCAGCACATAGTCGGTCTGGTAGCTGCCGTAGCCATCCGCGTCGTTGTAGGCCGCCGCCACGAATTTCAGCGTATAGGCGCCGCCGTCGATCAGCCCATCAAAGCGCAGATTTTCTCCGCTTCCGTTGGCCTTGATCTTCTTGACCGACAGGACGGAGTTGCCGTAGTACAGGTACACCGTGACCTCGCCGTCGTTGAGGATCGTTCCATCCTTATCCTTGATGCGCAGATTCAGGAACTCCGCCACGTCCGCCGCCAGGAACAGGTCGTCGTACACCACCTCCGGCAGGGTCTTCTTCGTGGTGAAGCGGTTGTTGGTCATGTTCACGGGGATCAGGTACTCCTGCCCGCTCTTCCTCACCACCGCCTGAATCATAAAGGTATAGTCCGTGTGGCACACCAAACTGCCGGTAGGCATGATGACCCGCAGCTGCATGGGGTTGGTATAGCTGGAGGAGCCGTCCTCCTCGCTGGTCACCGCATCGATCATGATGCTGTCCCACGGGTTATTGTTTCGGTACTTGTCCTGCGTGCCGTACAGCACCACCCGGGGATCCTTGTGGTTGCCCTCTACCAGCTCCACCGAGGCCTCGTCCTCGTTATAGCGGAAGTTATCACCCTGCCGGAGGTCGGTTTTTGCCAGTGTGGTCTGGCTCACGGTGTTACCCTTGGCATCCTGCAGCAGTACCCGGAATTCATCCACCAGCGGCAGGATATCCAGCGTGGTATCTCTGGTCATGGTGGCTTCCATGGTCACCGAGGTATCCTTCAGGTCGCTGACGCCGCTCTGGAAGGTGATAAGGCCGCTGGACAGCGAGGCTGTGTACACCGTCAGGCTGCCGAGGCATTCGTTTTTGATCTCCGGCAGCTGCGCCGGTGTGTCCGCCACATCCGGCTGCGGCTGGTAATCGCCGCTGACCTCCACGCCGTACAGGCAGGAGAACGCCAGGCTCTTGAGGGTCAGCTCATAGGTGCTGCCGTCCTTCGGCGCTTTCAGCTCAAGCGTGGTAACATCCTGGCCGCCGGCAGAGATCTTGCTGGTATCCCATTCGCCGTACAGGCCGGCCGCAGTCCCCGTTCTGCTGTCCGATACACGGAGGAGCAGATTCTTGCCCGCTGGCAGTGCGCCGTCGGGGTCAGACACCTTGATTTGCAGGGTCAAGGCGTCCATCACATTATCTTTTTCCGTGACGGTCACCACCGGTGCGGCCTTGCGGGTGTAGATGCTGCCGGTGATGCTCTCGGTCTCCAGCGGCAGCTCCATGCCAAAGCGGTCCTTGGCCCGCACGGTGTAGGTGTAGGCCGTGTTGGAGCGCAGCTTCGGCGAGGTGGAGGCAAAGTCCACGCCGCCCTGCTGCTGTGCCTTGGCCAGCGCAGAGCTGCCCACCGAGACTGTCACCTTATCGCCGCCGCCCACAGGCGTCAGCTCCAGCTCCAGACGGTTGACATAAGGCAGTGTGTTCTTTTTGAAGTTTTCAAAGCTGTAATGTGTCTGCTGGGGATCATAGTTGGCGGTATTGGCCAGTGTCAGGCCACGGAGCTGCAGAGCGTCCGCCTTTGCGGCATATTCCACGCCCCAATCCGCCGCCACCGCGGCTACCTTACCCTCGGTCACCGTGGGCAGCTTGATCTCCACCAGATCGGAGTAGAAGTATTTCCGCTCAACGCGGATGATCTCCTCCCCGGTCGTCTCGTCCTGATACTTTACCTGCGCATTATAGCGATACTGGTACTGGAAATATACGGTTTGGCCCGGTTCCAGTACAGACAGGGCAAAGGCCTGCGTACCCACGCGGTTACGGCGCAGCATGGTGGAGCTGCCCTTATAGTCGTCGGCCGGGTAGACCTTGCGGCCATTTTCGTCGGTAGTCGTAGCGCCGCTGCCCTTCACTTTCTTGAATACGGAGAAGTTGATGCCGCGCATAATGACGCCGCTGGGGTCATCCACCCGCACATCCAGCCCCAGTGCATAGCTCCAAGGCTCTATGCTGCGTATGGTGACCTTCGGATCCTGATAGGGCGCGGGCTTGGAGTCGTCCGAATCATCCTCGCCGGGGTGATCATCAGGCTCGTCGGGGTGAACATCGTCACCGCCGCCTGCGCCGCCGTTGCCGCCTTCACCGCCGCCGCCGATGTCGGGATCGCCGCCGGTGCTGCCGCCGGTGCCGGGCGTATTGCCCGCTTCACCGCCGCTGCCGCCGCTGCCGCCGCCCGCACCGGGATCACTTCCCTCACCCGGTTTGGTGGTCGTTCCGCTGCCGCCGTCGTCGGAAGGCAGGTTGCCGCCGGAACCGGCACCGCCGCCACCGCCGGTACTGCTGCCGCCGGTAGCCCCGCCAGCAGGCGTATCACCGGCAGCGCCGTCTGTATCGCCGCTGACATGGTCGTTGGTGTTGTCGCCTGCGGAGGGCAGCTTGGTACTGCTGCTCTTTTTATTGAGGATCTCCTCCGCCTGCTGCATCTGCTCAGCGTCCGGATGGTCATTGTCCGCCTTCTGGATAGCGCCGCGCACAAGGCCCAGGGCATCCAGCAGGTCCGCATAGTCGTATGTGTGCCGGCCAATGGTCAGGGTGGCCTCGTACACCGAGGTGTTCTCCTGATAGGCAATGGTCCCGTTCTTCTGCTCGTACCACCGCAGGCCATCCTCCCGCAGAGACAGGATGCTGTTGATGGGGATCGTCGTCGCCCCCAGCTTGGTCTCCAGCACCGCCTGCTGCACGTTCATATACAGCCCGCTGGACAGTGCCAGCAGGATGAATTCGCCGCCGTCCGCCTGGGTCATATCCGCATTGTAGGAAATGCCGTCGCTGACATAGAGGCCGTCATAGCTTCTGAACAGGTCCACATCGGTGGTCAGCAGCCAATTCTCCTCGTCAAGGAAGCGCAGACCCGTTCCGCCGTTGGTATACAGCGGGAAGGTCAGATCGATCTTCTCGCGCTTGTCGCCTACATAGCACCCGGCAAGGGATTTGTAGATCACGTCATCCCGGTGGATCTCCGCCAGCCGGACGGGTGTGCTGCCGCCGGAGGTCAGAGCGCGGGCGATCCCCGCATCGGCGGGTATCGCAAAGCCCTCATCCTCCATGGTGCCGAAGGCGCTGGTCGTACCCAGAACGATGGCCGACACGCAGCACAGCAGCAATATAATAGCAATGAATCCTTTCTTCATTGGCTGGGTTCCTCCTTGTATGCTGACATTTGCCCACGGGAACGATCCCCTTAAGCGTTCACCGTGTGCAAAGCCGGCTCTCCCTTCCCTTACACGACCGGATCAAAGAGACTTGGCTCTGTGGCCAGTAGGGATCTCGACCCATCGTGCATCGTCATGGAGTCTCCCAACAGGGAGATCTCGTAATCTCCTGATGGCGGCTGCGCTGTGCCGCTGCCATCGGACAGCTCCACGAAACAGTCCTTTGTTTCGTAGTTGAATACCATTACATAGCCGCCATACACTGCCTCCACATAGGACAGCGCCGGCAGCTGCAGCGTCCGCCCGTTGACGGACACTGTCATCGGCTCCAGGAAAAGATAGGTGTCTTTTCCGTCAAACAAAAAGCCCTGCTCCACAGTGGCACGGTCATTGCCGCGGCGGGCGATGACCGTTCCGCCGGGCTGACACTCCACCTCGGTAAAATAGCTCATGCGGTAAAATTTGTCGCTGCGCGGGGCAACGAAGACCATATCCGTGGGCAATACCACACGGCGGCTATCGGTGGGATAGATGGGCAGATCTGTTTGTATGGATTGCCCACCCTTCACCAAAAGCGTCTCCCCCTTTTGGCTGCGCTTGAGCTTTGTGCCGCTCTCGATAGCGGCAGCATTGCCCGCATAGTACTGCCGGGCCGTCCCCTTGAAGGTATAGGTCGAGCCACGATCCAGGGTGAAGGCCACCACCGCCACAGCCACCACCGCCGCAACGGCCGGGATAAGCAGCATCAGCCGTTCACGCCGGCTAAGGCGCTTGCGCCGCTTGGGCCTTTCGGAGCGTTTCTTCACGGTCTCTGCAGTACCCAGCTCCGCATCGAGGGCGGGTGTCGCCGTCTCCTCAGCTTTTTCTTTACTTCCCAAATGTAGTTTCATGCGGTACCTCACTCCATCATGTCACATCTGCTCCGTATGGGTGTGCGTTTCCTGCTGCTCCCTGGCCAGCTGTTCCGCCGTGACCTCCCGTCCGGAGGACAGCGCATTCAGCTCCACCAGGAACAGATATACGCTGAACATGGCGAGAAACAGCCCCATGATCACATACAGAACCACAAAAATGGCTCCGCCCGCCATATCCTTGATATAGCCGCAGATCAGGTTTACTGCCAGCAGTCCTGCCATTTGCAGCACCAGCCAGAGCAGCGTTCCTGTCTTTTGCCCACCCGATCTGGCGCAAATCGCCGCCAGTACGCCCGGCAGCAATACCATGCCGTACTGCACCAGCACAAGCTTTTGAAATCCCACGATGAACACCAGCATGACGATCAGCTTGATCCATGCGCAGGAGAGGAAGCACGCATCTCGTCCCGTCAGACCGAAAAACAGTCCGGCGACTCGGAAGCGGGGGTCGTTGACCCACGCTGTTTTGCAGCAGACCAGCAGTGTCGGCAGTACCAGCAGGCTGGCCGCCACCACCGCAGCGGTCCCCGGCAGCATAGGCCGCAGCTCCAACAGGACCCGCAGCAGCAATTCCTTTGCGCTCATACTTACACGGCTCCCTCTTTCAGGTATTCCTCTATCAGCAGTGTAAACTCGTTGTGCTGGTGCTTATAAAAACCGCGTATCTGCTCATAGTGGTGCTCGCCCTCGTTGTTCAGCAGCGTGACGCTGCCGTTCACTCTCCCGATGGTGGGCAGATAGTCATTCATGATAAGCGCCCGAAAGCCCTTACTGTGTATTCGGACAGCATAGATATCATGCAATGTCTGCAGTCCGGATCTCGCGTCAATGATACGCGCATTTATGCGTCCGGCATCCCGAATGTCCTCGTAATCCTTGTTCGTCTGCTTTGCCATCCGCACTGCCCCTCCCATCATACTCTGGTCTTGAGATATGCGCCGATATAGGTGAACTCCTGCTCGTCCACATCATCACAGCGGCCATCCAGAATGGCCTCCACATCGTCCAGCACATCCCCGATGGCCACAAACTGGCCGGGAATACCGGTATACTGCTCCGCCACATACATGGGCTGAGAGAAATAGTTCCGCAGCTTACGGGCGCGGAAGAAGATGCTTCTGTCCTCCTCCGACAGATCGTCGATACCTAAAACGGCCACGATCTGCTCCAGCTCCTCATAGCGGGAAAGGGTCTTCAGCGCCTTCTCCACCAAATCGGCGTGGCGCTGCCCGATCACATCCGGGTCAACGATCCTGGAGTTGGTGGCAAACACGTTGATCGCCGGGTACAGGCCCTTCTCCGCCACCTTGCGGTCCAGCACCACCTGACCGTCCATGTGCTGGGAGATGGCATGCACAGCGCCGTCGTTCATATCATCCGCCGGGATAAAGATCGCCTGGAAGGATGTAATGGAGCCGTCCGGCGTAGAGTTGATGCGCTCCTCCACCTCGCTGATCTCGGTCAGCAGTGCGGGGGAATAGCCATTGTCGATGGGCATACGCGCCAGCTCCGTGGAGATCTCCGCACCGGCCTGCACCATACGGTAGATGTTGTCGATAAACAGCAGCACATCCTGCTTCTTCTCATCCCGCAGGTACTCCGCCAATGTCAGGCCCGTGTACATGGCCCGGCTGCGGCTCATGGCGTTGTCGCCCATCTGGCCGAAGGCCATGGCCACCTTGTCCAGCAGATCCGCCTCCACCATCTCGTCGTACAGGTCGCGGCCCTCGCGGGAGCGCTCACCTACACCGACGAACACGGAGTTGGAGTTCAGACCCTGATACACATTGTGGATCAGCTCCTTGATCAGCACCGTTTTGCCCACGCCGGCGCCGCCCAGCAGGCCCATCTTGAAGCCCTTGCGCATGGGCGCGAAAAAGTCCAGCACCTTGATGCCTGTCCACAGGATATCGCCGTCAATCACGATCTCGCTCATGGCCAGAGACTTATCATAGATGTTGCGGGTATGGGGCGCGTTCAGCGTTGTTCCGTCCAGCGTATCGCCGTAGGAGCTGAACACGTGACCCAGGGCCTGATCGTCATAGGCGATCTGCAATCCGCCCGCCTGCAAATAGACGGGCATCCCGCGCTGAAGGCCGCGTGTCTGTCCGCAGCAGATCGCCGCCGCCACGGACCCATTGATCTCCTGCACCTCGAACATATAGCGCACACCGCCGACCTCTGTATACAGCAGGTCGCGTATGCAGATATCTGTCCGCTTCAGGAACACCTCCACCTTCAGGCTGGAAACAGACACAATACGTCCAACCATATCATTATCCTCCTGTGCCGTACCGTCGGAGGGCTGCACAGGCTGCTGTGCCTGCCGCTGCTTGACCAGAGCCTCCACCAACGGTGATGCAGGCTGTGCCTGACTCTGCTCATGGGGTACGGTAGTACTCGACACGCTTCTGAAGATATCCTGTGCGGCCGAGTTGTCCGGCGACTCCTTCAGGAAGTCCTCTGCCGGAATATTCAAAAACGACTTCTTAGCCATACGATCCACTCTTTCCTACTCACTGATTTTTCAGATAACCGGCATGCTTTAGGTATTCCAGTGCGAACCGGTCATAATCTTCGGTCTGCTTGCTGCGGGCAGCGTATCGGAAAATGCTCTGCCGCATTGCCTGGGATTCACGCACCACCACTGACTCTCGGATCGCGCTCTCAAAAATGCGCGTGTGCAGGCGTTCCGCCGTGCTGCGCAGCATCTCCCGCATTTCGCGGCTGAGGAGCAGTCGGTCGGTATGCCGTGACAGCACGATGCCGGCGATCCGGAGTTTGGGGTTGCTGTTTGCCTGCACGGTTTGGATCGTCGTGTAGAGCTGCCCAATTCCCTGCAGGCTGAACACATCCGCTAAAGCCGGGATCATAACGCTGTTGGCCGCGGTGAGGATGTTGATGGTCAGGATGCCCAACGTGGGTGGACTGTCGATCACGATAAAGTCATAGTCCGCTGCCACCGGCTGCAAAGCGTTGCGTAGAAGATACTCCTTCCCCGTTCCCGCCTGCGTCAGATTGAAGGTGCTCAATCCGGGTGACGACGCGATGATATCGCACTCCGCCGCATGAAGGATGGCCTCGCGCGCCGTCCTTCGTCCCAGCAGCAGGTCATAGACCGTGACCTCTGCGTGATCGATTCCCATGGTATACGTCAGATTCCCCTGTGGGTCCATGTCCACGAACAGCACACGGGCTCCGGCCATTTTCAGCCGGATGCCGAAGTTCATGGCCAGGCTGGTCTTACCCACACCGCCTTTTTGATTTGTAAACGTAATGATCTCGGCCATCGCACTTACCTCCGTAAGGATTTCTGCTTGATAAAGCTATCGATCGTTTTCCGGAATGCGGCCTGATTCTTCTTTTTTCGCTCTACCCGCGTAGCCTCGCTCTCCATCTCGTCGAGCTTTTTCAACGATTCGGAGGTAGCGTTCTGCCGCATAATGTTTTCCGCCGCATAGGCGCTGGCCGCTGCGATCCTCACCTCGTATACCAGGCAGGAGATCATCATATCCTCCAGCAGCTCCTGTGCGTCTCCCTCGATCTCAAAATCGTCCCATGCGTGTGCATCAACGACCTCCTCCGGCTCGGCCAAAGGATAGATCCGCTTGATCTCCTGCTTTACCGAGGTGACGTTGTAGTAGTGATTGTACACAAGCTCCACCGCCGACCACGGCCGTTGACGCACCGCACGCTCCAGATATGTACGCAGCACGCCGAAATTCTCCCGGTATTCCTCCTGCGTCAGAAATACGCTGACCTCCGCCGGACGGCGCAGCTTTCTGCCGATCACGATTTTCTCCGTATCCGGGCCGTCGTGCTGCAAAACAGAGGACACGGATGTGTTCACGCTGCCGCAGAAGCCCAGATCGGACCCCAGATAGATGCGCAGTACGGGAAGGCCCTCATCCGGAAGACGTATCCGCTTATCCAGCCGCAGGTTCTGGTTGTTCTGGAGAATGCGCATCATGTCGGACAGCTCTTCCTCCATGGTGCTGTACTTCAGCGCCTGCTGGCCGGAGGCCTCCACCCGCAGCAGCGCGTGGAAGTTCATGACCTTAACGACCGCTTTTACGTTCATTGTGCGCCTCCGCCTGCCAGACGGCCGGTGATCTCCAGCATCATTTCCGGCGTGCGCACGGCGAATTTGTGCTGTTTCAACATATCCAGAATGACCGCGCCGCGCCGCATTCTCTCGCGCAGCGCCTCGCCCATCTCGTCGGCATTCGCCAACTCAAACACCTCGCGCTGCTCCAGATAGGCCAGCAGCTCTCTGCGGATAGGCGGCCCCGCCTTCTTTATTGCGGCCGTCTGTACTGCGCCGCCCAGACGGGATACCGACAGGCCATAGTTGATGGCGGGCTTCTGTCCCTTTTCGGAGTTCTTTGCCGACAGGACGATCTGTCCATCCGTGATGGAGATGATGTTCGTCGAAATAAAGTCCGTGATATCTCCGCCCTTTGTCTCGCAGATCGGCAGCACGGTGATGGAACCGCCGTTCTTGTGCTGGCAGCCAAGCTCCAGCATACGGGAGTGGGCATAGAAAATATCCGGGGGATAGGCGTCGCGTCCGGGTGTCTTTTCCATCAGCAGGGCGATCTCGCGGCACACATCCGCGTGGCGCTTCAGGTCGTCCAGCACCACCAGAACATCCTTTCCCTCCCGCAAATACGTCTCCGCAATGGACAGTGCGGCATACGGCGTACTTTGCAGCACGGGCGCACAGTCGTCATTGAACGCCGCAACGATGATGGTATACTCCATCGCACCCCGGCAGAGCAGCTGACTGTAAATGTCCTTGACTTCCTTTTTCGTCTTTCCGATGGCCACGTAGATGCAGATGATGTCCTCACCCCGCTGGTTCAAGATGGTATCCAGCGCGATCTGCGTTTTGCCTGTTTTCTTATCGCCCACGATCAGCTGACGCTGGCCGCGGCCGATGGGATAGAGCATATCAATGCCCATAATGCCGGTATGCAGGGGCCGTGTCACTGCGATACGGTCCATGATGGGGATCGGCTCTCCCTCAATAGGAATATCCTTCAGCTCATCCAGACGCTTTCCGGCCAACTTGTCCTCGCCGAAAATATCCACGATATGGCCTGTGGACAGCGGAGAGAACTGTGCCGAGAACTCCTTCCCGGTGGCCACAACCCTGTCTCCGACCTTGACTTTCTCATCCATACGGGTCAGTGCGATCAGAACGCTGTCCTGCCGCACCGCATCTACATATCCCTCCGCATGGTCGCCGATGGTCACGCGTTCGAAATAGGCCGCATGATCCAGCCCGGTGGCCTCCACGATGTACTCGCGCACAAGGCGCACCCGCCCGGTACCATAGGCGTTGGTACCGGCCTTGATATCCGCGATCTTCTGATCGATGACGCTGCTGATCGTATGCTCCATTATCTCAACTCCTTCGCCCTGATGCAGTAATCATAGAGTACCTGATCGGCCTCCATCTGGAATCCCTCGCAGATCTCCTCGTCAGGAATGATCTCCACCCCTGCCTGCGCGGTCTGCGTATTTGCAGCAGCGACAGGGACACGCAGGCGTACCGCTTTCGACTCCGCGTCCGCCAGCGCCCTCAAATGATCGTAGAATTCCAGTACGCAAAATGTTTTATTTCCTGCCAGATAGTCCCCCAGCAGACACGCCTCCTCTGCGGGAAGCGCCCCCCTCAATATGGCGACCTGATCGTTTGCGTCCATCGTCGCCAGATGGAATATCGTGTCATAGTCCAGCTGCTCCAGCAGCCGCCCAGCCACGCTGCTCTGTGTCTTCGGCACATCGGAAACTGCTGCCAGCAGCTCCTCCATCCGGAAGGAGAAATTCTCCCGGATCTTCAAATACGTCTTGCCAACGGTGTCGTCCCGGTAGACCGCTCCGCCGGAGCGTTCCGCCATCCCCAGCATCTCCGATGCCGGAAGCGTCGCCGCCACTGCTTCTGCCTGTGCCGTTTCCGGCTCCCGGCTGCTGACGCTCTGCTGCGGTATCGTTGCCTGTTTCGCTTCCAGTGCCGCCAGCTCCCGGCTCTTCTCCTCCAGCAGGTCATCGTAAACGGATATCAGCTCCGTCGTCTTGCTGCGGATGTTTTTCGCGACCGTCCTTTTAAGCCATGTGACAGACAGCACCACAAAGCCGATCAATACCCCCACGACGGCCGCGGCTGCAATATAAATTGCATAGATCAAGCCATTCCCCTCCTTATGCCGTCTACGAATTACGCAACGAAGGGATTAAAATACAGCAGGATAAACACGAAAGCCAGCAGCAGCACGAACAGGACCACAATAGCCAAAACGATGGTCATGGCGCTGCGTACCACCTCGTCCTTTGTTTCGGGGTTGCGGCCCACAGCCTCCGCTACCTTTGCACCCAGCAGGCCGAGGCCCACGCCGATACCCAAGAAAGCCAGGCCGATCATCCAGCCGATGGCGCTGAGGACGGATGCATATAAATTCTCCATATTGATCTCCTCTCTCCCTGACGCACAGGGCTCTTTACTTTTTATCGTCCGGCGGCTCCGCTTCCCGGAGCCGCCGGTGCATGGATCTTACGGTTTTGTCGGTGCGTAGAAGCTGTTGCTGCATCTGGCGGTCAGCAGTACATTGCCCTTTGCATCCCATGCCTGGATCTCGATACTCGGCAGTGTCTTCAGTTGGGCTTCATCGGCGGTTATCGTGCCGTGGTAGCCGCCGGAAACGGCCTCCGCCTTCGCCGCGTCATCCAGAGATACCCACGGCTTTGTTGCTTGATCCAGCAGCACCACCTTGGCCACCGGCAGCTGTGCGGACTCCAATTCCAGCGTGAAGTCGACCTCCGTGCTGTTGATGGCCGAGATGACCAGACTGTCTGCCATCTGCTTGGTGGATACCTTGAAGTAATCATCCAAGGTGCGCTCCAGCTCATCTGTCACCGTGTTCGCGGCCTCATGGGCCAGAACCACATAATAGTTCGTCCCCGGTTTCAGGTCTGTGAACGTATAGGTGTTGTCGTAAGCGCTGACAGATGCCCGGAGGTTCTGTTTTTCTTCCCATTCACTCCAATAGGCCTGGCAATCCGCGTTTTCCCGATCTTCATAGAGCTTGCGGATGGACACGTTGCTTTCAGCGACCTTCGCCGCCTCATGCAGCTCCAGATACACCATACCCAAACTGCCGAAGGGATCCACGAAGTAGTAATCCGCCGTCAGGCTGGTGCTGCTCTCGGAGCGTACTGCCTTCAGCATAACGATCTGCACAGGATTCTGATCCTCGCCGATACCGCCGGAGCCGCCGGTACCACCGGTACCGCCTGCGCCGCCAGCGCCGCCTGCGCCGCCGATACCGCCATTGCCGCCGATGCCGCCGTCGCCGCCCTTGCCGCCGTCGCCGCCTGCGCCGCCATTGCCGCCTGCGCCGCCGGAGCCGCCGTTACCGCCTGCGCCGCCCTTGATGGTCAGATCAATGGAATCCGGCGTCTGGGGATGGTCGATGGTCTTATACACTCCAGAGTCGTAGGTATTTGTGGTACCGATCAGCTTTCCCAGATCAATGGTCAGCTTTCCCGCGGTCATGAGCTCGTTAGCTATGTCGAAGGTGATGCTGCCGCCCTCAACGGTGGTGGGCTGGGTGGTTTTCAGGCTCATGTTGTTGGAGTAGAGCCGTGCATTGCCCACCACATCCATCAGGATGAACAGATACCCGTCGGCGCTGAACACATGGTCCGCGTCGGCGATGGCGGAAGCCGCGATGGCATAGCGCCTGTCGGCCAGCTTGAAGATCGCCCCTGTTCCCAGCTCGCTGAAGCTGTCCTGATCGGTAACGCTGCAGATGGAGCCATCGGCATCAATGCGGTAGCCGCCGCCAAACACCCGCACGCCGCTGCCGTCATAGGCCAGCGTGTGGGCGCCCAGCGGGATATCCGCATCGCTCTGCTTCAGAAAGTAGACGCCATTCTCCCGGCTCACCAGTGTGGTTTCGGTAAGCTGGATGGGTGTGCAGGTACTGTCGTAGATCACTGTGCCTGCCGCCAGCTCCACGGCGGGTTCCTTGGCAGAGGCCGTCCGCACCGCCGTAACGCCCATCACGACAAATGCCGCCGCGATGACCGCCGCCAACATGGAGAAAACGATCCATGTGGCTTTTTTAAATTTTCTTACTCTTTTCATAGTACCCTCTCAGTCGCTTACACGCCGCTGTAGATGGTGATGGTCTTGCTGGCGGGCGTTTGGTCTTCCGTCTCACGGAACTGCAGCACGATGGTGTAGCTGCCCTGACCCACCTGGTACGGGATATCGAAGTAGTACATATCGTAGTGACCGCCGCCCGTACCGGATTGCAGCAGCTTATCCCCCTGCGAGAGACGTGATGTTCCCGATGCGCTCACCGGCGTACCGTCTCCGGCCATACCCTTCAAGGACCAGTCGATCCGACGGAACACCGGCTCCGCACCGGCTCCGGTACCCGGATCTGCACCCAGCAGACCCACGCTCTCCTGGAACATGATACGCACCGTGGTGGGGTCAAAACGGACGGAATACACGCCCTTCTCGTTCAGGATCCACCCCTGGGTGTTGGTGGTCTGCTGGCTCTTGGAGGCGATCAGCAGCTGCGCCTCATCGGGGTCGTTGGTAGAGGTGGTATCCGTATTCCAGAATCCGTTTACGGTTTGCAGGAACGCCTCGCCGCAGTCCTTCATGGCTCCGCCCTTTTGGAAGAACTTCGTCCAATCCATATCCGTGCCGCCGAGCTTGATGGTACCGTTATGGTCGGCATCCGGCACCGCGTAGATGCGGAGCTGATAGGTCGCATCAGCCTTGATGGATTCGTTTGTCATGATACCTGTCCTCTCGAGGCAGCTATCGTCAAGGACAAAGCCCTTTCGCAGCTGGTTGGCGGTGTACACCTCTCTATCATACTCCGTGTGCAGGCGTTTGCCGTCCTTATCCGTGAAGCGCACTGCATACAGCGCGCCTTCATAGCTGCCCGCGCCTGTATCTCTGCCCATCAGCGTGTACTGCGGGTCATTGATGGTCACCAGGAAGCTGATGGAATTGCTGGTCGCGTTGCTGACGTAGATCAGTGCATCGTAGTTGCCCACGGCCGTCAGCGTGAAGGGAACGACCAGGTAGCCCGCGTCTATATTGCCGCCCTCCTCGATGGCGGTTATCCGCAGATAGTAGGTCGTGCCGGGCTTCAGCTTATCGCGAGCCGCGCGAGGCTTGAGATCAATGGTGATCTGATTTTCAGGGTTCGGGTCCACGGGCGCCTGCAGGATGGCCGTTTCGTCAGCCGGGGTCATATCAGCGTATGAAAGGATGACATTTTTCTTCTTACTTGCATCGTCCTCACTTCCATAGATGTCGTAGGACATCTTCAGGCCGAATCTGCGGCTGATGCTGTATTTGATGACCTCTTTCTTGTCGAAATACCCGTTGTTCTGATACTCCTGCTCCAACAGCTTGATGACCGCCTGCGTACTGGTAGACACCTCATAAACCGCCGGCAGCGCCGTATCGGCGGTCAGCAGCAGGTGTGCCTTGCCGTCCACCACATAGTAGAAGGCCACATAGTATTGCTTGCCGCCATCCAAGCCGATCAACTGCGGATTATCCTCTCCGGTGGGTACACCACTGGCATTGATCGGGATCTTCACCTCCGCCGCTCGCGGGACTGTCAGCTTCTCCGCGTCATCCCGACTATTAAAGGCTGCCGCATAGATCGTACCGCCGCCTTCAAGGCCGTAGATCTTGATACCCTCCATCTCGATCATCCCGCTGGTGGTGGCAAAATACGGCTTGTCGATGGTAGGCGTCATCTGGTCAAGCGTTCCGCTATTTCCACCCGCCGGGAATTTCAGCTCATAAGCCGCCACCTTCTTGGGTGTCAGGTATTTGCCGCTCAGCTGTGATAGCATGGTGCTGTTATGGGCATCCACACCGTAGCGATCGGGATAGAGATAGCGACCGCTGCTGCCGGAGTTTTTCAGGAAGGGATTGGTGGTGATCAACGCCAGCTTGGTGTCATCCTCCGGCTTTTCCTTGATGGTATCCTGCAGCTTGTCCACCGTGAACGCATCCGGCGTGGCCAGCAGCGCACCGTTGGCGGGTACACCGCTCAGGCTGGTAGCACCGATATAGTTGGTAAAGCCAAACTCCGTGTCGGTGTTCTCAACGTATTGCAGGGCAAAGCTCTTTCTGTTGTCTGCGTCTTCCAGTATGCTCCAGCCCTGGATGCCGGTATCATACAGCAGAACTGCCCTGTTCACCTCAAACGACTTGTTCAAAAAGCCCTCGCCCAGCAAGCCGGTAGCAAGCTTGGCATATGTACCATCCACATCGGAGACCAACGGCAGACGGAAGCTCTTCGCTTCTCCGTCTTTCGGCGTAATAGTCAGCTCCAGACCGATTCCGCGGGAAAGCAGCGCGTCGGCAGCCGGATCATTCATGTTGAAGCGGAAGGCGATGTAGTTGTCCGCCTGATGCGTCAGATCCATTCGCACCTGAATGTCCTTGTAACCCGCCCTCTTAAACTGCTGCTCCCAGGACCATTCCAGCGGTATTGCACCGATGGACAAGCTCTTATTGTCCGCCGTCAGGTTAAATGCCCGTAGCACCGAATCATAGTCCAGCCTGTATGCGCAGATATTGACTGCCGGCATCAGATACGCCGCTGTACCCTTGCTCACTGCGTAATCCATGTTGAGCCTATACCAGTCACCGCTGCCCACGGGGTTTGCCTGTATATTCTGCGAGACTGTTCCAGCGCCCTTCTCGTAAGAGATCGTTGTGTTATTGGCTGTGTTGTCCCTTATGATCAGCTTGTCCGGATCGCGCCATTTGTAATGCAGCTCCACCGTACCGGTGGCAGTTGTGGCATTATCCTGCGTCAGCGCAGCCTGTGTGGAGTTGAATACATAGGTGTGGAAATCCGGCAGGATCAGCGGCGCTTCGCACATTCCCGAATTCAGGATATATGCGACCTTTCCGCCGACCGACACGCCATGCTCCGTTATGCCGCCATGTACCCGCAAGTAGTCGTTATATTCCTTGTGGTCATAGGGATAGTTCCTTGTCGAGGATGCCTCGCCGGTGCTGCTTCCCGCATATTCCACCGTGTAGGCAAAGATGTAGCGGAAGCCGCGGCCCATACCGGATTCCAGCACCTTGTCCAAGACGTTGGGAACGCCGGCGTTGTAGACATAGTGGCCATTATAGAGGGTCGCAGACGCATTCGCGTCTCCGCCGAACAGTACCGCCACCTTGGGTACAAAGTTGCTGCCCGTGTCGATGGGCTGCGTCATCTTCAGCAGGGGCTCCGTCTCCAGAACAGGATCCTTGCTGTTTCTAAGCGCATTGAAGAAGCTGTTGTACTCGAAAGCATAGTAAGTAATGTTCAGGCCGATACGCTGGACATTGTCATAGCTGGCCTCCAGTGCATAGCCCACGATCGCTTCATCCGGCAGGTTTTCATCCTGCTTTCCGCCATAGATGGCGACATCGCTATTGTAGATAGGGGTCGCCTTCACGCCGCGGGAGGAATCCGCCAGCAGATCGGGAGGCGTAGGCTCCGCAGCCACCACCTCAGAGGCGTTCTGAACATCATCAAAGGTGTTCACATATCCCAGCTGCAGGCCGTAGCTCCTGTCCGCCACCTCGCTGACGGTCAGCGTATAGCTGCCCTGACTGTTCAGCGGCGGGTTGCCGAAGTCCTTTTCCGTGATCGTCAGTCCGCTGCCGAAAAGCGCGTTGAGCTTATCCTCCTCATAGAAGTTCTTCTGGGCGATGCGCAGCTTGCCCGTACCCGTGCCGCTGAACAACTCCACGATCACCTGTCCCTGCTGCAGCTGTTCCTCTGCATACACCCGCCGCGGAGAGCCGTCCGCCGCGTCCTTATCCTGCACCGCCAGCTTCAGCGTTCTGGCGATAGAGGCGCCGGCCGCCTCGGTAGCGTCTGCCGCCGTGCTCCATGTGGCGCTCAGCTTCGTGGTGTCATAGGTGTGGAAGCTCACCGTGCCGATGGTACGCTTCTTCGCGCCGTTTCCGTCACCCACATCCAGATAACCCGTCACCGTAATGGAGTAGTTGGTATTCTTGTAAAGATCCTTCAGATCCAGATGCACATCCACATAGTTCGTGTTGGTGCTGGTGGGGGCCAGTTCAAACGTATGGTTGTTGGGTGGCACCGTCGCAGAGGGCGCGGATTCTGTCAGCTCCACGCTGGCATCGGCGATCTGGTCTGCACTCAGCTCCAGCTTCAGCGCCTGCGTGGTGTCGATTCTGCTCTTGCTCCCCAGTGCAATGCGCAGCGTACCCTTATACTTGTTGTAATCTGTACCGCTAGTCTCGTCGCTCAGCGTGATCTTGGGCATGCTGTCGCCCTCGGACTTCATATCCTCGCTTCGTCCAAGGTCATAGCTCACCGTTTTTTCATTGTCGTTAAAGGTCATCTTGACCTCGAAGCGGTACACCGCACCGGGCGCCATGGCGAACTCCACCGGCTCGCCGGTGCCGGGGGTGATGGTACGCTCCAGCGCGTTTTCCCAGGTTGTTCCGTTCTGCTTATAGGCCGTGTAGGTATAGCTCACCGCACCGCCGTCCGGGTCAACGACCGTGGGGCGGAACACCTCAAACACACCGGATACGCGGTTGTAGTTTACCGTGAGCTTGTCGGTCTTTTCGTATTCAGGGGGACGCTTCAGCGTCATGACCTCCAGCTTCTGCTGTGCCAGCGTCTCAAGGCCGCCCTTCGTCTCCACATATACACGCGCCACATAGGTCTGGTTGTGGTTCAGGCCGGAGAAGGTCACCTCCTTATCTCTGCTGGCGGTGGAGAGCGTCACATCCTGCTTGCCCACGTACTGGCTGGTATCACTGAAGGAGCTCATGTTAAAGGTCTTGGCCTGCTCCGGCGTCATCAAATACACCGTTGCCTTTTGGATGCTGGAGGCATAGTCCGCGTTCACCGAGGTCAGGAGGGTCACGCTGTCCTGTGTGGCCTCCTGATAAGCCAGATGCACGCCGGTGGAATCCGTGTAGAACACGCGCCCGATAAATTCGCGGGAATACACCTGACTGTTGGCTGCGTAGTATGCCGTCACGGAGAGCTTATACTCCGTGTCCGGCTTCAGCGCATCGCTCTTGGTATAAAACTCCACAGGCGTATCTGTACCGCCGGTGTAGAAGTTAAAGTTGCCCGGCGTAGCCGAGGGGTCAAACGCAGGGTCCACCGCGTAGCAGTCCACAGGAATACCGGTGGCAACCTCTGTGATGGTCACCCGGCCGGGGTATTTCGCCGAGCCGCCGAGATCGCCGACCTTTTCCAGAGACTGACCGTTATCCGTTACCTTGATCGTACCGTGCAGTCCCGTAGCGGACACCTTCCACTCGGTTATGCTCATCGTAGGCAGCGCACTGTTGGTGGTGCTCACTGCCACGGCGTCCTTACCGCTGGTACCGTGACCGCCGTTGGCGCCGCCTTCGCCGCTGGCGCCGCCTGCACCCGCCGTACCGGTAGCGCCGTTCTTACCGGCGCTGCCGGCGGTGCCGGACGCGCCCTCCTGTCCGGACTGACCATCCGTACCATCCTGACCGTCCGCGCCGTCAATCGCCTCGATATTCAGCTCGGGAACGATCTGCCGCCGCGTCTCCAGCTCCGACAGCACAATGGCATCCTCCGGCGTCACCGACAGCTTTGCCAGCGACAGCTTATAGGTACCGCTGTCAATGAGCTGAGACACCGGATAGATCTTTACGCCCTGATCCGTTTCGATATAGCATTCCTCGGAAATGGTCATCCACAGGTTATCCGGTGTCAGCAGATGTACGATGTTGTCGGCCGTGACCACCACCTGCACATAGTCCTTCACCTCGCGGACGTCCCCCTCTGACAGATAGACCTTCAGAGACGGCGCCTCGATCAGGTACTTCGTGTCGGAGAGCTTCCACAGATGCTCGCCGAACGTCATAGTACCGGCGGTAGCCTCCGCCGTGTATGAGCCATTGCTGTCACGCAGGCACAGCCCTGCATTGATATAGTAGTTGTTGATGAAATTATCGGACAGATCGTTGAAATCCACCAGGACGCCATCGCTGAGCGCCATGACGCTGCTGTCCTCAAAATAAACAAAGCTCTCCCGAGGCACGGTGGTCTTCTTGCCGTCCGTGTCGGAAAAGCTTATACCTCCGGACAGCGTCGAGGTATAAGCCTCGCCGGACCGGAAAGAGATCGACTTTACTTCCTCTGTCTCTCCCTGAAGGATGTATCCGGCGGCGTCAAAGGCGGGTACCTGACGTGTTGCGCGCCAGATACCAAACCCTGAAAATGCGATAATCGCAGCCAGACCGATTCCCACTAAGACAAAGGAAACCTTTTTTACCATATCTAATTACCCCCTATTTACGGCCGCCGTCCGGGTTCTGTCAGCCCTCCGTGCGGTGCAGCGATGTCGCGCCGTCTCCTATGCACCAGATCCCGATCATGCGTGCAAACGTTTCCGGCAACAGCGCGCAATAGGGGCGCACCAAGTCCACAGCGATGCAACCCCCCCAGCGCATTCGCTATTATACTCCGCGTCAGTATATCACATAGATTTTCCATTGCAAGAAAAAACGCGAAATATCTGTTATTTTGTCTAAATCTCGTCCGTCTCCCCCATTTCCTTGTCATGACTACGCGAAATATGGCGCAATAGGCTGAAAAACGTGGCCGGCAGCCGGCTGACACGACGGTGAGTGCCGAGGCGCACACGAAAAAAACACCACCCGATAGGGTGGTGTTTTGTGATTGTCCACAGGTTTTGTTGTCTGCACTCCCGCCCACCGCAAGGAAGGGGGAGCGTGAGGGGGGAACCTTTGACGGGTTCCCCCGCTCGCGTTCAATCACCCGCCCGCAGGCGACCACTTTTGCGCAGCAAAAGTGCTGCTCCAAAAAAGAAAGACACCCCGCATGGGTGTCTTTCTTTTTTGGAGCGGGCGACGAGGAAAGCGCCGAAGCGCCGCCTGCGGCGGATGAAGCGAGGCGCTTTCGAGGAAGTGTCCCGGCTGTCGGCTGCGGTAGCCGCCGTCAGCCGGCTGACACGACGGTGAGCGCTGAGGCGCACACGAAAAAAACACCACCCGATAGGGTGGTGTTTTTGGAGCGGGCGACGAGGCTCGAACTCGCTACCTCGACCTTGGCAAGGTCGCGCTCTACCAGATGAGCTACGCCCGCAAACGCAAGGTTGATTATAGCGCAAAGAACGTGCTTTGTCAACCCCGCATTTTTATTTTTTCAGTCCGACATCAAGATCTCCGCCAGTCCTACATTTTCACGGCTGGGATAAAAATTCACCGTCCATCCTCGGCCGTCTGCCCCGCTCTGGACACCGCGGACAATCCGCTCGACCTCCTCCGCCTGACAATCCGCGTTGCCAAACTGCACCACCAGCTCGGTTTTTCCCTGCTCCACCGCATTGGCCAGCATATCCCGCAGCGCCGCCGGATTGGTCACATGGGTGATCGCCGCCAACTGTTCCTCCGACCGGCGGTAGCCGATGGTGATCTTGATCTCGCTGTAATTGCGCGCCGTGTCATCCACTGTGTATTGCAGATACTCCACAGCGTAGGAGCCGACAGGGGTCTCATGCTCCACCTCCCGGCAGGCCTGCTCCATGTCGACTTCCACATCCAGATTCTCCTGGGCGTAGTACAGCCAGATGGTACCCTCCGCCGTGTGATTGCCCACCAGAATCAGGATGTTGTTGACCAGATCCTGATAGGTGTCGGCCTGCAGCGCATCGCGGCCATTGCTCTCATAGCTGTTGGGGCTGTGATCCTTGACCTCATACCATTCCCGCTGCAAGAAGCTGCCGCAGCCGGTAAGGCACAGCAGCGCAGCCAGCAGAAGCGGCAGCACTCTCTTTTTCATAGGCCCTCCTTTTTACAGAAGCTCCAGTTGCTTTTCCTCGCTGTCCTCCGGACGCAGCAGCGCACCGGCGGCGGGAATGGTGCGCGTGCGGTAGCGCGCCTGATTGGTAATGCCGGTATCCGCCACATCCGCCAGCCGCTCCAGCCGGTATTTGGGCTTGATGTTCATGACCTGCACGCCCTGGGTGCCGCGGGTGGTCTTGGGCGCCAGCAGCGCCGTATGCACCAGCAGGGCGCGGGGCTCGTTGGTCAGCAGCGCCAGCTCCCTGTCCTCCGTCAGCGGCAGGATCTGCACCAGCGGGAACTTGTCACAGTAGGCGCCGGTGAGCTTGCGGCGGTTGGAGGTGGTGGCATAGGCGCTCAGCGCCACACGCGCCACCCGGCCATTCTCGAAGGCAAACAGCAGGCTGCCGCTGTAATCGCCGGGCAGGCACAAAAAGATCACATTTTCTCCCGCGTCCATGCCCAGCTTGCCGGGCAGATAGTCGCCCAACAGGGAGGCCTTCGTCTCACCGAACTCGCTGGCGCGGGTCTTATAGACCTGCTGCTTGTCGGTGAAGAACATCAGCTCCGTGTTGTTGGTGGCCTCAAAGTACTGGCTGGGGCCGTCGCCCTCCTTGTACTTCTGCTCGCCGGACATCCGCAGGGACTGGGGCGTGATCTTCTTGAAATACCCCTCGCGGGACAGGAACAGGTGGACGGGATAGTCCTCCGGTGCATCCTCCTCCGGCTCCTCCTCGATCTCGTGGCTGTACACGATCTCGGTGCGGCGGGGTACGGCGTATTTCTTCCGCACCTCCGTCAGCTCATCGATGATGATACGGCGAATGCGCCCGGGCTTGGCCAGCGTATCCTCCAGATCGTCGATCTCGTCGGCCAGCGCCGCCGTCTCCTGCACCCGCTTGA
>ERZ825137.987-NODE-987-length-38490-cov-10.283908_pt1 | contig 38490 bp, 29 predicted proteins | sample MGYA00519873_ERZ825137 | MGnify/ENA primary metagenome ERZ825137 (study PRJEB31778, sample SAMEA3449190) | human gut metagenome | biome: human gut; feature: human-associated habitat; material: faeces | place: United Kingdom | collected 2010/2012 ...
TCGGTGCTTCTGCTTCGCAGAGGTGTCCACCGGACACCCGCACCGCAATGACGGACAGATTTTGTTTATTCCCCAAGCATTAAAAAGAACCGAATAAAAAAGAAAGGTGATTTTAGATGAAAAATAATAAAAGGCTTTTGTCGTTAATAATGGCATTGGCAATTTCCGTCTCGGCATTTACGGCTTTTAAGCCGGGCATTAAGGCTGCGGCAGATGAAAGCGGCATAATCCCGCCGTACAGTGTGGATAAACTTTTATACGAGAGCGATTTTAGTGAAAATAGTCTAAAGGGAAAATATAGCTCTTCTAACAATACTTATTCGTATTTAGGAGATTTAAACTCTGTTGATGATGTAACCCTTAGATCAGATTTTTCAAAGATTTATGGCACTTTATCTTCAGTTGAATATTTTTGGTATGCTCAATTCAGATCCGGTATTGCAAGTCTTCCGTTGGGGTATTATGCATTTTATAACAATATGAAAACGAGAACTGATACTGGATTAACTTGGAATGATAATTGCTACGTTATTCCTAAATCCGGTGTCACCTATAAAGTAGAATACAAATATAAAAACAGCGGCAAAACTACTTCTGATTTAACTATAAAGCTTGCCGTTGCAAATATTGGATATGATACCACTACTAACGAGCGTAATTTAAATGATATAAAGGTTGAAAACACGATTGCAGCCTATTCTGCAGGTACTGAATTAACCGATAATGAATGGCAACCAAATACGGCTTATATTACGGTGCCTTCGAACACTGAAATAGATGAAAGTAATGACCGTCTTTACATAACATTTGAAGGCGGCGGCAGCGGTGATAACAAACCATTCTATTATATTGACGATGTTAAGGTCACCGCTTTGGCACCGGACTATTTGTTTAAATACAACACTAACGGCGGAACGGCTGCCGGCGGCAGCGAATATACCCCATACAGCTTTTACTCTGTTGAAAGCGGAAATTTCACACCCGAAGCTCCCGTTAACGGTGATTTCGGATTCGGCGGATGGTATACAGACGAGCAGTTGGAGAATGCTTATAATCCGGAAAATTATAATACCGCGCAGCAGGCCCTCCAAACAGTAGAATTATATGCCAAGTGGAACGATATTTTGCTTAATTCTAATGATTATGAAAAAGCTACAACTAGGTACATTGAATCCACTACTCCGAATTACACTTCAAACCTTTATGAATGGTCAGGTCATCTTTCGGTTATAAACAGCACCGATGTTGACAGTAATGACACACACGGTAAAGTAATAGATTATGCACAGGGCTATACTGGTATAGCATCTATAGTACTTGGATATGATTATAAGTTTCAAGATATTGACAAATACAATGAGTGTTATAGGGTAACGCCGGAAGCAGGAAAGACCTATAAAGTACAATATGATTATAAAATTACCGGAACCGTTTATAGTAAGCTTAAAATCGGTCTGGCGGCAGGGTATTACAAATATTCAAAAAATCCTTGGGGTTATGATACGGCTGAAACAAAAACCGTTGTTGAAACAACAGACATTGCGGCCGATACGGGCAATGTATACGGAGACGGTGTATGGAGAACAAGCACTGCTTATATAACCGTTCCCTCGGATGCAGAAATGCCGGAGAAACCTCGGCTTTACTTGACATTTTCCGGAGGCGGAACCGGTGACGGAAAGGCACATGTTTATGTTGATAATGTTTCGGTTTATGAAACCAATAAATCTGAGACTATCACTATCGAAGGGGATGTGAACGGCGATAAATGTATTGACGATAACGATTTAACGGCTTTAAGAAAAATGATTCTCGGAATCAAACAGGAAAATGGATATATTTACGATGTTAACCGTGATAAATCCGTAAATATACTCGATTTAGTATCTGTTAAAGAGTTAATCAAATGATATCGAGCTTAAGTAAAACGATAACTATACCTTAAAGGATAATGAAATACATATCGTAGAACTTAATTCTCAGGATAAGCTTCTTTTAAAGGTTACAGCAGTTGTTTCTGCAGAGTCTCAAATCACTGTTTCAGCAACACTTGCGGAAAGCGGAACTACACTTGCTCAGACCGTAGCTATAAGCAACGGAAAAGTATTTGTTTCGGATAAGAATAACGGTACTACTTCTGCAGAAGCAACAGAGCTTAATCCGTCGGACAGCACAAAGTACTTCATTCCTTACGGCTATGTAAAGGACAGCTCAGGTAAGCACATCGAAAAGGAAGCGGACGGAAGCTTTAAAAATGTTCACTCAGATCAGAATTATACGGAATTCCCGATTCCGACTGATGTTGTTACATTCGGTGTAAGCGAAAAGGAAAACACAACAAATACTCCTCAGTTCGGAAGCTACGGTGTTAAGGAAAACGGCAAAGAATTCGGCACCTTAAGCGTAATCGGAGACTGGGACGGATTTTCAGCTTATTATGTTAAGAATTCAGGCGTAACAATTTCTAAACTTATGAAAGCCGTTTTAAATTATTATAACGCTAATGAGCAGAAAATGAATGAGGCAGATGCAACTCATTTCATATTAAAGTATGACGGAGGAAAAACCGTTAAGATTTTCAAAACCAAACAGACAAAGGTAATGTGGGATAACGAAAATCATATTCAGTATTCTTTAAGAGTTGAGGGTCTTAAATCCGGCGAGCAGGTTGCAGCCGTAGGCTATAGCGTAACCGGCAATACAACTTCAATATCATCCGAAATAAAGACCTATACAGCGCAGTAATTAAAGGAGGAAAAGAATATGAAAAAGAAATTTATAACACCCGAAATAGAATTTTTTTAGCTTTCCTCTGAGGACATTCTCTGCGCGTCAGACGATGTTATAAACGCAGGTGACAATAACGGCTTTGAGGGTTCGTGCGATCTTAATTTTTATGATATAGGTTAACTGATATGATAAAGAAAATTTCAGTTATACTTTTATCGGCGTTAATGATAATATCCTTCTTCGGAGGCTGCAAGAAGAAAAAGAATACGGATACTCAAAAGAAGGATATAAGCTCCTAACAGAAAACCGATACGATAGATGTCAATGAAAGCGAAGATAAGGGTCTTGTGATAGAAGATTTTGATCCTACAAAGGAGCCGTCAAAGGCAGAGGAAACAAAATCAAATGTAAAAAAGGATAATTCTTCAAAAGCTTCGGTTTCCGCTTCTTCGTCACCGTCATCACAGCTGGTAAGCAATTCCGGCAGCGGTGAGGGCAGCGACACAAATAAAGAGTCTATGGACGGTTGGACGCCGTGGAGATAGAAATAGAGGGGGGAGGCCTTAAAAATTGAAAAGCTTAAGGTTGTGCAGATAGGCGTATGCCACGATCACGGAATATCTGCATTTAACAGTATTTTAAGTAGAAGTAATTTTTTAAGGCTGTGGTATTTTGCTTCCGTGCCCTAAGGAATTAACGCTTTATAACAAAAACAGCATAACAGCTGCGGTAAAAGGTGTAAAAATGGAAAAAAAGCTTCAAAGCGCATGGCGAATAGGTACATTGTGCATTGCAACGTATCTTGCAAGCTATGTTACAAGGAATATATTGAGCGTTTCAACGCCGGAAATGATTAAGGAATCATTTTTTACAAAGGAATATACCGGGCTGTTATCTTCGGTTTGTTTCATTTTTTATGCGGTGGGTCAGCTTATAAACGGATTTATAGGCGACAGGGTTCACCCGAAATATATGATAATAATAGGTCTTGGAGTAAGCAGTATAAGCACATTTTCTGTGCCGCTTTTTTATAACAGAATTGTGCATTTTACTGCGTTTGCACTTATCGGCTTCGGGCTTTCAATGCTGCGAGGACCGCTTATGAAGGTTATATCGGAAAACACCGCCGTAACGCACGCCAGAATGATTTGCACTATTTTCAGTATGGCGGGTTTTGCAGGTCCGTTTATAGCAAGCTTGTTATCAATATTCTTTAAATGGCGCACGGTTTTTGCGGTTACGGGACTTATGTCGGTTTTAATAACCGTAATGTCGGTTTGGGCTTTAGCAATGCTTGAAAAGCGCGGTGAAATCAAATTTGCACCTAAAAAAGAAAAAGGGTTGTTTAATAGCATAATAAGCGTTTTCAGGCTTAAGGATTTTGTATTTTATATGTTTATAAGCGCGGTCGGGGAAGTGGCCGGATCTTCAATAACATTTTGGATTCCTACATATACTACGGAGCGTTTGGGCTTTTCGGGAAATGCGGCAGGGGTGATATATTCCATTGTTTCGCTCACAACACTTTTCACTCCGTTTATAACATTGGTTATATACGAAAAACTTATTAGAAACGGCATTAAGCTTGCACTTGTGATGTATATTTTGTCTGCATTATTTTTTATAGCGGTAAGATTTGTTGCAGAGCCGATTTTAAATATTATTATGCTTATTGTTGCAAAAACGGCCGCCGCAGCCGCCTCAAGCATTGTATGGAGCGCGTATATTCCCGGACTTGCGAGAAGCGGTAAGGTTTCAAGCGCAAACGGCGTTATAGACGCAGCCGGATACGCTATGGCATCTCTTGCAAATGTTGTGTTTTCCGGCAGCATTGCAAAGCTCGGTTGGAACGGAATTGTGACTATGTGGTATATTATTATGCTTGTGGGAGCTGCGGCATCGTTTTTTAAGCTTGCAAAGGACTTATGGAAATTGAATTTGCCTGAGAAAAATCGGCATTGAATCTAACCGAAATCGGAGGAGTCTCGAAATTTGAGATTTTTCCGATTTTTAAGCTTAATTCATACCGTCTTTACTATGTAAAAACTATTGAAAAGTATGTTGGAAGGTCGTAATACCATAATATCTTATCACGGTTAAAGGTATACAATAATTTAAACATATGATATAATGATTATGAGAAACCATTACTATTATGCCTAATTACAACAATATATATACTTAAAAATTACAACAAATTGCCGATGGGCGCATAATTGTTAAAATTGCCGGTATATGCGAATTTCACAATACGGATCGTGGTTTTTTAAGTTTTAAAGCCCGATTACTGAAAATTGCACCGTAAGCGGCACATATATTTCCGAAATTCAACCATACCGGTCAAGTGCGGGGGGGTGTTTGATAATGATACATTTAATAATTTGATTGACGAAAATCAGTTAACAATCCAAAATTGACAGTGAAATGTATGGGGTAAAACAATGCTGAAATTTCCATTTTTAAAAACAGAAAATAAAAAAATAAACGATGCCTACAGGTTGGCTGTTGCAAACCTTGCGGCTAATATTCTTCCTTTTAAGGACGGCATTTTGGAGAAAGAAAGTCCGGTTATTATTGCGGGACTTGGTTATATAACGCCGTGGACAAGGGACGCCGCGATAAATACCTGGAACGCAGGAGGGATCATTTGCCCGGAGGTTGCTTTGAATACGCTGAAATCGGTGCTGAAAAAGGATGAAAAAGGCTATTCAATAGACGGCGAATATTGGGACAGAATTATTTGGACTATAGGAGCTTGGCAGCAATACATATATACGGGCGATAAAGAGTTTTTAAAAATTGCATACGAAGCAGTGTGCAATTCGCTTGAATTTTTAGAAAAAACCGAATTTTCGAGCGAGCTTAACCTGTTTAGAGGAGCCGCCTGTTATGGGGACGGAGTTGCTGCATATCCTGATATATATGCAAAACACGGTCAGAGCGGAATAATAGTTTTTGCCTCAAATTGCCGTGAGCTGTGTGACGAAAACGGTGTTGGAATTCCTATATATGCTTTATCAACAAACTGCCTTTATTATCGGGCTTATGTGCTTGCCGATAAAATGGCAGAAGAGCTCGGAAAGCCTCTTAAATATTTTGAAAAGGCCGAGAGCATTAAGAAAGCAATAAACAAGGTTTTTTGGAATAATAAAAACGGCAGTTACAAATATATTCACGATAAATTCGGCGGATGCGATTATCAGGAGGGGCTTGGAATAAGCTTTGCAATTCTTTTCGGAATTGCAGATGAAATGCAAAAGAAAAGCATATTTGAAAATTACAAAACCACCCCTTACGGTATACCTTGCGTGTTTCCGAGCTTTTCACGCTATGATACGCCCGACGGTTTGGGCTTTGGGCGTCACAGCGGAACCGTTTGGCCGCACGTACAGGGATTTTGGGCTGACGCAGCTGCCGAGAACGGATATAAAGAATTGTTTGACAAAGAGTTTATGCTGCAAACTGAAAATGCTTTAAGGCATTACCAGTTCGCGGAAATATATCATCCGCTTACAGGCGAAATATACGGCGGAAGGCAGGAACGGGGAAACGGCATTGTGGAATGGCGTTCCGAGCCTTATCAAACGTGGAGTGCAACTGCTTATCTCAGAAATGTTTATATGGATCTTATAGGTATGAAATTTACCGATAAGGGAATTGAGTTTGCCCCCGTATGCAGTTCGGTGGTTAATAATATTTGTCTTTATTCACTTAAATACAGAAATACTTTGCTTGATATAACAATTAAGGGAAGAGGCGACTGTGTAAAACACTTTAGGGTTAACGGAAAAGAAACCAAACCGTTTATCAGCAACAGCGATGCAGGCAAGTTGAATATAGAGATTATTTTGGAATAATTGTATATTATTCTTAATATTTTAAATTGTTTATTTTGAGGTGCGAAAATGTTTGATAAAAATAATGTTCAGATTCCGCAAATTGTAGAATTAAACAAGGATGTGGAACCGTTTATAGTTCAAGGAACAGCGATGCGTTCGGTATACTTCAATGATACTTATAAACCTTTGCAATTTGTTCATTTTTCGGATATTCATGCTATTCCCGAACTTTGGGACAGAATAGCCGAATATATTAACTACTATAGTAGATATATTTCCTTTGGATTACATACCGGAGACTATTGCGGAGGTTCTCAAAATCAGTATGCTGATTTCTACAACACCGGTATACAATCCGAAAGGCCGATATTAAACTGTGTAGGTAATCATGATACTGTTTATTTAAAAAACGGAGTATACAAGAATCCGGATGATTTGGTTAAGTCAAACAAGGAAAATGTATTTAAACTTTTGTTTAATAAAACAGATAATTGGAATGTCGATTTTATGCCCGGGGATTATTCTATGACATACTGTAAGGACTTTCCCGAATCAAATATAAGACTTATTGTTGCAGACTTTTATTATGATTTTGATGAACAAAAAGAATGGATTAAGGGCAAGCTTGAGGAAGCCAATAAAGCCGGTTTGCATGTTATAACCGCCTCGCATACCGCAACCGATGAAATTACCAAAAAACAAAACGTAACGTTTCAAACGCTTACTGATTTTAAAAACCTCGAAGATTACCCCAAAATGTTTTTAGAAGATTTACTTATTGATTTTAAAAAAGCCGGTGGAATACATATAGCAAATCTTGCAGGGCATTATCATCATGATAAATTCGGTCATACCGATGGCGGGATATTAAATATTGCGGTTGAGAGTGCAACTGCCTGGAATAATTGGTGTGACGGTAAGCGTATAAAGGATACGAAGACATTTGACTGCTTTAATGTTGTTTCTGTTGACGCGGTTTCGCATATTATTAAGTTGATACGGGTTGGAGATAATTCGGATTACTTTTTGCGGATTAAACATACACTTTGTTACGATTACATTGAAGACAGGCTTATTTATAACGGTTGATCTGACAGAGGTTATGAAAATGGATAAATTAAAGGTAATTCAAATAGGTTTGTGCCATGATCACGGAACGTCTGCTTTTAACAGTATTTTAAGGCAACCGGAGCTTTTTGAGGTTTTAGGCTTTGCAGTAACTCCTGAGGAGTTTGCCGAAGAACCGAAACACTGTGACGAAATTATAAAAGAGTACCGTGACGATCGTGGGATAACGATGTATACCGTAGAGGAAATCTTAGCTCTTGAGGGTGTTGAGGCTGCCGTTGTTGAGTGCAGGGAAAATCACCTTAATAAATACGCAATAATGGCTGCAAAGCGCGGGCTTCATATTTATATGGATAAGCCCGGCGGCTGGAAACTTTCGGAATTTGAAGAGCTGGTAAGGCTTGTAAAAGAAAGAAAGCTTGTATTTTCAATAGGGTATATGTACAGATTTAATCCTAAAATAGAGGAAATAATGAAAAGGATTAAAAACGGAGAAATAGGCGAGGTTTACTGTGTTGAGGCGCATATGGACTGCGAGCATGCACCGTCAAACAGGCAACGTCTTGAAAAGTTTCCGGGCGGTATGATGTTTTTCCTCGGCTGCCATTTAATAGATTTGATTTACAGAATACAAGGAGAACCTGAAGAAGTTTTGCCTATGAATTGCTGCACGGGATTTGACGGCGTAACGGCAGACGACTACGGAATGGTTCTGTTTAAATATAAAAACGGGATATCGTTTGCAAAAAGCTGTGCTAAGGAAATAGGCGGATATATGCGCCGTCAGTTAGTGGTTTGCGGTTCTAAAGGCACATTTGAGCTTAAACCGCTTGAAGCATTCGAACCCGGCACCGAGCGCGACTGGCTTTACACGGTAATGCGCGAGGTACCCGAAAAGCAGAGCTGGCAATACAGCGGAAAATACACAAAAACCAATTATTTCAACCGCTTTGACGCAATGCTTAAAAACTTTGCCGATGTTGCAAAGGGCAGAAAAGAAAACCCGTATTCCTATGATTACGAGCTTTCGCTGTTTAAACTGTTATTAAAATCTTGCGGAAAGTAAGATTGATATTTAAAAAAGAGGGTAATTTTATGAGTAATCAAAAAATCAATTACGAAGAAAAAAAGGTTCTCCTTATAGGCGGCGGCGGAACAATAGGCACCTATGTTGCAAAGTCACTGCTTGAAATGGGCGCAAGCGTTGACATTATTTGTCTTGAAGATTATAAGTCTGACAATGAAAAATTAAGATATTTCAAGTCTAAGGTAACGGTAGACTTTTTAAAAGGATTTTTGGCAGACAAGCATTACAACGCAATACTTGATTTTATACATCATACCGTTGCAGAGGAGCACATAAATTTCCATATGGAAATTGCACCGAAAACCGATCAGGAAATCTTTTTCTCTTCAATCCGTGCAATCGGCGATGCCCAGCACCCGATTACCGAAACTGCGCCGCTTATTCTTGATTTAATAGAAAAGGGCGAATTTACCGATCAATTCTTTATTGATCATGACGATTATTCAATACCGAAGGCAGAGTGCGAGCGTTATTTGAAATATGTGTCAAGATATAAGAATTGGACCATTATCAGACCTATGATAAACACTTCAGACAAGCGTTTTGATCTTATTCAGTACACCTTCAATGAGGTTATTGACGCCGCCAAAGAGGGCAGAACGCTGTATCTGCCTGAAATGTGCAGAAAAAATGTTGCCGGTCTCGAATGGGCGGGCAATACAGGCAAAATGATTGCAAACCTTCTCTTTAAGGAAGAATGCTTCGGTGAAACATATATGCTCTCTTCCGGACATCATATGACATGGGAGGACGTTGCAAAAATATACGAAGAGCTTTTGGGGCTTAAATACGAATGGCTCCAGACAGAGGAATATATTGCAAAATCGCACCGTGGAGGTTTCCCGCTGTTTTATGACAGGGGCTATGACAGAACCGTTGACAACACCAAGCTTTTAAAGGCAACCGGTCTTACAGCCGCAGACTTTACCCCCTTTAAAGAGGGCGTTAAGCTTGAACTGAAAAAAGTAGGAGCCATCTGAAATGAAACCAAGCTTTGTTAATTCCGAAAGACCGCTTATCACGGTTATGATAAAGCAAACGCAAAATCCCGAAAATTGCATTGCCGAAATAGGGCGCGCAAGAAAATCGGGCGCGGAGGCTTTCGGTATTCAAATGGAAAGCCTTCCGAGAGAATATCATACGCCCGAAACCGTATGTAAAATATTTGATTTAATGAAAGACAGGCCGCTTTATGTAACAAATTACAAATTAAGCAGAAATGCGGATATGTCTTACGAGGAGGTAACCGACGAGCTTGTGAATTTTGCAGGCTACGGTGCAACGCTTTGCGATATAACGGGTGATACTTTTTGTAAGCACCCCGAGGAATTAACCGATGATAAGGCTGCCGTTAAAAAGCAGATGGAGGTTATTGAACGGCTGCATAAGCAGGGTGCAGAGGTGGTTATGTCGTCTCATGTAAATAAATTTATTTCTGCCGAGCGCGTGTTTGAAATTGCCGCCGAGCATCAGCGAAGAGGTGCCGACATATCAAAAATTGTAACTGCCGGAAACAGTATGGAGGAGCAGGTGGAAAATTTAAGGATAACCGAGGAGCTTAAACGGCAAATCAAAATTCCTTATTTGTATCTTAGCGGCGGCACGCATTGCCGAATACACAGAAGAATCGGAATTCTTCTCGGCTGTTGTATGAGCCTTTGCGTTTGTGATGACGCGCCGTTAAATCCGCAACCGTTTATGTCGGATCAGTTAAATATAAGAGATAATATGAAATTTGAGGTAACAGACAATGAAGGCAATATTAGTAAATGACGACAGATCCTTAAGGTGGGATAACGTACTCGATCCTGTATTGGGTAATGACGACTGCCTTGTAAAAATCGAGGCGGCGGCACTTAACCGCGCAGATTTAATGCAAAGAGAGGGCGATTATCCGCCCCCTCCCGGCTGCCCCGATTGGATGGGACTTGAAATTGCGGGAACGATAGTTGAAATAGCGGACGGCGCAAAGGAAAAATCCAACTGGAAAATAGGAGATAAGGTTTGCGCTTTACTTGGCGGCGGCGGTTATGCCCAGTATGCCAATATAAAGTACGATATGCTTATGCCCGTACCCGAAAACTGCTCTATGGTTGAGGCGGCGGCAATGCCCGAAGCCTTTGCGACGGCATATTTAAATTTGTTTATAGAGGGTAAAATAAAGCCCGGCAACACACTTTTAATGAATGCGGGAGCATCAGGACTTGCCAGCGTTGTAATACCTATGGCAAAGGCTTTCGGCGCAAGGGTTATAACAACGGTATTAACCGACGAAATTGCCGAGAATATAAAGCACCTTAATGCCGACCGAGTTGTGGTTACAACAAAAGAGGATATTACCGAGGTTTTAAGGGAAGAGCTTGAAAACGGTCACGGCGTTGACGTTGCGATAGATTGCTTGGGCGGCGAAATAATGGGCAAATGTATTCATTATTTAACCCATGGTGCGCGCTGGATTATGATAGCGGCTCTGGCGGGTCAAAAAACCGAAATAGACCTTAAAAATATTTATGTAAGAAACGTAAGAATAATAGGCAGTACCTTAAGGTCAAGAACGCCCGAAGTAAAAGCCGAAATACTTGCGGATTTAGTGCGCGATGTCTGGCCCAAGGTATCGTCGGGTGAGGTAAGGCCGACGATATACAAGGTTCTTCCGATAACCGAAGCCGAGGCGGCGCATGATATTCTTTACCGCGGCGAGAATGTCGGAAAGGTAGTATTAACTGTTGAATAAGCTTTGTGTTATATTATGGCTCATGTTCGCAGGGGAGTAGAGGGTGGTCAATATGCAATATATTGAAAATAAAATTAACGGTAATTTACATATACTGAAGCAATTAAGAAATGTTACTACAAACCGAATTACCGAAGTTGAGTATTTGAAAAGCGGATATAAGGAGCACGGAACCATACCGAAGTCAGGCTGGCAACCGTTTAATATTGAGGACTGCTTTTCGAATATTGACGAGCATTATTGGTTTAAAATGTATGTTCATACGCCTTCTGTAAATGAGGGCGAAAGAGTTGTATTCAGGCTTTATACCTCAAAGGAAAACCAATGGGCCGCCACTAATCCACAAGGCCTTTTATATGTAAACGGCAAGGTGACTCAGGCACTTGATACAAACCATACCGAAGTGTTGCTTGAACCTGACCGTGACACTGAGCTTGTTTGTTACTATTATACGGGAATGAAAAACGAAAAATCATATTTTATTCCTCATTTAGCGGTAACAGACGGCAGGATTGAGGGCTTGTACTACGATGCTGTTGTTCCTTTTGAGGCGGCAAAGCTGCTTGGTGAAAACGAAGACCGTTTAAATACTCTTAAGCACATTGAAGTTGCTTTAAATATGGTACGCTTTAACGAGGGACGAAGCGAAAGCTTTTATGACGGAATTGCGGCGGCAAGAAGATATCTTAAAACCGAATTTTACGATAAAGAATGCGGCCGCGGCAAAGCGGAAGTGAGCTGTATAGGACACACCCATATTGATATTGCATGGCTTTGGACAAACGCTCAGACGATTGAAAAGGCACAACGCAGTTTTTCAACCGTACTTAATTTGATGAAGCAATATCCCGAATACAAATTTATGTCATCACAGGCGATACTTTATCAGTTTGTTAAAGATTATGATCCTCAAATGTATTCGGAAATTATCGAGCGTGTAAAGGAAGGCCGCTGGGAGGTTGACGGCGCGATGTGGCTTGAATGCGACTGTAATCTCTCCTCCGGCGAATCTATGATACGCCAGATAATGTACGGTAAAAAATTTATGATTGAAGAATTCGGCAAAGATAGTAAAATCCTCTGGCTGCCGGATACATTCGGATATTCGGCGGCTATGCCGCAGATACTTAAAAAATGCGGTATAGACGATTTTGTGACATCAAAAATAAGCTGGAACGATACAAATACCATTCCGCATGATACCTTTCTTTGGGAGGGTATAGACGGAACCGAGATAATGACTCACTTTATGACGGCGCAGGATTTTGTTAATTACAATGCAAACGCCAATAGGATAACAACGTATGTACCGATACTTAATCCGTCGTTTGCTCTCGGCGCATGGGCAAGATATCAGGATAAACAGTACAGCAATTGCACCATGCTTACATACGGTTACGGCGACGGCGGCGGCGGACCGACTGCCGAAATGCTTGAATACCAGCGAAGAATGGAAAAGGGATTGCCAGGCATTCCGAAAACCCGTATTTCAACGGTTAAGGAACACGTTGAAGCTGCCGATAAAAGCTTTTACAAAAATTCGGAGCTTTTAGGAAGAACTCCCAGATGGGTCGGTGAGCTTTATCTTGAATTTCACAGAGGAACATATACCTCTATAGCAGAGGTAAAACGCAATAACAGAAGAGCCGAAAATGCAGTAGCCAAAACAGAGTTTTTATCTGCTCTTACAGCCAATTTGCTAAACGAGTATTATCCCGATAAAAAACTTGAAGCAATTTGGAAACTGATACTTCTGAACCAATTCCATGATGTATTGCCCGGATCCTCAATTAAAGAGGTTTATGACGATTCAAGAAAGCAGTATGATCAGGTTTTTTCGGATTGCAATGAAATAACCGGCAGAAGCCTTAATAGTATTGCAAAGCATATCAATACCTCAGGCGGATTACTGATTTGCAATTCAAACTATGCAACCGAGTCTTGCGCAATTAAAATTGACGGAAAAACAGCCGAGGTTTCCGATATCCCTTCATACGGGTGGCGTGTTGTTGACGAAGAAGACGCTTTAAAATGTACCGTTACAGCTACAGAAAACGGTCTTGAAAACGGTTATTACAGGCTTGTTTTTGATAAAGAGGGAAATATCCGTTCAATTTTTGATAAGCGTAACAGCCGCGAAATCGTTAAGGAAAATTGCAGATTTAATTATTTTAAAGTATTTGAAGATTATCCGCGTTGTTACGATAACTGGGAAATAAGCGAATACTATAAGTGTAAATCATGGGAGCTTGGCAAAACCGAAAGTATAACACCGATCAAGGACGGTAGCCGCGCCGGTATTAAGATTGTAAGAAAATATCTTAAATCCAAATTAGTACAAACCGTTTGGCTGTATTCAAAGCTTGACAGAATAGATTTTGAAACCGAAATCGATTGGTATGAGCAGCATCAATTACTTAAGGTGTTTTTTCCGATCAATGTTCACACAAATAAGGCAGTATACGATATTCAATTCGGCAATGTGGAAAGAACTACTCATCAGAACACAAGCTGGGATTCGGCTAAATTTGAGGTATGCGCTCATAAATGGGCCGATGTATCGGACGGTAATTACGGCGTCAGCATTATGAATGATTGCAAATACGGATATAGCTGTATAGGCAGTGAGCTTTCACTCACCCTGCTTAAATGCGGTACATATCCTAACACGGTAGCAGATCAGGGGAAGCAAACCTTTACATATTCTGTATTACCGCACAAAGGGGATTTCAGAACCGTTACCGTTCCGAGATCATATGTTTTGAACAGACCCTTTGATGTGTTAAAACTTAAAAAACAGAATGGCAATATGCCTGAAAGTTTCAGCTTTGTTTGTGCCGATAAGGCAAATGCTGTAATTGAAACTGTTAAACAGTCTGAGGACGGTAAAGGTACAATTTTAAGAGTGTTTGACTGTTATGATGTTTTAGAAACGGTTAATTTGAGTTTTGGAACGGATATAAGAAAAGCATATATTTGCGATATGCTTGAGAATGAAATTTTGGAAATCCCCGTAAGCAATAACGTCATACGGTTAAAGCTTAAGAATTATGAGATTGTTACAATTAAAGTTTTAGAGTGAATGGAGTTTATTTATGAAAAGTGCAAAATGGATATGGAAGTATCGCGATTTTGAAAAATACCACGCAAAGCTTTATCTTTTAAACAGGGAAGAACGCGGTAAAATTGTTCCGGCGTTTTACGAAATTCATAATCCTTCCGCTTCGGTAAGGTTCAGGAAAAAGGTTTTATTGGATATGCCCGAAACAATATCCGTAATCTCGGACGGTACGCTCTGTATGGAGCTTGACGGAGAGAGACTTAACGGTGCTGATAGCTATGTTATTCCTGCAGGGGAGCATATGCTTATGGCGGTTGTAGGTAACAATAACGGAATGTGTGCCGTTTTTATAGAAGGAAAAACAATAATATCCGATGAAAGTTGGGAAGCAGACAGCTACGATCTTGCGTGGGAAACTGTAGGAACATCCCCACTTCTTAACGGGGAAAATGTAAAGCCAAGCGATTATTCGCTTCCGGAAACCCATATTTATCCCGTTTCCGATACTAAAGAAAACGATTCAAGGATAATAGATTTCGGTGATGAAGTATTTATAAAAGCCGATATATATGATTTGCCGGGAGATTCGGTAACGGATATATTTTATGGGGAAAGCTTGGAAGAAACATACAGCGAGCGTTGCGTTATAATTGACAGAATAGAAAATAAAAAAGAGGCACATTTGCCTGCACGGGCCTGCAGATACATTAGGTTTACAGGTAATACAAAATTCCGTATTTCAGCAATGAGTGTTGCTTTGCCCATTGTAAATAAGGCCAGCTTTGAAAGCGATAAAACCCTGACCGATATATTCAATATCTCGGCAAAAACCTTGGGCTTGTGCTCAAAAATGTTTTATCTTGACGGAATTAAGCGCGACAGATGGTTCTGGGGCGGAGATGCTATGCTTTCCGCAAGAATGAATTATTATTCGTTTTATGATTATGATACGGTTAAACGGACATTACTTGCGCTTGCAAGTGACATAACTCATAAAAATCCTATAAACAATATATTGGAATATTCGTTTTATTGGATGATGATGCTTGATGAATATTACCTTTACAGCGGTGATATTGATTTTGTAAAAAGAAATTATACCGTGTGTAAAAATTTGTTGAATTATTATATTTCAAGGCGAGATGAATATGGCTTTATACCTGACATTAAAGGAGTGTGGGTATTTATTGATTGGCATGATATTGAAAAGAAGGGTGATGTGTGCGTTATACAGATGCTTTATGCGAAATCACTTGAAATTATGAAACATTTCGCAGAAATTACCGAAAATTCTCAGGATATTCAATATTATGGCAAGCTTTATACTGATATATATGAGCAGATAAATAAAGTTTTTTGGAATGAAGAAAAAAGTGCTTATGTTTCTTCGTTTAAAAACGGTATTGTGTCTGATCAGGTTAGAAGGCATCAGAATTATCTTGCTGTTCTCTTTGGATTTGCAGACAGCACAAAAACAAAGAGAATTATTGAAGGGGTTTGCCTTAACCGTGAAATTCCAAAGCTGACCACACCGTTTTACGGTATGTTTGAATACGAGCTGCTGTTCAAATACGGATATACAAAAGAGGCGATGGATGGAATACGGTCCTATTGGGGCGGAATGGTAGAGTTGGGAGCTCAGACTATGTGGGAGGAGTTTGATCCCGATGAAACCGGTACAGAGCATTACGCTATGTACGGTGAGCCGTTTGACAGAAGCCTTTGCCACGCATGGGGAGCTTGTCCGCTTTACTTTTTCGGTAAATATGTTGCCGGTGTAAGTCCTGATTTGCCCGGATATAAGCATTTCACCGTAAAGCCCTGCATTACCTGCGACGATTTTTCTGCAACGGTGCCGATTTGCGGCGGATATGTAAACGTTTCTAAAAACAGCGGCAGTATAACCGTTAAAACCGATATGCCGGGCGGAGTTTTGGTTGTCGGTGATAAAAAACTTGAGCTTTCCGCAAACGAAAGCGTTACTATTCTATATTAAAAAAGCTTTACACAGCGATTAAAACTCACATTTTCCGTCTTCATAAATTCAAATCGGCAAAATAATCGGAAATTAGGTTTATTAGAGCAGAATGAAGATGGAAAATGTTGAGAAAAAACAAATATTTAAATTATGTTATCGGCACATTCAAAGGAAGAAAAGCTTTGGATTGATTGTTAAAAAAACTCAATTATTAGCGGAAGTCAACCAAATAGGTATATATCCCTGTTGGTGTCTCTCGCGGAAAGGCAGTTTATAATTATGAAGTTAAGATATTCGGTTTTTCTCGGCAATGTGGGCAACTGCTTTGACAGATATTGTCGGGAGTATTCAGCGCCATTTTCACTTGCAGAGCTGTTTGACAGATGCAAAGATGTAAAACAGCTTGACGCAGTTGATTTGGTAATGGATTGGGATATGCTTGAAAAAACAGAAGAGATTAAGGGGCACCTTAAAAGAACGGGATTTAATGTAGGTTCTCTTGCCGTGGACACCTTTACTAATCCTATCTACCGCAAGGGAAGCCTGTCCTCAACCGATAAATCTGTAAGAGACAGAGCAATATCAGATGCAAAAAAGGTTATAGATTTTGCAAAGGAAATCGGTTGTAAGATAGTTACGTTATGGCCCGGTCAGGATGGATATGATTATATTTTTGCCGCTGACTATATAAAAGAGCGTCAGCTGTTTGCAGACGGCGTGGAAGAACTTTGCAGATATTGTCCCGAAGTAACCATAACACTTGAATATAAAATCAAAGAGCCGAGAACACACTCATACATCAGCAACGTGGGGGCAACGCTTTTAATGATTGAGAAAATAGGTTTGTCCAATCTCGGTGTTGCGCTTGATTACGGTCACGCCGCTTTAGGCTATGAAACACCTGCGGAGGCAGTTGCAATGTGTAAAATGTATGGGGACAGATTAAAGCACATTCATATAAATGATAACTACCGACTTTGGGACGACGATATGATTGTAGGAACGGTTCATACGCTTGAGTTCATTGAATTTTTCTACTGGCTGAAAAAAACCGGTTACAACGGTTACCTTGTTATTGACCAATTCCCGTACAGAGAAGACGGCAAAGAGGCGGTCAGGGAAAGCGCAAACTGGCTTGATACATTGCAGGAAATCACAGCGAAAATAAACGATGAAGAATTTGAAAGTGTAATTGCAAAGCGCGATGGCGTTGCGGCAAGTAAGTTTATGAGGAAAATTTTAACGGGGATTGAATAATAATGCAGGATATATTAAAATCGAATTTTATTAAAGAAATAGGCGATACGGCGGCTAATATGTATAGGCTCGGCTGGAATGAAAGAAACGGCGGAAATATAAGCTATATGCTTACAAAGGAAGAGGTTGAACCGTATTGTGATTTAAATAAAACGATACGAAAGCTTCCGCTTGATGTTGCTTTTCCGGAATTGGCGAGTAAATATTTCTTGGTGACAGGAACAGGTAAATATTTTAAAAATATAAGTGACGACCCTGAAAAAAATTTGGGACTGATAAGAATTTCCGATGACGGAACATTTTCCCATTTATTGTGGGGGTTTAGTGACGGCGGTACATATACAAGTGAAATACATATGCATCTCGGTGCGCATATGCAAAGATTGAAAACCGATCCGAATCAAAGAGTTGTAGTTCATGCCCATCCTACAAACATTGTTTCAATGACTCATATTTTCCCTTGGGACGAAAGAGAATTTACAAGAACTTTATGGCAAATGTGTACCGAATGTATAGTTATTTTCCCCGAGGGTGTTGCGGTGCTACCGTGGATGGTAAGCAGTAATGCAAAAATCGGAATGGCCTCGGCTGAAAAATTCAAGGACTTCAGAATACTGGTGTGGGCTTTGCACGGTTGCACAGCAACAGGAAATTCACTTGATGAGGCATTCGGATTGCTTGAAACGGTTGAAAAAGGTGCCGAAATATATATGAATATTGTAGGCAAGGGTGAAAGACACGGAATAGACGACGAAATGCTTAAAGGCGTTGTAGAAGCATTTAATATTAAGGTAAGAGACGGCTGGCTTTAACTGCCGACGATTGCGAAATATCCGTTATGGCAGGTCCTACTGAGGCTACGGTTACAGGTAATGCCGTAATTGCACTTTCGGCATTTGGAGGCTTGATTGCTCAGAAAATATTAAAAACACCGAACATACCGAATACTTACCAAGCGGTGACGATTTGTGGAGCAAATATGATGAGATTTATAAAAATATAATTTTAAAGGCGAAGGGCTTTAATAGTTGAAGTATGTGAAAATGAAATATGCCGAGATCAGAGAGCAGATATGTGATGTCTGCCATAAGATGTGGCAATTAGGCTGGGTTGCCGCTAACGACGGCAATGTGTCGGTATTACTGCCGGACGGTAACTTTTTGGTAACGCCTACGGGAATATCCAAAAGCTTTATAACACCCGAAAAGCTTGTTATTATTGATAAGGATATGAATGTTGTTGAAGCAGAGGGTAATTACAAGCCGTCAAGCGAAATAAAAATGCATATGCGCTGTTATGCCGAGCGTGATGATGTGGGCGCAGTAGTACATGCCCATCCGCCTACGGCTACGGGCTTTGCGGTTGCGGGCAAAAGTCTTGACGAATACAGTATGATTGAAACAGTAATAGCAACAGGCTCAATACCGCTGACTCCCTACGGCACACCTTCAACAAACGAAGTACCCGAGGCAATAGCACCGTATCTTGCCGAGCACGATGTACTGCTTTTGCAAAACCACGGAGCGCTGACTGTCGGCTGTGACCTTATAACCGCTTATTACCGTATGGAATCACTTGAGCTTTTTGCAAAGATTTCACTTAATGCACACCTTTTGGGCGTTGCAAAGGAAATACCGAAAGAGCAGATAGATAAGCTTTTGTATTTAAGGGATAATTATTACAATGTTACCGGTAGGCATCCGGGGTATAAGCATTATAATCAGGTATAAATAATATAGCAATTTAAACTTTTAACGCCGTCTAATTGGATTTGGGCGGCGTTAATTCTAATATTTTTAGGTTCTTTATCAATAGCTGTGGTAAAGAGTTAAAATGAAAATTTTAAAAATGGAATACGGATTTTTTTGCGATTAATTGCTAAGAATGACAAAAAGGCAAATTGCTCGGCTGTTTTGTTTTTTTAAACGATGGAAATCACGTTTTTAGAACTCGTTTTAAATTAAAGCTATTATTTTTACCATTCAAATTCTAAACAACTACTATCATTAAAATTGATAACACCGCAATTCTGCTTTGCAAGCGAAATATCAATTTTAACTCCGTTTTCTGTTTTTTTGAATTTCAAGCAGTCTGCACCACTTTTAACCGATGAAATTTCCTTTGAACATCTGTAATTAATGCCGTATTCTATTTTGCTGTCAACATTTATAATCGGTTTATTTAAAGAATCAGATTTAAACACCGCCGAATCGGTCAAAAGTATATTTTTAATATTAGACAATTCCATTTTAGTCAGTCTTAATTTTTCATATAGAAAAGAATACGTTTTTTCCTTTAAAGTATTACCTTTATATTCATCAGACATACTTTTATTTACAAGATTGACAAAATCTTTATCAATTCGTTTTCGCCATCCTGTCAACTCATAATCCTTTGAAAGCTCATCATTTTCCGCACCGACCAAGGCTCCTAAAACGTATGCCACTGTGCCGGAGCGATCTGCACCGTAGGTACAATGAAAAATAATGGGATAATTATCATAATTTGCAAAGAGTTTTATTATTTCTGATTCGTTATTTTTTTCACTGTTAAAAAAATTGTCATATTGCGCAGAATCTAAGTTTACATAATTAACATCATTGCCGATAGGACTTGTATTATTGATAGATATCCCCATTTCACTTGAATGTCTTAAATCTAATTCGGTTTTAATTTTAAGTACGTTTTTTGCAATTTCAATTCCTTTTGATGTGATTTCCGGCTCGCCATCGCCCTCATAATCAAATCGCTTTGAACGGTAAAGCAATCCCTGTTTTATGAGCTTTCCGCTTGTGGTAATTATTCCGCCCAAATCCCTGACATTTTTTATTCCGTCTAAATATATAATGCGCCTGCCCGGTGTAGTTTTAAAGCTTGATATTTTTGAGGAAATTGTTTTGCCGCTATCGGTTTCAGCAATTATCTGCCAAAAATATTCGGTATCTGTATATAAATTCGTGACTGAAAATTTATTAACTAAACCATTTATTTTATATATTTGAGTGTCTGTCATATTCTCGTTAGTGGACAAAATAAGCAGTGCCCTTTTTATCTTAAAATCGGCAGAATATTTCCACTCAAAATCAACCCATTTTTCACTTATTCCTCCGTGATTATGGAGCGAATATATATTAGTAAAATCAAGATTGGAAAGGTTGTATTTAGTGTTTTTATAAAAATTTTGAATATGCATGGCCGTGGCTTCAGCCGTTTCAAATTCTTTGAGCGTAATAATATTTTCATTAATTTCAAATGATTTTTTACTCATTTTCTTACCGCCTGTTAATTGTGTTAATTACCATTCGAATTTTAAAATACTGCCGTCGTTAAAGGTTATTACACCGTTTTGGTCCTCGGCCGATGAAACATCAATACTTATTCCGTTCTTTGTTTTATCAAAGCTTAAAGCGGTTGTGCCGCATTTTACCGATATGATTTCTTTAGAGTTTCTTAACTCAATATTAAATTCAATAACTTCGCCTTGCTTTTTAACGGGTGCCAATAGCGAATCTGACCTAAAAATTGCTGAATCGGTCAAAAGAATATTTTTAATATTTGATATTTCCATTTCGCTAAGTCCCAATTTTGTATTTAAAAAATATTCGGTTTTTTCTTGCAAATTATTTCCCACAAGGTTTTTATTTAAGCTGGCATTTACTAAAATTACAAAATTTGTGTCAATACGTTTTCTCCAACCTGTCAGTTCGTAATCCTTTGAAAGCTCGTCGTTTTCAACACCTACTAATGCTTCTAAAATATAGGCAACAGTGCCGGTTCTGTCAGCACCATGGGCACAGTGGAAAAGAATGGGGTAATTATCGTAATTTGCAAATGCTCTTATAATATTGCTTTCATTGGCCCCCGGTGATGCATAAAAGTCCCAATACTGCTTTGATGGTATATTTATATAATTAATATCATCGCCAAGGGGACTTTTATTATTTATAGAGGTTCCTCTTTCAGATACATTTCTTAGATCCAAATCTGTCTTTATTTTCAAAACATTTCTTGCAATGTTGATTCCGGTTTGAGTAATCGGCAAATAATCCTTGTCGGTAAAATCGATTTGTGTTGATCGATAGATGAGTCCCTGCTTTAGCTTTTGACCACTCTTTGTTGTTATTTCGCCTAAATCCCTGACATTTTTTATTCCGTCAAGAAAAATGATTCGTCTCCCGGCGTTGGTTTTTGTTTTTGCAATTTTTGAAGTCAGCACCTTACCGTCAGTTGTAATCACCTTTACCTGCCAATAATAATATGTATCGGTATATAAATTGGCAACAGAAAACTTTGTTTCTTGATTCCTCACATCACTGACAGTCGCATTTTTCATATCTTTGTTTGTCGAAAGTAAAAACTGTGCGGATTTCACATTTAAATCGGCAGAATATTTCCACTCGAAATCAACCCATTTTTCAGTTATTCCGCCGTGATTATGAAGTGAGTATATATTAGTATATTTAAGATTGGAAGCAGTATATTTTGTGTTCTTATAAAAATTCTGAACGTGAGCTACTGTTGCCTCAGCAGTTTCATACTCACAAAGTGTTATCCCGTTCACTTGTAGAGATTGAACTTCCGAAGAGGCTGTTCTGTTATTAGTCGAATTGGTTGTTGTATCGTATGTATTGTTTGCAAAATTATTTGAGCTTTCTGTTTTTAAATCTTCCTGAGATTTAGGCTTTGTACAAGCAACAAATGACGTTATAATCATAAGCATAAGCATTAGACTGATAAATTTTTTCATAAGCAACTACCTTTTCGTAAAAATATGACGCTGAAAAAGCTAAAAAACTAAGTTACAATTTGCTTTTTCCAACTCTTTTGAGTTAATTATAGTTGATCGTATGCTAAATGTCAACTCTTTTGAGGTAATTTTTTTTATGCAAAAGAGTTAGAATAAAAATGAGGTGTTTTATTTGAATATAGGGGAAGCAACAAAATTGCGCATACTTGAACTTTGTGATGAAAAAAACATTACCATAAATAAGCTCGCTACGATAAGTGGTGTAACTCAATCTACAGTAAGTAATATTACGAGCGGTCGAAATGAAAGTACCACCATTTCAACAATAAAAAAGCTTTGTGACGGATTGGAAATTTCCATTGAAATGTTTTTTAGCTCACAGCTGTTCAAAAATCTTGAGCAGGAAATTAAATAATATTTATAAGGTCACGCCCCTTGGCTGTGTGTGCTTCTTTGGTTAGCTCCTTGAGCAAACCGACATAAAGGTAAAAACTTTATAAGGATTGAACAAAGAAAGAGCCCGCGCCTTAAGACGCGGGCCTTGACGTTGCGGGCAAAAGTCTTGACGAATACAGTATGATTGAAACAGTAATAGCAACAGGCTCAATACCGCTGACTCCCTACGGCACACCTTCAACAAACGAAGTACCCGAGGCAATAGCACCGTATCTTGCCGAGCACGATGTACTGCTTTTGCAAAACCACGGAGCGCTGACTGTCGGCTGTGACCTTATAACCGCTTATTACCGTATGGAATCACTTGAGCTTTTTGCAAAGATTTCACTTAATGCACACCTTTTGGGCGTTGCAAAGGAAATACCGAAAGAGCAGATAGATAAGCTTTTGTATTTAAGGGATAATTATTACAATGTTACCGGTAGGCATCCGGGGTATAAGCATTATAACCAAGTATAATTTCAAAGGTATATAGCATGGAATCTTCTAACGCCGTCTAATTGGGTTTAGGCGGCGTTAAATTTTTTTAGATTTCGAATTCTACAAGTGTTTATGTGTAGGTGAATTTGATAATCACACAGTAAAAGAAATAAATTTAAAAATTTTTATTTAAAATTAAGATTGGTCTCAGCAATATGTTTTAATATAAATGCAGATGCGAATTACCTCTTAGCTAATTGAGTTAGGAGGTGTGAAATGCGCAATTATTTAGATGTTTTATTGGAAGAACTGCTGTCTTGCAGTAAAAATTACGGGATTGATGCGGAAGTATTTTCAATAGACAAAAAACAAGTCAAGCTGGAGTTTAGAAAGATATTAGATAAATTGACAGTAAGTATAATTGAAAACAATCTTGAAAACGAAATGCTGAAACAGGCGCTTTTGGAATTGGCAAGAATAGAACGGATTATTATTGTTTTACATTTTTTGTGCGGAATGAAATTATCCGAGATAGCTTTTTTACTGGAAACGGATTTGAATAGCATTTATATTTAGAAATGTACGGCAATTAAGCATCTAAAAGAATTTTTAGTTTAACATCGGTTTCTGCCGTGTTATATATGAACCTTGAAAAATATGCCGAGAGGCATTATAGAAGGCATACCGTAAAACGGCGGGAGAGCGACATTTTAAAAGGTAAAAAGCATAGGTGCGACAAACCTTTGCTCGCGAAGATCCCGAAAAAGACACTTGCCGTAGGCTTGGACGGCAAGGGGTATAATTCAGCCCGTTGCAGTATGTCCCTTCGGAGGGGCTAAATACTCCGTGGATTGTTTTAATTTCAGCATTATTTTCTTGCCCTGTTATTGTCCGATTACAAAAATGCAAAAGTCAAATTTGACAAAACGAATGAAATATGTATATTGAAGAATAGAGGCTGTACTGTCGGCATTCTTCGGTATGCGAAAATAACGGAGGTGCTGTATGCAGATCGAAAGCAAAGGAAAAAGACAAAAAGAGTTTAACCCCGCGCAGACTCAGATTTACAATATAAACGGCACGGTTATAAGGGTTGAGCCGAAATTCAAAGAAACAGGCAAAACGCTGTTTTCTTCACTCGGTCGTATGATTTTCAAAGATTTTAAGCAATTCTGAATTCCTCTTTCGGCAGCCACAGTATAATTTTAGGTACTGTTTGTTTGACTGCGGGAAGGAGGAAAAATGAAACAGTCAAATGTCAGGAATAATAATTGCAGGAGAGCATTTTTGTATGTGCGTTTGTCGCGCGATGATGAATTGGACGGCGAGAGCTACAGCATAAGCAATCAGAAAAAGCTGCTGACAAAGGTTGCAAAGGAAAAGGAGTATACAGATACTTCTGTATTTTGCGATGACGGTATTTCGGGTGTTACAATGAACAGGCCGGAATTCAACGGAATGATGGAACAGTTAGAACTTGGGAAAGCATCGGCGGTTTTCGTTAAGGATTTATCCAGACTCGGCAGAAATTATATCGAGGTTGGGAGACTGACCGAAGAGTTTTTTCCCGAACACAATATAAGGCTCGTTTCGGTTTCGGATAACCTTGATACCGACGAGGGCGAAAACGATCTTACCCCGATAAGAAATCTTTTTAACGAATGGTATTCACGTGACATAAGCAAAAAGCGCCGTATCAGTAATAAGATTAAGGGAGGAGCGGGAATACCGCTAAGCCCGCCGCCTTACGGTTATATCAAGGATCCCGAAAATCCGCAGCGTTGGATAGTAGACGAGGAAGCGGCAAATGTGGTAAGGAAAATTTTTGATATGTTTCACGGCGGAATGGGAACCTTTCAAATTGCACTGGCATTGTCAGATGAAAAAATCTTAATACCGTCCGAATATGCAATAAAGAGAGGAATCAGGAAAGCCGGGGGAGCTTCCGGCAGAACACATTCCGATCCTTACCGTTGGGGAGTTTCTACTGTTCATAAGCTTCTCGGTTTGCAGGAATACTGCGGAGATGTTATCAATTTCAAATCCTATTCAATTTCTTATAAAAACAAAAAGCGGCATAAAAACGATGCTGAAAATATAATGGTTTTTAAGGATGTTCATGAACCCATAATAGAAAGAGCGCTTTATGAGGAAGTGCAGTTAAAAAGGGGAAAAACAAGAAAACGTCCTATGGCAAACGGTGAAAAGAATATGTTTTCGGGTTTGCTTGTGTGCTCAGATTGCGGCAGTAATTTAAACTTTCATGTAAATAATCGAGATATACATTTTTTCAGTTGCCCGAATTACAATCAGGGCAGACGAGAAGAGTGTTCGTCATTACATTATGTGCGAATGGATTTTTTAGAGGAAGTTGTTTTAGCCGAAATAAGGCGTCTGACGCGCTTTGCCTGCAAGTATGAGGATGAGTTTGTAAAGGTTGTAAGCGATTATTCAAAACAGTCTTTACAGTCGCAAATAGCAGCGTATCAAAGTGAGATTTGTTCACTAACTGCCAGAGATAAAGAACTTGACCGAATTTTTGAGAGGCTGTACGAAGATAATTTGTCCGGCAAAATAACAGACGACAGATTTGCAAAGATGTCGGCAAATTATAATAACGAACAGAAAGAGCTGGAGGAAAAGCTCAGGCATTTAAGAAATTTGCTTGATGAAATTTCCGGAAAAGAAGCGACAGCCGAAAAGTTTATTAAGGCAATACGAAAATATACCCGTGTAAAAAAATTAACTCCTATAATGCTCAATGAATTGATAGAGCATATAGAAGTTTTTTCGGCTGAAAAGGTTGACGGAATAAAAATCCAAAAGATTATAATTTATTATAATTGTATAGGTCCGGTTGAAATACCTGAAAATGTTAACGTGCCGTCTCCGGAAATCGTTATGAACACCCGCAAGGGAGTAAATATTTCTTATTTGCCGGCAACGGCGACAGCATAAGCGAAACAAAATAAAAAAACAGAGTGTTGTTAAAAGTAATTTCTCGATTACTATAACAACACCCCGAATGGAGCGGGTGATGGGTGAGGTTGCGAGCGCATCCTGCGGATGATACAGCGAGCAAAACGAAGCGCCGCGGTCGGCAGTTGCAAGCGGCAGCGCGGCAACAACGGGAACCGCAAGAGAGCGAACCGCAGGTTCGATTCCCGTATTTTCAAAAAACAAAAAAGCCGCTTGACAGCGACTTTTCTTTTGGAGCGGGTGATGGGAATCGAACCCACACGACCAGCTTGGAAGGCTGGGATTCTAGCCATTGAACTACACCCGCAGACAACAGAAATATAATAGCACATTTTTTTCTTTAAGTCAAGCTTTTTATACAAGGTTTTTGAAAATCCGAATTCAAGGCTTGACACCGCTTTAAAGCGGTGGTATAATAACCCTGCAATTAGGGAGCTTGATGAAACTCAGGCTGAGAGGAAGTCCGTTTTACTATGACTTCGACCTGTGACCTGATACGGATAATGCCGTCGTAGGAAAATACTTATAAGTATTGCCGCGTGCGCGTTACCGCACGCGGTTTTTTTATTCGCCGGGGAATTGCAAAGAAAAAAGGAGTGTTAAAAATGGAAACAACAAAAAAACCAGTCTATAAATTAACGGTAAGCGCCGTATTTGTAGCTCTCGCAACCGTGCTTAGCTTTATTAAGGTAATCAAAATGCCGCTGGGCGGCTCGGTAACCCTGCTTTCAATGCTGCCCGTGGTTATGATATCTGTAATGTTCGGGCTTAAATGGGGCTTCGGCTCAGCATTTGTGTATGCCTTGGGACAGCTGGCGTTAGGTCTGCCGGAGGTTCTTACTTGGGGGCTTACGCCGGCTATGCTTATCGGTACGATTATGTTTGATTACATAATTGCCTTTACCGTTCTCGGTATTGCGGGAATTTTTGCCGATAAGGGCTACAAGGGTATTTGCGGCGGCGTTGCGCTTGCGGTATTTTTAAGGTTTGTAAGCCACTTTATTTCGGGGTACGTTATATTTAAAAATCTTGAGCAGTTTGAGATTTTCGGCGGAGTATTTACCAACCGTCCCATACTTTATTCGGTTGCGTATAACGGCTTTTATATGTTGCCTGAGCTTATAATCACCACCGCCGCGGCAATGATACTGTTCCGTATGCCGCAGATAAGGAAGCTTGCAGGCAAAAATTAAGACTTGTCTTTTTTCCGTAAATTTGGTATAATATCTGCTGCGGAAAAGAGGCGAAAAACAGGTGCGTGATTTTTTAATACGCGTTAAAAACACATTTTTAAGCAAAAAATTTATAGGCTTTTGCCTTATAGGCATTGTTAATACCTTTAACACTGCGTTTTTTTCATGGCTTGCGCACCTTAAAATTCAGGAAAATATTTCGGCTTATATAGGGTATTTTATTTCGCTTACAATAAATTACGCGCTTAACAGCGTTATTGTTTTTAAAAAAAGGCTTTCCTTAAGAAAATATCTTCGCTTTTTGCTTTCATACGTTCCGAATTTGCTTATTTACACGCTTGCAAGTATGCTTACAATAAACGTGCTTAAAATAAATCAGTTTTGGGCAACGGCGATTGCAACAGCCGTAGGCGGACCGATAACCTTTGTGATAATAAAGCTTTTTGCCTTTGAAGGCTTGCCTAAAAAAGAAGATATAGATACATAATCGGTAATAAAAACCGATAATATATTTCGCGCTTTCTGTTTTGTTATTCTGAGCTTGCGAGAATTCACATTCCACTTGAAAGGGAACGGATTGCCGTGCGCCTAACGGCGTTCGTAACGACAATTTTTTCGGTACACTAAAAAAATCGGACTGTTCAAACAGTCCGATTGAGCGTGTTGAAAAAGTCGACACGCTCTTGGACGGGAATGCCGTTCGCTCGAAAATCAGAGATTTTCGGACTGCACTCTATCCCCGCCAATACCACCCCAGTGCCCTTGAAAAACCGCTGAATAAGCGGTTTTTCGCTTACAAGGTGTTTTTTCGCCGCACGTGTCAGCGAAAAAACGTAAATGCGGCGTAAACGCCGCAAAAATAAAACTTGGGGTTTATCGACAGACTGAATCGGACTGTTCAAACAGTCCGATTTTTGATTTATTTACTGCTTATTGAGCTCGGCTTTAAATTCTTCGTTTTGTTCGGGGTATGCCGAGAGCATAGGCTCTACGTCTTTACCCTTTTGGCGGTCGAAATAGTTTTTGGTTATACGTGCCACCTGACCCGAAAGAATAACGAGCGCCACAAGGTTAGGCAGCGCCATAAGCCCGTTAAAGGTATCGTCCAGCGCCCAGATAAGGTCAGAGCCTATAAGCGATGAAAACACTATAAGAAGTATAAATATTATTTTAAAAATAAGAACCGGTATTTTTCTTTTGCTTTCGGGCAAATGATGGAAGCAGAAGTCAACCGCCTTTTCGCCGTAATAGGACCATGCAAGCACCGTTGTAAAGGCAAAAAGCGGAAGAATTATTAAAAACGTAACCGTTCCGAAGGTTCCGAGGTTAGAGGAAAACGCGCTTAGCGCCGTTGCCGAGTCTGAAGCGCCTGCAAAATTACCTGCCGCGTCTGTTGTGCCGAAAAACGTACCGTTTTGGTATGCGCCCGAACCGATATTCGTTGTAAGAATTACAAGCGCGGTTAAGGTGCAGATAACAAACGTATCAAAAAATACCTCAAAAATGCCCCAAAGTCCCTGCTTTACCGGCTCGCGAGTTTCCGAAGCGGAGTGCGCTATTACCGAAGAGCCGAGTCCCGCCTCGTTTGAGAAAACGCCGCGCGCAAGACCTTTTTTGATTATCTGTGAAAAGGCGAAGCCGCCTACTCCACCCGCAACCGCTTTAGAAGAAAACGCGCTTGTGAATATAAGGCGGAAGGTATCGGGTATTGCGGTATAATTTTTACCGATTATAACAAATGCCATGGCGATAAATAAAAGCGACATAAACGGAACAAGCATAGAGGCGATTCTTCCTATGCGCTTTATACCGCCTATAATTACAACAGCGGCAAGGAACGCAACTATTCCGCCGATTATAAGCTTAACCGCCGTAGAATCGTTATTAAGAACAGAGGTATAAGAGCCGGTTATTTTATTGGTTTGCACGCCGCTCATACCTACCGCCGCCAAAAGGCAGAATATTGCCGCCAGCATACCGAGCCAGCGCTGCTTAATACCGTAGGCTATGTAATAAAAGGCGCCGCCGCTGAAGCTGCCGTCCTTTTCCTTTTTGCGGTAATAAAGACCTAAAACATTTTCGGAATAGTTTGTAACCATACCGAAGAACGCGGATATCCACATCCAAAGCACCGCGCCGGGTCCGCCTGTGAGTATAGCAGAGGTAACGCCTATGATATTACCCGTACCGACGGTGCCCGAAATGGCAGCCGAGAACGCCTCGAACTGCGAAACGGCTTTTTTATCCCTGCCCTTTTTGCTTTTTTTCATATCCTTTACGGCAGGAACTATGGTACTGCTCATAGATTCGCCGAACTTGCGTACCTGCAATACCCTTGTTCTTACGGTGAGCAAAATGCCCGTACCTAATATCATAATGATCATAGGTAAGCCCCATACAACGCCGTTGACCCAGTCGTTCACCTTGGTGACGGCTTCAATAAATGAATCCCACATAATTCTTTCTCCCCTTTTAAAAAATAAAAAAAGAGTCGAACCTGAAAAAGCTCAACCCCGAATAAGCGCGGCTTTCACCGCGCAGTATTTTAAATAACTTCCATCCTTTTGCCTGAGAGATTGGCGCTTTTTATAAAAACGCCTTGCACCTTCGGCATCCGTAATAGGATTTCTCCGGAGCGCTATCCGCATACAGTTTTATCGCGCCTTTGCGACACCTGAGAGTGTTACTCCTTCGGGAACGGAAGAACCGTAATTTCCTGCATACTTCACATAGCATATTAAATTTAATAATCAGTATATCATAATTCGACAAATATTGCAACTGTTTTTTTAAGACCGAGCCGTAATAAAAAGTTTTATAATGCCTGTTTAAAGGGGAGGCGGATTGCCACGCACCTAACGGCGGTCTCGCCTGCCGGCTCGGTCGGTGCTTTTGCTTCGCAGAGGTGTCCGGAGGACACCCGCACCGCAATGACTAAAAGACCTGTCATTCTGAACGCGAAGCGTTAAAGAATCCGTATTCCCCTTGAAAGGGAACGGATTGCCACAGCCGTTTACATATCTCGCCTGCCGGCTCGGTCGGTGCTTCTGCTTTGCAGAGGTGTCCACCGGACACCCGCACCTTCGCAATGACAAGTGGGACGAAAGCCGTGAAGTCAATTGCAATGACAGCAAAGGCTTACAGGCATAACAAAAGGGCTGTAAAAACAGCCCTCAATTTGTCAATAAAGCCTTTATTTCGCGTAATCCACCGCGCGGCTTTCCCTTATTACGTTTACCTTTATCTGCCCCGGATATTCAAGCTCGTTTTCAATACGTGCGGAAATATCGTGAGCCATAAGCACCATCTGATCGTCCGTTACCGCGTCCGGCTTAACGATTATGCGCACCTCGCGGCCCGCCTGTATTGCGTATGAGCTTTCAACGCCGCTGAAGGAATTGGCGATTTCCTCAAGCTTTTCAAGACGTTTGATATAGTTTTCGATATTTTCACGTCTGGCGCCCGGTCTTGCGGCGGAAATTGCGTCCGCTGCCTGAACGATGCAAGCGATAACGTTTTTAGCCTCAACCTCGCCGTGATGAGCGTGGATAGCGTGGATAACCGTTTCGCTTTCCTTATACTTTTTGGCAACCTCAACGCCAAGCTGAATGTGCGTGCCCTCCTGCTCGTGGTCAAGCGCCTTGCCTATATCGTGAAGAAGACCCGCGCGCTTTGCAAGGGTTACGTCCGCCCCAAGCTCCGCCGCCATAAGGCCGGAAAGGTGGCAAACCTCAAGCGAGTGGTTAAGCACGTTCTGACCGTAGCTTGTGCGGTAATGCAGCTTACCGAGCAGCTTTATAAGTTCGGGGTGCAGGTTATGTATACCTGCGTCTATCATTGCGCGCTCGCCCTCGCGTTTGATCGTAGCCTCAACCTCGGCGGTTGCCTTTGCAACGGTCTCTTCAATTCTTGCGGGGTGGATACGTCCGTCGAGTATAAGCTTTTCAAGGGTCACGCGCGCTATTTCGCGCCTTATCGGGTCAAAGCTTGAAAGGGTGATGGCTTCGGGTGTGTCGTCTATTATAAGATCAACGCCCGTAGCGGTTTCAAGCGCGCGAATGTTGCGCCCCTCTCTTCCTATAATTCTGCCCTTCATTTCGTCGTTCGGAAGAGCCACTACCGAAACGGTCATTTCAGAGGAATGATCTGCGGCGCAGCGCTGAATTGCGTGGCCTATAACGTTTTTGGCAATCGCGTCCGATTCCTCTTTGAGCCTTTGCTCGTAATCATGGATCTTAACGGCTTTTTCGTGTGTCAGCTCGCCGTCAAGCAGCTCAAGCAAATGCGCCTTTGCCTGTTCCTTGCTGTAGCCCGAAATTTTTTCAAGCATATCCATTTGGCTTTGCTTGATCTTATCGCATTCCTCTATTCTTGCCTCGATCTCCTTTGAACGCGCGGCAAGCTTTTCTTCCTTTGCCTCAAGATTATCGGTTTTGCGGTCTAAGGTTTCTTCCTTTTGCTGAAGGCGGTGCTCCTGACGCTGAATGTCGCTGCGGCGCTCGCGTATATCGCGTTCCGCCTCCTGGCGCATCTGGTGAATTTCGTCCTTTGCTTCTACCAAAGCTTCTTTTTTCTTTGCTTCTGCGGTTTTCATCGCGTCGTTTAAAATGCGTTTAGCCTCGTCCTCGGCTGAGCCTATTGCGGCCTCTGCCGATTTGCGGCGGTAAGCCGAGCCGGCAAAAAATCCGACCGCGGCAAGAACAACGGCGATGACAGCTAAAATAACATATAATATAGCCGGCATACTTCTTATTAACCTCCTGTATAATAAAACGCGGATTTTTCATCTGACTTTCCCTTAAACGGGATATAGAATGTAAACGGGAGCCGCGTATATATCCCCCGTGATATAATCAACCGCTATGCGCCGCACTTCGCCATAAGCGCGCGCTTCGGGGCTGTCACAAAAAACGGCGTAAAACCGCCGGATAAGTGATTTATCCTGTTAATTTTACCACCCGACAGGCAATATGTCAAGAAATACATACCCGTATGCGGCGAATTATCAATAATTTTATAAATTTCACAAAAAAATTTATTTTCACAAAAAGTGAGCAAACGTTAGAAAAAGCGAGGAAAAACGAGTATCAGGGAGTTTCTTAAAACACAGCATATTTTTTGATAGAAAAATGTTGAAAAATCGCAAAAAGCACTTGACATTTAAAGGGTTTCATAGTATAGTCAATACTTAGTTAGGCGAACAACTAAATATTAAGCATCTGTGTAGAGAGCAGCCTCAGATTTTATGCCGTAGTTTCGGGTCAGAGGACTTTGGAAAACTATGAAAAACCCTTTGTTCAGGGCATATTACGAAGAGACTGCGGGTATCGCACAGGGAAAAATTATTCTTGTGTCGGCACTTGAGTGTTGAACAAAGGGGGATGCTTTATGGAAAAAGAAAATATTGTAGAGCTTAAAAACGTATCGGTCGCATTTGACGGCGAGCAGGTTTTAGACGGGCTTGACCTTGAGATAAAGGATAAGGAGTTTATAACGCTCCTCGGTCCCTCAGGCTGCGGCAAAACCACCACGCTGCGCCTTATAGCCGGCTTTTTGGAGCCGGACGGCGGCGATATTTTGTTTGAGGGCAAAAAAATAAATGGTGTTCCGGCGTATAAGCGTCAGGTGAACACCATTTTTCAGCGTTATGCGCTGTTTCCGCACCTTAACGTGTATGAAAACATTGCATTCGGGCTGCGCATTAAAAAACGCCCCGAAAAGGAGATTCGAGAAAAGGTTGCGGAAATGCTGCGCCTTGTAAACCTTACGGGGCTTGAAAAGCGCCATGTAGACACCCTTTCGGGCGGTCAGCAGCAGCGCGTTGCGATAGCGCGCGCCATTGCAAACCACCCTAAGGTGCTGCTGCTTGACGAGCCGCTTGCCGCGCTTGATTTAAAGCTTCGCAAGGATATGCAAAAGGAGCTTAAAAAAATTCAGCAGCAATTAGGCATAACCTTTGTTTTTGTAACCCACGATCAGGAAGAGGCGCTTACCATGTCGGACCGCGTGGTGGTTATGGACGGGGGCAAGATTCAGCAGGTAGGCACACCTAAGGATATATATAACGAGCCGCAAAACGCCTTTGTTGCGGATTTTATAGGCGAATCGAATATTGTAGACGGCGTTATGCTGCGCGACCTTTACGTTTCGTTTTCGGGCGCCGAGTTTGACTGCCTTGATAAAGGCTTTTCGGAAAACGAGGCGGTAGACGTTGTGGTACGTCCCGAAGACGTGGATATAGTACCGCCCGAAAAGGGAATGCTAAAGGGCGTTGTTACCTCGGTTGCGTTTCTCGGCGTTCATTATGAAATAATAGTGGATATAGGCGGCTTTAAGTGGATGATACAAACAACGGACGAGCGTTTTGTTAACGACAGCGTAGGACTTTATATCGAGCCGGACGCAATTCACATAATGAAAAAATCTAAATATTCGGGGCTTTACGGCGATTATTCCTCTTACAGCGAGGAAATAGACCACCTCTCTGATATTACAGAGGAGGAATAGGCAGTGAACAAAAGAACGTTCGGAAGCAAGCTGGTCGCCTCGCCTTATATTGTGTGGTCGGCAATATTTATCGTGGTGCCGCTTGTAATTATGTTTTACTTTGCCTTAACCGACCAAAACGGCGTTTTCACCCTTTCAAACCTAAGCGCTATCGGGCAGTATAAAAAGGCGTTCGGCATATCAATACTTTACGCCGTAATTTCAACCGCCGTTACGCTTTTGTTAGCTTACCCTATGGCGTATTTTATGACAAAGCTTAAGGTTTCCTCTCAGCGTATGCTTTTTATGATAGTTATGATTCCTATGTGGATGAACTTTCTTATACGCACCTATTCGTGGATAACCATTCTTGCAAACACAGGTCTTATAAACACGTTTTTAAAAAGCATAGGCTTAAAGCCCTTAAAGCTTATAAACACGCCGGGGGCGGTAATTCTCGGAATGGTGTACGATTTTATTCCGTATATGATACTGCCTATTTACTCGGTTATGTCAAAGCTTGATAAATCGCTGTTAGAGGCGGCGGAGGATTTAGGCTCAAATTCGTTTACAAAGTTTAAAAGGGTTATATTTCCGCTTACAAAGCCCGGCGTTATTTCGGGTATAACAATGGTGTTTGTGCCGTCTGTAAGCACATTTTACATCTCGCAGAAATTAGGCGGCAACAAAACAATGCTTATAGGCGATACGATCGAATATTTCTTTAACTTGGGCCCCGCGTATTATAACGTTGCCTCGGCAATATCGCTTGTGCTTATGGTTATGATTTTAATCTGTCTTTTTATAATGAACAGATTTTCAGACGGTGAAGACGGGGGTGTGTTGATGTGAAAATACTTTCCCGTATATATGTGGCGCTTATAATACTTTTCCTTTACGCGCCCGTTGCAGTTATGATAATATTCTCCTTCAACTCTTCGCGCAGCGTTTGGGTTATGAACGGCTTTTCAACTAGGTGGTACGAGGGGCTGCTTTCAAACACCGCTATGATGACCGCGCTTGAGCATACGCTTATAGTAGCCGTGCTTTCGGCTGTTATATCTACGGTGCTGGGCACTGCGGCGGCGGTGGGCATAACCGCGATAAGAAACAAAATTTCAAAAAAAATAGTTATGTCCGTAACCCAAATACCCATGATGAACGCCGATATTGTTACAGGCATTTCGCTTATGCTGCTGTTTATTTTTGCAGGTAAGCTGTTAGGCCTTAACGAATCGTTAGGCTTTGCAACGGTGCTTATAGCGCACATAACCTTTAACCTGCCGTATGTTATACTTTCGGTCATACCGCGGCTTAACGGAACGGATCCGCATTTGCCCGAAGCCGCAATGGACCTCGGCTGTACTCCCGTTAAGGCGTTTTTCAAGGTTATACTTCCCTCAATTTCAACGGGAATTGTAACAGGCTTTATAATGGCGTTTACATTATCGCTTGACGATTTTGTTATAAGCTATTTCACCTGCGGGCATTATCAAACGTTGCCGATACTTATCTATACTATGACCAAAAAAACCGTAACTCCGGACACATACGCCCTTTCAACCCTTATTTTCATAACTGTGTTTGTGCTGTTAATACTTTATAATGTACTGCAATCAAAATCAGAGAAAAGGGCTTTAAACAAAACGTTTGCCGAACAATAGCCTGCTTTAAGAAAGAAAGGATTTAGTTAAATGAAAAAAACAGCTGCTTTAATATTATCGCTTGTAATTACCGTTGCCGCCTCCCTTACCGGTTGCGGATACAAATATAAAGAGCTTAACCTGCGCGCAAAGTTCGACCAAAGCCTTAAGGGCACAACCCTTACGGTCTACAACTGGGGCGAATATATATCGGACGGCGAAGACGGCTCTATGGACGTTAACAAGGAATTTGAAAAGCTTACGGGCATTAAGGTTAAATACTTAAATTATGTAAGCAACGAAACTATGTATTCCCAGCTTAAAAGCGGCGGCGTAAGCTATGATATAATAATCCCTTCGGATTATATGATAGAGCGCCTTAAAAACGAGAATATGCTGCAAAAGATCGATATTTCAAAAATATCAAACTACGACCTTATAGACGAAAAATACAAGGGGCTTTTCTTTGATGAAAACGAAGAATACAGCGTGCCCTATAACGTGGGTATGGTAGGCATTATTTATAATGAAGAGCTTACCGGCGGCGATATAGAGCATTCCTGGAAAGTGCTGTGGGACGAAAAGTACAAGGATATGGCGCTTAACTTTGATAACTCGCGCGACGCGTTTATGACCGCCCAAATGATTTTAGGACAGGATCTCAACACCGAAAACAAGGCGGATTGGGACGCCGCGGCGGATCTGCTTAAAAAGGGAAAGAAAAATCTTCAGTCTTACGTTATGGACGAAATTTTCAGCAAAATGGAAACGGGCGAGGCGTCTGTTGCGCCGTATTACGCGGGCGACTACCTTACAATGCTTGAAAGCAACGAAAGCCTTAAATTCTTCTACCCCGAAGAGGGAACGAATATATTTGTAGACTCTGTATGCATACCCGAAAACGCCAAAAATGTAGACGCGGCGCTTATGTATATTAACTTTTTGTTAGAACCGGACGTTGCCACCGCAAACGCCGAATATTTAGGCTATGCTTCGCCTAACACCGCGGTTGTAAATAATAAGGACTATTGCTATTATCAAAATAAAATTCTTTACCCCAATGAAAGCGATATGCCCAAGGTACAGTATTATCACGATATTAAAAGCGATATAAGAACCTATTACGAAACCCTTTGGAGCGAGGTTAAGCTCTACTAAATAATGCGGAATTCGTAATTCGGAATGCGGAATTATAAAAACAAAAGCTTTAACACAGCCGTTGTATTTACGGCGTGTTAAAGCTTTTTTAATTTGCGGTTTTATCTGTCCTTAATGTCTATATATTCACGCTGCGGCTGAACGCTCATATAAGCCGGACGGATTATCTTTCCGGCGTTTAAAAGCTCCTCTATTCTGTGTGCGCTCCAGCCCGCAATACGCGCTATTGCAAAAAGCGGAGTATAAAGCTCGTGCGGCAGCTTCAGCATATCGTAAACAAAGCCGCTGTAAAAATCCACGTTTACGCTTACGCCCTTATACATCTTGCGCTCCTTGGCAATGATTTTGGGCGCCAGCTCCTCAACAAGCGAATAAAGCCCGTATTCCTTATCAAGTCCCTTTTCTTCGGAAAGGGATTTTACAAAGTCCCTGAACACCGTGGCTCTCGGATCGGAAACCGAGTATACCGCATGCCCTACGCCGTATATAAGCCCAGCCCTGTCAAACGCTTCCTTGTGAAGTATCTTTTTAAGATATTCTTCAACCTCGCCGCGGTCCTGCCAATCCTTAACGTTTTCCTTAATATCGTTAAACATAGCGCAAACCTTTATGTTGGCGCCGCCGTGCTTCGGTCCCTTAAGCGATCCTAATGCCGCCGCAATGGCAGAGTATGTGTCTGTTCCCGAAGAGGATACAACATGGGTTGTAAAGGTAGAGTTATTACCGCCGCCGTGCTCTGCGTGAAGCACAAGCGCCGCGTCAAGCACCTTTGCCTCAAGCGGGGTATACTTGCCGTCTATTCTTAACATATAAAGTATATTTTCGGCAGTTGAAAGCTCCGGGCGCGGTTCGTGAATAAAAAAGCTGTTGCACCCGTTAAGGTAATAGTTATAGGAATGATACCCATAAACCGAAAGGGACGGGAAACGCGCTATAAGCTGAAGACACTGGCGCAAAACATTTGGTATTGATGTATCCTCCGCTTTTTCGTCGTAAGAATAAAGCGTAAGCACGCTTCTTGCAAGTGAGTTCATCATATCCTTTGTGGGCGCCTTCATTATAATATCGCGCACAAACGAGCCGGGCAGACGGCGGTATGATGAAAGCACGCCGTTAAATTCGTTAAGCTGATTCTCCGTAGGAAGCTCGCCGAAAAGCAGAAGATAAACAACCTCTTCAAAGCCGAAGCGGTTATCGTTTATAAAGCCGTCTACAAGGCGCTCAACATCATAGCCCCTGTAATAAAGGTGACCGGGACACGGCACCTCTTCGCCGTCCACGATTTTTTTAGAGACTATTTCGGAAATTTCGGTAAGACCGGTAAGGACGCCCTTACCGTTAAGATCGCGGAGTCCCCTGTTTACCTTATGCTTTATATATAATTCCGGCTGTATACGGCAGTTACCCATACAAAGCTCGGAATATTTTTCTATTTCGGGCGTTATCGCGGTATAATCTATAATGTTTTTTCCGTTCATCATATCCCTCTTTCTGCAATATATTGTTATAATATTAACATAAAAAGGAAACAACTTCTTTAACTGCCTGTTAATTTTAATGAACCGCGTCAGCAGTCTGTTCGGCGCGCTGAAAACAGCTGTCATTGCGGTGCGGGTGTCCGGCGGACACCTCTGCGAAGCAGAAGCACCGACCG